>VFQO010000921.1_pt1 | contig 26918 bp, 28 predicted proteins | sample 3512331 | NCBI WGS metagenome assembly VFQO01 (sample SAMN10412371, study PRJNA504923) | tailings metagenome | isolation source: Replicate 3 from Balatoc abandoned mine | place: Philippines: Itogon, Benguet | collected 2017-08-28 | reverse complement strand
CAGACGGCAGCGCGCGCCACCCCGGCCACTGCGGCTGGCAACGCGGCAGGTGGCAACTCCACAGCCAGCATGCCTGCGCCTGCCAGTGCTCAGGCCCCTGCCACCCGCCTGTATCAGGAGCTGTCCGGACGCGTGCCGGCAAGCGCCATCGAGCCGCGCACAGGCGCCCATGCAGCGCAGGTGCTGGCATCGGCCCCGGCCGAAGCGCGTGCAGTGCGCGCTGCGTTGCCCGGCAGCGAAGCGCGGCCTGCATCCGCAGTACCAGCTGCCGGCACCGCCATGCCCACGCCCGTCAATCGCGGCCTGACCGACATCGCCAGCCAGGCGCGTGTGCAGCTGCAAAGCCTGCTGCCGCGACAGCAGGATCCGACCCGGCTGGTGGCTCTGCTGCAAGCCCTGACACCGGCCCTGCAGGACAGCCGGCACACGGCCTCGCCCCTGCTGCAGGCGGCGCGTCAGCTGCTCAACAGCCTGCCCACCAGCAGCCAGATGCAGACCAGCGCCGGCGTGCTCGGCAGCCTGCAACGCAGCGGCCTGCTCGCGCCTGACCGTGACACCCCGGGCACCGGCCATGTGCCGCATGATCTCAAGCAGGCGCTTGCCGCCCTGGCCGAGATTGCTCCCACCTTGCCGGTGGATGCACACGGTCAGCGCAGCGCTCCTGCCGGCCAGCTGCATCCGCTGTCCACGCCGACGCTAGCACCGCCCGCCGACGAGGCCGGCCTGCAGAATCTGCTCATGCAGCTGGCCGCCGAAGCCGAGCCGGTACTCGCCCGCATCGAGTCACATCAGCTGATGCATCTGCAGCAGCAGGACAGCACCCAGCCGCAGTGGCTTTTCGAGCTGCCGCTGCGCCATGGCCAGCAGATCGATCTCTGGCAGTGCCAGATCCAGCGCGACGCGCCACGCCCCGATCAGCAGGAACAGGCGCCCGGCTGGCAGCTGACGCTGTCAGTGGACATGGTCACGCAAGGCCCGTTGATGATTCGACTCGGCATGCAGGGAGAACAGCTGTGGATACACTTCCACACCGGTTCGGCGGCGACGCAGCAGCAGATCCACGACCACCTCGGTGACTTGCTGGGCGCCTTGCGCGACAAGGGCGTGGTGCCGGCACAGCTGACCTGTCATCAGGGGCTGCCGCATCCGGACGCCCTGCCCGATCCGCCCCACCATGTGCTGGAGACCACGGCATGAATCCCTGGCAGAACTCGCGACAGGCGGTTGCCCTGACCTATGACGGCATGGCGGCACCCCGGGTCACCGCCAAGGTGGAGGGCGAGCTGACGGACGCCATGCTGCAGCTGGCGCATCAGCACAACATTCCGATTCATCGTGATGCGCAGCTGACGCAGCTGCTGACGCAGGTGAAGCTCGACCGGGAGATCCCCATCGAGCTGTTCGTGGCGGTGGCCGAGGTGCTGGCCTTCACCTATCGCCTGCGTGGCATGACGCCGCCAGGTCACCCGCGCGAGGCGTCGGTACCGGTCAGCGATCCGCCAGCGAGCTGACGTGAACGCCCGGCGGCCGACGCGTCCGCCCCGTGCACGAGATGGATGAGACGCGCCTCGGCCTCGCTGAGTCCGAAGCGGCTGACCAGCTCTTCGGTGCTCAGGCCCTGGGCCGCCGAACTGATGGCCTCCTCCAGCGGCTGCTCCACCACCTCCGGTTCCGGCTCGGCGGCAACCAGGCCGGTGACATGGGCTTCCAGCGCCATCAGACGCTCGCCCTGCAGCACCACGGCAGACGATTGCGACTTGAGTTCGCTGACCAGCTCATGGATCTGTGCCTGCTGCGACTCGACGCGCTGCAGCAGACGGTCCACGGCGGCAGTCAGCAGACGTACGCTGGCAGACTCGCGGTGTTGGTCGTCCTGATCATTGCGGGCCATGGTCTGGGCTCCTGTCGTGACATCGCGGATGGCACTCGCCATCGTCAGGGAAACATCGGGCTCCGCCGCCGGCGAACGCGGCGCCACGACGGCCGGCTGCGGCGCGCTGCGGAACAGTTCGGTGACCGATGACGCCGGCAGCGTCGGACTCGCCTCCTGTCGCAGCACCGGCTCGAGACGGTTGCTGTCGGTGCTGGCCAGGCCACGCGCCGGTGGCGCCGGCTCAGGCTCGACGGCTGCCAGCCCGGGCGATGCCGCTGCCGGGGTCATGTCATAGAGTGCTGACAGCGCCTCGCGGTGGGTACGGTCACTGCCGTCATCCACGGCGACATTCTGGCTTCGCGCTGCCTGCATCAGGGCCTGCAAATGCTGGCTTTCGCGCCGTAGGCGGCTGCGTTGCACGGCCAGATGCAGCAGCCAGAGCAGACTGCCGGCGGCGATCAGGAATACCAGCCAGGTGGCTGAACGCGGATCCATCAGGGCGATGCCCAGCGGGGTGTCGGCACCGATCTGCTCGCCCATGCGGTGAAGAAAATCAGCGAGACCGGGAAACAGGGGCTGGCTGGCTGGCGTTGGGGTCGTCATGACGGATTCCCTGGGTGGATTTCAAGTCATCGGCAGGCACGGACTGGCGCACCGGAGCCGGACCGTCAGCACGCTTGCCGGGAATGATCAGCTGCACGCGGCGATTGCGGTTGCGGCCGGCTTCCGTGGCATTGTCTGCCTTCGGGTGATACTCCGCCAAACCTACCACGGTCATGCGTCTGGGGGCGACACCCGCCTGCATGAGCAGATGCACGACGGTTGCCGCCCGTGCCGAGGACAGCTCCCAGTTGGAGGGAAATTCGGCCGTGCGTATGGGCAGGTTGTCGGTATGCCCCTCGACCTTGACCGGATTGGCGAACTGCTTCAGTTCATTGCCGAGACGACCGAGGATGGCGCGAGCCTGGCTGCTGAGATCCGCGGTGCCGCTGGGAAACAGCAGGTCGGTCTGGATCTCGATCTCGAGCGCATAGGGCGTGTCACGGACCACGATGACATCGGCCTCGATGAGGTCGCGCAAGGCCTCGCTGAGCTGCTCCGAAATCTGCTCAAGGGCGACATTCCCCGTGCCCTGGGCGTCATCAGGCGTGTTCAGGGCCTCGGACTCCGGCGGGGTTGGCGGCGGCATGATGGCGACGTCGGGGCTGGCCCCCTGCGACTGCACCGGCACTTCGCCGATCTGCACCGGAATCGGCGTGCGCGGCACCCCGTTGAAAGCCGCCGACAGCGACGCCGACACCGCACGGTACTTGCCTTCGTTGACGGACGAAATCGCGTACATGACCACGAACAGCGCCAGCAGCAGGGTCACCAGGTCGCCATAGGGAATCGCCCAGGCTTCGTGGTTCACGTGGTCTTCATGCTTGTGCTTGCGCGACATGGTCAGCCCTTCTTGGCCTTGTCGTCGCCCTTCTTGGGCTCGACCACGAAATAGCCCTGCAGACGGGTCTCGATGTTGCGCGGGTTGTCACCCTGGGCGATCAGCACCAGGCCCTCGATCATCATGTTGCGCAGCTTGGCCTGCTGCTTGACATGGTGCTTGAGCTTGTTGGCATAGGGCAGAAAGAACAGGTTGGCCGAGGCAATGCCGTAGATGGTCGCGGTAAAGGCCGCCGCGATGCCGGGGCCGAGCTTGCTGGGGTCGGCGAGATTGGCCATCACCGCCATCAGGCCGAGCACGGCACCCACGATGCCCAGGGTAGGCGCGTAAATGCCCATGGCTTCGTAGACCTTGGCCGCTGCCGTATCGTATTCCTCGGCGGTATCCACCTCGACCTCGAGAATGTTGCGGATGTTTTCCGGCTCGCCGCCGTCCACCAGCAGCTGCAGCCCCTTCTTGATGAAGTCATCGCTGACGTCGTCGATGCGCGATTCCAGGCCCATGAGACCGTCCTTGCGCGCCACCCGGCTCCACTCGACGACATTGGCGATCTGTGCAGCCGGATCGATGACCGGCGGCTTGAACAGCCACTTGCCCATCTTCATGGCACGCATGAAGATGGGTTTCGGCGTTTGTCCGAACACCGCGCCCAGGGTGCCGACGATCACGATCACGAAGGCAGCCCCGCCGATCAGGCCCTTGAGGCCGGCACCCTTGAGGATGCTGCCGAGAACGAGGGCAACCAGGGCGAGCACGAAGCCCAGTATGGTCATCAGATCCATGGTGACGCGTCTCCTCGACTCACTCAGACGGCTTCAGCAGACCAGTCACCCAGCGACTTGCGCAGGCGGCTGACGGCCTGGGCGTGCAGCTGGCAGACCCGTGATTCGGTCACGTCGAGGACGCGGCCGATTTCCTTCATGTTCAGTCCCTGCTCGTAGTACAGGGCCATGACCAGGCGCTCGCGCTCCGGCAGTGCCGAGATCTCGGCCGCCAGCGACTGCTCGAAGCCGTCACTCATCAGTTCCTGCAGCGGCGAACCGCTGGCACCGTCAGCCAGTACCGGCAGCTCCGGATGCTCCTCGACCAGCTGATCGAGACTGGCCAGGTACAGGCCCTCGCCGTCCTGCAGCCAGGCATGGTAGGTCTGCAGGTCGATCGCGAGCTCGCGCGCCACCTCGGCGGCGGTGGCGGCGCGACCGATGCGCTGCTCGACCTTCTGCCTGGCCTCGCCGATCTCGCGGCTGGTCTTGGCCACTGAGCGCGGGGCCCAGCCGCCACGACGCAGCTGATCCATCATGGCGCCACGAATGCGGATGGTGGCCCAGGTCTCGAAACTGGCACCCTTGTCGGCCTCGAAATGGCTGGCCGCCTCAAGCAGGCCGATCATGCCGGCCTGGATCAGGTCATCGACGTCCTGGCTTGGTGGCAGACGCCCCTTGAGATAGAGCGCCTGCTTCTTGACCAGCCCGGCGTGCTGCATGACCAGCTCGTCGCGGCTGCCCCGTTGCATCTGTCTGTAGGCTGCGTGTGCGCTTACCATGCCATGCTCGCTTCGCGGGTCGCGACCGGTAACAACCGTTCAAAGAAGAATTCGATGTGGCCGCGCGGTTCACCGGGAATCGGCCATGCCGACACCTGGTCCGCCAGGCGCTTGAAGGCCTGCACCGACTCGGTGGCGGGGAACATCTCGCTGACCGTGCGCTGACGGGCCACGGCTTTCAGCAGGAACTCGTCACGCGGGATGGCGCCGACGAAGGTCAGCTGCACGTCGAGGAAGCGCTCGGCGACCGCGCACAGGCGCTCGAAGATGCGTCGTGCCTGCAGGTCGCTGCTGACCATGTTGCAGACCACCTTGAAGCGGCTGATGCCGGCATCGCGGTTGAGCACCTTGATCAGGCCGTAGGCATCGGCCAGCGAGGTCGGCTCCTCGGTGACCACCACCAGCACGTGCTGGCTGGCGCGCGAGAAGGTCACCACGCTGTCGGAGATGCCGGCGGCGGTATCCACCACCAGCACGTCGAAATCGTCCTCCAGGCTGCCGAAGGCCTGCACCAGCTGGGCATGCTGGGTGGGTGTCAGTTCCGCCATCTGCTTGATGCCGGACGCGGCCGGAATCACCTGGACGCCGAACGGACCGGTCACCAGCACATCGCGCAGCGAACACTCGCCGGCCAGCACATGGGACAGGTTGCGCAGGGGACGCAGCCCGAGCAGGATGTCGACGTTGGCCAGGCCAAGGTCGGCGTCCATGAGCAGCACACGCTTGCCCTGCTTGGCGAGCTGGCAGGCCAGGTTGACCGAGACATTGGTCTTGCCTACCCCGCCCTTGCCGCTGGTGACGGCAATCACTTGAACCGGATGCATGTTGTCTACTCCTGCGTGATCAGGCGCTGGCGCGCTGGGCGGTCCAGGACCAGCGCGACACCGGCTCGCTGGCCGCTGTCACGGCCGCGGCGGCTGCCGGCACCGGGACCTGCCAGGCGGCGGCGATGCGCTCGGCCAGCCAGTCGGCGTCTGCAGCCTGCCAGGCGGCAGAGGGGTCGCGGCTCTGGCTGGCACCGAACCAGCTGATGCCGGTCTCGAGCAGCCAGGACGCCAGCTCACCCAGGTTGTCCAGGGCGTCGACGCGGGTGGCGATGATGCCGTCCGGCGTCAGCCCGGCATAGGCAGCCAGCACCCGCTCGCGCTGGCCAAGGGCCATGTCCATGGGCAGCACCAGGGCACGCTGTGTCGTGCCGATGGCCTGCAGGGTACGGCCCAGAGCCGCGATGCCGACGGCATCGTGCGCATCAATGCCTGCCGTATCGACGATAACACGCGCATTTGCGGGCAATTGTGCGAGTTCGGTTGTCAAAATTTCATGGTCTGCAGCAAACAGGACCGGCAGCCGCAGCATGCGTCCCAGCGCCGACAGCTGTTCGCGTGCGCCCAGGCGCTGTGTATCCATGCTGACCAGGAACAGCGGCTCGGCCTGATGGCTGAGCACATGCTGCAGAGCCAGCGTGGCCATGATGTGGGTCTTGCCGGCACCCGGTGTGCCGATCAGGGCGGTGATGCCGGTCCGGGTCGAGAGCGGACGCGCCAGATCGCCCAGGCAGGTCTGCACGGCGGCTGCCAGCTCGCCGGCCCCTGCACCTCTGGGCAGGATGGCCTGCACGCGCTGGGCGAGCTGGCCATGCAGACCGAGACTGCCGAGACGCGACAGCAGGCTGTCATCGGCGCCACCGGCCAGATGCGGCTCGCGCACGGCGAGACGATGCAGATGGCGTTCCAGCAGGGAGCGCATGGAGCCCAGCTCCTGACGCAGGGAATGCAGATCCTGGTCAGCGGCCGGAGCGACGTCGGTTTTTTGACGAACCGGCGCGACTGCCGGTGTCTTGACGCTGGCCTGGCGTGCCGCCGGAGCGTCGGCATCGACGAGATCAGGGGTATCGATCGCGACCACGATCTCGACACCCTCGGGCACCTGGTAGGTGGTGAGGATGCTGGCGTCCGGGCCAAGTTCGGCGCGGATCATCCGCAGGGCTTGCTGGCTGTCGACGGCGCGATACTTCTTGATCTTCATGTTCCGTTCTCCTTGCCAGCTGCCCGGCAAGCCTTATCCGCTCTGGGTCAGGCGCCCCTGGGGGCCAAGACTGGTCACCAGGCGCACCTGCTTGTTGTCAGGTACTTCGTTGTAGGACAGCACAGCCAGGGACGGGATGCTGCGGCGTATGAACCGCGATATCCACGACCGGATGCCGGGGGATACCAGCAGCACCGCCGGCTGTCCCAGAGCCTCCTGGCGACGGGCGTAATCCGCCAGTCCCTGTTGCATGCGCTCGGCCAGTCCGGGTTCCAGTCCGACCGACCCTGCGCCGCCTCTGATACTGTTTAGCAAGATCTGTTCCAACTCTGGATCCAGCACCATCACCGGCATCTCTTCGTCCAAGCCGTTGATTTCCTGAACAATCATTCGACCCAACGCGATGCGGACACCTTCCAGCAGTTCATCAGGGTTCTTGGTGCGCGGCGCCTGCTCCGCCAAGGATTCGGTGATCAGGCGCAAACTGCGGATCGACACGCCCTCGCGCAGCAGGTTCTGCAGCACCCGCACCACCACGCTCAGCGGCAGCTGCTTGGGCACCAGGTTCTCGACCAGGCGCGGATCGGACTGCGCCAGACGGTCCAGCAGCTGCTGCACTTCCTCGTGGCCGAGCAGCTCGTGGGCGTGCTGACGAATGACCTGGCTGAGGTGGGTGGCGATCACGGTGCCGGTATCGACCACGGTGTAGCCCAGACTCTGGGCCTGATCGCGCAGCGCGGGCTCGATCCACAGTGCCTCCATGCCGAAGGCCGGATCCCGGGTGGGCAGACCGCGCAACGTGCCATGCACCTGGCCCGGGTTGATGGCCAGGTCCATGCCGGGCTGGATCTCGCCCTGAGCCACCACGTCGCCCAGCACCAGCAGGCGGTAGCCGGTGGGCGGCATGTCGAGGTTGTCGCGGATGTGCACGGACTGCACCAGGAAGCCGAGGTCCTTGGACAGCTTCTTGCGGACGCCGGTGATGCGGCCGACCAGCTCGCCGCCCTGGTTGCGGTCGACCAGCGGAATCAGGCGATAACCGACCTCGAGACCGATGACATCCTGCTGGGTGACGTCCTCCCACTGCACCTCGGTCGGCGCCTTCGCGGCCGCCGCACCGGCTGCTGCACCACCCGCACCCGCCGCCGCGCCCCCTTCGCTGACCACCTCGGGCTGCAGCGCCTTCTGGTCGATCAGCCAGCCGCCGCCCACGCAGGCGCCGCCCAGCAGCAGGAACACCAGGTGCGGCATGCCGGGAATGATGCCGATCAGCAGCAGAATGACACCGGACAGGTAGAGCACCTTGGAGTTGTCGAACATCTGCCCGACCACCTGCTCGCTCATGGTGCCGCTGCGCGAGATGCGGGTGACGATGATGGCGACCGCGATCGACAGCAGCAGCGCCGGGATCTGCGCCACCAGACCGTCGCCAATGCTGAGCAGCACGTAGTATTCGGCGGCGGTGCCGGCCGACAGGTCGTGCTGCAGCACGCCGATGATCATGCCGCCGATCAGGTTGATGAAGAGAATGAGAATGCCGGCGATGGCGTCACCCTTGACGAACTTGCTGGCACCGTCCATCGCGCCGTAGAAGTCCGACTCGATGCGCACGTCCTCGCGGCGCTTGCGCGCCTCTTCCTGCGTCAGCACGCCGGCATTGAGGTCGGCGTCGATGGCCATCTGCTTGCCGGGCATGGCATCGAGGGTGAAGCGCGCGGTCACTTCCGAGACCCGGCCGGCGCCCTTGGTCACCACCATGAAGTTGATGATGACCAGGATCATGAAGACGACGATGCCGACCGCGAAGTTGCCGCCAATGATGAAATGGCCGAACGACTCGATGACCTGGCCGGCCGCGCCGGGGCCGTTGTGGCCCTCCATCAGCACCACCCGGGTCGAGGCCACGTTGAGCGCCAGACGCAGCAGCGTGGCGATCAGCAGCACGCTGGGAAAGGCGCTGAAATCCATCGGACGCTGCACGTAGATGACCGCGAACAGCACCACCAGCGACAGCGCGATGTTGAAGGTGAAGAACAGGTCGAGCAGAAACGGTGGCAGCGGCAGGATGAGCATGCCCAGCAACGCGAGAATGAGCACGAGAATGCCGGTGCCGTTGCGGCTCAGGTCCCTGATCGTGTGCTGCCAGTTGCCGTTCTGCGCTGAAGAAGCCATGTTCAACTATCCATTGGGGTCGACGGCCGGTCAAAGCCGTGATCTTTCAAGTACTGGTCATCCACCTCGGGCACGGGCACATCCGGGAAGTCGCCTCCCATCTCCTGCCACTGCTTGAGCTGGTACACATACGTCAGGATCTGTGCCACCGCCAAGTAGAGCCCGGCGGGAATCTCGGCATCGAGATCGCAGCTGGCATAGACCGCGCGCGCCAGCTTCGCCGACGCCACCAGCGGCACGTCATTGTCCCGGGCCAGCTCGCGGATGCGTGCCGCCACCTCGTCGATGCCCTTGGCCACCACCACCGGCGCACTGCCCTTGCTGGCATCGTACTTCAGCGCCACCGCGTAATGCGTGGGGTTGGTGATGATGACGTCGGCGGTCGGCACCTTTTCCATCATGCGCCGGCGCGAGGCCTCCTGCTGGGCCTGGCGGATGCGTGACTTCACTTCCGGACGGCCTTCGCTTTCCTTGTGCTCGTCGAGCACTTCCTGGCGCGTCATCTTGAGCTGCTTGTTGTGGCTGAACAGCTGCCAGGGCACGTCGATCAGCGCAATCAGCAGCAGAGGCATGCTGACCACCAGAAAGAACCAGACCAGCAGGCTGCCGCTGGACATGATGGCCGCCTCGGGCGACTGCAGCGACAGCTCGAGAATGTCGTCGGTGAGCATTTCCAGCAGTATCCAGGCGACGCCCCCGATGAACACCACCTTGAGCACGGACTTGATCAGCTCGACCAGGCTCTGGGTCGAGAACAGGCGGCCGATGCCGGTGATGGGGTTGAGCTTCTCGAGCTTGAAGCCCAGCGAGAAGGTCATGCCACCAAGCATCACGTTGGCGATCAGCGCCGCCACGAAACACACCAGCAGCATGGGCCAGACCAGGAACAGCGACTCCATCAGGAAGGTCTGGAACAGGGTCGGCAGCTGCTGCGGATCACGGGTATTGAGAAAGCTTGGCGAGAAGCCGTAGCGCAGCAGGCGCAGAAAGCCGTCCAGGAAGGAGCCGCCGAGCACCATGAGCACGGTGGCCGCCGCCATCGTGACCAGCATGGTGGCCAATTCGCGCGAACGCACGACCTGGCCCTTCTTGCGGGCATCCTCCAGCTTTTTGGCGGTAGGCTGTTCGGTGCGTTCCTGGCCTTCTTCAGAGGACACGGTTGCCACTCTCCAGAAGTTGACGCATGGTGTCGAGGGCGCCCAGGAACAGGCGTTCAACCTGCGGCAGCAGCGCCGGCAGGGTCCGCTCCAGCACGATCAGGCCCACCATCAGGGTCACCGGAAAACCCACCGCGAACAGGTTCAGCGAGGGCGCCGAACGACTCATCACCCCCATGGCGATCTGAACCACCAGCAGCGCGATCACCGCCGGCAGCGCGATGCCGAGGGCGCCGCGCAGCATCTGCCCGACCCAGGCAATACCCAGCTGCAGGGTGTCCGGGCTGACCCAGGCACTGCCGATGGGCCACAGCGCGAAACTGTCCGCGACCATCTGTATGTAGGCGAGATGCCCGTTCATGGCCAGGAACAGCAGCAGCGCCATCATCATCAGGAACTGGCCGACCACCGCCACCGAGATGCCCTGCTGGGGATCCACCAGGGTGGCGAAGCCCAGACCCATGCCGGTGGCGATGAACTGTCCGGCGAACAGCACGGCCTCGAACACCAGCTGCAGAATGAAGCCCATGAGCACGCCGATGAGGATCTCGTTGGCGGTCATCAGCACGCCCTGCAGGCTGAGCGGATTGAAGTCCGGAATGGTCGGCTGCCACGGCGCCAGCAGCGCCGCCACCACCAGCGCGATGCCCAGACGCACCTGCGGCAGCACGGCGCGATGGCTGAACAGCGGCGCCGCCATCATGGCGGCACTGATGCGCACGAAGGGCAGCCACCAGGCGGTGAGCCAGCCGGCGAGCTGGGCGTCGGAGATGACCATGGCTGCCGTGCTGCCGTCAGTTCGCCACGCCCGGAATCATCTGGAACAGATTGCGGGTGTAGTCGATGAGCAGGCGCAGCATCCAGTGCCCGGTGAGGCCCAGGGCCACAATCAGCACGATGAGCTTGGGAATGAAGCTCAGGGTCATGTCCTGGATCTGCGTGGCAGCCTGGAACAGGCCGATGAGCAAGCCGGCGATCAGCGTCGAGATCAGCAGCGGCGCTGACAGCAGCACGGTCACGATGAGTGCCTGGCGGCCCAGTTCGATCACCATATCGGGAGTCATGGCAGCACCTCAGGTCTGGAAGCTGGCGGCCAGCGAGCCCATGATCAGCGCCCAGCCATCGACCAGCACGAAGAGCATGATCTTGAACGGCAGCGAGATCATCATCGGCGACAGCATGATCATGCCCATGGCCATGAGCACGCTGGCCACCACCAGGTCGATGACGATGAAAGGAATGAAGAGCAAGAAGCCGATCTGGAACGCGGTCTTCAGCTCGCTGGTCAGGAAGGCGGCAGCGAGCACCGGAAACGGCACGTCGTCCGGGGTCTGGAAGGTGCCGGCACGGGCGATGCCGGCAAACAGCGCGATGTCATCCTCGCGAGTCTGCGCCAGCATGAACTGGCGCAAGGGCGCAGCCGCTTTCTGCAGCGCCGGCTCGAAGGCCAGGGTGTCGTTCTGGTAGGGCACCACGGCATCGTTGTAGATGCGCTCGAACACCGGCTGCATGACGAACAGCGAGAGAAACAGCGCGGCGCTGAGCAGCACCTGGTTGGACGGCGTCTGGCCGGTACCCAGGGCCTGGCGCAGCAGCGCCAGCACGATGATGATGCGGGTGAACGCGGTCATGCCGAGCAGGATCGCCGGCAGCAGCGTCAGCAGCGTCATGATCACCAGGAGCTGGATGGAGACGCTGTAATCCTGGCCGCCAGCGGCATTGCGGCTGGCGCTGAGCACCGGCACGCCCTGCCCCTCGGCCCAGGCAGCCGCCGGCAGCAGCAGCGCCAGCGCGATCAGCACACGCCAGCCTGTCCTCATTTCTTCTCACCCAGCAGACGCTTGAGGTGCTCGACGAAGGGGGCGTTCATGGCCATGCCCTCGCCTGCGGGCTGAATGCCCTGCGGCGGCGGCCCCTGCCAGGCGTGCAGCGCACGTATGCCCTGCGGCGTGCAGCCGATGAGCACATTCTCCTGGTCAATGCGGACGAGCAGGATGCGCTCCTTGAGCCCCAGCTGCAGATGCGCGATCGGCTGGATCACACCCAGGCTGGGCTGTTGCAGCCCCTGCAGGCGACGAATCAGCCAGGCTGTGCCGAGCAGCAACGCCACCACCACCACCAGGCCGAAAAGCACGGAAAACACGCTGCCCAGCGACAGCGGTGCCACCTCGGCCGGCGCTGGCGCCGCCCACAGGCAGGTTGAAGACAGCAGCAGCGGCACTGCCGCCAGCCGCTCTACGCACGTGCCGCATACTCGCGTCATGGTTCTTGTCCTTGTTATCTCAAGCGACGCAGGCGCTCTTCCGGGCTCACCACCTCGGTGAGCATGATGCCGAACTTGTCACGGACCACGACGATCTCGCCGCGTGCCACCAGGGTGCCGTTGACCAGCACATCCAGCGGTTCGCCAGCCATGCGGTCGAGCTCGATGATGGCACCCTGACTGAGCTTGAGCAGGTCATTGATGCTCATGCGGGCACGACCGACCTCGACCGACACGGACACGTTCACGTCCATGATCATGTCGAGATTGACATGCGCACCCCCGCCAAGGGAACTCTCGGACTGGCCTTTCAGCTCGCGCAATCCGGCAGCCTGCGGCATGCCCGGATCACTCAGCTCAGCCGGGTTGTTGTCATCCATCATGATTTCATCCTCTGGGAAACGTGGGACATGGGATCCAGCGACTGCTGCACCTTCACCGCCAGCTGACCGTCATGGCTGCCGAAGGTGCCGGTCATCATGGCCAGATTCTCGATCAGCAGGGTCACCGACTGCGGCGAATCAATGGGAATCACGTCCCCCACCTTGAGTCGCGACACCCGTGACAACGGCATGCGCGACTCGTTCAGACGCGCCACCACCTCAAGAGCGGCAGACTCCACGCCTTGTAGCAGACGTTGCTGCCAGAGCGCATCGTGCTCCTGACGATTGCTGCGATTCTGTCCGCCGAGATGCTCGCGCACCGGATCAATGGCCGCCCAGGGCACCAGCAGCCAGACACCGGACTCCTGCCCCGGCAGGGTCACGGCGAAGCGTGTCGCCAGCAGCGTGTCGCTCTGCTTGAGGTCGTCAATGAAGCGCAGATCGCCATGACGCTCGGTCAGCACCGGGCTGATGTCGACCACGCTGTGCCAGCTCTGGCCGAGATCCGGCAGCAAGGCACGTACCAGCTGCTGCATGAAGCGGCTCTCGGAGGGCGAGAAATCGGCCTGCAGACGCTTGCCGCCGGTATTGCCACGCCCCCCGAAGAAATGATCGACCAGCGAGAACACCAGGTCAGGTTCGAACACCAGGTACATGGGCGCGGCCAGCGGCTGCGCGGAAATCACCGAAATGTCGCAGGGCGGCAGCAAGGTGCGCTGCAGTTCACCGAACTTCATCACGTTGACGCGCTCGGCACGGACATTGTCCATGCCCGGCACAAGCTGGCGCAGGCGCAGCTTGAGGGCCTCGGCGAACTGGGTCTGCACCAGCGACAGCGCCGGAATCAGGCGCTGGACGGCGTAGTCCTGGGTGGCGAAGTCATAGCGGTCACGCGAATCCTGGCTGCCGGCCGATCCGCCATCCGCCGATGGCTGCATCTCGCCCATCAGCGCCTCCAGTTCGGCAGGCTCGAGCAGGTTGCTCATGATGCGGCCCTCACTGAACCACGAACTTGGTGAAATAGACGGCCTGGATGCCGCCCTCGCCGGACTCCTCGGTGAGCACCTTGTTGATGGTGTCGAGCGTGCTCTTCTGCAGCGTGACGCGACCTTCCGGGCTGTAGATCTGCTCCGAGGTGACACCGCCATAGAGCATGGTCAGCTCGCCCTTGATGCGCGGCTGGTATTTCTCGAAGCGTTTGATGACGGCCGGATCGCGGGCCATGATGTCGACCTGCAACTGGAAGAAGCGCATGCGCGCGCCATCCTGGATGTTGACGACAAAGGCCGGATCAATGGTGAAGTAGACCGGATCGGGAACTGCTGCCGGCTTGGCAGCCGCCGCCGCCTCTTTGGCATCCGTCTCGGGGTGCGGTGCCAGGTAGGTCTTGGCAATGAACAGGGTGGCACCGATGCTGGCAACCAGCATCAGGAATATCCCGGCCACAAGCAGGATGATGGCTTTCTTCGACATGATGCCTGAGTCCTTTTGCACGTCAGTAGAGACTGTCTGCAAGACTAAAGCAATTCACATGCCAACTTGAATTTCGTTTTAAAACATGATCTTGCAAACACACTACCAGAGGGGTTGCGTCAAATTCCCGGCAGCGGCACGGCCATGGTCGGGAATTTGTCAGCGTCAGAGCCGCAGGCTGTTGAGCGCCAGATTGGCGAGCTCGGCCGGTGTGCCCTCCGCGCATGAAGCGCCCATCTGGTAGGCCGCGCGCGGCATTCCCCATACCACGCAGCTGGCTTCGCTCTGGGTGTAGGTCAGGGCGCCGGTCTGGCGCATGCGCAGCAGACCGGCGGCACCGTCCTTGCCCATGCCGGTGAGCAGCACCCCGGAGCAGAGCTTGCCGACCTGGTCAGCCGCGGAATCGAAAAGCACGTCGACCGAGGGCCGGTGACGATTGACCTCGGGGGCATCAGAGAGCTGGGTCTCGTAACCGCCACCGGTGATGCGCCGGATCAGCAAATGCGAATGACCGGGCGCGATGTAGGCGCAACCCGCCTGCACGCGCTCGCCATGTATCGCCTCCTTGACCCGGATGGTGCAGGTGTCGTTGAGGCGCTTGGCAAAGCGTGCGGTAAAGTCCTCCGGCATGTGCTGGGCGATCAGCACCGGCGGACAATGCGGCGGCAGCACGTCGAGCAGGGCCTTGATGGCCTCGGTGCCACCGGTGGAGGCGCCGACGAAGAGCAGCTTGCGCGGGTCGAACTTGCTGTCGACATGCACAAGCCCCGGCTTGTTGACCACCTTCAGCGGCTGCCGTCCCTGGAAATGGGCGACCGCCTTGTAGGCGGCACGGATCTTCTCGCCCACCTCCTCCGCCATGCCGGCCATGGCCGCCTTGTCGGTCAGTGCCCGTTTCTGGATGACATCGACCGCCCCCAGCTCCAGCGCGCGCAAACTGTGCTCGCTGCCCTCGGCGGTGCGGCTGGAGATCATCAGGACCGGCATCGGTCGCAAGCGCATGATGCGCTCCAGGAAATCGAGGCCGTTCATGCCCGGCATCTCGATGTCCAGGGTGATCAGGTCAGGCTCCAGCTCCTTGATCATCTCGCGTGCGACCAAGGGATCAGGCGCCGAGCCGACCACACGCATGTCGTCATGCTTGTTGATGATCTGCTGCAGCAGCAGGCGCATGGCTGGCGAGTCATCCACCACCACCACGCGGATCTGACGCTCGTGCACGGTCTGCACGGACGAATTGGGTAATGCCATCTCATGCCTCTCTTGCAATGCGTTGACGGTACTGCTGCTCTTCCATCAGCACGGACGTGCTTTCGTTGACGGGCAGCCGGCGCATCATCACCTTGCCGGTATCAGGGAAGAAATAGATCTTTCGGGGGTAGACATCACCCAGATCCTGACCGGTGACAGGGATCTCCTGCTCGGACAGGTAATCGAGCACGAACTCGGCATTGCGGATGCCGACATCACTGGAGGTGAAGCCGCGCAGCACCTGGCCGCCGCCGAAGACCTTGGCCTGCAGCGAATGGCTGAGCGCGCCGGCAGCCAGCACATGACGAATCAGGGTTTCCATGGCGAAGGCGCCATAGCGCATGCTGTCGGCACGGCCATCGAGGTGGCCTGCCGCATTGGCCAGCATGAAGTGGTTCATGCCGCCGATCTGCGTGATGGGGTCCCAGACACAGGCCGCCACGCAGGAGCCCAGCACCGTGGCCAGCGCGATATGCCCGCTGGCGACATAGAACTCGCCGGGCATGATCTTGATCACGTCGCACTTGAGCTGGTGATCATGGAAGCGGCTCTTGGCCACGAACTCGTCACCGGGCAAGCGCTCGCCGCGTACCGCCCGCTGACGGATCCTGGACATGATCAGCGACCCTGGTTGCGCAGTTCGTAGACGGTCTTGCCGCGCAGACGAAACAGGTCTCCCAGATGCAGCAGGGACTCGGAATGGCCGACAAAGAGCAGCGCATCCGGTGCCATGTAGGGAATGAAACGCTCCAGCACCCGGCGCTGCGTCTCCTTGTCGAAGTAGATCAGCACGTTGCGGCAGAACAGGATGTCGAACTGGCCCTGGATGGGCCAGTCCGGCGCCAGCAGGTTGAGCTGGCGGAAACTGGTCATGCGCTGCAGGTCCGGCTTGACGCGGACAAAGCCGGCCTTGGCACCGGTGCCGCGCAGAAAGTACTTGTGGTAGCGCGGCTCGATCTTCTCGATGCGCTCCTCGCCATAGATACCGGCCTCGCACTTGGCGAGCACGCTGGTATCGATGTCGGTGGCCACGATCTCGACGCGATCAACGGCGCTGGGGCCCAGTGCCTCCATCGCGGTCATGGCCAGGGAATAGGGTTCCTCGCCGGTCGAGGCAGCGCTGCACCAGATGCGCACGTCACGGCCCGCCTTCTGCTTCAGGCGCTCGGCAAGGATGGGAAAGTGGTAGTCCTCGCGAAAGAACGAGGTCAGGTTGGTGGTCAGGCTGTTGACGAAGGCTTCCCACTCGTCGCGATCACGCTGGATCAGCGACAGGTACTCGTTGAAGCTGTTGAGCTTGGTGGCACGCAGCCGGCGGATGATGCGGCTGTACACCATGTCATGCTTGGTGTCGGAAAGACGGATGCCGGCATGATCGTAGATCAGCTTCTGAACCACCTTGAAATCACTTTCGGTGAAATCAAAGATGCGTTCCTTCTCGAGGATGCTGACATGCGGCTTCATGATCTTTCCTTGCAGGATCGGGTTGACCGGGGCCGAGTGACGGCCCCGGGATTCACGTCATGACTCAGAACTCTTCCCACTCGTCATCCAGCTTGGGCGCGGCCGAGCTGCGCGGCTTCATGCGCGCTGCACCACCGGCGCTGCGCACCGGCAGACGCTCGACATTGCTGGCCTGGCGACCGGACTTGGCGCGACCGTCGATGCGGAACACGCTGACTGCCTGGCTGAGGTTGGCGGCCTGGTCTTCCAGGGACTGCGCCGAAGCGGCAGCCTCTTCGACCAGGGCAGCGTTCTGCTGCGTGGTCTCGTCCATGCTGGTGATGGCCTGGTTGAGCTGCATGATGCCGGTGCGCTGCTCTTCCGAGGCGGCCGAGATGTCGCTCATGATCGACGACACGCGCTGGGTCGACTCGACGATCTCTTCCATGGTCTGACCGGCGGTTTCCACCAGCTTGTAGCCATTCGAGACCTTGGCCACCGACTCCGAGATCAGCTCCTTGATCTCCTTGGCGGCCGATGCCGAGCGCTGCGCCAGGTTGCGGACTTCACCGGCAACCACCGCGAAACCGCGACCCTGCTCACCGGCACGCGCCGCTTCCACCGCCGCGTTGAGGGCGAGGATGTTGGTCTGGAAGGCAATGCCGTCGATGACGTTGATGATCTCGGCGATCTTGCTCGACGACTCCTGGATGGCACCCATGGTGGTCACCACTTCCTTGACCACGCGACCGCCACGATCCGCCACTTCCGAGGAGGTGGCTGCCAGCTGGCTGGCCTGGGTGGCGTTGTCGGCGTTGTTGCGCACGGTGTTGGTGAGCTCTTCGGTGCTCGATGCGGTCTCTTCCAGGTTGGCCGCCTGCGACTCGGTACGACGCGACAGGTCAGCGTTGCCGGCCGCGATTTCCTTGGCCGCGTTGTTGATGGCGTCAGTGGCTTCGGTGATGGTGCCGACGATCTGCTTGAGCTGCGACACGGTGGCGTTGGCGTCGGTCTTCATCTGCGCGAAGGTGCCGCGGTAGTCACGCTCGATGGTCTGGGTCAGATCACCCTGGGCCAAGGCATTGAGCACGCGCACGACATCGTTGAGGCCGTTGTCCGCTGCCTCCACGAAGGCGTTGAGGTCGTGTGCCAGGGTCTTGAAGAAGCCTTCCTTGTCGGCTTCCTTGATGCGGTGCGAGAAGTCGCCGGCGGCGGCAGCCTCCACCATCGCGGCCACTTCCTTCTCGGCGGCGATTTCCGCGGTGCGGTCGGTCCACTGGCAGACGCGACCGTGGTAGACGCCCTTGGAGTCGATCACCGGGCTGGTGGCGAGACGGATGATGCGGTCACCGACCTGGCCTTCGGCCAGCTGCGGCTTCTCGAGACGGCCACGGGTGATGGCCAGCAGCTTCTCATCGGTCAGCGAGTTGGCCAGCGGGTGGCCGAACAGGCGATCAACGGCTGCCGAGCTCTTGAAGATGCCCTCGAGGAGCTTGCGCGCGGCCTGGTTCATGTAGATCAGGTTGTTCTCCTCGTTCGACACGGTGACCACAGTGGACACGTTGTCGAGCGCGAAGTTCATGCGCTGGGCGGCATCGGCGGTGCGACGAGTGTCGGCCATGTCGAAGCGCAGCTTGATGAACATGGACTTGAAGGCATCGGTCATGTCACCGATCTCATCATCGCGGTCCTTGTTGATCAGCAGCGACATGTTGCCGTTGGCGATTTCCACCATCTGGCGACGGATGCGGTCAATCGGGTCCACCACCACCTTGTAGGACTGGTACATCAGCCAGGACACCAGGCCCAGACCCGCCAAGGTGATCGGAGTCAGGTACTGGCGCAGCAGCGGCAGCGAACTGGCATCGTGCGTGGCCATCCAGCCCAGCAGCGCAGTGAACGACAGCATCGCGGCAAAGCTCATCAGCATTCGGGTGCGCAGCTTGAAGTTGCCCAGCTCCTGCAGCTTGCCCTTGATACCGGGCTCGATCACGCGGCCTTCCTTGAGGGTGGCCTTGTACTCGCCGCTGCGCATCTTGCGGTAGAGCTCTTCGGCCTGGTCGACGGCACGACGATCCGGACGGGTACGCACCGACATGTAGCCGGACACGGTGCCGTTCTGGAAGATCGGCGACGCGTTGGCCTGCACCCAGTAGTGGTCACCGTTCTTGCAGCGGTTCTTGACCAGACCGCTCCAGGACTTGCCCGACTTCAGGGTCGCCCAGAAATCCCGGAACGCTTCCGGCGGCATGTCCGGGTGGCGCAGGATGTTGTGCGGCTGGTCGGCCAGCTCGGCTTCGGTGAACCCGGACATCTCGATGAAGGTCCGGTTGATGTAAGTGATGTTGCCCTTGAGGTCGGCCTTGGAAAGGATGAACTCGCCCTCTTCAAGGAACTTCTCATGGCCGGTCACGGGGAGGTTGGTACGCATTTTTCTGTCTCCAGGACGGATGGGTCAGTCGTGATCAGGCGGCATCGGCCATCAGGGCCATGTCGGGGCTGCACATCAGGGTTTCGATGTCCATCAGGATGACCATGCGCTCGTTGAGCGTGGCCAGACCGCGGATGAAGCGGGTATCCACCTCGCTGCCATTGAGCGGCGGGGCTTCGCGGATCTCTTCGGGGTCGAGCTGAATGACATCCGACACACTGTCCACCACCACGCCGACGACGCGGCTGGACAGGTTGAGGATGATGACCACCGTGAAGGGGGTGTATTCGGCGCTGCCGAGCTTGAACTTCAGGCGCAGGTCGATGATCGGCACGATGGTGCCGCGCAGGTTGATCACGCCCTTGATGAAGCCGGGCGCGTTGACGATCTGCGTGACCTTCTCGTAGCCCCGGATCTCCTGGACCTTGAGGATGTCTATCCCGTACTCCTCGTTGCCGAGGGCGAAGGTCAGAAACTCCTGACCGGTGCGGGGTTTGCCATTTTCTTGCACGTTCAATGCTTCCATCATGTCGGCATGCTCCTAGACAGCACAGGCCAGAGGGGATCGCTTGCCCAGGCGCACCGCTTCAGACACGTCGAGAATCATGGAGACACTGCCGTCCCCCATGATGGTCGCGGCGGATATGCCCGGAACCTTGCGGTAATTGGATTCGAGACTCTTGATGACGACCTGGCGCTGACCCAGCAGCTCGTCCACGAACAGCGCATGCCGACCCGCTTCGGTATCGACGATAATCAGGATGCCCTGCTCGGGTCTGTCGGTCTTGGGGGTCAGGCAGAAGACCTCATGCAGCGCCACCAGCGGCAGGTACTCGCCACGGACATAGACCACGCGGCCGCGGCTCGCCACCGACTTGACGTCCTCGGCCTGCGGGCGCAGCGACTCGATGATGGCGGTCAGCGGCACGATGTAGGTCTGGTCGCCGATGCCCACCGACATGCCATCCATGATGGCCAGCGTCAGCGGCAGGCGAATGCTGATGGTGGTGCCCTTGCCGGTCACCGAATTGAGCTCGACACGTCCGCCGAGCTGCTCGATGTTGCGCTTCACCACATCCATGCCGACACCACGTCCGGAGACATCGGTGACGGCTTCGGCGGTGGAGAAGCCAGGTGCGAAGATGAGCTGCCAGACATCCTGGTCAGTGGGATTCTCGGCTACCGGGACGCCGCGCTCGCGCGCCTTGGACAGCAGCTTGTCACGGTTAAGACCGCGTCCGTCATCACTGATATCGATGACCACGCTGCCCCCCTGGTGATAGGCAGACAGGGTGACAATGCCCTTGACCGGCTTGCCGGCAGCCTCGCGCTCGGCCTCGGTCTCGATGCCGTGATCGACGCTGTTGCGGATCAGGTGGGTCAGCGGATCGGTGATCTTCTCGATCACGCCGCGATCGATTTCAGTGGCTTCACCGATGGTGCGCAGCTCGATCTGCTTGCCGAGCTTGCCGGCGAGATCGCGCACCAGGCGCGGGAAGCGGTTGAACACCGAGCTCACCGGCAGCATGCGGATGCTCATCACCGACTCCTGCAGTTCGCGGGTGTTGCGCTCCAGCTGCTGCAGACGCTCGTTGAGCTTCTCGTGATCGAGTCCGTCATCGCTGTTCATGCCGACCTGCGCGGTCTGCGCCAGCATGGACTGGGTAATGACGAGCTCGCCGACCAGATTGATGAGCTGGTCGACTTTTTCCACGCTGACACGAATCGAGGTTTCACTGGCCGTGGATGCCTTGGGCATCTTCACCACGTTGCCGGGCTTGTCCTGGGCACGCACCGGTTCGGCGGTCACGCTGGCGGCTGCGACAGATACCACCGGATCGGCATCCACAGTGTCCGCGACATCCGCCGCTGACGACTCGGAAACCACCTCGGCGGGCTCTGCGACGGCCCCCGTGTCGGGCGCAGCCACGGCCGGCGCAACCACCATGTCGTCGGCGCTGGCGGCAAGACGGCGAATTTCCGTGATCAGCTGCTCGACCACCTCGGCTGCCACCGGCTCGCCACCCTGATGGTGGGCAAGCTGGGCCAGCAGCACGTCGCGAGCTGCCAGCGTGATGTCGATGATGTGATCGGTCAGCGGCATTTCCTGCTTGCGCACCCGATCCAGCAGGGTTTCCAGATCATGGGTGACAGCCGCCATGTCGGGAAAACCGAAGGTCGAGCTGCTGCCCTTGATGGAGTGGGCGGCACGGAAAATGGCGTTCAGGTGTTCCGGATCCGGGTTGTCGCGATCGAGCTCGAGCAGCAGGGATTCAAGACTGGCGAGATGCTCACCCGCCTCTTCAAAGAAGATGGCGTGAAACTCGCTCATGTCCATGTCGAAGCTCATGATCGTCTCCCTCAGGCCTTGATCAGTCCAAGCACCAGGCGCCCCTTGCCATACCCGTCGATGTCGACGAGCAGGTCCAGGCTGTTCGGTCCGCTGGCGCAGGCCATGATGTCGGCCGGCACGCTGCCGGCCGAGAGGTACTTGTCGCGCAGGGTGATGCGCTGGCTGTCATTGCTGGTGAACAGGCGCGAGAGCACGTTGAGCACCTCGGCGAAGATCTCCACCAGCGACTCGTCCAGCTTGCCGCTGGCCGCTGCCTCGCGCGCCACCGGCGCCGGAATCAGCGCAAACGCCGCGGCCGACGTTGCCGCAAAGGCGTTGTCAGCAAAGCAGACGGCGACCAGCTGCTGGCTGCTGTCGTGGTAGACGCCGGCAAACTGCAGCGGCGCGCCACCGGCGGGTGATGCCTTGACGAACACCTCACGACGCACAAAGGCGCTCAGTGTCTGTTCGACGACATCCGTGCTGGGCAGGGCATGTGGCATGGCGATGCCCTCAGGCGAGGTAGGTGTCGAGAGCGCGCTGGAAGTCTTCCGGCGTGAACGGCTTGCCGATCAGGAAGGCGGCGCCGGAGTTTTCAGCCAGCGCACGCATTTCGGTGCTGACTTCCGTGGTGACAAAACCGAAGGTGGTCTTGTTGCCATCCTCACGCAGCTTCTGCAGGACTTCGATGCCGGTCTTGCCGGGCATGTTCCAATCCGAGATGATGAGGTCCGGGTTTTCCTTGTCGACCATCACCAGGGCTTCTTCACCATCGGCGGCTTCAACGATCTGGTGACCCTTGTAGCCGGCCTGGCGCAGCATGTGGCCAATCACCAGTCGCATAGCTTTGCTGTCGTCGGCAATCAGTAATTTCATGGAGATTCTCCTGCTCTTCATTGGTTAGAAGCTTGCAGGCTTTCTCGGCCGGGTTCCGTCGCGCTTTAGTCAGTGGGAAGCGGTTTACGTAAGCAAAATTGCAGCCGATTGTTGCTGCTCTGTTGCCAATGCGGGGTTCCGGTAAAAACCGGTGTCGGCATGTGCGATTACACTGTCGCCGGATGTTGCGGAAGGTTAATTGTGCAGCGCTTGCAGCGTTGCCTGATCACGGCAGGCAGCCGAAACACTTGGCTGGAAAAGCGCTGTCAATGCGACAAGAGTCGAGCCATCACCCCTGCCTGCCGGCTGTCCGCCAGTCAGGTCAGGTAGCGGCCGGAATCACGTAGGCGACAATCGAAATGCAATGGCAGGCGGCCCCTGCCACCACGAAGACATGCCAGATCGCATGCGTGTAGGCGTACTGCTTGGCGGCATAGAACACCGCGCCCAGCGTGAAGCACAGCCCGCCGGCCAGCAGCAGCCAGAAACCGGTGCGGTCCAGGTTCAGCCAGAGCTCATAGATCATGAACATGGACAACCAGCCCATGAGCAGATAAGTCGCCAGCGACAGGCGCTTGAAGCGGTGGATGAAATAGATCTTGAACGCCACCCCGGCAAAGGCCAGGACCCAGATCACGGACAGCATGACATCCGCCAGCAGCCCGTCCAGCGTGATGGTCAGATAGGGGGTGTAGGTACCGGCAATCAGCAGGTAGATGGCACAGTGATCAAGACGCTTGAGCACCGCCTTGGTGGGCTCGTGCGTGAAGGCGTGATAAAGCGTCGAGACCAGAAACAGGGTGATCAGGCTGGCACCGTAGATCGCCACCCCCAGCAGCTGGGTGGCGGTCAGCACCGGCAGGCCCTTCACCAGCATCAGCGTGGTGGCCACGATTGCCGCCGCCATTGCCAGCCCGTGACTGAGGGCGTTGGCAATCTCCTCGCTCACGGAATATCCCGCGATGACGGGCGCTGCAACAGGACGCTTGGGCATGACGGGACTCCGCTGATGATGCCCGATCATGACAGTCAGTACTGAACATCACAATCGCTTGCCGATGGCGCGACCGGAGCGGGTTTTCACCCCCGTCCCGGCTGCGCCATCGACTCCTCGCAGGCGTCAGTAAGTCACGATGTCGTAGCTGAGCTGCCCGTCCCGGTTGGGATTGCCCGGGTCGCTGATGCGCGAGACCTGGATCTCTCCCACCAGGGTCGGACTGCCGTTGCCGGCATTGCCCAGATGCTGCGTCAAGGTCACCGTCGTCGTGCTGCTGTTGCCCGGCGTGCCCAGCAGCACGGTCGCCGTGACCGGACGTGACGGATCACTGAGCGACTCCTTGGTGTGATCAAAGTAGTAGTTGACCCCGAAGCGGTAGCTGCCGACCTGAAGCTGGTTGCAGTCGGTGTAGTAATGCTCTGGCCCGATGCCGGTGACATTGTCGACATCCAGAACACCGCTCTCGCCTTGCAGCTGCGCATAGAAGACATGTGCTCCACCGGGCTCGAAGATATGCAGATCGACATCGCTCTGGCCGGTATCCCAGGTCAGGGTCGCGGTGACCGGGCCGCTGCCTGCCACTGACGGCGGATCCTGCAGTGACGACAAGGTGGCAGCCACCAGCGTCAGCAGCTGCCCTTGCACGTCGTAGCCATGGCTCAGGTAGGTGCCGGTGAAGGCGTGCGCCTCGACAAAGCCCAGATCATCCGCCGGCAAACCGGTGGCCAGATCGGTCAGCGTCCAGTTCGTGGCCAGGCTGCCGGGCACGAACTGGATGACATCGCGGTGATGCGTGACATGGCTGCCACCACCAGCCACCCGGTTGGCTGGCGACGCCACCGAGACAATCCCGATGCTGCCCATGGGCACCGCCGGCTGCGATGACGACAGGATCTGGTGCGCCTGGTTGGCGTAGAAGTTGCCCTGCGAATGCGCCACGATCAGCACCTTGCGGCCCTGCAACACCGCATCGCGGTACTTGGCGACATGGTCGGTCAGCTCGGGCGCATTGGCGACATAGGCCGCCTGCAGCAGGCGCTGCTGCATCTGCAGGAACCAGTCGGGAATCACCCCCACGCCATGCAGCCAGAGCAGCACCTCATGGGAATACTGGCTCAGATGCTGGTCGGCTGCCTGCACCATGTCCGTGAACGGCCCGTGGGTGTAGTTGTAGGCCAGGTCATACTCGATTTCTTGTCCGCTGTGGGAGGTGCCATACAGTGCTATTAGTCTGTCCTTTGACTTAACCGCTGACTCAGCAGTAACCAGTACTCCATTCGTGAAAACCAGTCGATAAGACTCCTCTGCGCTTGTGCACTCACTGTTTGCATGCACCAGACCAATTTGAGAGAAGAGTATAAAAAGTATAAATAATATTATTCTCATGGTTTCTCACCAAGATTAGTCGCAAACAGGCTCAGGAGGCTGCGAGAAATAACCGCCGCCAGCTAAACGATTTGACTCCATATACTTAACTAGGCGCTCACGTGTATTTGCCGTGAAAGCTTCAATTTCCTCAGATATGGAATCTTGTAGCTTTGCCTCAGCTGGCACGCGCCCATTCAGATATTTGGAAATACACGCCGTCGACCGCCCCAGCTCGTAAACCGCCTTGTGCACCGTCGCCTTGGTTGACGCCTCCATCATCGCCTGCAGCGCCCTCGCCTTCTGCTCGGCGGCACGCTTCACCTCCGGGGTCGGCGAGAACTTCTGCGCAATCAGCTGGTCGATGTCGTCACGAATGCCGTTGCCATCACGATCACGCCCCTTGAGCCCGCGCGAGGTATCCTCGCTGATGCCCTCGTGGTCATGCCCCTTGCCCGGCTTGCTGTCGACGCCACCGTCGAGGTGCCCGCCGTGCCCGCCGCCTGCGGCTCGCATGCGCTGATCATTGCCGGCCGTCATTGCCGACGCCTGCTCGCCGGATGCCGTTGCTGCGGCGTCGCGCCGCCCCGCATCGCCCGAACCGCTGCCTGAGCACGCGCTCAGGCATGCGGCCAGAATGGCCACGCCATGGATTGTCTTCATGCATTTTCTTCCTTGAATGCCGGGGGCTGGTCGGCGACTGGGAAAAACAGCCCGGATGCAGGCCTTGCACGCAGAAAACATGGCACAGGCCTGTCGGCGCCGCCACGCGATGTGACCGGCGACATGGAAGCCAGACGAATGGACGTCTTGATACGAGATACCCAGAAAGGGCTGCCCGGTGCCGGGCAGTCAGCCGCTCAGGACCGTGTTGCCGTGAGCTCGGCGAGCAAGGCCGGGCCGGACCAGTCGCGTCGTCCGCCCGCCTCCGCGTCACGGATCAGCGCGACCAGACGGACATTGACGGGCACCGGCATGCCCAGACGCGCGGCCTGAGCCACCACCTCGCCGTTGATCCAGTCGATCTCGGTGCGACGACCGGCCTCCAGGTCCTCCCACATCGACGAGCGCGCCAGCGGATCGATCGCCAGCATGCGGCTGGCCAGACGCCGGAACAGGGCATCCGGCACGTCCATGACGCGCGGCAGCCAGCTCGGGGGAACCGCTGTCACGCGCGCCGGACGGATGCCCGCCGCCGACATCACGGCAAGTGCCTCGCGCTGCGCCAGCGCCAGACAGCGACGGAAGCTGCGCTGTGACAGCTCATCCCTGAGCGGCAGACCGGAAAGCGCATTGACGGGATTGTTGAGGTTGAGCAGCAGCTTGCCCCAGAGCACGGCCGGCATGTCGGCATGACAGACCGGCGCCAGACCGGCTGCGGCGAGCTCCGCGAAGAGCGGCATCAGCCGTGTATCCCGCGCCAGCTCAAGCGCGCCGGCGGAGCCCTGGTGAAAACCGCCCTGCCCGCGATCCAGCACGTTGAACGGCACCATGCCGGCAAACACCGGCTGATCCGGCAGCAGCGCCTGCAGGGTCGCGGCATTGTGGATGCCGTTCTGGAAGCTGACCACCGGCGTGCCGGCAGGAAGCACCTCGGCGAGCGCCCGGCCGGCATCGGCGGTGGCAGCCGATTTCACCGTCACCAGCACGACGTCGGCATCGGCAAGGTTGGCCGCCCGGGTGCTGAAACGGAACCCGTCCGGACCGACATGGGCGTGATGGCCCTGGTAATCGGTGGTGGTGAGGCCGTGCTCGGCCGTGATGCGCAGCAGGCGCTCGCGCCCGACCAGTGTCACCGGCACGCCGGCGGCAGCGAGACGGCCGCCGAGGTAGCAACCGACACTGCCTGCCCCGAAAATGCCGATTCGTGTCATGACCTGCCGCCTGCGAATG
>VFQO010000920.1_pt1 | contig 26932 bp, 34 predicted proteins | sample 3512331 | NCBI WGS metagenome assembly VFQO01 (sample SAMN10412371, study PRJNA504923) | tailings metagenome | isolation source: Replicate 3 from Balatoc abandoned mine | place: Philippines: Itogon, Benguet | collected 2017-08-28 | reverse complement strand
GAGCGACCACGCGCACGATTCCCACACCGGCCCCATCAAGACGCCCGCCCAGTTGCTGTGGACGTCCTTTTTCGCGTTCGTGGTGCCCGTCTTCGTCATCATCGGCCTGGTCTACTTCGTCACGTCGGGCAACAAGCCTGCCGCGGGTGCGGTCGACAGCGAGCTGGCAACGGCGCAACGCATCCAGAAGATCGGTGTCGTCGAGATTCGCGACGCCAACCGCCCGCTGGCCGCGGGGGCCGACGTGTACAAGGCGCAGTGCGCCGCCTGCCACGACGCCGGCCTGGCCGGTGCGCCCAAGACGGGCGACGCTGGTGCCTGGGCTGCACGCATTGCCACCGGCTACGAAGCGCTGTTGAACTCGGCGCTCAAGGGCAAGGGCGCCATGGGCGCCCAGGGCGGCGGGGCCTACCGCGACGCCGAGATCGGCCGCGCGGTGGTCTACATGGCCAACGCCGCTGGCGCGAAGTTCGAGGAACCCCAGCAAGCTGCCGCTGCCGAAGCCGCTGCGCCCGCCGCAGCCGCACCCGCACCGGTGATGGCAGCCGCCCCGGCGACGGCACCCGCACCTGCTGCTCCTGCTGCCGCCGCACCTGCCCCGGCTGCCACGCCCGTGGCTGCCGTGAATGGCGAGGCGCTGTACAAGCAAGCCTGCACCGTGTGCCACGCCGCTGGCGTGGCCGGCGCCCCCAAGACGGGCGACAAGGCCGCCTGGGCACCGCGCGCTGCACTGGGCGTGGACGCGCTCACCGCGAGCGTGATCAAGGGCAAGGGCGCGATGCCACCGAAGGGTGGCGCGATGAGCGCCTCCGATGCCGAGATCAAGGCGGCAGTGCAGTACCTGCTGGACACCGCGAAGTAACCGCGGCCACCCAAGCCAGAAAGCCGGTCATCGACCGGCTTTTTTCATGGCCGCGGGGCTTTGCACGTAAGCGTGCTGCTGCGGCAGATCGGCCGCAAGCACGGCCGCTGGCACCCACTCGCCCGATTCCACGCGCCCGGCGGCGTCCAGCATGTCGGCGCTGTGCACCAGGCCAAAGCCCAGGTCGGTGAGCAGGTACAGGTGCCCCGCCTCGTCAACGAAGCTCGATCGCACGCGCGCCGCATCGCCAGTGTGCGCCAGCACCGCGCCGTCCGGTTGCAGCCGCCACACGTACGGCGTGCATTCGAGCTCCACGTAGACACGCTGCGGCCCGTTCTGGAAGAACCACTGGCCGTGCTCGTCGGCCAGGTAGTTGCGGTGGATGAAGGCGATGAGCTTGTCGTGCTGCAGCAGCGAGCCCTTGCTGTGGGGGAACGGGCCCGCGGCCTGTGTGCGGTCATCGCGCATGTACCACTGGCCGCGCGCGTCCAGGCCGAGCCAACCATGGCAATGCGGCACGTTGGGCCATTTGGCCAGGGCGGCCTTGACGATCTCGTCCATGGATGGGGGAAGGCTCAGGTGTGCGACAGCAGCCAGTGTCCCACGGCCTCGGGCATAGCGCGCACATGGCCAGGCAGGCCGAGCGCCCCCAGCGACGCGGGAAAGCCCACATGCCCGCCGTGCACGGGCTGCCATAGCGTGACGTGCGCACCGACCTCACCCGCGCGCGGAAGGGAGTAGGCGGGAACGAAGGGGTCGTTGAGCGCATTGAGCGCCAGCGCAGGCACGCGAATGCGCGCGAGGTGCGGCTTGGCCGACGCGCGCGCCCAGTAGTCCTCGGTGTCGCGAAAGCCGTGCAGCGGGGCGGTGAACAGGTTGTCGAACTGGTACAGGTCGCGCGCGGCGCGCAACGCTTCACCGTCGAACAGCCCCGGATGCTGCGCGAGCCTCCTCAGCGCCTTGGGTTTCATGCTGTTGAGGAACATGCGCGTGTAGACCTGCCGGTTGAAGCCGCGCCCGATGGCGTGGCCGCCTGCGGCCAGGTCCAGCGGCGAGCACACCGCGGCCACGGCGCGCACGGTGGCATCGGCAGATTGACCCATCTCGCCAGCCCAGCGCAGCAGCGCGTTGCCGCCGAGCGAGATGCCCACGGCGATCAAGGGGCGCTGAGGGTCGGCCTGGGCGAAGCGGCGCAGGATCCAGTGGATTTCCTCGAAGTCGCCCGAGTGGTACGCGCGCGGAGCGCGGTTGAGCTCGCCAGAGCAGCCGCGAAAGTGCGGCACGGCAAAGGCCAGGCCCTGTGCGGCAGCGAAGTCGGCGAAAGCCACCGCGTACTGGCTGCTGGAGCTACCCTCGAGGCCGTGGAAGAGCACCAGCAAGGGCGCCTGCGGGTGGCTGTCGAGCACGGCGCGGTCGACGTCGATGAAGTCGTCGTCGGGCGTGGTCCAGCGCTCGCGGCGCCACACGGGCGCAGGGCCGAAGTGGCGCCGCGCCCAGAGTGCCGGCCAGATGGTCTGCGCGTTGCCTCCGGGCAGCCACCACGGTGCGCGGTAGGCCTGCAGATCGGCGGTGGTGGGCTCGGGCTTCAATGCAGGACAGGCCTGGTCGCGGCAATCTCGGGCGGCTCGACGCGCGAGCCCGGACTGGCGTGGTGCGCCACCATGCGCCAGCCCCGTGGCGTCTTCACGTACACGTTGGTGGCCACCACGAAGGCGTGCTGCGGACCATCGTCGGTGAGGACGGCCACACGCTCGACCACGCTGTGCACGGCGCAGTGTCCGTCGTCGTGACGGTGCAGTTTTTCGGGCGCCGCCATCACGCTGCCGTTGGCGAACATGGCTTCGAAAGTGGTGCGGATGGCCTCGTGGCCGATCAGGCGCGGGCCGCCGGGGTGAACGCAGACGATGTCGTCTTCGTCGGCCCAGCAAGCCATCAGGCGATCGATGTCGCCGTGCTGCAAGGCCTCGTAGAAAGCTGCCTCCGTGTCGTCGGGCGTGCCGGGCGGAAGTTTGGGCTTGGGCATGGCTGGATTGTGCCGTCGCGCCACGGCCCGGGGGTATAGTGCCCGTCATTCGCTGCCATTGCCGGGGAGAACCATATGCGCCGCTTCCTCCTGCTCCTGCTCGTCAGCACCGCTGCCCTGCTCGGCGGCTGCGGCTACAACGACTTCCAGCGCCTGGACGAGGAAAGCCGCTCGGCCTGGGCCGAGGTGCTCAACCAGTACCAGCGCCGCGCCGACCTGATCCCCAACATCGTGGCCACCGTGCAAGGCGAGGCCAACTTCGAGCGCGGCACGCTGGAGGCCGTCGTCAACGCCCGGGCGCGCGCCACCTCCATCCAGGCCACGCCCGAGCTGCTCAACGACCCGGCGGCCCTGCAGAAATTCCAGGCCGCCCAGGGTGAGCTGGGCAGCGCGCTCAGCCGCCTGATGGTGGTGGTCGAGCAATACCCCAATCTCAAGGCCAACCAGGGCTTTTCCGATCTGCGCGTGCAACTTGAAGGCACCGAGAACCGCATCGCCGTGGCACGCAACCGCTATATCCAGGCGGTGCAGGCTTACAACGTGCTGGCGCGCAGCTTCCCCACCAACCTCACCGCCATGGTGTTCGGCTACTCGCCCAAGGCCAACTTCAGCGTGGCCGACGAGGCCACCATCAGCGCCCCGCCCAAGGTGGACTTCGGCACGCAGAAACCATGAGTCGGACGCGGGCGGCCCTGCTGGCCGGCCTGCTGTGGCTGGCCTGGGTATCGCTCGCCGTCGCGCAGGCGCTGCAGCCCGTGCCCGAGTTGCGTGCGCGGGCAATGGACCTCACCGGCACGCTGGACGCCGCCGCCCTGCAAGGCATCGAGGCCCGGCTGGCCGCGTTCGAGCAGTCCCAGGGCACGCAGATCGTGGTGTTGATGGTGGCCACCACCGCGCCCGAGGACATCGCCGACTACACCCAGCGCCTGGGCGATGCCTGGAAGATCGGCCGACGCGACGTGGGCGATGGCTTGCTGTTCGTGATCGCCAAGGACGACCGACGCATGCGCATTGCACCGGCCAAGGCGCTCGAAGGCGCGATCCCGGACCTGCTGGCGCGCCGCATCCTGGATCAGGCCGTGGCGCCGGCCTTCCGCCGGGATGACTGGGCGGGTGGCATCCAGGCCGGGCTCGCGAGCATCGAGGCCGCCGTGCGCGGGGAGGCGCTGCCCCTTCCCGGGCAGGGGGACGCAGGCAGCGCGAACCACGCGGGCACCGACTGGCCCGATGCGCTGGTGTTCCTGCTGTTCGCCGTGCCGATGCTGGCCGGCTTCATGCGCAATGCCTTCGGTCGCCACCTGGCCGTGCCGCTGACCGGTGCCGCGGCGGGTGCGCTCGCGTGGTTCATCACGTCGGTGGTGTGGATCGCGGCTGGCGCTGCCGCCCTTGGTGCGCTGGTGGCGGTGCTGGCGCGCTTCGTGCCCGCCGGCAGCCTGCCGTCGGCACGCGGTGGCCGCGGCCAGGGTGGCTGGGGCCACGGCGGGGGCTGGGGTGGTGGGCGGGGAGGCTTCGGTGGTGGCGGGGGCTTTCGCTCTGGTGGCGGTGGCAACTTCGGCGGCGGTGGCGCCTCTGGCGGTTGGTGAGGCAACAGACATGAACCGCTGGCTTCGCTTGCTCAAACACCGCTGGATGGATCGCAGCGACAGCTTGCGCGCCGTACCCGACGACATGGCCGGGCGCCTCGCGGCGCGCGTGCGTGCGAGCGAGGCCCGCCACACGGGCGAGGTGCGGCTGCTGATCGAAGCGTCCCTGCCGAGCAGCTACGTACTGCGGGTGCGCGACGATCCGGCGCTTCCGGTCGTGGTTCGTGAGCGCGCGCTCGCGTGGTTCGGCCGGCTGCGGTTGTGGGACACCGAACACAACAACGGCGTGCTCATCTACCTGCTGCTGGCCGAGCACGCGATCGAGTTCGTGGCCGACCGCGGGCTGGCGCGCCAGGTGGCGCCCGGCACCTGGCAGGCCATCGTGGACCGCCTGGGTACCCGTCTGCGCACAGGCGCGTTCGAGGACGGCCTCACGCAGGCGCTGGAGGAGGTGTCGGCACTGCTGGTGGCGCACTGCCCCGCCGGCGATGACGCACCGGCGCACAACGAACAGCCCGACGAGGTGATGCGCGTGTGAACGCTGTCAGCCGCGCCCGCGCGTGTTGACGCCGGTGCGGTTGTTCATCACCACCTGCAGTTCCTGCTGCAAGGCCTTGTTCATCTGCGCGAAGGTCTTGAGCTTGCGGGTGGTTTCGCGCAGGCGGTCTGCGAGCCGTTTCGAGATCGCTAGCAGCAGGCGCGAACCCAGACGCGGATCTTCTCGCATGAGCCGCATGAGCGCGGTGCGCGAGAGCACGGCAGCGGCGATGTCGGTGTTGGCGGTGCAGGTGGCCGAACGCGGCGCGCCGTCGAGCACGCCCATCTCGCCGATCATGTGGCCGGGGCCCATGATGTTGACCACCATGCTTTCGTGCAAACCCGGCAGCTCGCTTTCGACCGCGATATCGCCCTCGAGCAGCAACAGCATGTAGTCGTTGCTCTTGACCTCACCCTCGTGAATGATCACGGTGCCGGCCTTGATCAGCTTGGGCCGCATGTAGCCAACCACCTTCATCGCATCGGCGATGGTGAGATCGGCAAGCGCGGTCGGGGTTACCAGCAGCCGGGCGGCCACCTCTTCGGGTGCAAGTTCAGGGCTGTCGAAAAGCGATGACATGGGGCTCGGCGGTTGGGGCGAGATTCATCATAGTGGCGGGCTATCGCACTGACCAGCCGGTGGGACAAAAAAAAGACCGGCAGGGCGCCGGTCTTTTGCTGGGTGATCGGGGGCAATCACTTCTTCTGGCGGTACTTGCGCAGCGCCGCAATCTGCGCAGCCATGACGGCGAGTTCGGACGTGGCCTTGGCCAGGTCCACATCGCTCTTCGCGTTCTTCACGGCTTCCTCGGCCTGCTTGCGTGCTTCGGAGGCCTTGGCCTCGTCCAGGTCCTTGCCGCGGATGGCGGTGTCGGACAACACGGTGATGGCATCGGGCTGCACCTCGAGGATGCCGCCGGCCACGAAGACGAACTCCTCGCCACCGTCGGCCTTCTCGATGCGCACCGCGCCCGGCTTGATGCGGGTGATCAGCGGGATGTGGCCGGGCAGGATGCCGAGCTCACCCGCCTCGCCCGGCAGGGCGACGAATCTGGCCTCGCCCGAGAAGATGGACTCCTCGGCGCTGACCACGTCGACGTGGATGGTGCTCATGTCAGTTCCTCAGGCAGTGCCGCTCAGGCCGCCAGCTTCTTGGCCTTCTCGAAGGCCTCGTCGATGGTGCCGACCATGTAGAAGGCCTGCTCGGGCAGGTGATCGCATTCACCGGCGGTGATCATCTTGAAGCCGCGGATGGTCTCGGCCAGCGGCACGTACTTGCCGGGCGAGCCGGTGAACACCTCGGCCACGTGGAACGGCTGGCTCAGGAAACGCTGGATCTTGCGGGCACGGGCCACGGCCAGCTTGTCCTCGGGTGCCAGTTCGTCCATGCCCAGGATGGCGATGATGTCGCGCAGTTCCTTGTAGCGCTGCAGCGTCCCCTGCACGGCGCGGGCGGTGGTGTAGTGCTCCTCGCCCACGACCAGCGGGTCGAGCTGGCGGCTGGTGGAGTCCAGCGGGTCCACGGCGGGGTAGATGCCCAGCGCGGCGATGTCGCGCGAAAGCACCACGGTGGAGTCCAGGTGGGCGAAGGTGGTGGCGGGCGACGGGTCGGTCAGGTCGTCTGCCGGCACGTACACGGCCTGGATCGAGGTGATCGAGCCCACCTTGGTGGAGGTGATGCGCTCCTGCAGACGGCCCATTTCCTCGGCCAGCGTCGGCTGGTAGCCAACGGCGGAAGGCATGCGGCCCAGCAGGGCGGACACTTCGGTGCCGGCCAGCGTGTAGCGGTAGATGTTGTCCACGAAGAACAGCACGTCACGGCCTTCGTCGCGGAACGACTCGGCGATGGTCAGGCCGGTCAGCGCCACGCGCAGGCGGTTGCCCGGGGGCTCGTTCATCTGGCCGTAGACCATGGCCACCTTGGACTGGCTCAGGTCCTCCTGGACCACGACCTTCGAATCACTCATCTCGTGATAGAAGTCGTTGCCCTCGCGGGTGCGCTCACCGACGCCGGCGAACACGGACAGACCCGAGTGCGCCTTGGCGATGTTGTTGATGAGCTCCATCATGTTCACGGTCTTGCCCACGCCGGCACCACCGAACAAGCCCACCTTGCCGCCCTTGGCGAACGGGCACACGAGGTCGATCACCTTGATGCCGGTCTCCAGCAGTTCCTGCGAGGGGGACAGCTCGTCGTAAGCCGGGGCCTTGCGGTGAATCGACGCGGTCAGCGCCTGATCGACCGGGCCGCGCTCGTCGATGGGGTTGCCCAGCACGTCCATGATGCGGCCCAGCGTGGCCTTGCCCACGGGCACGGTGATGGGGGCGTTGGTGTTGCTCACCAGCATGCCGCGGCGCAGGCCGTCGGAGGAGCCCAGGGCGATGGTGCGCACCACGCCGTCACCGAGCTGCTGCTGGACTTCCAGCGTGAGGGCCGAGCCCTCCATCTTCAGCGCGTCGTACACGCGGGGCATCTGGTCGCGCGGGAATTCCACGTCCACGACGGCGCCGATGCACTGGACGATCTTGCCTTGCACTTGAGACATGATGTTTACCTTCTGTTTTCTCTGGATTCGGAGGGGCGCGGGCCTTACACAGCGGCGGCGCCGGCGACGATCTCGGACAGCTCTTTGGTGATGCCGGCCTGACGGGTCTTGTTGTAGACGAGCTTGAGCTCGCTGATCACGTTGCCCGCGTTGTCGGTCGCAGCCTTCATGGCCACCATGCGCGCCGACTGCTCGGACGCCATGTTCTCGGCAACGGCCTGGTACACCTGCGCCTCGATGTAGCGCAGCAGCAGTTCGTCGATGACGGTGGGCGCGTCGGGTTCGTAGATGTAGTCCCAGTCGCGGCCACCAGCGCCGTCCTGCAGCGTCTCGGCGTTCAGGGGCAGCAGTTGCTGCACCACGGCCTCTTGCTTCATCGTGTTGATGAAACGGGTGTAGACCACGTGCACGCTCTTGATGCGTCCTTCGGTGTAAGCATCGAGCAGCACCTTCACGGGGCCGATCAGCTTCTCGAGGTGGGGCGTGTCACCGAGCCCGGTGACGTGAGAAACCACCTTGGCGCCAATGCGGTTCATGAAACCGAGGCCCTTGTTGCCGATGGCCACGACCTCGGCGCTCTGGCCCGCGGCCTGCAGCGCCTTGAGCTCGTTGGTGACGGCGCGCAACACGTTGGTGTTGAGGCCGCCACACAGGCCCTTGTCGGTGGTGACGACGACGAAACCAGCGGTCTTGGCGTCGTTCGTCTCCATGAAAGGGTGCGTGTATTCGGGGTTGGCCTTGCTCAGGTTGCCCGTGATCTGACGCACCTTCTCGGCGTAAGGCCGGGCCGCACGCATGCGGTCCTGCGCCTTGCGCATCTTGGAGGCGGCGACCATCTCCATGGCCTTGGTGATCTTCTTGGTGTTTTCCACCGATTTGATCTTGCCGCGGATTTCCTTACCTGCTGCCATCGCTGCTCCTGGTTGGCCCTGGGGCGATCAGTACGTGCCGGTCTTCTTGAACTCGGTGATGGCGGCCGTGAGCTGCGCTTCGGCGTCCTTGTCCATCGCCTTGTCGTTCTGCAGCTTGCTCAGCAGCGCGGCGTGCTTGTCCTTCAGGTGGGCGTGCAGCGCCGACTCGAAGGCCAGCACCTTCTTGACTTCCACATCGTCCAGGAAGCCCTTGTTCACCGCGAACAGCGAAGCGGCCATCAGGCTGATGGGCTGCGGGCTGTACTGCGCCTGCTTGAGCAGTTCGGTCACGCGGGCGCCGCGATCGAGCTGCTTGCGGGTGGCTTCGTCGAGGTCGGAGGCGAACTGCGCGAAGGCCGCGAGTTCGCGGTACTGCGCCAGGTCGGTACGGATACCGCCGGACAGGCTCTTGATCAGCTTGGTCTGGGCCGCACCACCCACGCGCGACACCGAGATACCCGCGTTGATGGCGGGACGGATGCCGGCGTTGAACAGGTTGGTTTCCAGGAAGATCTGGCCGTCGGTGATCGAGATCACGTTGGTCGGCACGAAGGCGGACACGTCGCCGGCCTGCGTTTCGATGATGGGCAGCGCGGTCAGCGAACCGGTCTTGCCCTTGACTTCACCCTTGGTGAAGGCTTCGACGTAGTCGGCGTTCACGCGGGCGGCGCGCTCGAGCAGACGGCTGTGCAGGTAGAACACGTCGCCGGGATAGGCTTCGCGGCCCGGCGGGCGGCGCAGCAGCAGCGACACCTGACGGTAGGCGACAGCCTGCTTGGACAGGTCGTCGTACACGATCAGCGCGTCCTGGCCACGATCGCGGAAGTACTCGCCCATCGTGCAGCCCGAGTAGGCCGAGAGATACTGCATGGCGGCCGATTCGGAGGCCGAGGCGGCGACGACGATGGTGTATTCCATCGCGCCGGCCTGCTCCAGGGCACGCACCACGTTCTTGATCGACGACGCCTTCTGGCCGATGGCGACGTAGATGCAGGTCATGTTCTGACCCTTCTGGTTGATGATCGCGTCGATCGCCACCGCGGTCTTGCCGGTCTGGCGGTCGCCGATGATCAGCTCGCGCTGGCCACGGCCGACGGGCACCATCGAGTCGATCGACTTCAGGCCGGTCTGCACCGGCTGGTCCACCGACTGGCGCGCGATCACGCCCGGGGCGACCTTCTCGATCACGTCGGTGAGCTTGGCGTTCACCGGGCCCTTGCCGTCGATGGGTTGGCCCAGGGCGTTGACCACGCGGCCGATCAGTTCAGGGCCCACGGGCACTTCCAGGATGCGGCCCGTGCACTTGACGGTATCGCCCTCGGAGATGTGCTCGTACTCGCCCAGCACCACCGCGCCGACGGAGTCGCGCTCGAGGTTGAGTGCCAGACCGAAGGAAGGCACGCCGTCCTTGTTGGCCGGGAATTCCAGCATTTCGCCCTGCATGACGTCGGACAGACCGTGCACGCGCACGATGCCGTCGGTGACCGACACCACGGTGCCCTGGTTGCGCACGTCGGCGCTGGCGGCCAGACCCTCGATGCGCGACTTGATCAGTTCGGAGATTTCAGCGGGATTGAGTTGCATGACTCTTTCCTTCTTTCGTTAATGGGTATGCGGCACGGGCGGGGCGGAACCTTGAAGCCTTGTCAGGCCGTGAGGGCCACCTTCATCTGTTCCAGGCGGGCCTTGACGGAGGTGTCCAGCACCTCGTCGCCGACCACCACGCGGATGCCACCGATCAGATCGGGCTGCAACTCGACCTGCAGGTTGAGCTTGCGGGCAAAGCGTTTCTCAAGCACCGCCGAGAGGTCGGCCAGCGCTGCGGGCTCGATGGCAAAGGCGCTGTAGACCGTGGCGTCGGACGTGCCCAGGCGGGCGTTCTTGAGCGCACGAAACTGGGCGGCGATCTCGGGCAAAGCGGCCAGACGGCCATTGTCGATGACCGTGCGCAGGAAGTTCTGCCCGGCGGTCGGCAAGGGGCTCTTGAGCACGCCGGCGATCAGGTCGAACACCTGCTGGGCAGAGACCTTGGGGCTGTCGGCGAACTGCTGGAGCTGGGCATCGGCCGCCACAGCGGCCAGCGCATCGAGCCAGGCCGCCGTACCAGCGGCGTCCTGACCGCACGCCTTGAACAGCGCTTCCGCGTACGGGCGGGCAATGGTGGCGATTTCGGCCATGTTGATCGTTCCTGTGGCTCGATCAGAGCTCGGTCTTGAGGCGGTTGAGCAGGTCGGCGTGAACGCCGGCGTTGACTTCCTTGCGCAGGATCTGCTCGGCACCCTTGACCGCCAGTGCGGCCACCTGCTCGCGCAGGCTTTCGCGGGCCTTGATGACCTGCTGATCCGCTTCCTGACGGGCGGCGGCCACGATCTTGGCAGCCTCCTCGCTGGCGCGGGCCTTGGCCTCTTCGATGATGGCCTGGGCGCGGCGCTCGGCATCGGCCAGTCGGGTGGCAGACTCGTTGCGCGACTTGCCCAGCTCTTCCTCGACGCGCTTGTTGGCCGCGGCCAGTTCGGTCTTGGCTTTCTCGGACGCAGCCAGGCCTTCGGAGATCTTCAGCGCGCGCTCGTCGAGCGCCTTGGCGATCGGCGGCCAGATGAACTTCATCGTGAACCAGATCAGGATCGCGAAGACGATCGCCTGCGCAAAGAGGGTTGCATTGATATTCATCGCAACGCCTTTCTGTGTGGACTAAGGGAAAAACACACCGGCTACGCGGCGGACGGGCCCCGGCGGCGGCGGACGTGACGCCCGCTCACCGCGATGGCCGCGCCCGCGCGGGGCCGACCAACCGATTTACAGGGTGAACGGGTTGGCGAAGGCGAACAGCAGGGCGATGGCCACGCCGATCAGGAAGGCCGCGTCGATCAGACCGGCCAGAATGAACATCTTGGTCTGCAGGTCGTTCATGAGTTCGGGCTGACGCGCCGACGACTCGAGGAACTTGCCGCCCATCAGTGCGATACCGATGGAAGCGCCGATGGCACCCAGACCGACGATGAGGCCGCAAGCCAGAGCGACGAGACCCAGAACGTTTTCCATGATGACTCCTGTTGAGATGGAAGTTTGTTGAGAAAGAAACGAAACGAAATTACCCGAGCGCGTCCAGGACGGTCGCGTCAGTGAGCGTCATGCGCCTGCCCCAGGTAGATGAGGGCCAGCATCATGAAGATGAACGCCTGCAGGGTGATGACCAGGATGTGGAACAAGGTCCACACCGTGCCGGCGATCAGGTGTCCGACGAAGAAGAGTCCACCGCCAAGCGAGAGGGTGGCGTAGGCACCCAGCAGCGCGATCAGCATGAACACCAGCTCACCCGCGAACATGTTGCCAAACAACCGCATGCCGTGCGAAACCGTCTTCGCCACGAACTCGATCATTTGCATCAGGAAGTTGACCACGCCCAGCAGCAGCGCCCAGATGGGGTTCTTGCTGGTGCCAAAAGGTGCGGTCACCAATTCGTGTGTCCAGCCGCCCAGGCCCTTGATCTTGATGTTGTAGAACAGGCAGAGCACCAGAACCGAGAAGGAAAGACCCAGCGTGGTGGACAGATCGGCGGTGGGGACCACACGCAGGTAGTCCTTGAAACCCATGGCCGGCCCGGCGGCATGCCAGATGCTCGGCAGCAGGTCCACGGGAATCATGTCCATGAAGTTCATCAGGAAGATCCAGACGAACACGGCAAGAGCCATCGGGGCGATGAGCTTGCGACTGGTGGCGTTGTGGATCACGGCCTTGGCCTGGTTGTCCACCATCTCGACCAGGATTTCGACTGCGGCCTGGAAGCGCCCGGGCACGCCCGCCGTGGCCTTGCGCGCGCACAGCCAGAACACGACGCACATGAGCAGGCCCAGCAAGCTGCTGACCACGACCGAATCGACGTTGATCACGCCGAAGTCGACGATCGACTCCTGCTTCTTGTTCGTCAGGTGGACCAGGTGGTGGCGGATGTATTCGCCGGGGGTCAGAGTGCCTTCAGCAGCCATTTGTGTGCACCAATGCGCGGAGCGTCAACCGTTTGCAACCGGTCTGCGGGCCTGGATGAAAAATCCGAACCAGTAGACCTTGAGAACCAACACCAGCCCGACCAGCAGCGCGACCCAGTTCGGCTCGGGCAGGACCCACACCGCAGCGGCCAGCATGGCCACCGAGAGCAGAACCTTGACGCCCTCCCAGAACAGGAAGCCGGCAAAAGCAGCCTGCGCAAAGCCCGACAACAGCCGGGACAAGGCGCTGGAGGTCAATCCGTAGGCCATCAGGGCCGAAGGAAGCGCCACCGCTGCCGCACCGTAGAAGACCGAGGCCGCCACAGACACCGACTGCACGAGCAGCCCGGCGACCATCGCGGCCAGCAGCCCGACGAGCCACTGCACCCCCACCAGCCGCCAGGGCGATAGCTCTGGCTGGCCGGCGCGCCACTGCTGCGCCTGTTCGCGCGTCAGCGGCTTGAATTCGGGTTCTTGCGCCCCATCTTCGATGTCATCGTCGCTCAGCGGTGTCGGCTTGGCTTGCAGCATGGTCGACATCGCAGGAAACGGTCTTTCGACAGACAAATGACAGGCGGGTCCGGGTCGCAAAGCCGCCCATTATACGTAGAAACCCCAGCGCCTCGTCAACGCGCCAGGACAGGCGACGCCCTCTTGTACCCCCGGCCCGATAATTCCGCCATGACCTCCGACTTCCTGCCCGATGCCCTGTGTTTTCTGGACGGGGATTACGGCCCGCTGAAAGACGCGCGCATCAGCGTGCTCGACCGAGGGTTCATCTTCGGCGACGGGGTCTACGAGGTCCTGCCGGCCTACGGTGGGCGCATCTTCCGCTTTGGCGAGCACATGGATCGTCTCGACCGCTCGCTGCGCGAGTTGCGCATTGCGAACCCGCACACACGCGACGCATGGCTGGCGATCGCCCGGCGGCTCATTGCGGACCGCCAGGCTGCGGGTGTGCCCAACCAGCTCATTTACCTGCAGGTCACACGCGGTGTGGCGCTGCGCGACCACGTCATGCCGACGGGCCTGCGGCCAACCGTGTTCGTGATGGCCAGCGAAATGAAGCTCGCCAGCGCCGAGCAGCGCGCACGCGGGGTGGCCTGCGTGACGGCCGACGATTTCCGCTGGCGCAAGGCGCACATCAAGAGCACCAGCCTGCTGGGCTCGGTGTTTGCACGCCAGATCAGCGCCGACGTCGGTGCGGTCGAAACCGTGATGTTTCGTGACGGTGTATTGAGCGAGGCCGCGGCCAGCAATGTCTGGGTCGTGAAGGATGGCACCGTGATGGGACCACCGCGGGACCACCTGGTCCTCGAAGGCATCCGCTACGGGCTGATCGAGTCGATCTGCCGCGAGGAGGGGATTCCCTTTGCCTTGCAGCGCGTTTCACGCGAGGCCGTGTTCGCCGCCGACGAATTGCTGCTGTCCTCGGCCACCAAGGAGGTGCTGCCCGTCACCACGCTGGATGGCCAACCGATCGGCGACGGCCGGCCCGGCCCCGTGTACGCCCGGCTGTACGCCGCCTACCAGCGCGCCATTGCCGCGCAATCGATCTGAGGGCGCCATGGAAACACCACGCGATATCCCACCCGAGCAATCGCTCATCACGTACCCGACTCACTTTCCGATCAAGGTGATGGGCGCCAACGTCGAGGGCTTTGCCGAGGCCATCGTGCGCATCGTGCTCAACTTCGACCCGGACTTCGACGCCAGCACCGTGGAGCAACGCCCGAGCAAGGCCGGCAACTACATGGGCCTGACGGTTTCGGTGCGCGTGACCAGCCGTGAGCAGCTCGACGAGGTCTACCGGACACTGACCTCGCACCCGATGGTCAAGGTCGTGCTCTGAGCGTCATGCAACTGCGCGCGCTCGGCCGGGTCGACTACCGACCCACCTACGAGGCCATGCAGGCCTTCACCGCCGCGCGCGACGCGACCACCCCCGACGAACTCTGGGTCTGCGAACACCCGCCGGTGTTCACGCAGGGCCTGGCCGGCCGCCAGGACCATCTGCTGGCGCCGGGAGACATCCCGGTTGTGGCCACCAACCGCGGCGGGCAGGTCACATACCACGGCCCGGGGCAGGTGGTGGCCTACCCGCTCATCGATTTGCAACGCGCGGGTTACTTCGTCAAGGAGTACGTCTACCGCATCGAGGAGGCCGTCATTCGCACGCTCGACCATTTCGGTGTCACCGGCCACCGTGTGGCAGGCGCCCCGGGCATCTACGTGCGGCTGGACGACCCGCATTCCCACGCCCGCCTGCCCCAGGCGCCGGCGCGGCGCGAACCCGGCAGCCCGGCACCCGACCCCGTGTTCACCGGTCTGGGCAAGATCGCCGCCCTGGGCATCAAGGTCAGCCGCCACTGCACCTACCACGGCGTGGCTCTCAACGTGGCCATGGACCTGCAACCCTTCTCGCGCATCAACCCCTGTGGCTACGCGGGGTTGCGCACGGTCGATCTTTCTACAATCGGGATCCCCACCCACTGGGACGAAGCGGCGCAGGTGCTGAGCCAGAAGCTCGTCGCCACGCTCGCACCCTGATTCCCTGCCGCCGCCATGAGCACCCCTTACGACCCCACCGCCAAGCAGAAAAGCCAGGCCAAGACCGCACGCATCCCGATCAAGGTCGTGCCGGCCGAGACGCTCAAGAAGCCGGAGTGGATCCGCGTCAAGGCGGGCAGCCCGACCACGCGCTTCTACGAGATCAAGGACATCCTGCGCGCCAACAAGCTCGTCACGGTGTGCGAGGAAGCGAGCTGCCCCAACATCGGCGAGTGCTTCGGCAAGGGCACGGCGACCTTCATGATCATGGGCGACAAGTGCACGCGCCGCTGCCCGTTCTGCGACGTGGGCCACGGCCGCCCCGATCCGCTCGATGCGGACGAGCCGGTCAACCTCGCCAAGACGATCGCGCAGCTCAAGCTCAAGTACGTGGTGATCACCAGCGTGGACCGCGACGACCTGCGCGACGGCGGCGCGGGCCACTTCGTGGAGTGCATACGCCAGACGCGTGCGCTTTCGCCCGAGACCACCATCGAGGTGCTGGTGCCCGACTTCCGTGGCCGCGACGACCGCGCGCTGGAGATCCTCAAGGCCGCGCCGCCCGACGTGATGAACCACAACCTGGAAACCGTGCCGCGCCTTTACAAGGAAGCGCGCCCGGGCTCCGACTACGCCTTCAGCCTGAACCTGCTCAAGAAGTTCAAGGCGCTGTTCCCGCACGTGCCCACCAAGAGCGGCCTCATGGTTGGCCTGGGCGAGACGGACGAGGAAATCCTGCAGGTGATGCAGGACATGCGCGCGCACGGCATCGACATGCTCACCATCGGGCAGTACCTCTCACCGAGCGGCCATCACCTGCCGGTGCGCCGCTACGTGCACCCCGACACCTTCAAGATGTTCGAGACCAAGGCCTACGAGATGGGTTTCACCCACGCCGCCGTGGGCGCCATGGTGCGCAGCAGCTACCACGCCGACCAGCAGGCGCACGGGGTGCTGGAAGCGCTGGCCAAATGACATGGGCATGGGCGCGCACGACCATCTGAGCGTGCGGGCCTACGGCGCCTCGCACGGCAGCCACGACCACGACCATTTCCAGGTCCTGGTCGGCCTGGAAGGCGTGCTCGAACTCGAGGTGGCCGGCCGCGGGCAGCGCATCGCCGCCGGCGATGGCTGCGTGGTGCCACCGGGCGAGCGTCACGACTTCGAATCGCGCACCGGGGCGCGCTGCCTGGTGCTCGATAGCCGCGCCGCAGCCTGGGCGCGCGTGAACCGGACCCCCACACAGGCAACGCAGGCACTCGCGCGCTATCTGGCCGAGGCTTGCACCCGTTCCCTGCCTCGCGCGCAAACGCTCGGTCCGGCCTTGTTGCTGGAGAGTTGGGCGCCGAGCACACCGGTGCCAAGCCCACGCCCGCGTCGTCCGATCGACTGGTCGGCATTGGCTGACTGGGCGCGCTCGCGCTGGGCCCAGGCCGACATCGAGGTGGCGGACCTTGCCTCGCGCGTGCACCTGAGCCCGGCGCAGTTCGCGGCGCGCTGTCGCAACGAGCAGGGCCAGAGCACGCGGCAGTGGCTGCGCAACCTGCAACTCGACCAGGCCGAAGCCCTGCGCGCCCGAGGCGCGAGCGTGGCCGAGGCCGCGCGGCTGAGCGGCTATCGCTCGCCGTCGGCGCTCACGGCCGCACTGCGCCGCCGCGCCCGCTAAGCGCACTTGCCCCGCGCCACGCGACGACACACCCGCGTTGCGCGACGACGTGCCGGGCGATGATCGGCACATGAACGCCGCCAACCTGTACGCCCTGGGTGCCATCGCGTTGTGGGCCTCGCTTGCCGCGCTGGGCGTGTCGCTGGCCCACGTGCCGCCCTTCCTGCTCACCGGCCTGGGGCTGCTGGTGGGCAGCCTGATCGCGCTGCCGCTTTCGCGCTTCGACTGGCGCCGCTGGCGCGTGCCCGCCAGCACACTGGCGCTGGGTGTGTACGGCCTGTTCGGTTTTCACTTCCTGCTCTTCATCGCGCTGCGCCATGCGCCGCCGGTGCAAGCCAACCTGGTCAACTACCTCTGGCCGCTCGGTATCGTGGTGCTGGCGCCGCTGTTTCTGCCCGGGGTGCGCCTGGCGCCGCGCCACATCGCGGCCGCGTTGGTGGGCTTCGCGGGGGCGGCGCTCGCCATCCTTGGCGCTTCGCGAGGGACTGAAGCCACTTGGGCCTGGGGCTACCTGCCCGCGCTGGGCTCGGCCTTCATCTGGGCCAGCTACTCGCTGCTCACGAAACGCGTGGCGGCGTTTCCCACCGCCGCCATCGGCAGCTTCGCCGCGGTGTCGGGGGCGCTTTCATTGCTGTGCCATGCATTGCTCGAACCCACCGTGGCCCTGAGCCTGCGCGACATCGCACTCATCGCGGCTCTGGGTCTGGGTCCGCTGGGCGGTGCCTTCTTCCTCTGGGACGCAGCGCTCAAGCGTGGCGATGCACGCCAGATCGGCGTGCTGAGTTTTCTCACGCCGCTGCTGTCCACGCTCACGCTGCTGGCGCTTAGGGGTGAACGACCGAGCCTGTCGGTGCTGCTGGCGGCCGCGATGATCGTGGGCGCAGCCGTGGTGGCGACACGCAGCAAGGGTCAGGTGCGCGCCCGCTGACGCTCAATCGACCAGCCTGGCGGCCGGCTCGTCGGCGGCCAGCACCTCCTGCGCCCATCCGGCCAGCTTGCTGGTGTCGCTGCGCAGGATCTGCTGTTTGACCGCCAGGATCTGCGAGGGATGCATGGAAAAACTGCGCAGGCCCATGCCCAGCAGCAGTCGCGTCAAAGTGACATCCCCCGCCATCTCGCCGCACACGCTGACCTCCTTGCCCATGGCATGCGCCTGGGCGATGGTGCTTGCCACGAGTTGCAGAACCGCGGGATGCAGCGGGTCGTAAAGGTGCGAGACCGCCTCGTCGGCGCGATCGATCGCGAGCGTGTACTGGATCAGGTCGTTGGTGCCGATCGACAGGAAGTCGAAATGTCGCAGGAACAGCGGGATGGTGAGCGCGGCGGCTGGCACCTCGATCATGGCGCCGAGCTTCACAGGACCATAGGGCACACCGGCCACTGCAAGCTGTTCGCGCGCACGCTCCACAAGGGCCAGTGCCTGGCGGATCTCGCTGCCATGCGCCAGCATGGGGATGAGAAGATTCACCGGTCCGTGCGCGGCCGCGCGCAGGATGGCGCGCAATTGCACGAGAAACATCGCCGGATCGGCCAGGCTCCAGCGGATGGCGCGCAAACCCAGTGCGGGGTTGAGGTGGTCATCGCTGCGCGGCGCGCCGCGGTCCAGCGGCTTGTCGGCACCCACGTCGACGGTGCGGATGGTGACCGGCAGGCCCTGCATGCCTTCGATGGCGCGGCGATAGGCCTGGTACTGCTCCTCCTCATCGGGCAACTGGCCGCTGCGTCCCATGAAGAGGAATTCGCTGCGAAACAGGCCCACGCCCATGGCGCCGGCCTTGAGCGCGGCCACGGTGTCCTCGGGCTGTTCGATATTGGCCAGGAGCTCGATCTTCTGACCGTCCAGCGTGACCGCCGGCGTGTTCTTCAGGCGCGAGAGCTTCTCGCGCTCCATCTCGACCTGGCGCTGCTTGAAGCCGTACTCGGCCAGGACAATGGGCGAAGGGTCGACCACCACCACGCCGGCGTCGCCGTCGATCACCACCCAGTCGTCCTGGCGGATCAGGTGGCTGGCCGAGCGGGCGCCCACCACGGCGGGGATGTCCATGCTGCGCGCCACGATGGCGGTGTGGCTGGTCTTGCCGCCGACGTCGGTGACAAAGCCCGCGAAGACACTCTGCTTGAACTGCAGCATGTCGGCCGGCGAGAGGTCGTGCGCGATCAAAACCAGTGGGTCTTCGTTGCCCTTGCGCGCGGCGTCGGCCGCGGCCGTGGTGGTCATGGACGCGGACTCGCCACGCATGACGCGCAACAGGCGATCGACCACCTGCTCGAGATCGGCCTTGCGTTCGCGCAGGTAGGGGTCCTCCATCTCGTCGAACTGACGGGAGATGACCTCGAGCTGCGTCGTCAGCGCCCATTCGGCGTTGTAGTGACGCTCGACCACCCAGTGCTTTACCCCCCCCGTGAGTTGCTCGTCCTGCAGCAGCATCAGGTGCACGTCGAGCAGCGCGGACAGTTCGGGGTGCGCGTCATGCGAGCCCAGTTCGCCGAGCGTGCGCTGCACGCGGGCGATGTCGTCGGCCACCACGGTACGGGCGCGCCGCAGGCGATCGAGTTCGGCTTCCGCCTCCTCGGGCGCGATCAGGTAGTGCGCCACATCGATGCGGCTGGCGGCAACGATCACCGCCCGCCCGATGGCCACGCCCCGGGACACGGCGAGGCCGTGAACGCTGAACGTCACTCGCCTTCCCCGAACTTGTCGTCGATCAGCGCGACGATGGCGTCCAGCGCGGCCTGCTCGTCGGGGCCGTCGGTCTCGATGTCCACCGAGGTGCCGATGCCGGCGGCCAGCATCATCACGCCCATGATGCTCTTGGCGTTGACGCGACGTTCGCCGCGGGCCATCCATACATCGCTCTTGAAAGAGCCGGCCAGCTTGGTGAGCTTGGCCGAGGCGCGGGCATGCAGGCCCAGCTTATTGCTGATGGTCACGGTGGTCTTGATCATGCGTGGCTCGTCGGGCCTGGTTCTGGGGTGCGGTGACGGCCACCTGCATCACGCCTTGTGTGGCCCCGATCAGCGCGCGCGAGATCAAGGCGTCGAGCGACTCGTGGCGGTAGCTCACGGTGCGCAACAGCATGGGCAGGTTCACGCCGGTGATCAGCTTGCTGCGCACACCGTCCACCAGGCGTTGCGCCACGTTGCAAGGCGTGGCGCCGAAGACATCGGTCACCACCAAGGTCTGCGGGCGGTCCATCTGCGACAGCAGCATGCGCGCCTGCGCGAGCGTTTCTTCCGGTGGCACATTGGGCTGCACATCAAGCGCCACCACCGCGTCCTGCGCGTCGGGGAACACATGCAGCACGCACTGCCGCAAGGCCGAAGCCAGCGGCGCGTGCGCGATCAGCAGGATGCCGTTCATGCGCGCAGTGTAGCGGCGCGCTCGCGCTCGATGCGGCGCCAGCCGCGCCAGAACATGCCATAAGCCATCGCGCAACACAGGCCGAACAGCGCCATCGCGCCGCGGTAGCGGTCGGGCTCGCTCCAGCCGAACACCGCGAGGGCGTCGATCGCCAGCCCGATGCCCCACTGGATCACAAACACGCCGCCGAAGATCACCAGGTTGTAGGCCGACAGTGCGCGCCCGGCGGCCTGCGGCGGCAGGGCCAGCGCCACCGCCGGCTGCGACAGGGCCACGAAGGTGGAGCTCACGCAGAACAACGCCCACAGCGGCCAGCCAGCGCCTTCTCCCAGCACCACGATGACCGCGATCACCACCAGACTTGCCGGCAGGCCCCAGCCGATGAGTACCTCCGGTCGCAGGCCCCGCTGCGCCAGGTGCGGGTTGACCACGCCCCAGAGCCAGAACGCGGTGAGCATGCTGAGGTTGATGGCGAACAGGCCGGCGGCCGACTCTGCCGGTGTGTAGCCCGCCACCTTGATCATCCAGGGACCGGCCCACAGGGTCTGCATCGCGACCATGCCGCCGTAGTTGATGAAGCCCACCGGCACCATGGTACGGAAATAGGAGTGGCGCCAGATGAAGCCGTAACCCGGCTCCACCGCCGGGGCGGCGGGGCCGCCCGACGGTACTGTCTCGTGCGGTTCGGTGCGCCAGCGCGGCACCGACCAGAGGATGATCGCCATCGCTACCGCCAGCAGCACCGCCAGGCCCCAGAACAGGCCGCGCCAGCCGAGCACCGGCATCAGCCACTGCACCGGCAGGGTGGCGGCCACCATGCCCAGCGAGCCGGTCATCAGCATCCAGGCGTTGGCGCGCAGCTGCGTGTGGTGCGACAGCCAGCGCCGGTAACCCGTGAGCGGCGCCATCAGGCAGGCGCTCAGGCCCATGCCGGTGAGCACGCGCGCTGCCAGCAGCGCCGCGAAGTTGCCGGCCAGCGCAAAGGCGATGCACCCCAGCACCGCCAGGCCCAGGAAGGCCAGCACCACACGCTTGGGGCCGTGGCGGTCGAGCCAGTTGCCCAGCGGCAGTTGCGTGAGGGCGAAGCCGAAGAAGTAGCCACCCGCGAGCAAGCCGAGGTCGCCAGAAGTGAGCTCGAACGCCGCACTCAACGTGGGCGAGAGCGTGGCGGTGATGGCGCGCACCAGCGCCGACAGGAAATAGGTGAACGCAAAGACCAGGAACACCAGCACCGCCGCGCGGCGGCCCAGCAGGTCGGCGCAGGCCGTGCCGCTCATGGGAGTTCAAGCCCCTCGAAGAAGGTGGTCGCCACGCGCTCGTCGATGGTGCGGCCGTAGATGGCGGCCTGCACGATCAGGTTGCCACGCACGGCGTGCACGGCCTGCATGCGCATGGGCTCGCCGCGGGGATCACGCCCCTCGGCCTGCAGCCCGAGCGCATGGCTCGCGCCGGGTACCCGCGCGGCTTGAGGCGCGGCGTCGGCCAGGGCCGGGTCGGCCCGCAGCGACAGCAGCGTGGCGCGGCGCCAGCCCGCCAGCGCGGGCGCCACGCGCGCCGCATCACCGACGTCGGCCCAGGCCACGGCAAACGTCAGGCCGCCGGTGTCGCACGAACGCATCTGAAGCCGGGTCGGCTGGCCACCCAGCGGCACCTCGCGCTCGGCCTTGTCGGGCTTGCAGGGCATCAACGCGCGCAGCGGCACGCCGTCGGCCGGCAGGGCGCGCCAGTTGAAGGTGGGGTTGCAGGCCGCCAGCAGCGGCAGCGCGGCCAAGAGGGCCAGGTGGCCGATGGGTCGGTAGGAGAACATGTTGCGCAGGGATGTCGGCGCCTCGCGGTGGAGACACCGCGCGCGCGATGCACTCGCGCACAATCGACGCATGAACGCTCTTGATGGTATCCGCATCCTCGACTGCTCGCGCGTGCTCGCCGGGCCCTGGTGCACGCAGACCCTGGCCGACCTCGGCGCCGACGTGGTGAAAGTGGAGCGCCCGCGCAGCGCCACCCACCCCGGCGGCGACGACACGCGCGGCTGGGGTCCACCCTTCCTGCGCGGGCGCGACGGGCAGGACACGGCCGAGGCCGCCTACTACCTGGGTGCCAACCGCAACAAGCGCTCCATCACCTGCGACCTGTCGCGGCCCGCGGGCCAGGCGCTGATCCGCGAGCTCGCGGCGCGCGCCGACGTGTTCGTGGAGAACTACAAGGTGGGCGACATGGCGCGCTACGGGCTCGATTTCGAATCGCTGCGCGCGATCAATCCGAAGCTGGTTTATTGCTCGATCACCGGCTTCGGCCAGACCGGCCCCTACAAGGACCGCGCGGGCTACGACTACGCGGTGCAGGGCATGGGCGGGCTCATGAGCGTCACCGGCGAGCGCGACGACCTGCCGGGCGGGGGACCGCAGAAGGTGGGGGTGGCCGTGGCGGACCTGTTCACCGGCCTGTACGCCACGGTTGCGATCCAGGCCGCGCTGCGCCACGCCGAGCACACCGGCCAGGGGCAGCACATCGACATGGCCCTGCTGGATACCCAGGTGGCGATGCTGGCCAACCTGGGGGCCAACTACCTGGTGCGCGGGCGCGAGGACGGCAAGGTGCCCGGGCGCGCCGGCAACGCCCACGCCAACATCGTGCCCTACCAGGTGTTCGAGGTCGCGCCGGATGCGCAGGGCCACCCGCAGCACATCATCCTTGCGGTAGGAAACGACGGACAGTTTGCGAAGTTCTGCGAAGTGGCTGGCCGCGGCGAACTTGCCGCTGACGAACGCTTTGCGCGCAACCAGAACCGGGTGCGTCACCGCGACGTGCTGGTGCCGATGCTCGAGACCATCATGAAGACGCGCGGCAAGGCCGAGTGGCTGGCGGCACTTGAGGCGGCCAAGGTGCCTTGCGGACCGATCAACGACCTGGCCGAGGTGTTCATCGATCCACAGGTGCAGCACCGCGGCATGGTGCACACCTGGCACCACCCGCTGGCCGATGCGGTGGACCTTGTGGCCAGCCCGATCAAGATGAGCGCCACCCCGGTGCGCAGCGACCTGCCGCCGCCCCTGCTGGGCGAACACACCGACGAGGTGCTGGCCGAGTGGCTGGGAGCCGACGCGGCGGGGGTGGCGCAACTTCGCGCGAGCGGCGCCATCTGAGCATCAGAGATGTCTTACCAACCCCTGCCCACACCGAAATCGCTGCGCGCGGCAGCGCAGGCCGTGGCCGAACGCGGTGAGCCGCTGATCGTGATGATCACGCTGCGCGGCTGCGTCTATTGCGATCTCGTGCGCAACAGCTACCTGCATCCGCTGATGCGCGAGGGGAAAGCCTTTGCGGTGCAGATCGACCTGCAGGACCGCACGAGCTCCATCCAGGACTTCGCAGGCACCACCACGACGCCGGCGGCGCTGGCCGAACGGTGGAAGATCGGTCTCACGCCAACATTGCTGTTCGTGGGACCCGACGGCCGTGAGCGCGCACCGCGGCTCGAAGGGGTGTCCTCGACTGACTTCTTCGGGGAGTACCTGAACCAGCGGCTTGAAGCGGCTCGGCAGGGCTTGCGAAAGTAGCGCTGGCTCACTTCAGCGCGCCAAACACCTTCTTGAGAATGGCGCTGCCGGTGCCCACGGGGTCCTGCCGGATCTTGCGCTCCTCGTCGCCGATGATGGTGTAGAGACCATCAAGCGTCTTGCCCGTGACGTAGCGCTCTATGTTGGCATCTTCCCGCTTGATCAATCCGAAGCCCGACGCCCTCTCGGCCACTCGGTTGTAGCTGCGTGCCAGGCCCACCTTCTGCGTGGTTTGCGCCACCACCGGGAGGAACTTGTCGCCGAGCGGGGCCCGGGTCTTGTCGGCAAAGAACCGTGTTACGGAGTCGTCGCCGCCCGAGAGGATGTTCTTGGCGTCGGTCACGCTCATGGATTTGACGGCTCCCACCAGCAGATCCTTGCCGAGTGGCACTGCCTGTTCGGCGGCGCGGTTCATGCCAGTGATCAGCTCGTCCACCCGCTTGCTCTGGCCTGCCAGGCTCAGCAGCTTCGCGGCGTCTTCCAGATAAGCGGGCAGCGGAATCCGAACTTTCGGATTGCCGAGGAATCCATCGGTTTTGCCGAGCAGGGCGACTGCGGCCAGCGCGCCCTTCTCCAGCGCGGTCCGGATGCCGGCGGTCGCGTCACGATCGCTCAGATCGGCCAGCGACAAGGCCCAGGCGTGCTGATGGGCGGCGACAATCAGCCAGCCAAGGCTGCTGGCGGTGACAATGTGGAACTGGCGGCGCTGCATGGAGGCTCTCCCTGTGGTGGCTCGACAGGCAATGTAGATGGCGAAACCTGAAATGACAAACCCGATCATGCCCCGGCGCCGAACCGTGCTGGGGGTTGGCGCGGCCTTGGGTGCGGGCGCGCTGCTCGGCCTTGGGGGCTGCACCGGTCGCGACGCGGCCCCGGAATCGGACTTTGTGCTGCTCGACGGCAGTGTGCTGCGCACGGCGGACCTGCGCGGCAAAGTGACGCTGGTCAACTTCTGGGCCACCACCTGCGTCACCTGCGTCAAGGAAATGCCGGCGTTGGTGGCCACGCACCAGAAGTTTGCGCCGCGCGGATATGAGACGGTGGCCGTCGCCATGAGTTACGACCCACCGGCCTGGGTGGTGAATTTCGCGCAGTCTCGCCAGCTGCCTTTCAAAGTGGCGCTGGACAACACCGGCAACATCGCCAAGGCCTGGGGCGACGTGCGCCTGACGCCTACCACCTACCTGGTGGACAAGCGCGGCCAGATCGTCAAACGCTACGTGGGTGAGCCCGAGATGGACGCCCTGCACGCGCTGATCGAGAAACTGCTGGCGGCCTGACCGCCCGCGCCTGCAAGACAAGAAAGGCCGGGGACCCCCGGCCTTTTGGCGTCTCAAGGTGGCGGTGGCATCAATCCTTGCGGAAGTCGTCGTGGCACGCCTTGCAACTGGCGGCCGTGGCACCGAAAGCGGTCTTGATGGCATCGAGGTTGCCGGTCTTGGCGGCGGCGTTGAGCTTGACCACTTCGCCCTGCATTTTTTCGCTGGCGGCCTTGAATTTTGCCTGCTCGGTCCAAACCGCTGGCAGCGCCCGCGTGTCTCCTTTGTCGGTGCCGGGGCCAAAAGCGTCCCAGGGCAGCTTGCTCAGGGTTTCGACGACGGCCATGTGGTCGGTAACCGCCTTGGCATCAAACGGCGCTCGCCCAGTGGCCATGGCACCCACCCGGCTGAAGTGCGTACCCATCACGGACAGGGCGGCCTTCCGGTATTTCACGGCGTCATCCGGACGCTGGAACTAAGCCATGGCGGGCGTGGCCAGCGACAGGGAGACAAAGGTCAGGGCTAGCGCGGCGATGGGTTTCATTGTTTCTCCAGGTGGGGTACAGACGGAAGCGCCGCCTGTGGCGCCTTGACGGTTCCTTCCGGCTAAAGTTCCGGCGGAACCACGAGGGTTTTTACCCGATCGACCTGCTGTTGTTGTCTGGAGCCAGCTCATGCATGCCGTTCGTATATGGGATCTGCCTACCCGAGTCTTCCATTGGGCACTCACGGTTTGCGTGGTTGGGTTGCTCATCACTGGAACCGTGGGAGGGGGTTGGCTTGAGTGGCATCTGCGATTCGGATACAGCGTGATGACGCTGTTGCTGTTTCGCCTGGCCTGGGGGTTTGTCGGCGGGCACTGGTCGCGCTTCGGTAACTTCGTCTATGGCCCGGCGTCGCTTCGAAGCTACCTGGGCGGCCGTGCACAAGTGGAGCACATGGCTGGTCACAACCCGCTGGGCGCACTCGCGGTCTTCGCGGTGCTGCTGGCGCTGCTGGCGCAGGTGGGCTCCGGCTTGATCAGCGATGACGAGATCGCCACCTTCGGTCCGTTGGTTCGCTTTGTCTCCGGCGATACCGTGTCGGCGGCCACCGCTTATCACAAGAACGTGGGCAAGCTGCTGATCCTGTCCCTCGTCGGCATTCATCTGATGGCCATCGCCGTGTACACATTCGTCAAGCGCCAGGCACTCACCCGAGCCATGGTCACTGGCGACAAGATGCTCGCTGCTCCTGTGACACCGGTTCGGGACACCGTGAGCACGAGGATATTGGCACTTGGCATTCTGCTGGCCTGTGCGCTGTTGGTCCGCTGGGTGGTCGGTTTGGGTCAGGTCGTCTTCTGATGGGCGAGGTGCAGCTGGCTTATAGTGGACATTGGCACTGGAAGTGGCCGATTGCGGCCCGATGAACGACGATGTCCGACCCTTCTGCCGCCGCCATTGAGCTGCGCCTGGCTGACACCCCCGACGACCTGGTTGCAGTACGTGCGCTCTTTCTGGACTACCAGGCCTCACTCGACATAGACCTGTGCTTCCAGGGCTTTGCCCACGAAGTGGACAACCTGCCTGGCGAATACGCCACGCCAGGCGGCGCGCTTCTGCTGGCCTTGGTGGACGGCGCGCCCGCCGGATGTTGTGCCATGCGCCCGCTGCACAGCAGCGATCACATCAACGCGTGCGAGATGAAGCGACTGTTCGTGCGCCCGGCCTTCCGGGGCTTCGGCCTGGGCCGCCAATTGGTGGACCGCATCCTTGCACAGGCGCAGATCGCCGGTTATGCGACGATGTTGCTGGACACCCTGTCGGACATGGAAGCGGCTCGCGCCTTGTACCAAGAGGTTGGATTCATTGAGGTGGCCCCGTACTATCACAACCCCATTGCCGGCGCACATTACCTCAAGGTCGAACTCTGACGCCGGGCGCAACCCGAAAGGGGGCTGCAAGCCTGGCCCGCAAACTCGCACTGTGATTGGGCAGTTCCCCAGCTCAAAAAACAATGCCCCGAGTTCTTGATGGGAACTCGGGGCATTGCGCAATAAGAGCCTGACGATGACCTACTTTCACACGGGAATCCGCACTATCATCGGCG
>VFQO010000919.1_pt1 | contig 26939 bp, 26 predicted proteins | sample 3512331 | NCBI WGS metagenome assembly VFQO01 (sample SAMN10412371, study PRJNA504923) | tailings metagenome | isolation source: Replicate 3 from Balatoc abandoned mine | place: Philippines: Itogon, Benguet | collected 2017-08-28 | reverse complement strand
GCGGCAAGCGCCTGCTGCAAAAGGCCGACGGCTATGTCGCGACGATCAAGTCGGGGGTCGTCACCTTCCGCGACGGCGCGATGCAGGGACCGACCCCCGGCGGCGTCATCCGCGGCCCGCAGCGCGTCGAACTGGCGATGGCGGCGGAATAGGCGAATGTTCGAGGGTGCTGGGCTGCTGCGCATTGCCTATGCCGCGAACATATTGATCCTCGTTCCCGTCTGTTGGGGGATGTTCCTCGGCGGCGGGGTCGCGAGTGTGTTCGAGGGTAAGGTCGATGAATCGGCAGGGCTGCGCCTGCTAGTCGGCAGCCTCTGGTTTGCGATCCTCGCGTGCAGCATCGTCGGTCTGGCGATGCCAAAGCTGCTTGCGCCGCTGCTGGTCATGCAGATCATCTACAAGAGTTTGTGGCTGCTTGTTTTTGTCGCGCCGCTGGTCGCGGCGGGGCGCGGCGGCGACGTCCCGTGGGGTCTTTCGGCGAGTTTCCTCGCGATCGTCGCAACCTATCCGCTCCTGCTCTGGAAATCGGGCGCGCTCTCCGCCAACTGATTACAATTGAGGAAAAACCATGAAATCCATGCAATTGCGCGCACCCGCGTCGCTCGACAATCTGACGTCGGCCGATCTGGCCGATCCCGGCGATCCGGGACCAGGCGAGATCCGGGTGCGGCTGAGCGCCTCGTCGCTCAACTTTCACGACTATGCCGTGGTGACGGGGATGCTCCCTGCCGCTGACGGGCGCATCCCGATGTCCGACGGCGCGGGGACGGTCGAGGCGGTGGGCGAGGGTGTCACGCAGTTCAAGCCCGGCGACACAGTGGTGTCGATCTTCTTCCCCGAATGGATCGACGGCGCGCCGCCCGCGACGGCGTTTCGCGGCGTCCCCGGCGACGGCATCGACGGCTATGCGCGCGAAGTGGTGGTGACGCCGCAGCATTGGTTCACGCGCGTGCCGACAGGATATAATGCCGCCGAAGCCGCCACGCTGACCTGCGCCGGGCTGACCGCATGGCGCGCGCTGTTTGTCGACGGGGCGACGCAGCCGGGATCGACGGTGCTGGTGCAGGGCAGCGGCGGGGTGTCGGTGTTCGCGCTGCAATTCGCCAAGGCGGCGGGGGCAAAAGTGATCGCGACCAGCTCGTCGGATGCCAAGCTGGAGCGGCTAAAGGCGCTCGGCGCTGACGCGACGATCAATTACAAGGAAGTGCCGGCGTGGGGCGCGAAGGCGCTCGAGCTGACCGGCGGCGTGGGGGTCGATACCGTCGTCGAAATCGGCGGCGCGGGCACGCTCGACCAGTCGATGATCGCGACACGCGTCGGCGGCCATGTCGCGCTGATCGGTGTCCTGACGGGCTTTGCCGGGCCGGTGCAGACCGCGCTGCTGATGGCCAAGAATTTGCGCGTGCAAGGGCTAACGGTGGGCAGTCGCCAGCAACAGCTCGACATGATCGCGGGGATCGAGGCCAACGGCATCCGCCCGGTGATCAGCGACCATTTCCCGCTCGACCGCCTCGCCGACGCGTTCCGCCATCAGGCCGCGAACGCGCATTTCGGCAAGATCGTCGTCGATATCTAAGGTCAGGACCCTAAGTTCAGCGCGCCAGCAGATCGGCGGGCAAGGTCGGCTCGCTGATCAGCTTGGCCATCCGCCGCCACATTTCGTCGCGGCCGGGTTTGCCGCGTTCGACATGGGCGCGAACCATCGCTTCGCCGAGGCCATAGTTGATCACATAGCTGCGATATTGGTCGGTGAAGCTGACCGATTGTTCGGCGCGTTTTTCCGACACGAGCAGATATTTCTGGGTCAGCGCGACCGCGGTGGGCCGGTCGATGGCGCCGTCGAGATATTGCTGCGCGATGGTGAGCCGCGCGCCGCCGAGCGCCTTGGTCGCCTTGAGCAGTTGCCAATAGCGGTCGTCGGACGGCACCGCGATTTCGGCGAGGGGCATCAGCACGTCGCGCTCGGTCTCGGCCTTGCTGGCTTCGGGAAAGGCGAGGTCGATGCCGTAATTGGCGGTGCCCTCGGCGATCAGGCTTTGCGGGCTGTAGAGCGGATAGACGCTGAACTCGGTCCAGCCGCGCTCCTTCACCAGCTTTTCTTCCAGCTTCATGTTGAGCAGATGATGCCCCGGATAGCCTTCGTGGCAGCCGAGATCGAGCGCCCGCGACAGGCGGATCGGCAGGTCGGTGTTGACCTGGATCAGGCTGTGGTAGGCGCCCTGGTAATAATTATAGCCGCTCCAGCTTTTGCCCGTCACGAATTCCAGCCGGAAGCTTTCGCCGTCGGGCATCGGGATATGCGCGAGGCTGCGGCCGCGGCAGCGGGCGATCGCGACGTCGAAGACCTTTTGCAGCCGGTCCTTGGGGATGGTGAAGCGGTCGAGATAGGCCTCGACCCTTTCCGCCAGCGCGCCGTCACCCGGAACGAGGGCTTCGACCGCGGCAAGATGCCGGTCGTAGTCGGCGAGCGGCTTCAATTGCGGGCGGACCCCGAACAGCCGTTCGGCTTCGTCGGCAAAGGCGAACCGCGTCCCCTGCATCATCATCAGCCGCGTTTCGGCGGCGCGCAGTTGGGCGCGCAGGAAGGCGGCGCGGCGGCGGTCGAGCGGATCCGAGAGGCGGCGGGCGGTCGCATCGAGCCGTGTGGTCAGGTCGCGCGTCGCGGCGAGCAGCGCCGCCTTGTCGCGCGGTGCTGCCTCGGCCGCGGCTTTCAGCTCCGGCGGGCCATAATAGGCATCGATATAACCGTCCTCATGGGTGCCGATCTCGAGCGTCAGTCGCAGATACGTGTCGGCGATATCGGTCAGCGCCCGCGCCGAGGCGGGCGCGCGGCGCACGTCGACGGTTGCGACCTCGGCCGCGCCTGTCGCACGCGCGCCTTGGTTCGTCGCGCAGCCTGACAGAATGGTTGTGGCGGCCAGCGCCAGCAGGATCGATTTGGACGTCACGCGGTTACGGGCTCCTGATCTTCGGAGGTGTCTTCGACGTCGCCGTCGGCGGCGATCTCGGCGTCGGTTTCGCGCTCGATCGCATCATGGTCGGGATGGAGCGGCGCGAAACGGAGGACGGCGAAGCCGACGAGCGCCGCGGCAAGCGACCCCATCAGGATGCCGATCTTCGCTTCCTCGATCAACAGCGGATCGCCCGGGAAGGCGAGGCCGCCGATGAACAGGCTCATCGTGAAGCCGATGCCGCACAGCATCGCGACGCCATAGATTTGCAGCCAGGTCGCGCCGCGCAGCTTGCCCGCGATGCCCAGCTTGACGGCCAGCCAGACGCTGCCGAAGATACCGATCTGCTTGCCGAGGAACAGCCCGGCCGCGATGCCGAGGGGCAGCGGCGCCAACAGTTGATCGGCGGTCAGGCCGCTGACATCGACCCCCGCGTTGGCGAACCCGAACACCGGTACGATCGCAAAGGCGACCCACGGGTGCAGGCCATGTTCGAGCCGGTGCAGCGGCGAGGTCTGGCTATCGGGCGTACCCGGGGTGCGCTCGAACGGGATCGCCATCGCCGCCAAGACCCCGGCGATGGTGGCGTGAACGCCCGACAGCAGCATGGCGTACCACAGGAAAGCAAAGGCGAGCAGGTAGAGCGGCAGGCTTTTGATCCCGAGCCGCCCCATCGTGAACATCGCGCCCAGGATCGCCGCCGCAGCGGCGAGCGCGAGCAGGTTGATCTTGGCGGTATAGAACAGCGCGATGATCGCGACCGCCCCCATGTCGTCGACGATCGCGACGGTGACGAGGAACAATTTGAGCGAGGTCGGCGCGCGCCTGCCGAGCAGCGCGAGCACCCCCATTGCAAAGGCGATATCGGTGGCGGCGGGGATCGCCCAGCCCTGCGCCAGCCCGGGGGTCGATCCGGCGAAGACCAGATACAGCGCGGCGGGGACTGCCATGCCCGCCGCGGCGGCGATGAAGGGCAGCCGCCGCCGGTCCCAGCTCGCAAGGCGGCCATCGACGAACTCGCGCTTGATCTCGAGCCCGACGAGCAGGAAAAACACCGCCATCAGGCCGTCGTTGATCCACAGATGCACCGTCATCGGGCCGAGCTTGTCGGTCAGCACCGGGCCGGTTACCGCGTGGATCATGTGGTGATAGAAGGTACCGAGAGAGGAATTGGCGACAATCATTGCCAAAATGGCTGCGAAAATCAGCAGCATGCCGCCCGCGCTCTCGCTCGCGAGAAAGGCGCGGAGCGCCGAACGGGGCGGAAAACTGTCATTCATGGGTCGATTATATCTCACACGCACCGGGGGAGGCGGCGTCCTAGCTCTTGGGACCCAGCTTTACAAATTCCCCTCGCCCATTAGCAATGTGGACGTGGGTGGCTTGACGCCACGGTGGCACGAGGCTGGTGGGTGGAGCTATCGACCGCATGGCTGGAATGGCTGGTGCTGGGGGCCGGTCACGAACTGATGCTGTTCGCGTCGGTGGGCATCCTGCTGATCGGGCTCGACGATCTGTTCTTTGACGCGGTGTGGCTCGGGACGCGCAGCGAAAGCCGCGCCGTCGCGGCTGATCCGCCGCCGGTGGTCGGCACTTTGGCGGTTTTCATTCCGGCGTGGGACGAACATCGCATCATCGCGGCGATGCTGCGCCGGTCGCTCGCGGCATGGGCGGGCGAAGATATTCGGATCTATGTCGGCTGTTACCCCAATGACGCGGCGACGCTGTTTGCGGTCTCTTCGTTGATGGCCGAGGACGACCGGCTGCGCCTGGTCGTGAACGAGCGCGACGGGCCGACGACCAAGGGTGACAATCTCAACCGCATGTGGGCGGCGCTGGGCGAGGACGAACGGGCCGAGCGGCGGCGCTTTGCCGCGATTATCCTCCACGATGCCGAGGATCATGTCCATCCGGGCGAAATCGCGCTCTATCGCCGCCATCTGGGCGAAAATGCGATGGTCCAGATTCCGGTGGTGCCGATCATCGCGCGCGGGGCGCGCTGGATCGGCGGCCATTATGGCGACGAATTTGCCGAAGCGCATGGCAAGGAAATGGTGGTTCGCTCGCGGCTGGGCATGCCGCTGCCTTCGGCCGGTGTCGGCTGTGCGTTGACCCGCCACACGCTCGCTGTGCTGGCGATCGATCGCGGCGGCAACCCGTTTCGCTGCAACAGCCTGACCGAAGATTATGAATTGGGCATGGTGATCGGCGCTTATGGGCTGCGCGCACGCTTCGTCGATACCCTCGGCCCGCAGGGTGACCGGGTGGTGTCGCGCGGCGCCTTCCCCAATCGCGCCGAGGCGGCGGTGCGGCAAAAGGCGCGCTGGATCGCCGGGATCGCGCTGGCGGGATGGGATCATCTCGGCTGGCCCGGGGCGCGGCACAGCGCCTTGGCCGGGCAGCCCGGCCGTCTCTGGTTGGCGCGCTGGATGCTGTGGCGCGACCGGCGCGGCCCGGTCGCCGCGCTGATCTTGCTGGCGGCCTATGCCGGACTGATGCTGACCGCGCTCGGGTGGGCCGGCCAGGCGCTGTTGGGGTGGTCGCCTGTCGTGATCGGTGACACCATGCGGCTGCTCTTGGCGCTCAACGGGGTGATGCTGGTCTGGCGGCTGGCCATGCGCGGGCTGTTTGCCGGGCGTTGTTATGGCTGGCACGAGGCGGCCTGGGCGCTGCCCCGCGCCTTTGTCGGCAATGTCATGGCTATTCTTGCGGCGCGGCGCGCGATGACGATCTATTGGCGGATGCTGCGCTCGGGCGACGTCGTGTGGGACAAGACCGAGCATTCGGAAAGCGACATGGTCGCCGACGGAAACGTCGCCGCCGCGCCGGTGGTGGCGGGGTGAGCGTCCGCCATCAGGCCATTGGCGGCGATGCCCGGGCGCTGCGCTTTCTGCTTTTGTGCGTTGGCGGCTGGACGGTGCTGCGCGTTGCGGCACATTGGAACCCGGCGGTTCCGCCGCCGCCTGCGGCAGCAACGCCGCCGTGGCCGGTACCGTCGCCCTTGGTCGGCACTGGCTGGTCCGTCGCCGGACCAGCACAGGTAGCCGATCGGCCGCGGCCGGAGGTGGCAACGCGGTTGCCGCCCCCAGATTTCGCGGGCGCGGGCCACCTATCGATGCCGGGGAGCATCGCGGCCGATGCGGCTCCCGATACCGGACGCGGTGGCGATGGCGGTGCCGACCGGCATGATCTGCGCGCGGCGCTGATCGCGCGGCTGCTGCCGCAGCCCCCGGGCGGGGCAGCGCGATTGGCCGTTTCGCGTTCGGCGACCGACTGGTTTCCGCCTGCCACGGCGCCGCGGGTCGATCCCGGACAGGGTCGGCCATTCTGGATGCGCCGACAACTTGCCGACTGGTCGCTGGGCGGCTGGGTCTATTTGCGTGACGGCGCTCCGGTCGCCCCCGACGGAATCGCCGCGGCGGGACAGCTTGGCGGCAGCCAGGCGGGCTTGCGGCTGGGCTATGGCTTTGGCGCGACCGGCCGCACCCGCGCCTACGCCCGCGCGACGATCGCGGTGCGACGCCCGGCGCAACGCGAACTAGCCTTTGGTCTGGCCTTTGCGCCGCTGGCGCACTGGCCGGTCGATGTCGCGGTCGAACAGCGGGTCGCGGTGGGCAAAGAGGGGCGCACGGCGCTGGCGGCGATGGTCAGCGGCGGGGTGTCCGATATCGCGCTGCCGCACGGCTTTCGGCTGGAGGCCTATGGACAGGCGGGTGTCGTCGGGACGCGCAGCCGCGACGGTTTTGCCGATGGCGCGATCGTGATCGACCGGCGCGTCGGCCCCGACGAGTCATCGCCGCTGCGGCTGGGCGCGCTGGCGGCGGGGGCTGTGCAGCCGGGGGCGGCACGGGTCGACGTCGGGCCGCGGATGACGCTACGCCTGCCCGACGTCGGCGAAGGCAGCCGGATTGCGCTGGACTGGCGCCAGCGTGTTGCGGGTGACGCGCAGCCCGAAAGCGGCGTCGCGTTGACCCTGGCCACCGACTTCTGACCATCGGCGAAATTAAGCGCCGCAGCCGATTCCCCGCGTCCGAAAAATGCTCTACGGTTGCGAGACTCGGCGCAGTTTTGCGCCGCAGACGCATGTTTCGAGGCCCATGGATCTTTACCTTCCTGTTGCCAATCTGTCGGTCAATGCCCTGGTCATTGTCCTGCTCGGCGGCGGGGTCGGGTTTCTGTCGGGCATGTTCGGGGTCGGCGGCGGGTTTCTGACCACGCCGCTGCTGATCTTTTACGGCATCCCGCCCACCGTCGCCGCGGCGTCGGCGGCGACGCAGGTCACCGGGGCCAGCGTGTCGGGGGTGATGGCGCATCTGGAGCGCGACGGGGTCGACTTGCGGATGGGCGCGGTGCTGGTCGCGGGCGGCCTGCTCGGGTCGCTGATTGGCGCTGGATTGTTCGAACTGCTCACCGCCTGGGGCCAGATCGATACGGTGATTTCGGTCCTGTATGTCGTGCTGCTCGGCACCGTCGGCACGTTCATGGGGCGCGAGGCGTGGGGCAGTTTCCGCGTGTCGCAGGCGGGCTTGCCCGCGCCCGCGCGCAAGCGGCGCCACCATCCGATGGTCGCCAACCTGCCGCTGCGCTGGCGCTTCTATCGCTCGGGCCTCTACATCTCGCCGCTGGCGCCGCTGTTGCTCGGCATGGTCGGCGGGGTGCTGACCATGCTGCTGGGGGTCGGCGGCGGGTTCATCATGGTCCCGGCGATGCTGTATCTGCTCGGCATGGGGACGCAGGTTGTCGTTGGCACCTCGCTGTTCCAGATTTTGTTCGTGACGATCGCGACGACGATGGTTCACGCGCTGACCACCGGCGCGGTGGACATCGTGCTGGCCGGGCTGCTGTTGCTGGGCAGCGTCGTCGGGGCGCAGTTTGGCGCGCGCTTTGCGCAAAAGGCGCGGCCGGAATATCTGCGACTGGCGCTGGCGGTGATCGTTTTGCTGGTCGCTGTGCAGATGGGCGTCGGATTGTTCATCCGCCCCGACGAAATCTACTCGGTGCAATGACGGGGTTCCGCGCCTTGACCCTATGGCTAGCGGCATTGCTGCTGGTGCCGGGTGGCGCGGCGCAAGCCGCCGATCCCCGGCTGGTGCCCGATGTGTCTAGCCGCGCGATCGACATCCAGTACAGCTTTACCGGCGAAGAACTGCTGCTGTTCGGGGCGATCCTCTATCCTGGCCAGCGTCTGCCCGACGACCGCGCCGACATCGTCGTCGTGCTGAAAGGGCCGGTGCGACCGATCGTGCTGCGCGAAAAGCGGCGGGTCGCCGGCATCTGGGTCAATGCCAGCAGCATCCGCCTGCGGACCTCGCCCGGTTTCTATGCGATCGGATCGTCGCGCCCGATCGACAAGCTGGTCGATGAACGCACCGCCGCGATCTTCGAGTTGGGGCTCGCCAATCTGTCGATGTCGCCGTCGAGTTTTTCGGAGGCGAGCAAACTCGAACGGTTCGAAGCGGGCCTGACCGACCTCTATCGCCGCATGGGCCTGTTCTACGAAAATCCGGCGGCGGTCGAGATCACCGAGGGGGTGCTCTATCGGGCGCGCATTCCGGTGCCGGCACGGGTCCCGGTCGGCACCTATCGCGCCGAAACCTTTCTGATCAGCCGCGGCCGCGTGATCGCGGTCGCCTCGCGCGACGTCCAGATCCGCAAGGCCGGGTTCGAACGCTTCGTCGCGCTGGCCGCCGAGCGTCATGGTTTTCTTTACGGCCTGACCGCGGTGCTCCTGTCGCTGCTGCTCGGCTACGCCGCGTCGGCGATATTCCGCCGTCGCTGAAGCCGCGCTCGAACCAAAGCCTTTAGCCAATATTTACTCTCCGCTGCGATAGCAGGCATGGGACCACAATAGGCGGGGCGTTTTTTTGATGGATATTCAAGGGGGCGGATTTGCCGCCGGCGATTCGACTGCGGCGCAGCATGTCCGGCTCGCCGGTGGCGGTGCCGCGGCGGCTGTGGCGCCGGTGATCAATCATCATCGCGACGATCTGATGATCGGCGAAGTGATCGATATTTCAGGCTCGGCCTCGCGCATCCTGCTCGACGCCGCGACGATCGGCAAATTGTCGGCGTCGAGCGACGCCGCGGTGGCGATGGCGGGCCAGGTCGGCGCGCAGGTCAAGGTTCGCGTCGGCAACATCTGGCTGATCGCCAGCATCCGCGACCAGCAACTGCACGAGCGCGGCGAAGGGCTGATCGTCGCCACCATCGACTTCCTGGGCGAAGGCGAAGAGGAAAAGATCACCGGCCGGATTTCGAATTTCCGCCGCGGCGTCACCCGCTACCCGATCCCGGGCAGCCAGGTGTTCGCGGCGACCAGCGCCGACCTCAAGCAAATCTATGCCGCCGACGAGCGTGCGCATGTCGAAATCGGCACCGTCTATCCGACCAAGGATATTCGCGGATCGCTGTACGTCGACGCGATGCTGGGCAAGCATTTCGCGCTGCTCGGATCGACCGGCACCGGTAAATCGACCAGTGCCGCGCTGATTCTCCACAAGATCTGCGAGCTGGCGCCGCAGGGTCATATCGTGATGATCGATCCACACGGCGAATATTCGGCGGCGTTCAAGGGAATTGGCGCGCTGTTCGACGTTGACAACCTTGCGATGCCCTATTGGCTGATGAATTTCGAGGAACATTGCGAAGTGTTCGTCACCGCCGAGGGCCGCGACCGTCAGGCCGACTGCGACGTGCTGTCGCGCTGCCTGCTCCAGGCGCGCACCAAGAACCGGCTGGCCGAAGGCATGACCAAGATCACGGTCGATTCGCCGATCCCCTATCTCTTGTCCGACCTGCTGAGCATCCTGACCAACGAAATGGGCAAGCTCGACAAGGCCACGTCGAGCGCGCCGTTCATGCGGATCAAGGGCAAGATCGAGGAAATGCGCGCCGATCCGCGCTATAATTTCATGTTCTCGGGCATGTTGGTCGCCGACACGATGGCGAATTTTCTGGGCAAGATTTTCCGCCTGCCGTCGGACGGCCGCCCGATCTCGATCATCGACGTGTCGGGGGTGCCGTCGGACATCACCGGGGTCGTCGTCGCGGTGCTTTCGCGCCTCACCTTCGACTATGCGATCTGGTCGCGCGGCGAGCCGCAGCGGCCGATCCTCCTCGTCTGCGAAGAAGCGCACCGTTACATCCCGTCGAAAGACGTCGGCAGCGGGCAGGCGGTGCGCAAGATCCTGGAACGGATCGCCAAGGAAGGCCGTAAATATGGCGTGTCGCTGGGCCTGATCACCCAGCGCCCATCCGATCTGGCCGAAGGCGTGCTGTCGCAGTGCGGCACGATCATCTCGATGCGCCTCAACAACGAGCGCGACCAGCATTTCGTTAAGGCGGCGATGCCCGAAGGCGCGCGCGGCTTCATCGATTCGATCCCGGCGCTGCGCAACCGCGAATGCATCGTCTGCGGCGAGGGCGTGTCGATCCCGATCCGCGTCTATCTCGACACGCTGGAAGAGGAAAAGCGCCCGGCGTCGAGCGATCCGCTGTTCTCGAAACTGTGGCGCGAAACCGGCGGCGAGGCGGAGATTCTGGAGCGTGTCGTCAAGCGGTGGCGCAGCCAGGGACGCTAAGCCTGTCGGCCGCGGCCAAAGCGGGTCGGGCGGCGGTGGCTTTGGGGTGGTGAGCTGCCTTTCCCCTCTCCCGTCGGGAGAGGGATACGCAGGCTTGGTTGCGCAGCAACCTAGCCGAAGTTGGGTGAGGGGATCACCCTCCGATTACGAAACCAACCTCAGACACCCTCACCCAACCCTCTCCCAAGGGGAGAGGGCTTTATGGCCGCAACCGGTCGCTTCCGGTCGCCCCAATTGACCCGCGCGATCAGGTTTGCGGCGGTTCCCACAGTTCGATCGGATTGCCCTCCGGGTCATGCACGCGGGCAAAGCGGCCGATCGCCGGGTCGTTCCATTCGTCCTTGGTGATGACTTCGTCGCCCGCGGCGTGAAACGGGGCGAGCACCGCGTCGAGGCTATCGACGCGCAGGTTGATCATATATTGGCGGTCGGCGGGGAAATAATCGGTGTCGGCCTTGAACGGCGCGAAAACGACTGGCCCGGCCGCGACGGCCCATGTCCATTCGTCGATCAGGCCGCTGTCGTCGGCGTTGCATCCGGCGCCGATGCCCAGCCGGTCCTTGTACCAGGCGTTTAACGCGTCTGGGTCGCGCGCCCGGAAAAACAATCCGCCGATGCCTTTGACGTGACCCATAACCGCCTCCTTGTGATGCGCGAGGCACGCTAGCGGGATCGGGTCAGCGTTTCCACTCTCCGCTGCCGCGAAACTCTTCGCGGATCTGGCCGGATTGATTGAGCCGCGGGTCGGTATAGGTCGGGGTCGGAGCTGGCGCGGCGACGGGCGGCGCAACGATGGGGGCGGCGGGCGCCATCGCCCCCGGCAGCGGCGCCGCGGAGACATCGGGCAGCGGCGCGCCGGCGCCGCCGAGCAGCGGTGCGGGACCGGCGCCGGGGGCGATCCCCTGACCTTTCAGGATCGCGAGCTGCTGGGCCAGCGGCAGATAGGGGCCGGGCACCGGCTCGCGGCCGAGATAGGGCGCGCGGAACGCGTCGGGCATCCCCCAGCGGCCGCGCCAGCGGTGGAAAATATGCGCGCCGACGATATTGGTCATCACCAGGCTTTTGCCCCAGCGCGGCCAGATCGCCTGGGTGTGATAATGGGTGGCCAGCCCGACCTTGGGAAAGACATAGCCACCGAGCGCCGCCGACGCGATACGGCTGGCGCGCAGCCAGTTCGGCTTGCTGGGGCTGCGTGCCATCGCACCGTCGCAGCTGAAGGTGAATTGGCACACCCCGGCGCGCTGCGACCCCTGGAAGACGACGCCGCACACGGTGTTGGGAAAGCTGGGATGGCGGACGCGGTTGATCACCGTCTGGGCGACGCCGCGCATCCCGTCGTCGGTTTCCGACGCGGCTTCATAATAGATTGCGGCGGTCAGGCAATAATGCGCGCGTTCACGATCGAGTGCGGTCAGCCCACGAAAGACATAGGGCCTGGCGGGCGGCCCGACAAACGCCTCGTCGCGCAGCAGTGCGGGGTCGGTGGGGGGCAGCGCCGCAGCGTCGCCATAACCGATGCTGGCGGGATCGGGCAGCGTCGGGTCGATCTTGAGCGCATCCTCATAATCCCTGGCGTTCATGATCGCCCAGCGCGCCGGGTTATAGGCGCGAAATTCGAGCGGGACCGACACGCTGTATGGGCCGAACATAGCGGGCGGGCGCAGCTGGCCGCTCGACAGCAGAAAGGCGAGGCACGCCACCGACATCACCGCCACGATCGCCGCCCAAAAGGCGCGGCCCGGCCCCGCCGGTTTTTCCGGCATCGGGTCGCGCCACGTCGAACGGGCGGTCAGATTCAGTTCGGGCTTCATCAATCGCCAAATTTCCATCGCCGCGCCCGCGCCGATTCGCGCGAACGGGGTGCCAAGTCCGCCTTATACCCGCAAACGCCAATAAAATGTTGCAGTGCGTGCGCGATGGGCCGCGGCGGGGCGTTAGCGACCTGTTGACGCCATTCGCTTAAAAACGCGCGATGACCGGCGCAGACATCCCATCCTATCGGCGCAGCGCGCGGACCGATGTGCGGATGTGGTTGCTGCTGGCGATAGGGACAGTGTTTCTATGGGCGGGGTCGGTGATCGACCCGGCCGACAATTGCAGCGCCGATGGCCGCGAATGTGCGCCCTGGCTGGTGCCGCTGGCGCAGGGGTTCGGGGCGCTGATCGCGCTGGGTGCGGGGCTCAACATGCTCGCCAATCCGAACCGCGGCAGTTTCATCGACCCGGCGACGGGCGACCTGATGTGGTGGAAAGGCCGGATCGGCAGCAGCGGCGGCGACGAAGGGCGCATCCATCCGTCGCAGATCAGCAAATTGCGGATCGTGCAGCAGGAGGACAGCGATGATGCAGTGCATCTGTACGATCAGGCCGGCGACCGATTGCTCTGGTTCGATGAAGAAGTGATTCCGTGGCCCTATGATCGCTGGGCCGAGCGGCTGGCGGCGCGTTGGCCGCATATCGTCGTCGACAAGGGCGACGGACAAACTTGATCGCGGCGGGATGGCCGTCCGCGAATGGTCCGGCCCGGCGCCCCAGGGACGCCGGGCCGGAGTTCATTCAGGCAGGCTGAAGATTGACAGCCGAGGTCTTGCCGCGCTGGTCGGTTTCCAGCTCGTACGAAACGCGCTGTTCCTTGTTCAGCGTCGACATGCCGGCGCGCTCAACGGCGGTGATGTGGACGAAGCTGTCGCCCGAACCATCTTCGTTGGCGATGAAGCCATAGCCTTTGTCGGTGTTGAAGAATTTTACGGTGCCGATGGGCATGGGATGTTTCCTTTCACGAAAACAGGGAATCAACCGGCAAAAGCGCCGGAGGAGCTGGTAGCGCGTGAAGGGAAGTATCAGCCGTAGGCATCAAATTTCCGTCGCAGGCGACGTTAGCACGCTCAGGTTGTGAGGATTCTGCCGAAAAGTCAAGGTTTTTGGCAATTCTTGTCGCTTCATCGGCGGCAAGGACGAATTCTGGCGCGGAATTGCCGGTCGATGTGGACTAGGGGAGCCTTGTGCGCACCGGGGTGCCCATTGTTGATCAGGACGCCCCGTGGGCTGACGATCTGTTGCGCTTTTCGCGGCGGCGGCCATTCCCCCTTGCCGACTCACCCGCCGCGGCCTATATGCAGCGCACTTCTTGACATGGTTAGCCAGTTGGGACGTCGGGGCCGCGGGCCGCGGCGGCTATCCCCACATGCTTGCCGGTCATCCGATTTGAAAGACTGACTTGGCCGATCTCGACGTCCTGAATGCGATCATCGCCCCCGAAGCCGAGGCAATGGGCCTGTCGCTGGTGCGCGTTGCCTTTTTTGGCGGCGAGAGCGACCCGACGCTGCAGGTGATGGCCGAGCGGCCCGAGACGCGCCAGCTGACGATCGACGATTGCGCCGATCTGTCGCGCCGCATTTCGGACCGGCTCGACGCGCTGGAAGAGGCGGGCAAGGACCCGATCGACGTTGCTTACCGGCTCGAAGTCTCGTCGCCCGGCATCGACCGGCCGCTGACGCGTCCCGCCGACTTCGCCGACTGGGCCGGGCATGAGGCGAAGGTCACGCTCAAGGAAAAGCTGAACGGTCGCCAGCGCTTCAACGGCCTCTTGGTCGGGATCGACGGCGATGTCGTCACGATTCTGGACAAGGAAGAGGTGGAGCATAAGCTGCCGTTCGAGGCGATCGATACGGCGAAGTTGGTGCTCACCGACAAACTGATTGCTGCAACCGTCCCGCTTTCGGTCGAAGGCGCGGACGAACTGGAAGAAGAAGGACAGGACTGATGGCCACTGCCATTTCCGCCAACCGCGCCGAACTGCTGGCGATTGCCAACAGCGTCGCCAGCGAGAAGATGATCGACAAGACGATCGTCATCGAGGCGATCGAAGAAGCGATCCAGCGCGCCGCGCGCGCCCGTTATGGCGCCGAAAACGACATTCGTGCCAAGCTGGACGTCCAGACCGGCGACCTGCGCCTGTGGCGCGTCGTCGAGGTGGTCGAGACGGTCGAGGATTATTTCAAGCAGGTCGACCTGGCCGCGGCGCAGAAATTGCAGAAGGACGCCAAGATCGGCGACTTCATCGTCGATCCGCTGCCCGCGGTCGACCTTGGCCGCATCGACGCGCAGTCGGCGAAGCAGGTCATTTTCCAGAAGGTCCGCGAAGCCGACCGGGCGCGCCAGTATGAAGAATTCAAGGACCGCGCCGGCGAACTGATCACCGGCGTCGTCAAATCGGTCGAATTCGGCCACATCGTCGTCAACCTGGGCCGCGCCGAGGGCGTCATCCGCCGCGACCAGCAGATCCCGCGCGAACTTATGCGCGTCGGCGACCGCGTCCGCGCGCTGATCCTGTCGGTGCGCAGCGAAACCCGCGGCCCGCAGATTTTCCTGTCACGCGCGCACCCCGATTTCATGAAGAAGCTGTTCGCGCAGGAAGTCCCCGAAATCTATGACGGGATCATCGAGATCAAGGCCGCCGCCCGCGACCCGGGTTCACGCGCCAAGATCGGCGTGATCAGCTATGACGGCAGCATCGACCCCGTCGGCGCGTGCGTCGGCATGAAGGGCAGCCGCGTGCAGGCGGTCGTTCAGGAAATGCAGGGCGAAAAGATCGACATCATTCCGTGGTCCGAAGACACCGCGACCTTCGTCGTCAACGCGCTCCAGCCCGCCACGGTCCAGCGCGTCGTGATCGACGAGGATGACAGCCGCATCGAAGTCGTCGTTCCCGACGACCAGCTGTCGCTCGCCATCGGCCGCCGCGGCCAGAATGTCCGTCTGGCGAGCCAGCTGACCGGCAGCCAGATCGACATCATGACCGAGGCCGACGCGAGCGAAAAGCGTCAGCGCGAATTCGTCGAGCGTTCGACGATGTTCCAGGAAGAACTCGACGTCGACGAAACGCTCGCGCAGCTGCTGGTCGCCGAAGGGTTCAGCGAGCTGGAAGAAGTCGCTTATGTCGGGATCGACGAACTCGCGAGCATCGAAGGGTTCGACGATGAACTGGCGCAAGAGCTGCAGAGCCGGGCGCTGGAAGGGCTGGAACGCCGCGAAGAAGCATCGCGCGCCGAACGCCGCGCGCTGGGCGTCGAGGATGCGCTGGCCGACATTCCGCACCTGACCGAAGCGATGCTGGTGGTACTGGGCAAGGCCGGGATCAAGACGCTCGACGACCTCGCCGACCTCGCGACCGACGAGCTGATCGCCAAGAAGCGCACCGACAATCGCCGCGGCCCGCCGCGCAGCGAGCGCGCCGAGGACAAGGGCGGCGTGCTCGGCGAATTTGGCCTGACCGAAGAACAGGGCAACGAGATCATCATGGCGGCGCGCGCGCACTGGTTCGACGACGAACCGGCAACCGGGGAGGCCGCCGATGCGGACCCCGCGCAATGATCAACTGAGCGAAACCGGCCGCGCGGGTAAGCGCGGTAGCCATGTGCCCGAGCGGCGCTGCGTGGTCACCGGCGAGGTTGCGCCGGCGGAGCAGCTCGTGCGTCTTGCGCTTGGTCCCGATGGCAGCATCGCGCCCGACGTGCTGGGCAAGGCGCCGGGCCGCGGCGCGTGGATCGGCGTCGATCGTGCGACGCTGGAGGCAGCGCAGGCGAAGGGCAAGCTGAAGGGCGGGCTGGCGCGCGCGCTGCACGACAGCAATTTCACGATTCCCGATGACCTCGGCGCGCGGATCGAGGCGCAGCTGGCGCGCGCGACGCTCGACCGGCTGGGGCTGGAATCGCGATCGGGCACCTTGCTGAGCGGCAACGAGAAGATCGAGACCGCGGCGCGCAAGGGCCAAGTTCGCCTGCTCCTCCACGCCAGCGATGCCGGCGAGGACGGGCGCAAGAAGCTGGCGCAGGCGTGGCGCGTCGGCGAGGATGCCGAAGGGTCGGGGCGCGAGGGACTGGTCTTGCCGGTGGACCGCGGCACCCTATCTATGGCATTGGGGCGCGAAAATGCGGTGCATCTGGCGTTGACCGACGCCCGCGCCGCGGCGCGAGTGCTGGCGCATTTGAGCCGCTGGCAGTTTTTCACAGGATGGAGTAGGGACGCGGCCAACCGCGATTCCGACCCGCATGCCGCGCCGCTTGCTGGCGAGGACAAAATTGGGGTGGCGCCGACAGGCTCCGCCGCTTCGGACGCGTTTTGAAGGAATGATGAGTTTCGATGAGTGACGAACAGGACAAACCGACCCTGACCCGCAAGCCTTTGGGGCTGAAGCGGACGGTCGAGGCCGGACAGGTGCAGCAGCAATTCAGCCACGGGCGCCGCAACACGGTGGTCGTCGAGGTGAAGCGTCGCCGCGTGCTCGGTCGTCCCGGCGATCCGGCGCCCGAGGCCGTGGTCGAAGAGGTCGCGGCCGCTCCGGCGCCTGCGCCGACCCCGGCGCCCGCTCCGGCTCCGAAGCCCGCCGCGCCGCGCGCGAGCGAGAACGACAGCCTGATGTCGCGTCAGGAACGCCAGGCGCAATTGCTGCGCGAGGCCGAAGAAGCGCGCATGTCGGCGCTCGAGGAAAATCGCCGCCGCGAAGAGGCCGCGCGCGCCCGCGCCGCCGAGGACGAGAAACAGCGCGCCGAAGCGCGTGACGAAAAGACGGCCGCCAAAGCCGCCGAAGCGGCCCCGGCCGCCACTCCGGCCGCCGCCGAACCGGTCGCGGCCGAAACGCCCGCAGCCGCTGCGCCGCAGGAAACGACGGCCCCGCGCAGCACGACCAGTGCCGCGCCGGCGCCGCGCCGCTTCACCCCGATCGAGGCGCCGAAGCGCCCCGAACCGAAGCGCCCCGAGCCGAAGGCGAACCGCGGTGCCGACACGCGCCGCCAGTCGGGCAAGCTGACCGTGACGCGCGCGCTGAACGAGGATGAAGGCGCTCGCGCCCGCAGCCTGGCGGCTTTGAAGCGCGCCCGCGAAAAGGAAAAGCGCTCGCACACCGCCGCGTCGGGTCCGCGCGAGAAGCAGGTCCGCGAAGTCACCGTGCCCGAAAGCATCACGGTCACCGAACTGGCGAACCGCATGGCCGAAAAGACCGGCGACCTGATCAAGGCGCTGTTCAAGATGGGCGTCCCGTCGGCCAGCGGCGATACGATCGATCAGGATACCGCCGAGCTGCTGGTTGCGGAATTCGGGCATGAGATCATCCGCGTCAGCGAAGGCGATATCGACATCCGTCACGACGAAGACGTCGACGATGCCGAACATCTGAAGCCGCGGGCGCCGGTAGTCACGATCATGGGCCATGTCGATCATGGCAAGACCAGCCTGCTCGACGCGCTGCGCGGGGCGAATGTGCAGGCGGGCGAAGCCGGCGGCATCACCCAGCATATCGGCGCTTATCAGGTGAAGACCCCCGATGGTTCGCTCGTCACCTTCCTCGACACGCCGGGCCACGAAGCCTTCACCGAGATGCGCCAGCGCGGGGCGAATGTCACCGACATTGTTATCCTGGTGGTCGCGGCCGACGACGGGCTGAAGCCGCAGTCGATCGAGGCGATCGCCCATGCCAAGGCGGCGGGCGTGCCGATCATCGTCGCGATCAACAAGGTCGACAAGGAAGGCGCCAACCCGCAGCGCGTCCGCGAACGCCTGCTCGAGCACGAGCTGGTGGTCGAGGAAATGGGCGGCGACGTGCAAAATGTCGAAGTGTCGGCGCTGAAGAAGACCGGTCTCGACAAATTGCTCGATGCGATCGCGGTGCAGGCCGAGATCATGGAGCTAAAGGCCAACCCCGACCGCGCCGCCGAAGGCACGGTGATCGAGGCCAAGCTCGACAAGGGCCGCGGCCCCGTCGCGACGATCCTCGTTCGCCGCGGAACGCTCAAGGTCGGCGACATCTTCGTCTGCGGCGCCGAAAGCGGCCGCGTCCGCGCGCTGATCGACGATCAGGGCAAGCAGATCAAGTCGGCGACCCCGTCGATGCCGGTCGAAGTGCTGGGCCTCGGCGGGGTGCCGATGGCGGGCGATACGTTGACCGTCGTCGAGAATGAGGCGCGCGCGCGCGAAGTCGCGGGCTATCGCCAGGAACAGGCGACGCGCAAGCGCACCGTGCAGGCGCCGGTTAGCCTGGAAGGCATGTTCGAGGCGCTGGCCGACAAGACGAACGTCATCCAGTTCCCGGTCATCATCAAGGGCGATGTGCAGGGGTCGGTCGAAGCGATCGTCAACGCGCTGAACAAGCTGTCGACCGACGAAATCCGCGTTCGTGTGCTCCAGTCGGGCGCCGGGGCGATCACCGAAAGCGATGTGACGCTGGCGGCGGCGACCAAGGCACCGATCATCGGCTTCAACGTCCGTCCGAACGCCAAGGCGCGCGACATCGCGAAGCGCGAAAATGTGCGCTTCATGTACCATGACGTGATCTATCACCTCACCGACGAAATCCGCAAGGAAATGGCGGGCGAGCTGGGTCCGGAGCGGATCGAAACCGTCGTCGGCCGCGCCGAGGTCAAGGATGTGTTCCCGGCCGGCAAGCGCGACAAGGCCGCGGGCCTGCTGGTGCTGGAAGGCGTCATCCGCAAGGGGCTGCACGCTCGCCTCACGCGCGACGACGTCATCGTCTCGGCGACGACGATCGCCTCGCTGCGCCGCTTCAAGGACGACGTCGCCGAAGTGCGCGCGGGCCTCGAATGCGGTGTCGTGTTGTCGGATACCAACGACATCAAGGCGGGCGACAATCTGGAAGTCTTCGAAGTCGAAATGCGCGAACGGACGCTGTAACAGGCGTCCGCCGCGCGCGGATCGGGAGGCGCCCGTATGGCTCGCTATGTCGCCTTGTTCGGCAGCATCAACGTCGGTGGCAACCGGCTGAAGATGGTCGATTTGCGCGCGGCGTTCGAGGCGGAGGGCTTTTCCGACGTTGAAACCGTCGTCGCCAGCGGCAATGTCATATTCTCGCACCCCGCGCGTCCGACGCGCGGGCTGGAGGAGAAACTGACGCTGATGGTCGACGACCGCTTCGACATGGATTGCGCCGCCCTGGTGCGCAGCCGCGACGAGCTCGCGGCCGCGATCGCGGATAACCCGTTCGCAGGAACCAATGAAGACCGGTTCGTCCATACGATGTTCCTGGATGGGCAGCCAACGCAGGCGCAGTTCGACGTGCTGGCCGCCGACAAGTGGATCCGGCCGAACGAGCGGATCGCGTTGGGCGACCGGGCGCTCTTTATCGATTATGGCGATGGCGCGGCCGACAGCAAATTGACCGCACGGATGATCGAACGTCGGTTGGAGCATAAGGGCACGGCGCGCAATCTGCGCTCGATCGCCCGGATCGTCGACAAGCTCGACCAGTTGGAGAAAGCGTAAGCCATGAAAGCGGCAGAAACCAAAGGCCCGTCGGTCCGCGTGCTGCGCGTCGGCGAACAGGTGCGCCACATCCTGTCGGACATATTGGCGCGCGGTGACGCCCATGACGAGCTGTTGGCCAAGCACCCCGTGAGCATCACCGAAGTTCGTATGTCACCCGACCTGCGCCACGCGACGGTGTTCGTGAAACCGTTGCTGGGCAAAAATGAGGACGCGGTGCTGAAGGCGCTCCGCACCAACACCGCCTGGCTGCAAAAGAGCGTCGCCGAGAAAATGAGCATGAAATATGCCGCGAAGCTGAAATTCCTGTCCGACGAGAGCTTCGACGAGGCGAGCCATATCGACAAATTGCTGCGCGATCCGAAGGTGGCGCGGGATTTGGAGGACAGGGACGCCGAATGATCGGTCGCTGGATCGCGGTGGTCAGCGCGACCTTGATCGCGATCGCGGTGGCGCTTAGCGTGCCCTTCGTCGGCGGCGAGCAGAAATGGCACGTCGCGCGCGGTGCGCTCGATGCCGATTGCAACAACAGCGGCGCCAATCTCGATGGCAGTGTGCAATTTATGGTCATGTGCCCGCGGTCGGAGACCTCGCCCGACGGGCGCTGGAAGATCGTTCAGACGCCGGCCACGGGCGGCGAGCGGGAAATCTACGACGTTCGGATCGAGGACGCGGACGAGCGCATCATTGGTTCGATCCCGGCACTCAATGACAGCATGCCGTTTGTGCTGCGATGGTCGCCGCGGCGCGACTGGTTCCTGATCAATCATTGGCTGGGATCGGGTCTGGAGCAGCCCCGCGTGTTCGAGATTACACCTTCCGGGGTAGTCGAGCATCGCCGTCATCTCGAGGCCGGCCTCGCGCAGGCGCAACGCATTTCGCCGTGCCTTCCCATCGACAAGATGGAGGCATCGGGCAGCGGCGTCAGATGGTCGCGCGACGGGCGTCGGCTCGCGTGGGTCTATATGACCCGCCCCGACATGTGCGTCTTTTATGGCGACATGTCGGGACCGATCCCCGCCGACAAGCAATGGAAACCGTTTCTGATGATCTCGGATGTCGATACCGGCGCGGTCGTCGCGGATTCGATCCGCTTGCTGCCGGATGACGGCAAATGGGATTTCCCGACAAATGGCCCTTATGCGGCTTTCTGACGCTAAGGGCGCCTATGTCCCCTTCGGCGCCTTGATCCCCGCCGCCTCTTCCAACTCGACCAAGGCGTCTTCTAGATAATCGATCAGCCGCTGGACATGCGGCACGCTGCGGCGGCAGGCGGTAATGCCGAAATCGATATTCTTGTTGTTCGACACCTGCGTGATGTTCATCGCCATCCCATCGACGGGGATGCTCGCGGGATACATGCCGTCCAATCGCGCGCCGTTCCAGTAGAGCTGCTCGCGTGGGCCGGGGACGTTCGAGATGGTGACGCTGTACGCAGGGAATTTGTCGGCGGTGCGGGTCAGCGCGGTCAGCATCTGCGGCATCTGGGTAATCGCGGTATAGATCTGGATCTGCTGCGCGGTCATTTCGCGCAGCTGCGCCTTGGCGGCGTTCATCGACGCCTGGATCGTCCGCATCCGTTCGGCCGGATCGTCGATATGCGTCGCGAGGTTCGCGGTCACCGCCGCGACCGAATTGCCCGAATCGATGTCGTCCTTGGCGCGGATCGACACCGGCGCCATGGCTTTGAGCGGCTTGTCGGGAAGCTCGTTCAGCGATTGCAGATATTTGCGCATCGCGCCCGAGCACATCGCGAGCACCGCGTCGTTGATCGTCCCGTCATAGGCCTTGCCCATCGCGCGCACGCGTTCGAGCGACCAGCTTTGCGCGACGAAGCGCCGTGCCCCGGTGATGTTGCGGTTGAAGCTGGTCCGTGGCAGCCCACCCCACGGCGTCGTCAGGTCGCCGCCGCCCAGCCCGAACATCGCTGCGGCATATTGGTTCAGAGCCTTCGTTACCCCGACGCTGTTGCCCCATTGCTCCTTCAGGAACGCTCCGATAGCTTTGAGGTCGGTAATGCTGGGCGTCGGCGCCTTTTTCGCGGTCGGGAATTTGCGCTTATAGGCTTCATAGACCTCGACCGACATCGGCGACGCGGTGGGTTTGTAATTTTTGTCGTTGCTCAGCATCGCGTTGGTGAAATGCATCGAGCTGGCGCCGTCCATAAAGGCGTGGTGGATCTTGAAATAGGTCGCGATCTGGCGGTTCGGCAGGCCCGAAATCAGCGTGATTTCCCACATCGGGCGGGTGCGGTCGAGCAGGGTGCCGTGGAGCCGCGAGGCGAGTTCGAACATCTCGCGATAGCGCCCCGGTTTGGGCAGCGCCGCCGCGCGAACATGGTAATGCATGTCGATGTCCTTGTCGGGGACCAGCCGGATCGGGCCGTACTGACCGAGCGGCGTGAGTTTCAATACCTCACTGAACGGGCGCCGCAACCCTTCCTGCTGGCGGAGCAGCGCGAGCATCTCGTTCAGCCACTCGGTCTCGTCGACCTTGTCGGGCAGCGTGTAGAGATTGACCCCGCCGACATGCATCGGCGTCTCCCGCGTTTCGGCGACGAGAAACATCGCGTCGGTCACCGGCATCAGGCGCATGGCAGCTCTCCCCACTGTTTATGCTGCATCTTTGACGCGCAGCATGAGAGGGGGGTAGGGGTGAGTCAAGCGCACCGGTCGTCAAGCAAGTCGTCATCCCGGCGAAGGCCGGGATCTCGCCGGTGCGTCGTGGCGAGAGGGTGAGATCCCGGGCTTCGCCGGGATGACGAAATGGGGTGATTGCCTCCCCCCCGGGGAGTGGTTATCGCACCCCATGGCCAAGCTCTATTTCTACTACGCCAGCATGAACGCCGGCAAATCGACGACGCTGCTCCAGGCAGATTTCAACTATCGCGAGCGCGGCATGGAAACGATGCTGTGGACCGCCGCGCTCGACGATCGTTATGGCGCGGGGCAGGTGACGAGCCGCATCGGGCTGATGGCCGAGGCGCATAAATTTGATCCCGACAGCGACCTGTGGGCGGCGGTGAACGCGGAGAACGCGCAGCGCCCGCTCGCCTGCGTGCTGGTCGACGAGGCGCAGTTCCTGACGCGGGCGCAGGTGCTGGAGCTGGCGCGGCTTGCCGACGAGAGCGGCATTCCGGTGCTCTGCTATGGCCTGCGCACCGATTTTTCGGCCGAGCTGTTCCCCGGCTCGGCGGCGCTGCTCGGCATCGCCGACGCGCTCGTCGAGCTGAAGGCGGTGTGCGAATGCGGGCGCAAGGCGACGATGAACTTGCGCGTCGATGAGAGCGGGCGCGCGGTGGTCGCGGGGGCGCAGACCGAGATTGGCGGCAACGATCGCTATGTCGCGATGTGCCGCCGCCATTTCATGGCGAAGCGGCGCGAGGCCGCGGAGGCGCCAAGCGAGGTGGGCGCCAATGCTTGACCGGCTCTATGTCGAGCTGGCCGATGGCGACCTGAAACTCGTCAAGCTGACCGAAACGCACCGCGAGGCGCTCCGCGCCGCCTGTGCCACCGATGGCGACATCTGGCCGATCTATTCGTCGAGTTTCGATCCCGAGCATTTCGACAACAGTTTTGACGCGCTGCTCGGCGGCGGCGGGCGGATGCCCTATGCGATCTTGGATGGCGACCGACTCGTCGGCATGACCGCCTGGCTGCGTCCCGACTGGTCGGCGCAAACGATCGAAATCGGCAACAGCTTCATCCATCCCGAAGCCCGCGGCACCGGCTTTAATCGCCGGGTCAAGCAGCTGATGATCGATCACGCATTCGCGGTCGGTATCCGCCGCATCGAGTTCCGCATCGACGAGCGCAACAAGCGCAGCCAGGCGGCGGTCGCGAAATTGGGCGCCACCAAGGAAGCGACGCTGCGCGCCGAACGCATCACCTGGACCGGCCACGTCCGCGACACCGCGCTATGGTCGCTGCTCGCCGACGAGTGGCAGGCCTGATCCTGTCCACCGCTTCGGCGCGGGGAGAACGAGGGTCAGCGCGGGTTCAGACTGTCTCTGCTATCCGAGTCGCGATGAAAAATCTCGCACTCTCCCTGGCCGCCGCTTTGCTTCCCCTTTCCGCAGCGGCGGCCACCGAGCCCGGCCCCAAATCGGCCGAAGCGCCGCGCGCGCTTGGCGTCGAAGCAAGCATCGCCTTTCCCAGCGACAGCTCGATCCGCAATTGGCGCGCCGACCGCGGCCGCGGCATCTGGATTCAGGATCGCCGCGGCGACTGGTATTACGGCACCTTCGCGGGATATTGCCGCGACATCGATTTCGCGTCGGCGATCGGGGTCGAAACGCGCGGCGCGGGGCGGCTCGACCGCTTTGCCGCCATCTTGGTGCGCGGCGAACGCTGCCCGTTGTCGTCGTTCGTCACGTCCGAAGGCCCGCCGCCGCGGCGCGACAAGTCGAAGGACATCATGGGCGAAAAGCCCGGCGCAAATTGACAGTCGGCCCCCCGCGGCCCTAGCGCGCGGGGATGAACGGCTGGATCATTCTCGACAAACCTTTGGGCCTAGGCTCGACGCAGGCGGTCGGCGCGGTCAAGCGCGTGTGCCGCGAGGCGGGGCTGGGCAAGGTCAAGGTCGGCCATGGCGGGACGCTCGACCCGCTGGCGTCGGGTGTGCTGCCGATCGCGCTCGGCGAGGCGACGAAGCTGTGCGGGCGGATGCTCGATGCGAGCAAGGTCTATGAATTTACGGTGCAGTTCGGGACGGAGACCGCGGGGCTCGACGCCGAGGGCGACGTGGTCGCGGTAAGCGACGTGCGGCCGACGCTGGCCGAGGTGGAGGCGGTGCTGCCGCGGTTTACCGGGCCGATCGAGCAGGTGCCGCCCGCTTTTTCGGCAATCAGGATCGACGGCGAGCGCGCCTATGACCGCGCGCGCAAGGGCGAGGCGGTCGAATTGAAGGCGCGGGGGGTGACCGTGCACGCGCTCCAAATCCTCCCCATTTGTGGGGAGGTGGCAGCGCGAAGCGCTGACGGAGGGGGCTCGCAGCCTCAAGCCGCGGCTGAGGCCGCGAGCCCCCTCCACCATCCTGCGGATGGTCCCCCTCCCCGTGCCGGGGAGGATCTTTCGGAAATCTCCCTCATCGCCCACGTCTCCAAAGGCACCTATATCCGCAGCCTCGCCCGCGACATCGCGCATGCCGTCGGCAGCGTCGGGCATGTCACCATGCTGCGCCGCACCAAGGCCGGGCCATTCGACCTGTCACAGGCGATTTCGCTGGACAAATTGAACGCTTTCGGCCAAGGCGCCGCGCAATCAGAAGTATTTCTGCCGCTCGAGGCAGGGCTGGTCGACATCCCGGCTCTGAACCTTTCCCCGGAAGCGGCAGGGGCGATCCGTCAGGGTCGCGTCTGGACCGGGGTAGCTACGGATGACGGGCTCTATTGGGGAAGGGACGATGACAATCGTCCGATCGCCCTGATCGAGGCTTTGGCGGGAACGCTGAAAGTCGTCCGCGGCTTCAATCTGTAAACCAGGATGTTCGAGGAAAAATATTTATGTCGATTACCGCCGAGCGCAAAGCCGAAGTCATCAAGGACAATGCCCGCGAAAAGGGCGATACCGGTTCGCCGGAAGTCCAGGTTGCGATCCTGACCGACCGCATCAACAACCTGACCGATCACTTCAAGGCGAATCACAAGGACAACCACAGCCGCCGCGGTCTGTTGATGATGGTCAACAAGCGCCGCAGCCTCCTCGACTATCTGAAGAAGAAGGACGAGGCCCGCTATTCGGCGCTGATCGCGAAGCTGGGTCTTCGCAAGTGACGTAATCGCTCGGCCCCCATTTGGGGGCCGTTTGCGTATTACGTCATCCCCGCGAAGGCGGGGATCGCTGGAGACATCGAACTACGGTTCTGAAATGCCAGCGGCCCCCGCCTTCGCGGGGGCGACGAAAGAGTAAGGGCCGCTCCCGCATCCGGCGGGGCCGCCATTGGGGCAGAAACACGCCCCGCACCGCCCCGGGTCGGATTACCCGGAACTAGAGGCCCCGCCCGGCATAGGGCCCGGCGGGCGAAGGAAACCACATGTTTGACGTGAAAAAAGTATCGATCGAGTGGGGCGGTGAAACGCTGACCCTCGAAACGGGCAAGGTTGCCCGTCAGGCCGACGGCGCGGTGATCGCGACGCTCGGCGAAACGATGGTCCTGGCCGCGGTCACCGCCGCCAAGACGGTCAAGGAAGGGCAGGACTTCTTCCCGCTGACTGTCCACTATCAGGAAAAATATTCGGGCGCGGGCCGCATTCCCGGCGGCTTCTTCAAGCGCGAGCGCGGCGCGACCGAAAAGGAAACGCTGGTTTCGCGTTTGACCGATCGTCCGATCCGTCCGCTGTTCCCCGAAGGTTTCTACAACGAGATCAACGTCATTGCCCAGGTCCTGAGCTATGACGGCCATAACGAGCCCGACATTTTGGCGATGGTTGCCGCTTCGGCCGCGCTCACCATCTCGGGCGTTCCCTTCATGGGCCCGATCGGCGCCGCGCGCGTCGGTTATGTCGATGGCGAATATATCCTGAACCCGACCGACGCGCAGGTTGCCGAAGGCGACCTCGATCTCGTCGTCGCCGCCACTTACGACGCGGTGATGATGGTCGAATCCGAAGCAAACGAGCTGTCGGAAGAGATCATGCTCGGCGCCGTGCTGTTCGCGCACGACGCGTGCAAGGACGTCGTCAAGGCGATCGTCAAGCTGGCCGAACAGGCTGCCAAGGATCCCTGGGACATGGCCGAACAGGCCGACCTGTCGGCTGCCAAGGACAAGCTCAAGAAGCTGATCGGCAAGGACATCGCCGCCGCGTACAAGCTGACCGACAAATCGGCCCGCTCGAACGCGCTGAACGAAGCGCGCGCCAAGGCGAAGGAAGCGTTCGCCGACGCCGCGCCGCAGGACCAGATGGCCGCCGGCAAGTTGATGAAGAAGCTGGAAGCCGAAATCGTCCGCGGCGCCATCCTGAAGGACGGTAAGCGCATCGACGGCCGCACGACGACGCAGATTCGTCCGATCGTCGCCGAAACGCACTTCCTGCCCCGCGCGCATGGCTCGGCGCTGTTCACGCGCGGCGAGACGCAGACGATTGCGACCTGCACCTTGGGCACCAAGGACAGCGAGCAGATGATCGACGGCCTGAA
>VFQO010000917.1_pt1 | contig 26973 bp, 23 predicted proteins | sample 3512331 | NCBI WGS metagenome assembly VFQO01 (sample SAMN10412371, study PRJNA504923) | tailings metagenome | isolation source: Replicate 3 from Balatoc abandoned mine | place: Philippines: Itogon, Benguet | collected 2017-08-28 | reverse complement strand
GCCACCAGCTGCGACTCGGCGCGCGCCACCTCGGCCTCGAACGGGCGCGGGTCGATGGTGAACAGCAGCGCACCGGCGGCCACACTGGCGCCGTCGGTGAAGTGCACCTTCTCGATCGTGCCGCCCACGCGCGGGCGCAACTCCACGAACTCGGCCGCTTCGAGGCGGCCGCTGAAGGTTTCGAGGTCGGTGACGGCGCGTTGCACCGCGGGTGCCACGCTCACCGGCATGGCTGGTGGCGGGCCGCCCTGGGCGTCGGCCGGGCGGCCGCAGGCTTGGAGAAAGGCGATGGCCAACGCGATCAGCATGGCCTGGGCGGCGGCGCGCCCGGGTCGATTGACAGGCATGGGGGTACTCCAGAAATTGCCGACGCCGCAGCCCCCGGGTAGGGGGTGCGGCGTTGCGAGAGGCGCATTAAGCCTCAACGATTGAAACTTTGCGGGGGCGATGTGACGGCGCGGCAACAGGCACTGCCGCAATCGGGGAAGGCGGCACTGTGCCCGAAACACCGCGCCACGCTTCGTAAAAGCGGGCTCAGCGGACCTTAAAAATTCACTAAACGCAGGGGCCAGCCGGCGATCACGGATGACAGGAATGTCATCCTCGTGCGCGGTGCGCACCGAACAATCGCCGCTTTCGCGCAACACCCATCGCAAGGCCGACACCCATGCCACGCCCTCGTCCAATCCTTCTGACCGCGCTGCTCGGTCTGGCCGGTGCCCTGGCCATCACGGGCTGCGCCAGCCGCGCCAGCGACACCGTGAGCGACGCCGAACGCCAGGCGGCACGCCAGGCGCGGCTCGCGCAGGTGCTGCCCATGCCGGTGCCCGGGCGTATCGACACACTCGACCGCGAATGGCGCGATGCGGTGCGCGAGCGCACCGTACCGGTGCGTCTGCACCTGCCGCGCGAGTCCTCGGCACCGGTGCCCCTGGTGCTGGTGTCGCACGGCATTGGTGGATCGCGCTTCGGCTACAGCTACCTCGGCCGCCACCTGGCCGACCAGGGTTACGCGGCGCTGCATGTGCAGCACGTGGGCAGTGACAACCGCCTGTGGCGCGGCAACCCGCTGGAACTGCTGGGGCGCCTCAACGGTGCGGCCACCGAGGCCGAAGCCATTGCACGCGCGCAGGACCTGCGTTTCGCGCTCGACCGTGTGCTCGCCGATGCGACACTGGCCGCGCGCGTGGACGCCTCCCGCATTGCCGTGGTCGGTCATTCCTACGGGGCCAACACCGCGTTGCTGACCGCTGGCGCACGCGTGCCCGGCAAGCCGGTGCTGGTCGACGAGCGCCTCAAGGCGGTGGTGGCCATCAGCGCTCCGCCCTTTCACGGACTGGGCGATCCCGGTCCCATCCTCGCGCCGGTGACGGTGCCCGCGCTGCACGTGACAGCCGAGGACGACGACATCCGCATCCCCGGCTTCACCTCGGGCGTAGAGGACCGGCTCAAGCTGTTCGCGGCCACCGGCAGCGAACACAAGCGCCTGGTGGTGTTCCGCGACGGCTCGCACAGCATGTTCACCGACCGCCTGGGCACCGGCGGCAGCGAGCACAACGTGGCGGTGAAGCAGGCCACGCGCGAGCTGGTGGTGGCCTTTCTGGATGGGCTGTGGCGCGAGCGAAGCACCGGGACAAGTGCCGACGCCCACGATGCACATCGCAACGAACTGGACCACTGGCGCGAGCGCCACGCCGGCCTGCTGAGCCCGCTTCAGGCCGAGGCGCTGCCCAGGGTGGCCAGCACGTCGGCAGCACGCACCATCGAGCCCACCACCCCGCAATGAAGCCGCGCAGTCTGCACTGCCGTCGCTACCGCGCCGCCTGCAACGGCGCCTGAAGGCCGTCAAGCGCTTGCCGCACACGGCGCGCCAGGTCCGCGCGCCGGTATGGTTTTGCCAGCAGCAGTACGCCGGGGTAAAGCCGGCCTTGATGGACGATGCCGTTGTCCGTGTAGCCCGAAACGAACAGCACTGGCAGCCCCAGTCTCATGGCCTGTGCGCGATCGCGCCAGTTCACGCCCACCGATGCCGCCAGGGATCACCACATCGGTGAACAGCAAGGCCACTTCGGGGTGGCTCGACCTGGTGGGTCACCAGCGCGGTCTCGGCACGTTTGCGCGGCGCGACATCCACCGCGAAACCGGCCATGCACAGCACGAGGCCATCGATGCTGCATTGCGCCTGGCCCCGGCTTTCTAGCCAGCGCCAGTGACCAACCGCGTCCTGCAGGCGGAACTCGACCAGCAGTGATTCGTCACAGGTACCCTGCGCCCCGTCGTAGCTCTGCATGAAGGCCGGCTGGACACGCTCGCGTTCCTCGGGGCGCACCGCGTCCAGCCACGCGACGTTGCCCGTCCAGTCAGCGGCGCGGTGGCCCAGTTGCCGTTCCACGAACGGGCTGACATAGAGCCGGCGAAACGGCGGGTGTGCTCGGCGCGGTAGATCACGGCGGACATCAGTTCGGCCAGCAGGCGAAAGTCCTCGAGCGAGTCGGGAACATCGCGGGCGCCAGCAGGCCTGCCGCGGGCGTGCGGGCGGGAGCCTGGGGATGTCCAGGCTGGAGAAATAGCGGCAGCAGGTCGCCGCGGAAGCGGCGATGCAAGCGCTGCCCGAACGCGAGCGCAAGGTCATGTTCCTGCACTACCGCCGGGACATGACGTTCAAGGAAATCGGCTGCGAGATGGGTGTCAGCGAATCACGCGTGTGCCGGTTGCACCGCCAGGCCCTGGAGATGCTGCGCCGACGCTTGAACGCGCACTGAGCCCTGCGCGAGCTGTGGCGACGAGCCACGGGCTCTTCAGCGCAGCAGGCGCCAGGCTTGGTCTGCGGCGCGCGCTCCCGAGAGCAAGGCGCCTTCCATGAAGCCCTGGTACTGGTAGAACGAATCGGTGTGCTCGCCAGCGAACAGCAGCCGCCCCACCGGTTGGGCGTACCGCCCTTCGAGCGTCGTGAAGTAGCCCGGCTGGTTGTTGGTGTAGCCGCCACCGAACAAGGGATTGCGTTCCCAGTTCTCCAGGTGGGCCAGCACCTGGCCACGGCCGTTGCGAACCGCCAGGGCGGTGGTGCCGGGCCAGACCTTCTCCAGGTCGGCAAGGAATGCCGTGGCCTCGGCCTGCGTGCGCGAGGGGTCGAGCCGCGCTGCCCAGTTGCCGCCAGAGTAATCGGTGAGCAGGCCGCGCACGCCGTACTGGGCGTTGCGCGGGTTGGTTTCCCAGGTGTTCTGGTGGTTGGGCAGATCGCTGTAGTTGCCCCCGTCGCTGTTGAGCCGCTCGTACCAGGGCCGCCCGGCGAACCCGATCATGAGCTTGCCGTTGAGCCCGTAGTCCAGGCGGGCGATTGCGTCGCGCTTGGACGCTGGCAGCGCGACCGACGCGTCGAACTCAACGTTGCGCATGGCGGGTGCGGGCAAGGTCAGAATGACCGCCGGGTGAACGCGCTCGACGACCTGGGAGCCGACCGCAAAGGCCAGCTTGTAGCGACCGTCGGCCAGCTGGCTGACCTTCAAGAGTCGGTGCCCCTGGGCCACCGGCGAGGGCAACAGACCCGCCAGCCCCGTGGCGATGCGGTCATTGCCTTCAACGATGTGGAATCGCTCGTCGCTGAACACGCCGAAGGGTTTGAACACGCTGCGCCGGCTGGCCTGCGCGAAGAACAGGAACGACAGCGCGCTCTGCTGCTCGATCTCGCGGCCGAATTCGATGGTGTACGCCACGTCCAGCACCTGGCGGATCAACGGACCCGCGCCCCGCGAGGCGAGGTAGTCCTTGAGCGGCATGAAGTCGAGTTCGCGGTCAAACGGGGTGTAACTGTCCGCTGTGGGCCCGTTCGACAGGCGCTTGAGGTCGGAGGTCATGGCCGCGGTGAGCGCGCGGTATTCGGCCACCACCTCGGCTTCGCTGAAGTGGCGCCCGTCGAAAAAATAGGTCGGGTTGCCCGGCTCCTTGTTGTAGTCCTCCAGCGTGAGGCCGAAGCCCGTGGCCAGGTTGCGCACCGTGCTGTGGGTGGTGTCGATGAGCTCGGCACCGCGCTCGGCCACCTGACCGGGGAACACGCCGCGCAACGAAGCCACCCGGCCGCCCACGCGATCGCTCGCTTCGTATACCTGGGCACCGACTCGCTTGCCCGCGAGCAGGTAGCCAGCGTACAAGCCCGCGAGACCAGCGCCCACGATGGCCACGTTGGCCGGGGCCTGGGCCAACGTGCGCGTCCAGGGGAAAGCCGCCAGCAGGCCACCAGCCGCCACCCCCTTGAGCCAACGCCGCCGCGGCGGGCTGGTCACAGCCTCGCGCGCCGCATGGACGACCTCGTCCACCGGCATGCCCGTTTCGCTGCAATGTGTCGCGAGCGCACGCACGCGCTGCAAACGCCCGAAAGCCTCGCTCTTGCTGCCCATGGGGTATCCCCTCCTCGTGACCCGCATTCACGATCAATCGGTGCACGCCGTCAAGGTCCATCAGCGGATGGTCGCGCGGTGCCACCGGGTTGCACGCGCGACAAGCCGTACGACCGCGGCCGGCGTAGCATCCCAGGCCATGCCGAACGCCCAAAACCAGCCCGCCGACCCGGCCCTGATCGACTCGCGCACCGCCGCCTGGCGGTTGCTCACCGTGCTGGGGCTCGTCACCCTGGGCAACAGCGGCATGTACGTGGTGGCCGTGGTGCTGCCCGAGGTGCAGGCCGAGTTCGGCGTGAGCCGGGGCGACGCTTCGCTGCCCTACACGCTCATGATGGTCTGCCTGGGCCTGGGTGGGCTGATCACCGGCCGCCTGGCCGACCGCCACGGCATCACACCGGTGCTGCGCCTGGGCGCCTTCGCGGTGGCCGGCGGCTTCGTCTGGGCGTCCCTGTCGGGCAGCATCTGGAGCTTCGGGCTCGCTCACGGCCTGCTGCTCGGGCTGCTGGGCAGTTCGGCCACCTTCGCGCCGCTGCTGGCCGACACCGCGCTGTGGTGGAACAAGCGCCGCGGCATCGCGGTGGCGATTGCGGCCAGCGGCAACTACGTGGCCGGCACCGTGTGGCCGCCGCTGGTGCAGTGGGGCATCGAGACCATCGGCTGGCGCCAGACCTATCTGCTGCTGGGACTCACCTGCGGCATCGGCATCTTCCTGCTGGCCAACCGCATGCGCCAGCGCCCGCCGCTGGTGATCACCGCGCCAGTGACGCCGGGCGACACGCTGCCCGACACCGCACGCCCCTTCGGCATGAAGCCCGCACAGGCGCAGGCATTGCTGTGCGTGGCCGGCGTGGGTTGCTGCGTGGCGATGTCGATGCCGCAGGTACACATCGTGGCCTACTGCGTGGACCTGGGCTTTGGCGCCGCGCGCGGCGCCGAGATGCTCTCGCTGATGCTGGCCAGCGGCATCGTGAGCCGTCTCGTCTCGGGCTGGATCTGTGACCGCATCGGCGGCATCCGCACCCTGCTGCTGGGCTCGGCGCTGCAGTGCGTGGCGCTGTTGCTGTTCCTGCCATTCGACGGCCTGGTGCCGCTGTACGTGATCTCGGCGCTGTTCGGCCTGTTCCAGGGCGGCATCGTGCCCTCCTACGCCATCATCGTGCGCGAGCACTTCTCACCACGGGAAGCCGGTGCCCGCGTGGGCGCGGTCATCATGGCCACGCTGGTGGGCATGGCGCTTGGCGGCTGGATGTCGGGCTGGGTGTTCGACCTCACGGGCAGCTACCGCGCGGCCTTTCTCAACGGCATCGGTTGGAACCTGCTCAACATGAGCATCGCGCTGTTCCTGTTCTGGCGCGTGCGGGGCGCAGGGCCCGGCGGCCTGCGCGGCGCCGCAGCCTGACCCCCACACACCGACATGAACCACGAACTCGACTACCAGCAAGATGGCGTGCGCCAGTTACGCGCCGACCTTTCGCTCGCGCTGCGCGCAGCCGCGCACTTCGGATTGTCCGAGGGCGTCTGCAACCATTTCAGCGTCGAACTGCCCGATGGCTCGGGCCGCTTCCTGCTGAATCCACGCGGGCTGATGTGGCAGGAGGTGCAGGCCGACGACATCGTGATGGTTGACGTGCAGGGCCAGGTGCTCGCGGGGCGCCACGCGGTGGAAAGCACGGCCATGCACATCCACGCAGGCATCCACCGCGTGGCGAAGCACGCGGTGGTGTTGCACACCCACATGCCGTACGCCACTGCGCTCACGCTCACGCAGGCGCGCGCGCTCGACACCACGCTGTCGCAAAACGCCATGCGCTTTCACGGTCGGGTGGCGATCGACCCGGTCTACAACGGCCTGGCGCTGGACGCGCGCGAAGGCGAGCGCATTGCGCGCGGCATGGGTGGCGGTGACATCGCCTTCCTCGCCAACCACGGTGTGATCGTGTGTGGCACGCACATCGCGCACGCGTTCGACGACCTGTACTACCTCGAGCGCGCCTGCATGGCGCAGGTGCTGGCGCAGTCGAGCGGCATTGCACTGGCGCCGGCCAGCGCAGACACGGCTGCGCACGTGGCCGAACAGACGCGCGGCGAGCGCCTGCAGTCCGACCTGTTTTTCGAGGCACTGCGCCGGCGGCTTTGAGGCCACCGGCGCAGCGCGCTCAGGTGACCTTGCCGAGCGCGCGCAGCACCTTCTGGGGCGTGATGGGCTGTGAGTGCACCGTCGCGCCGAAGGGCGCAATCGCGTCGTTGATGGCGTTCATCACCGCCGCAGGCGCGCCGGCCGTACCGGCCTCGCCCGCGCCCTTGGCACCCAGTTTCGAGCTGCGCGTGGGCGTCATCACGTGGGCCACTTCGATGTCGGGCATCTCGGCCGACATCGGCACCAGGTAGTCCGCCATGTTGGCGTTCAGCATGAGGCCCTGCTCGTCGTAGAGGCACTCCTCGAACAACGCGCCACCGATGCCCTGCACGATCGCACCACGCATCTGCTCGTCCACCAGCATCGGGTTGAGCACACGGCCGCAATCCTCCACCGCCCAGTGCTTGAGCAGCTTCACGAAACCGGTGTCGGGGTCCACCTCCACGTAGGAGGCCTGCACGCCGTTGGTGAAGATGAAGGGGAAGTCGCGCTGTGCGTAGTGGCGCGTCACCATGAGTTCGGGCGTGAAGTCCGCGGGCAGCGTGTCGGAGCGGAAGTAGGCGATGCGACCCAGTTCCTTGAGTGGCAGCACTTCCTCACCACTGTCGGCGTCGACGACGCGATCACGCCGCACGGCCAGGCCAGCGGCCTCTCGCTTGAGGATGACGGCCGCCACCTTGAGGATGTTCTCGCGCAGCGCCTGGCCGGCCAGCAGCACCGCTTCGCCACCCACGCCGGCACCGCGCGAAGCCCAGGTGCCTCCGCCATAGGGCGTGACGTCGGTGTCGCCGGTGACGACGCGCACCTTGGTGATGTCCACGCCCACCGCATCGGCTGCGATCTGGCGGTAGATGCCCTCGGTGCCCTGCCCTTGTTCACCCACACCGACCATCACGGTGATGTCGCCTTCGGGGTCCAGGCGGACGGTGGCGCCGTCTTGCGAGGCAATGCGTGCACCACCCACGCCGTAGAACGCGGCGCTGGGGTTGGTGAGCTCGATGACGGTGGCAAAGCCGATGCCGCGGTGGATGCCCTGCTTGCGCAAGGCGGCCTGCTCGGCGCGCAACGCGTCGTAGTTCATCAACTCACGCAGCTTCTTCAGGCTCGCCTGGTGCGACAACACCTCCAGCTTGATGCCCGAAGCGCCGGTGGTCGGGTAGGCATCGTCGGGAATGACGTTGAGCTCGCGGATCTTCAGCGGGTCCATCCCGATCTTCTGCGCCGCGAGATCCACCAGCGCCTCGGTCACGGCGCAGGCGATCGGGTGCCCCACGCCCCGGTACTGGCAGGTCGGCGTCTTGTTCTGGAACACGACGCTGAGCTTGGCCCGGTAATGCTTGTGCTTGTAGGGGCCACCCACGAGGTTGACGACCTGGTTGCCCTCGATCGCACTGGTGCGCGGGAACATCGAATACGGGCCGATGCCGGTGAGGTCGTCCATGTCGAACCCCAGAATCTCACCGCTCTTGTTGACGGCGATACGGGCCTTGACGCGGTGATGGCGCGCGTGGATGTCGCTGGTGAAGCTCTCCAGCCGGTCGGCCACGAACTTCACCGGGCGGCCGAGCATGATCGACAGCGCCACGGTGGCGAAATCGTCCGGATAGGCGTGCACCTTGATGCCGAAGGAGCCGCCCACGTCCTTGCAGATCACGCGAATGGCGTTGGCGGGCAGGTCGAACTGGCGGCCGTAGAGGTCCTGCATCATGTGCGGGGCCTGGAACGAGTGATACACGGTGAGACGCTGCTCGGCCGGGTTCCAATGGGCAATCTGCGCCCGCGGCTCCAGCGTTACCCCGGTGTGGCGGCCAAACTCAAGCGTCGCCTCGGCCACCGCGTCGGCCTCGGCAAACACGCGGTCGACCTCGCCCACGTCCAGGCTGCGCGTGAAGCACAGGTTGTCGCCCAACTCGGGATGGATCAGCGGCGTGGCCGCGTCCAGCGCGGTCTCCATGTCGGTGGCCAGCGGCAATTCGTCGTAGTCGACGCTGATGTGCTGAAGCGCGTCCTCGGCCTGCACGCGCGTCTCGGCCACCACGGCGACCACCGGCTCGCCCTGCCAGCAGGCGCGGTCAACGGCCAGGGCGTACTGCGGTGCCGACTTCATGCCCGCAAGGTGGCCCAACACGGCCACCCAGGGCTTGCACACTTTCGCCAGGTCGTGACCATCCGCCACCAGCAGCACACCCGGCATGGCGCGCGCCGCGTCGGCGTGGATCTTGCGAATACGCATGTGGGCCACCGGGCTGCGCCAGAAGGCCACGTGGGCCATGCGCGGCAGCTCGATGTCGTCGATGTACTGACCCAGACCCTGAGTGAGCCGCTCGATGCCACCGCGAGGCACCGAGGCGCCGATGTAGCGCTGATCCTCGGTGACGGGCGCGATGGGGGTGGGCTGCTCGACGCCGGGTTCCAGGTTGACGGTGTCTTCGCGCTTCATGCCACGGCCTCCTTGCGCTGGCGCAGCACATCGCAGATGGCGTCAACGATGGCGTGATAGCCGGTGCAGCGGCAGTAATTGCCCGAGATCCATTCGCGCACCTCGGCGCGGCTCGCATCGGGGCGCGTTTCCACCAATTCCTTGGCGGCCATCAGCATGCCCGAGGTACAAAAGCCGCACTGCAGCGCGTTGCGCGCCACGAAGGCCTGCTGCAGGTCGCGGATCACGCCGCTCTGGCTCAAGCCTTCGATGGTCTGCACGCTGCCGCCGTCGGCCTGCACCGCCAGCGTCAGGCAGCCGCGCACGATCTGACCGTTGAGTTCTACCGTGCATGCGCCGCACACGCCGTGTTCGCAGCCGAGGTGGCTGCCCTTGAGGCCCAGGTCCTCGCGCAGGAAATCGACCAGATGGGTGCGGGGCGCAATGCTGCAGCGATGCGCCTGCCCGTTGACGGTGACTTGGATGGGATGCAGTTCAGCCATGGGGTTCCTCTCGGGTCAGGCGCGGGCCGATGCCAGCAGACGTTGCAGCAGCACACCGGCGAGGTGGCGCTTGGTCTCGGGGGTGTTTGTGAGGTCGGGCAAGGGGTCGATCTCGGCACGCAGGCTGGCCACCGCCAGCGCGATCGAGGACTCATCGGCGGTCTTGCCTTCAAGCAGCGCCTCGGTGCGGCGCGCGCGCCAGGGCATGGCTGCCACGCCCATGAAGGCCAGACGCACCGCCGACAGGACCGCGCCCTGGCGCTGCGCCGAAGCGGCGAGGCCGACGATGGCGTAATCGCCATGGCGGCGCGCGAGCTCGGCGATGCCGTGCCACTGCCCGGGGCGCGCCACCGGGATTTCGCTCGCCACCACGATCTCGTCAGGCTGCAGCGCGGTGCTGTACAGGCCGGTGAAGAAGTCGTCGCCGGCGATGCGGCGCTCGCCCGCGGGCCCCTGAACGACCACCGTGCCCCCGAGCGCCAGCAGGCAGGCGGGCCACTCCGCCGCCGGGTCGGCGTAGGCGATGGAACCACCCCAGGTGCCACTGTTGCGGATGGCCCGGTGGGCGATGTGCGGAGCAGCCTCGGTCAGCAAGGGCGCGTGACGCGCAACGAGTTCACTCTCCTCGATCTGCGTGTGCGTGGCCAGCGCGCCGATGCGCAGCACATCGCCACGCAGCTCGATGCCACGCAGCGCAGCAAGACCGGTGATGTCGATGATCAACGCCGGCTCGGACAGGCGCATGTTGAGCGTGGCCATGAGGGTCTGGCCACCGGCGAGCAGGCGTGCATCGTCGCCGTGCTGGCGCAGCAATGCGAGCACCTGGCCGACGGTATCCGGCTTGATGTAGTCAAAGGCAGCGGCTTTCAAGAGGGTCTCCTCAGAACAGCAGGGAAGCGATCCACACGCCGAAACCGGTGGACAGCGCGCCCAGCGCAAACCAGAGCACGCGAACGCTTTCGCCCACAGCGGCGGGGGCGGGTGTGTGTGAACGTGCATTGATTGGCGCAGGTGCAGTCGCGGACGCCGGCGCGGGCGCAGGTACCGGTGCAGGTGCAGGTGCAGCGCCGGCAACGCTCGCAGCAGCGGCGCTGACACCCACCGCATCGGCAGCGGGGGTGGCAGGGTGGGCAGCTTGTTCGGCCAGTTGCCCTGGCGGCGGCGCAGGCGCCAGTTCGGCCTGGAAAGCGCCGAAGAACTGATCGGCCATCTGTTTTGCAGCGGCGTCGATCATGCGACCACCCACCTGCCCGAGCTTGCCGCCCACCGACGCCTGCGTGGTGTAGCGCAGCCGTGTGCCAGCCTCCTCGTCCGCAAGGGCAACGCTGGACTGACCTTTGGCCATGCCGGCCGCACCGCCCGAGCCTTCGAACTGCAGCGTGCAGCCTTCGCCGGGCCGCACATCGTGCAACCGGATATGCCCGGTGAAGCGCGCACGAACCGGCCCCACCTTCACCGCGACGCGCGCGGTGCGCTCCGTGTCGCTAGTGGCCTCCATGCTCTCGCAGCCGGGAATGCAGCGAGCGAGCACGGCGGGATCGTTGAGCGCTGCCCAGACCTTCTCGCGCGGTGCCGCAATGACGATGTCTCCGTTGAGTTCCATGTGTCCTTCTGATCCCCGGGTTTTCACGGGTGTTTTTGTTTACCAACCGGTCAACAATGCTAAGACTCATTGACCGTGCGGTAAATAGTGTGCGCATCCAGAGAAACCCTGATCGAACCGAAGCAGCCAATGAAGCGCCCGCCGAGGGCGCGCCAGCGCGCCGTCGCATGAGCGTGTCAGAGCGCGAGCGCCAGATCGTTGACGGCGCGATCGAGTTCTTTGCCTCCAACGGCTTCGGTGGTCAGTTGCGCGACCTGGCCAGCAGCATCGGCGTCACGCACGCCCTGCTCTACCACTACTTCCCCACCAAGCAGGCACTGATCGACCGCGTCTACCTGGACGTGTTCGAGGGCCGCTGGCGAGAGAGCTGGGACGCGTTGCTCGACGACCCGGCGACCGACGTCGAGGACAAGCTCACCACCTTCTACGCGGACTACGTGAACAACGCACTCTCGCGCGAGTTCGTGCGCATCCTGATGTTCTCGGGCCTGATGGACCACAACATCTCCGACCGCTTTTTCGCCATGCTGCGCGAGCGCCTCTTTCCGCGCCTGATCCGCGAGACGCGCCGCTTCCGCGGCTCGACCTCGCGCGCAAAACCCAGCGAGCGCGAGCTCGAGCTCCTCATGGGCCTGCATGGCGGCATGTTCTACATCTCGATCCGTCGCTGGATCTACGGCCAGGACGTGCACAGCGAGGCGATGCACGAGACCTGCGACGAAGCGCTGGTGCGCGACCGCGTGCGCAGCTACCTGCTGGCCAGCCGAGACCTGTTCCCCCCGAAGACCCCCGGCTCGTCGAGCCATCCCCCGAAGCGCAAGAGGAGACAAACCGCATGAAGCTCACCAAGATCACCCTGGCCAGCGCACTGGCCGTGGGCGCCGCCGTGGCGGCGCTGCCCGCCGCCGCACAGCAGCGCGTCACCGTCAACATCGGCTCCAGCCATCCAACGACGAATATCTGGGCCTACGCCATGAAGGAGGTGTTCCAGCCCGAGGTGGACCGCATCCTCAAGGCTGGGGGCGGCAAGTACGAGGTACGCTGGCGCGAGAACTACGGCGGCACGCTCTACAAGTTCACCGACACCCGAGCCGCGGTGCGTGACGGCATCGTGGACGTGGGCATGGTCGGCACGGTGTGGGAAAACTCTGCCATGCCGCTGCAGAACGTCACGTACTTCACGCCGTTCGCGATCACAAACCACGAGATGCTGATCGAGATCTTCGACAAGCTCAACACCACGGTGCCCGCGCTGCGCGACAGCTGGACGGCGCAGAACATGGTGCCGCTGTCCTCGCTGATCACCGACAGCTACGACATCTACGCCAACTTCCCGGTGCGCACGCTGGCCGATCTGCAGAACAAGAAGATCAACGCCCCCGGCACATCGGCCAACTGGCTGCGCGACACCGGCGCCACACCGGTGGACGGCGCGCTGACCACCTACTACACCAACATCCAGACCGGCGTCACGCAGGGTGCCCTGTCGTTTGCCAGCGGCATCGGCCCGGCGCGCGTGTACGAAGTGGCCAAGTACCTGACGCGCGTGGATATCGGCTCGATGTACTTCGGCAGCGTGGCGGTGAACAAGAAGTTCTACGACAGCCTGCCCAAGGACGTGCAGGACGCATTCGTACAGGCCGGCAAGGCCACCTCGAAGGCACACGGCCAACACGTGACCAAGACCGCCAACGCCGCCCTGGAGACCATGAAGGCAGCCGGCCTGCAGATCTCCGACCTGCCCCAGGCCGAGAAGACCAAGTGGGTGAACAGCCTGCCCAACATCGTGCAGCCCTGGCTGCAGGCCACCGGCGACAACGGCAAGGCCGTGCTCAAAGCCTACTTCGACGAGTTGCGTGCGCGCGGCGTGAAGCCCCTGCGCGACTGGGACGGCCAGAACCGCTGAGCAGGCCCCCGCGCCCCGCACCCGCCCGGGTGTGGGGCGCATTTTTTTCGAGGTGACCCGTGCAAAACGAACCTGACCTCATGGCCGAAGGCAACAACGCGCCCACGCACCCGCTGCAAGGCATCGCACGTGCGCTGGCTGCCATCGGTACCGTCTGGATCTTTCTCATGATGATGATGGTCGTGGCCGACGTGGTCGGCCGCAATTTCCTGGACCGCCCTATCACCGGCGTGGCAGAGTTCGCCGCGCGCTCTGTCGCCTCCATCGTGTTCCTGCAACTGGCAGCGGCCATCTGCGCCGGCAAGATGACACGCAGCGACTTCCTGCTTCGCTTCATCGGCGCGCGCTCGCTCACCGCGCTGCGCGCACTGGAGGTCGGTAACGCGCTGCTGGGCGCTCTCCTCTTCCTGGCGCTGGCCTTCATTGCGTGGCCGGAACTCACGCAAGCCTGGCAAGCCAACGAATTCTTTGGCGTTCAAGGTGTCTACACCGTTCCCACCTGGCCGTTCCGGGCGCTGATCGTCGGCGGATCTCTGGTGGCAGCCGCCGCCTACCTGCTGCAGATGCCTTCGCTGTGGCGCCATGCCGGCGAGTTCGGAGCACCCACATGAGCGAACTCGCGTTCGGTGCGCTGCTCATCGGCTCGCTGGTGTTTCTCGTCCTGCTGGGGGTGCACATCGCCGTTGCGCTCATCGGCATCGGCTTCGTCGGCATCTGGCTCATGCGTGAAGACGTGGAGATGGCCATGCGGCTTCTCTATCTCTCCGCTTACAACGGCGTGGCCGACTACATCTTCGCCACCATTCCGTTGTTCGTGCTGATGGGGCTTCTGGTCTCGATATCGAACGTTGGCAAGGACACGTTCGACGTTGCCGAATCGCTGCTGCGCCGGGTGCGCGGTGGCCTGGGCGTCGCCACGGTGGCCGCCAACACGGTATTTGCGGCCGTGACCGGCGTGTCGATCGCCTCCGCCGCGGTGTTCACGCGCGTGGCCGTGCCCGAAATGGTTCGCCACGGCTACCGTACCGCCTTCGCGGCCGGGACGGTGGCTGGCAGTTCGGTGCTGGGCATGATGATCCCGCCGAGCCTGCTCATGATCATCTACGGCGTGCTCGCCGAGCAATCGATCGGCACGCTGTTCATCGCAGGCGTGATTCCGGGCTTCATGCTGGCCGCAGTGTTCGTGCTGATGATCGTGCTGTTGGCGCGTTTTGCGCCGGGCAAGGTGTTCGACTTGCAACGACACCGGGACATCGCGAAACAACGCGATGCCATGCCAGTGCTGAGCGGTCCCCAGATGGCCGGCAAGCTGGTACCGATCGTCGCCTTGGCGGCCCTGGTGCTGGGTGGCCTCTACAGCGGCTTCTTCACGCCCACCGAGGCGGGCGGTATCGGCGCCTTCGGCGCGCTGGTGGTGGCGCTGGCGCGGCGCAGCCTGGGGCAGGGCCGGTTCTGGCGCGTGCTGCACGAAACCGGCAGCGTGTCCGTCACCATCCTGATCCTGCTGATCGCGGCGAGCTTCTACAGCCGCATGTTGTCGGTTGCCGGCGTGCCCGTGGCGATCAGCGAACTGGTGCAGGACGCTGGTCTCGGCCCCTATGGCTTCCTGCTGCTCTACGTGGTGATCGTGCTCTTCCTCGGCATGATTCTCGACTCGAGCTCCATCCTGCTCATCATGACGCCGGTGGCGGTTCCCATTGCGGCCGACCTGGGCTTCAACCTCATCCAGTTCGGCGTGATCACGGTGCTGGCGGTGGAGATCGGCCTGCTCACTCCACCCTTCGGCATCTCGGTGTTCACGGTGAAGTCGACCCTGAACGACCCAGGCGTGACGGTGGAGTCGATCTTCGGCGGCACCCTGCCCTATGTGGGCGCCATGCTGTTCGTGCTGCTGCTCGTGGCACTGTTCCCGGCCCTCTCGCTGGCGCTCACCTGATCGCCGAAGCCGAGACGTTGACCACAAAGCAAAAGGCCCCGTGAGGGGCCTTTTGCTTTTCCGCTGATGTCAGCGCAATCCGGTGGGGTGGCTGATGGGACTCGAACCCACGACAACCAGAATCACAATCTGGGACTCTACCAACTGAGCTACAGCCACCGCAAGCCGCACATTATAGCGTCCGGGCGCGGTACATCTCAGCGTTGCGCTGTCGGCGCCGCATTGGCAGCCGGGCGCGGCACCAGGATGCGTGCCTTGAAGCGGTCCTTCAGCGTCTCGTAGTAAGCCTCGCCTTCGGCGGACGACCACCACTGGTTCACCTGTTGCACCTCCTGGGCCAGGCGCTGCGCGGGCACGTCGCCACGCGGCACCACCTTGGTCACCTGCACCACCGCGTAGCCCCGAGCATCGAGCGAAACACCCACCCAGGCCGGCAAGGCCTTGGGGTCGGCCGAAAGCGCGGCGTCGAGCACGCGGGGGTCGAGGTTCTGCGCCGATTCGCGCGAGACGGTGACAGCGTTGCCGAGCGCGGCGGCATCGGCACCGCCACGCCAGGCGGCCAGTTGCTTCTCGCCTTCCTCGCGGGCCAGTTCGGCCGAGCGCTGGGCCACCAGGCGCTGACGCACCTGCTCACGTACCTCGGCCAGCGGTTGCGTGCGTGCCGGGCGGTGCTCGACGATGCGCGCGGCCACCAGCTGGCTGCTGCCGGTTTCGATGGCCTCGGTGTTGCGTTTCGAGCTGATGGCCTCCGGCGCGAACAACGCCTCGAGCAGTCGCGCGTTGGTCAGCACACCTTGCTGGCCCGGGGCCGGTGTGCGCAGCACGCCCTTGGCGGTCTGCACCGGCAGCTTCAGGCGCTCGGCCGTGGGCTGCAGGCTGTCGGCCTGTTCGTAGACCATGTTGCTGAAGGTGTCGGCCGCCTCGGCAAACTGCCGCTGCGCCTGCTGCTGCTTGAGCTGGGCCTCGATCTGCGCGCGCACCTCGGCGAAAGGCTTCACGGGTGGCGCCTTGATGTCGGTGAGCTGGATGATGTGGAAACCGAAGTCGGTTTCCACGATGTCGGAGATCTGGCCCTTGGTCATGGCAAACACGGCCTGCTCGAACGGAGCCACCATGGCGCCGCGACCGAAGAAGTCGAGGTCGCCGCCATTGGCCGAGGAGCCCGGGTCCTGCGAATTGGCCTTGGCCAGCTCGGCAAACTTCGACGGATCGGACTTGACCTGGGCAAGCAGGCCTTCTGCCTTGCTGCGCACTTCGGCCTTCTGCTCGGGCGTGGCACCCTGCGGCACGGTGAGCAGGATGTGGCTGGCGCGGCGCTCCTCAGCCCCGCTGAGTTGGGCGGCGTTCTGGTCGTAGTAGCTGCGCAGGTCGGCCTCGCTGAGCGTGATGCCCTGCTGCAGCGCGGCTGCGTCGAGCACGAGGTATTCGATGTCGGCCTGCTCGGGTGCCTGGAACAGCGCGGCGTTGTCCTTGTAGAAGGCTTCGATGTCGGCCTCGCTGGGGTTCACGCGCGATGCAAAGTCGCTCGCGGCGAAGGTCTTGACGCGCACCTCGCGCTGCTCGAAGAAGGCGTTGAGCGTGGCGCGGGCCATGGCCGTGGACGCGAGGCCCGAGCCCTGCACGCCCTGCACCACCTGGCGCTGCGAGAGATCGGCCCGCACCGATGCCTCGAACATCTCGGGCGTCATGCCCTGGCGGGCCAGCAACTGGCGATAGGCCTCGACGTCGAGCGTGCCGTCGGGCTTGCGCAGCGCGGCAATGGCCTGGTTCTGCTGCAACTCGCGCGCCAGGCGCTGGTCGGTGGTGAACACATTGAGCTTGTTGGCTGCCGTGGCGAGCACCCGCTGGCGTACCAGGCGCTCCAGGCTTTCGTAGCGGGCCTGCTCGCTGTCGAGCAGCGCCGGGTCGATCGAGGGCAGCATTTCGCGCAGGCGCTGTGCCTCCTGGCGGTGGGCCAGATCCCACTCGGCGCGCTTGATGTCCTTGCCGTCCACCGTGGCCACCGCCTCGCCGCCTTCGCTGAAACGCGTGTAGCCCTCGACGCCGAACAACACGAAGGACGGAATGATCAGGATCAACAGGAAGCCCATGAGGAACTTCTTGCGATCGCGGATGAGGTCGAACATGCGGGATACCCTGTGATGGCTGGTGCAAACGCCGGATTCTGACGGACAACAAAAAAGGCGAACCCTCGTTCGCCTTTTTCTTGGTGGGTGCTGACGGGGTCGAACCGCCGACCTACGCCTTGTAAGGGCGCCGCTCTACCGACTGAGCTAAGCACCCATGTGCTTTGGCGTGCGGATCAGTTGACCGCGTCCTTCAGTGCCTTGCCGGGGCGGAACTTCGGCACTTTGGCGGCCTTGATTTTAATCTCGGCGCCGGTGCGCGGGTTGCGGCCCTTGCGTGCGGGGCGCTTGGTCACGCCGAACGAGCCGAAGCCCACCAGGGAAACGGTGCCGCCTTTTTTGAGGGTGGTGCGGATGGCAGCAATGGTCGAGTCCAGCGCGCGCGTCGCGGCCGCCTTGGAAATGTCGGCGTGCTTGGCGATGTGTTCGACGAGTTCGGTTTTGTTCACGAAAAGCCCCTCTTCAATGGATAGGTTGGTTCGTTGGGCGGGCCGCCAGCAGCCAGGGCTGCGTGGCAAGGCCCGGTCATCCCCGGGTCGCAGGCCGCGGCTTCACAGACCGGTGCGTGCTCCCAAAGATTAGACCCACGTGCCGCAGAGCGTGTCAACACGACACGGGACTTTGCAGCGCGTGGGCCACGCGAGCGGCGATTCTAGTCGCACCCACGCGCGACAACGGGCGCCGCGCCCTACGGACTTTCCATGAACCGTCTCAGATGAGGGAAGCGATCGCGCGGCCGAGGTCGCTGGTGCCGGCCTTGCCTCCCAGGTCCGGGGTGCGCGGCGCGCCGCTGCCGGGCTGCAGCGCGGCTTCGATCGCGCGCAGCACGGCATCGTGCGCGTCCCGGTGCCCCAGAAAGTCGAGCATCAGCGCGCCGCACCAGATCTGGCCGATCGGGTTGGCAATGCCTTTGCCGGCGATGTCCGGCGCGGAGCCGTGCACCGGCTCGAACAGCGAGGGGTGTTCGCGGCTCGGGTTGAGGTTGGCGCTGGGCGCAATGCCGATGGTGCCGGTGCAGGCTGGGCCGAGGTCGGACAGGATGTCGCCGAACAGGTTGCTGCCCACCACGACATCGAAGAAGTCGGGCCGCTGCACGAAATGGGCGGTGAGGATGTCGATGTGGAACTTGTCCACCGTTACATCGGGATACTCTTTTGCCATGGCGGCCACGCGCTCGTCCCAGTACGGCATGGTGATCGCAATGCCGTTGCTCTTGGTGGCGCTCGTGAGGTGCTTCTTCGGCCGCGAACGCGCGAGCTCGAAAGCGTGACGCAATACACGGTCCACGCCGTGGCGCGACATCACCGTTTCCTGGATCACGATCTCGCGCGGTGTGCCGGCGTACATGCGCCCGCCCACGCTGCTGTACTCGCCCTCGGTGTTCTCGCGCACGATGACCATGTCGATCTCGCCGGGCTGGCGGGGCGAGCCATCGCGGCGCACCACGGGGGCCGTCACGCCGGGCATCAGGCGCGCAGGACGCAGGTTGATGTACTGGTCAAACTCGCGCCGGAACAGCAGCAGCGAACCCCACAGCGAGACGTGGTCGGGGACCTTGTCGGGCCAGCCCACGGCGCCGAAGTAGATGGCATCGTGGCCGCCGATGCGGTCCTTCCAGTCGTCGGGCAGCATCTGGCCGTGCTTTTCGAAGTAATCGCAACTGCTGAAGTCGAAGTGGTCGAACTGCAGGTCGATGTTGAAGCGCGAGGCCGCGGCTTCCATGGCGCGCAGGCCCTCGGGCATGACTTCGGTGCCGATGCCGTCGCCAGCGATGACGGCGATGCGGTGTTTGCTCATGGTGGTTCTCCTGAATGGCTTGACACGCACTGTATCGGTTTCATTCGCAATAATTCGTCCATTCATTATTGAACCTGGAGCAATGAATGGACCGCACCGATCTGGAGGTGGTGCATGCGGTGCACCAGCACGGCAGCCTGGCGCAGGCGGCGCAGGTGCTGGGGCTCACGCCCTCGGCCATCACGCGCCGGCTCGCGGGCCTGGAGGCCTCGCTGGGCGTGCGCCTGTTCCAGCGCACCACGCGCCGGGTGAGCGCCACGGCGGAGGGAGAGACGCTGTCGCTGCGCGCTGCCGAGCTGCTTCGCGGTTTCGAGTCGCTGGAGACCGAGTTGCGCGAACGCCAGGCCGAGCCCGCCGGGCCGATCCGCCTTGTCGCCACCTTCGGTTTCGGTCGCCTGTGGCTGGGCCCGGTGTTGGCGCGATTTCAGGCGCAACACCCGGCGGTGTCGGTCCAGTTGCAACTCACCGATCGGCTGCCTGATCTGGCCGGCGAAGGGCTGGATGGTGCGGTGTGGCTCTGGAGCGCACCACACCAACGGGCGGGCGAATGGGTGTCGCGTCGGCTGGCGCCGAACCGGCGCGTGCTGGTGGCCTCCCCCGCCTACCTGGCGGTGCACGGCGAACCACAAAGCCTGGAAGACCTGACCATGCACCATTGCCTGGTGGTGCGCGAGCACACCGACGCCGGCCCCCACCGCCACGACCACTGGGCGTTGCAGCGCGAGGGCCATGCCGAGGTTCAACGCATCACGATCGCGGGCCCCTTGTCGAGCAACTCGGGCGAGCTCGTGCGCGACTGGTGCCTGGCCGGCCACGGCATCATGCTGCGCAGCCTGTGGGACGTCGCGCACCAGATCGCCAGCGGCGCGCTGGTGCACGTGCTGCCCGACTGGAGCCACCGCGACGCCGACATCCACTGGCTTGCGCCCTGGCGAGCGCAATCGCCCAGGCGCATCCAGCTGCTGGTGGCCGCTCTGACCGAGGCCTTTCGCAGCGAGCCCTGGCGGCTGGTGCCTAGCGCGGCGCGCGCACGACCAGGCTCACGCCGAAGGCCGTGAGTGCGATGCCGGCCACCGTGAGCGCGGTGATCGGCTCGCCGAACAGCAGCCAGGCCATGAGCGCCGTGCACGGCGGCACCAGGTACATGAGGCTGGCCACGCTGGCCGCGGCGCCACGCTGGATGAGCATGTACAGCAGCGAACTGCCCCCCAGCGTGAGCCCGAGCACCGACCATGCCATCGCACCCATGAACTCACCGGTGAAGCGCATGGATTCGGCCTCCAGCAGCGCCAACGGCAAGGTCACGATGAAGGCCGCGATGAGCTGCACCGTGTTCGCTGTGCGCACATCGCACGCCTGCACATGGCGCTTCTGGTACAGCGTGCCCGCGGTGATGGCAAACAGCGCGAACACCGCGTAGGCGAGGTTCTCAGCGTTGGCCTGGTCGCCCGGGGAGCCCTCCACCAGCTTGCGCCACACCACCAGCACCAGGCCGGCAAAGCCCAGCAGCAACCCCAGCCATTGCCGGCGCGACACCTGCCCCTGAGCGCCCCCCATGGTGCTGAGCCAGATGGCGGTCAGCACCGGCTGCAACCCCACGATGAGCGCCGACAGACCCGAACCCATGCCCGCCTTCACCGCGGCCCACACGCCGCCCAGGTAGCCCGCGTGCATGAGCACGCCCACCACCGACAGGTGCAGCCATTGGGCGCGGCTGGTGGGCCACTTCACGCCGGCCCACACGATCCACGGCAGGAAACACAGGATGGACAGCGCATAGCGCATGGCCAGGAACGACAGCGGCGGTGCGTGCGGCATGCCGTAGCGCGCGACGATGAAGCCCGTGCTCCAGATCAGCACGAACACCCAGGGCATGGCGCGCAGCCAGCCGTTGTTTTGCGGGGAAGCGGTCACGGAAGCAGGGTCAGCGCGAGCGCGCACGGATCTCGGGAATGGCCTTCTGCAGGTAATAAACCATGGACCACACCGTGAGGACGGCCGAGATCCACAACAGCCAGCTGCCCCACAGGCGCGTGTCGATCAGGCCGAGCAGGCGGCCGTCGTACAGCAGGAACGGAATGGCGATCATCTGCACCATGGTCTTGGTCTTGCCGATCATGTGCACCGCCACGCTCTTGGTGGCGCCGATGATGGCCATCCACTCGCGCAGTGAGGAGATCGCGATCTCGCGGCCGATGATGATGAGCGCCGCGAACACGTCTGCGCGGTCCATGTGCACCAGCACCAGCAGGCTCGCGCACACCAGAAACTTGTCGGCCACCGGGTCGAGGAAGGCACCAAAGGCCGAGGTCTGGTTGAGCTTGCGCGCCAGGTAGCCGTCGGCCCAATCGGTCAGCGCAAAGACGATGAACATCGCGGTGGCGATGACGTTTTGCTCCACTGGCGAGAGCGAGTCCAGATAGAACACCCCCACGATCAGCGGAATGGCCACGATGCGGGCCCAGGTCAGCAGGGTGGGGAGGTTGAAGAACATGGGGGGATTATGCGGGGTGGCCTGCAAGCGGCGATCCATCAATGCAGTGCGCGATAGATCGTCTCGGCCAGCTCGCTCGATATCCCCTCCACCGTCGCCAGGTCCTCCACGCTGGCCGCGGCCACGCCGCGCACGCCGCCGAAGCGTTGCAGCAGGCGGGCGCGCTTTTTGGGGCCGACGCCGGGGATGTCTTCGAGCTGGCTGCCGCCGGTGCGCACCTTGGCGCGCTGGGCGCGCATGCCGGTGATGGCGAAGCGGTGGGCTTCGTCGCGGATCTGGGCCACGAGCATGAGCGCGGCGGAGTCGCTGCCCAGGTACACCTTGGGGCGGCCGTCCGCGAACACCAGTTCTTCCAGCCCCACCTTGCGGCCCTGGCCTTTCTCCACGCCGACGATGATGGACAGGTCCAGGCCCAGTTGCTGGAACACCTCGCGGGCCACACCCACCTGGCCTTTGCCGCCGTCGATGAGCACGATGTCGGGCAAGCGCGGCCCGGCCGTGGGCATCTTGTCGCTGGCCTGGTCAACGACCTCGACCTCCCCCTGCACCTCGGCCGGTGAGATGGGCGGGGCAGCCGCGGGCAGCGCGCCCTCACCGGCCTCGGCCCGCAACGCTTCGGCGATGCGGCCGTAGCGCCGCGTGAGCACCTGGCGCATCGCGGCGTAGTCATCGCCCGGGGTGATGCCCTCGATCTTGTAGCGACGGTACTGGGTGTTCTGCAGTTTGTGGGCCTCGAACACCACGCACGAGGCCTGCGTGGATTCGCCTGCGGTGTGCGAGATGTCGAAGCATTCGATGCGCAGCGCGTCCAGCTCGTCGTCGGGCAGTTGCAAGGCCTCGGCCAGCGCGCGCGTGCGGGCCTGCTGACTGCCCTCCTCGGCCAGCAGGCGTGCAAGCGCGATGCCGGCGTTTTGCTGTGCCATCTCCAGCCAGCGGCGACGGTGCTCGCGCGGGTTGTGCAGCGCGTGCACCTTCTGTCCGGTCTGTTCGGTGAGCGCCTCCAGCAGGGGCTTGCCCACGGCGTGGCTGGTGATGAGCACCGGCGGCATGGGAGCACCCAGGTAGTGCTGGGCGATGAAGGCCTCGAGAACGCGCAACGCCGTCCGCTCGGCGGGGTCGGTCGCGGCCGCGTCGTCCCGCGGGCTCGCGTGCACATCGGCGTCCTCGGCGCCTTGCGACAGCAGTTCCTCGATCGCGCTGGCGTCGTCCACGTGCGCGGGGAAGTACGGCCGGTCGCCCAGGTGGCGGCCACCCCGCACCATCGCCAGGTTCACACAGGCGCGCCCGCCCTGCACCTTCACCGCCAGGATGTCGACATCCTGGTCGGTGCCGGTCTCCATGCTCTGCTGGTGCAGCACGCGCGAGAGCGCCGTCATCTGGTTGCGGATCTCGGCCGCCTGCTCGAACTCCAGCTTCTCGCTGTGCGCCAGCATGCGCTGCTCCAGCGCCTGCAGCACGGCCTGCGTTTCACCCCGCAGGAAGCGCTCGGCGTTGGCGACGTCGTGCAGGTAATCGGCTTGGTGAATCAGGTCCACGCAGGGGCCGCTGCAGCGCTTGATCTGGTACAGCAGGCAAGGCCGCGTGCGGTTGGCGAACACCGTGTCCTCGCAGGTGCGCAGCTTGAACACCTTCTGCAGCAGCTGGATGGATTCCTTCACCGCCCAGGCGCTGGGGTACGGGCCGTAGTAGCTGTGGCGCTTGTCCACCGCACCGCGGTAATAGGCCATGCGCGGAAACAGGGTGGCCGGCGTGGTGCTGCGCCCGGCCGAACGCGCGGCGTCGCGCGTGCCGGTGATCTTGAGGTAGGGGTAGCTCTTGTCGTCACGGAACAGGATGTTGAACCGCGGGTTGAGCGTCTTGATGAGGTTGTTCTCGAGCAGCAGCGCCTCGGCTTCGCTGCGCACCACGGTGGTCTCCAGCCGCACGATGCGGCTCACCATGTGCCCGATGCGCGTGCCGTCGTGGTTCTTCTGGAAGTAGCTCGACACGCGCTTCTTGAGGTTGCGCGCCTTGCCCACGTAGAGCAGCTGGCCCTGGGCGTCGAAGTAGCGGTAGACACCCGGCAGCGCGGGCAGCGCCGCCACCTCGCCCAGCAATTGTTCGGAATGCGCTTCGTCGGCCATGGGCGCGTATTGTGGCGCGCAGCGGCGCCGCGCTGCGGCAAGATGGCGGCCATGGACAAGCCCGTGTGGGATCTTTTCTGCCGCGTGATCGACAACTTCGGCGACGTCGGCGTCTGCTGGCGCCTGGCGGCGCAGCTCGGTGCGCGCGGCCACGCGGTGCGGCTCTGGATCGACGACCCGAGCGCGCTGGCCTGGATGGCACCCGAGGGCACGCACGGCGCGCCGGGCGTGCAGGTGCTGTCGTGGCACGAACCGTTCGATCTGCACGGCCAGGCGCCGGGCGCGGTCTGGATCGAGGCCTTCGGCTGCGAGCTGCCCGAGGCCTTCGTGGCCGCGCGCACGGCCGAGCCGGTGTGGCTCAATCTCGAGTACCTCAGCGCCGAGGGCTTCGTGCAGCGCCAGCACGGCCTGCCCTCGCCCGTGATGAGCGGGCCGGGCCGTGGCCTGACCAAATGGTTCTTCCACCCCGGCTTTGCCGACGGCACGGGCGGGCTGCTGCGCGAGGACGACCTCGCGGCACGCCAGGCCGCATTCGACCGCAACGCCTGGCGCGCTTCCCACGGCCTGCTGCCCGACGAGCGCCTGGCGGTGCTGTTCTGCTACGAACCCCCGGCGCTGCCAGAGGTGCTGGCGCAGGCCGAGGCCCACTGGCTCGTCACGCCCGGGCGCGCCGCGGCCGCCAGCCATGGCCTGCCACTGGCGCCCGGCGCGCGCCGCCAGACCCTGCCCTACCTGGCCCAGCCGGCGTTCGACGAACTGCTCTGGGCCAGCGATCTCAACTTCGTGCGCGGCGAGGACTCGCTGGTGCGTGCGCTGTGGGCTGGCCAGCCGTTCGTGTGGCACATCTACCCGCAGCACGACGACGCGCACCACGCCAAGCTGCAGGCATTTCTCGACTGGCTGGATGCGCCGGCCAGCCTGCGACGCCTGCACGCGTGCTGGAATGGCATCGGGATGGCCGACCCGGCGCAACGGCCGGTGTGGCCGGGCTGGGCGGTGGTGGACGGGTGGCGCGAGGCGGTGCAGACGGCCCGCGCGCGCCTGCTCGCCCAGGACGACCTGGCCAGCCAGCTCACCGCCTTCGTGGCCCGAAAAAGGTAAAATCGCGGGCTTTGTGATCGTTGGCCCGAACCGGGAGGTGCGGGGCCACGGCCGGCGGGCATCACGCCCGGGCCATCCGCTCACGCCTGTACGCCCGGCCAACGGGCAACCACCACTGGAATCCCGTTATGAAAATCGCCCAGGAAATCCGCGCCGGCAACGTGATCATGCACGGCAAGGACCCGATGATCGTGCTGCGCACCGAATACGCACGCGGCGGCCGCGGTGCCGCCACCGTGCGCATGAAGCTCAAGGGCCTGCTCGGCAACATCGGCACCGAAGTCGTCTTCAAGGCCGACGACAAGATGGACCAGATCATCCTGGACCACAAGGAGTGCACCTACTCCTACTTCGCCGACCCCATGTACGTCTTCATGGACGCCGACTACAACCAGTACGAAGTTGAAGCTGAAAACATGGGCGACGCCCTGAACTACCTCGAAGACGGCATGGCCGTCGAGGTGGTGTTCTACGAAGGCAAGGCCATCTCGGTCGAACTGCCCACCAGCGTGGTGCGCGAGATCACCTGGACCGAACCCGCCGTCAAGGGCGACACCTCGGGCAAGGTGCTCAAGCCCGCCAAGATCGCCACCGGCTTCGAAGTGCCCGTGCCGCTGTTCGTGAGCCAGGGCGACAAGATCGAGATCGACACGCGCACCGGCGAATACCGCAAGCGCGTCTGATCGCACACATCCGTCGAAAGACACGAAGGGCTCCACACGGAGCCCTTCTGCATTGCGCCCCATGGAACTCATCGCCCGCATCGCCGACGTCATCATCCCGGTGTTCCTGATCGTGGCCATCGGCTACGGCTACGCGCGCCGCAAGCCGGTGGATCTGAGCAGCTTCAACCGCATTGCGCTGGACGTGCTGGCGCCGCTGCTGGTTTACTCCGCGCTGGCCTCGCGCGACTTTGCACTGGGGGACCACGTGCCGCTGTTGATCGGCGGGACCGTGCTCATCCTGGGTAGCGGTTTGCTCGCCTGGCCGCTGGCGCGCGCGTTCGGGGCCCAGCCGCGCACCCTGGTGCCGGTGGCCATGTTCAACAACTGCGGCAACATGGGTCTGCCGCTGGCGCTGCTGGCCTTCGGGCCGCAGAACTTCGGTGCCGCGGTGGCACTGTTCTCGGTCAGCAACCTGCTGCATTTCTCGCTCGGCGCGCGCATCACCAGCAGCGCCGCGCGCACGCGAGACCTGCTCACCAGCCCGCTGATGATCGCCACCCTGCTCGGCTTCCTCAGCGCCGCCACGGAACTGCGGCCGCCGCCGGTGCTGCTATCGGGCCTGAAACTGCTGGGCGACGCCTCGCTGCCGCTGATGCTGTTTGCGCTGGGCGTGCGGTTGACCGCGCTCACGCGCTCGGGCATGGCACTCGGCCTGCTGGGCGCGCTGGCGCGCCCGATCATCGGGCTGGCGATCGGCATTCCACTGGTCTGGGCCCTGGGGCTGGAGGGCGCAGCACGGGGGCAATTGCTGCTGTTCGCAGCCCTGCCGCCCGCCGTCATCCAGTACATGCTGGCCGACCGATACCATCAGGAACCCGAGAAGGTGGCCGCCTCCATCATGGTCGGCAACGCGCTCGCGGTGGTCTTCGTGCCACTGGCGCTGGCCATCGGTTTGTGAACAGGCTCAAGAGAAACACCATGGAAGCCCATCAGGACATCACCGAACGACGCCTGGCCGACGCCTGGGCAGAACTGCAGGCCCACGCCGACAGCGGGCACCCGCTGCAGGCCGACGCCTACCGACTTGCCTTTGCCGACCCGGAGTTCCTGTTGCGACGCGAAACGCGCGGCATCCGGTTCCAGCTCGAAATGCTCAAGCCCGATCTGGCACAGCAGCAGCTCGGCATCGAGAACACCATTGTGGTGTTCGGCAGCGCGCGCTTTCGGGAACGCAGCGAAGCCGATGCCGCGCTCGCCAGCGCCGAAGCTTCGGGCGACGCGCGCGCGATCGCACGCGCCCAGGCGCTGGTGCGCAACGCCCACTACTACGACCGTGCGCGCGAGTTCGCACGCCTGGTGGCGCGCTACAGCGCCAAGTGCCCGAGCCAGGACAAGCTGTTCATCTGCACCGGCGGCGGCCCCGGTGTGATGGAGGCCGCCAACCGCGGCGCGCACGACGAAGGCGCGCTGACCGTGGGCCTGAACATTGCACTGCCGCACGAGCAGGCAGCCAACCCATACATCTCACCCGAGCTGAGCTTCAAGTTCCACTACTTCGCGCTGCGCAAGATGCACTTCATGATGCGCGCCAAGGCGCTGCTCGCCTTCCCGGGCGGCTTCGGCACGCTCGACGAGCTGTTCGAGGTGATCACACTGGTGCAATGCAAGAAGGCCAAGCCGGTGCCCATCGTGCTCTATGGCACCGACTACTGGAAGCGCCTGATCAACCTCGACGTGCTGGTCGAGGAAGGCACGATATCGCCCGA
>VFQO010000916.1_pt1 | contig 27016 bp, 19 predicted proteins | sample 3512331 | NCBI WGS metagenome assembly VFQO01 (sample SAMN10412371, study PRJNA504923) | tailings metagenome | isolation source: Replicate 3 from Balatoc abandoned mine | place: Philippines: Itogon, Benguet | collected 2017-08-28 | reverse complement strand
CGGGCATTTCCTGGAAGAAAAAGGTCATCAGCAGGGTCGCGATATGCGCGCCGTCGACGTCGGCGTCGGTCATGATCACGATTTTTTCGTAGCGCAGCCGGTCGGCATCGCAATCCTTGCGCATCCCGCAGCCGAGCGCGAGCGCCAAGTCGGCGATTTCCTGATTGGCGCGGATCTTGTCGGCGCTGGCGCTCGCGACATTCAAGATCTTGCCGCGGATCGGCAGGATCGCCTGCGTCTTGCGGTCGCGCGCTTGCTTGGCGCTACCCCCGGCGCTGTCGCCTTCGACGATAAATAATTCCGTGCCTTCCGGGCCGTCATTGGCACAATCGGTGAGCTTGCCGGGCAAGCGCAGCTTCCGCCCGCTGGTCGCGGTCTTGCGCTTGACCTCGCGCTCGGCCTTGCGTTTCAACCGCTCGTCCATGCGGTCGAGAACCAGCCCGAGCAGCGCGCGGCCGCGGTCCATATTGTCCGACAGGAAATGATCGAAATGGTCGCGAATGGCGTTTTCGGTCAGACGGGCCGCCTCGGGGCTGCTCAGCCGGTCCTTGGTCTGGCTTTGAAACTGCGGATCGCGGATGAACACCGACAGCATCATCTCGCCGCCGTTGAACACATCCTCGGCGGTGATCTGCGCCGCTTTTTTTTGTCCGATCAGTTCGCCGAAGCCGCGCAAGCCCTTGGTCAGCGCCGCGCGCAGCCCGGCCTCGTGGGTGCCGCCCGCCGGGGTCGGGATGGTGTTGCAATACCAGCTGTAGGATCCATCGGACCATAAGGGCCACGCGATCGCCCATTCGGCGCGCCCTTGGTCGCCCGAGAAATCCTGACGCCCGATGAAGGGTTCGGCGGTCGCACATTCGCGGGTGCCAATCTGTTCCTTCAGATGATCGGCGAGACCGCCGGGGAACTGAAAGGTCGCCTCCGCCGGGGTGTCATCGCCGATCAGCTCGGGCGCGCATTTCCAGCGGATTTCGACCCCCGCAAACAGATAGGCCTTCGAGCGCGCCATGCGATAGAGGCGCTGCGGCTTGAACCGCTGATGATCGCCAAAGATTTCGGGGTCGGGAACGAACGACACGCTGGTCCCGCGCCGATTGGGGGTGGGACCAAGCTCTTCGAGCCCGCCGACCGGTGTGCCGCGGGCGAAGCGTTGGCGATAGAGCAATTTGCTGCGCGCCACCTCGATCTCGGTGTCGATCGACAGCGCGTTGACGACGCTGATGCCGACCCCGTGCAGACCGCCCGACGTCGCATAGGCCTTGCCCTCGAACTTGCCACCCGAATGGAGCGTCGTCATGATCACTTCGAGCGCCGATTTTCCGGGGAATTTCGGGTGCGGATCGATCGGGATGCCGCGGCCGTTGTCGGTGACGGTCAGCCGGTTGCCGACGTCGAGCGTGACTTCGATGCGGTTCGCGTGGCCCGCCACCGCTTCGTCCATGCTGTTGTCGATGACTTCGGCGGCAAGATGATGAAGAGCGCGCTCGTCGGTGCCGCCGATATACATGCCGGGGCGACGACGGACGGGTTCGAGCCCCTCCAGCACCTCGATCTGCGATGCATTATAACTGTCGGTGGCCGGGGGCGCGGCGTCGAACAAATCGTGACTCATGAGATGGCTATAGGGGGCGGCAAAGCGCGGTGGCAAGCGCGGTTTTGGGCGGTCGGCGCGCGCCGAATAAACTCGGTTCGTCGAATTTCTCCGCAGATACGGAACATTAGCGCACCCACTGTCGTTTAGCCGCTGACGCGAAGTCATAAAAAAATGGAGCAATCATATGAAACTCACCTCTCTCCTCGTCGCTTCGGCGGCTTCGATGCTGGCTGTGCCGGCTATGGCCCAAGACGGCCGCGACACCTCGGGGGACTTTGACGGCCCCTACATCAGCATCGTCGGCGGCGGTACGCTGCAAGGCAGCGATCGCGGCGAAACGCTGGTATTCGACACCAACCGTGACGGTACCTATGGTGACCAAGTGACGACGGCCGGCGGCGCAAACGCCTTCTCGACCGGTTTCTGCAACGGCACCGCGACGAGCCCAATCAATATCGATTGCCGCAACGACAAGGACGGCCCGGAATATTTCGGTCGCCTGGGCTTCGACAAGCGCATAGGCAATTTTGTCCTCGGCCTCGTCCTCGAAGGCGGCCGCAGCGAAGCACGCGACAGCGTCAGCGGCTTTTCAACCACCCCGGCGCGCTACACCTTCAGCCGTGAGGCCGATTATCAGGCCGGTGCGCGTCTGCGCGCAGGTTACACCCCGGGCGGCGGCGCGCTGTTCTATGTCACCGGCGGCGGCGCTTATGCCAAGCTCGACAACCGCTTCACGACCAGCAACGGCGCGAACAGCTTTGCCGATAACGGCCGCACCAATGCCTGGGGCTATGCCGCGGGCGGCGGCGCCGAAGTGATGGTGACCAATAATATCTCGGTCGGCCTCGAGTATCTTTACACCGATCTCAAGGACAATGATTATGTCGTGAACGTCGGCCCCGGCACCGCGCCGCCGACCAACCCGTTCCTGCTGAACGGTGGCGGCACCGACATCCAGCGCAGCAATCCACATTTCCGTACGCACAGCGTGCGCGGGTCGCTGAGCTTCCGCTTCTAAACCGTCCGTCACGACGGTCGTTGAAAGGCGTCGGATCGATCGATCCGGCGCCTTTCTATTGTTCGATGGTCGGGGCCGCGAAAATTGCGAAATTGCCGTTGGCGCTGCTGACCAGGCGGCCGTCCTGATAAAGTTTGGCGTCGATATTGGCGACGCGTTTGCCGCGGTGCAGCACCACCGCCTCGCAGGTCAGTCGGCCTTCGCCGACGCGAACATGATAGTTGAACTTGATCTCCAGCGTTGCACACCATTGCTCGTCATCGAGCAGGCTGGTGAGCGCACCGCCCATCGCGGTGTCGGCGAGCGAATAGGCAACGCCGCCATGCGCCGCGCCTTGGGGGCTGAAATGCTTCTGGGGATTGACGTCGATCGCCATCACGCAGCAGCCGTCGCCGCGCTCGACCATTTGCAGGCCGAGCGCGCGCGCAAATTCAAACTCCTGCGCGAACGGTCTCACCGAATGCGCCTCAACGCACTCGCGGGCCCCCGAACGGCGGCGGCGGGGGCGGGCGGCGCGTGCCGCGCGGCAACTGCGCCTGATAGGCGCGGCCGCAATGCTCGACGCAATAGGGAAAACCCGGATTGACCGCCTGACCACAGAAATGAAAGTCGGGCTCGCCCGGATGCCCCATCGGCCAGCGGCAGATGCGGTCGTTGAGGTCGAGCAAGGTCGTCTTGTCGGCGATCTCGGGGCTCGGCTTGGCCGGGACCAGGCGGCGCGGCGGCGCTGGCGGGATCGGCGCCTGCTGGTCGCCCGGACCCTGGCGGATGAAGCCGCCCGGGCCGATCGACACGATGCGCGGCTGATCGGCCTTCGGAATTTGTTCACCCACCGATCCATCGGCGGTCGGGGTGTCGACCGTCGGACGCGCTTCGGATTTCGGCGGGGTAGGCGCAACAGGCCGCGGCGCGACCGGCGCAGCGGCGCGCGGGGCAGCGGCGGGAGCAACCGGCTTGGGCGCAGCGGGCGCCGCGGTTTTCACCGGCTTGACCTTGTCGGTCGCCTTGACCGGCGACGGGCGCGATTTCAGGCCCAGGCGATGCGCCTTGCCGATCACCGCATTGCGGCTCACGCCGCCCAATTCGTCGGCGATCTGGCTGGCGGTCAGCCCTTTTTCCCACATGGTGCGCAGGCTTTCGATGCGCTCATCGGTCCAAGACATATTCATTCCTTATCATTCCACGCCGCGGGCGATGTCGCGGTCATCGATGCGATCCTTGCGGACCGGCGTCACTGCCCAGCTTGCGGTAAGATCGGGGAGGCGATAGGCGAGAACGCCATGAACGACCAGCCCCAAATTTCGCGACCCGACTCGAGCAAATTCGCGGCAACCCCGCCCTTTGCCGAACCGGGGGTGCCGCATATCCGGACGCTCAACGTGCCCGGGATGCAGGCCCTATATGTCAAGGAGGTGCGGCGGTTTTTCAAGGTGCAGCTGCAAACAATCTGGGCACCGGCGATTACCACCCTTTTGTTCCTCGTCATTTTCACCGTCGCACTGGGCGGCGCGGGGCGCGAAGTCATCGGGGTTCCCTTTGCCGATTTCATCGCGCCGGGGCTGATCATGATGGCAATGCTGCAGAACAGCTTTGCCAATTCCAGCTTTTCGCTGCTCGTCGGCAAGATTCAGGGGACGATCGTCGATTATCTGATGCCGCCGCTCGCGGTCGGCGAGCTGATCATCGCGCTGGTCGGCGCCGCGATCACCCGTGCCATCCTGGTCGGTTTCGCCCTATGGCTGGCGATGCTGTTATGGCCGGGCGTGCACGTCGGTCCCGACCATCTGTGGGCGGTCGTGGTCTTTGGCATACTGGGCGCGTCGATGCTCGGGTTTCTTGGTCTCATCACTTCGGTCTGGGCTGAGAAGTTCGACCATGCCGCGGCGGTCACCAACTTCGTCGTGACGCCGCTCGCGCTGCTTTCTGGCACTTTCTATTCGGTCGACCGGCTGGCGCCGTGGTTCCAGACCGTCGCGCACGGCAACCCCGTCTATTACGCGATTATGGGCTTCCGTTACGGCTTCATCGGCACGGTCGATTCGACGATCGCCAACCCGGTTCTGACCGCGATAGCAGTGCTGGTCGTGGTCAATATCGTGCTGGGACTGCTGACCTATCGCTTGCTGGCGTCGGGCTGGAAACTGAAGGCCTGAGCGCGCTGACTTAGTGGCGGTGGATCGCGCGAACGCGGTAGCGGCCATCGTCCAGCCCTTCGAACATCGCATCGATCTGCGGATGGTCGATCGGCCCGCCTTCGGCATCGGGGACCAGATTCTGCTGGCTGACATAGGCGATATAAGATGAATCGCCGTTTTCTGCGAGCAGATGGTAATAGGGCTGCTCTTTCGCCGGACGGATTTCCTCCGGGATCGCTCGATACCATTCGTCGCTGTTGGCAAACACCGGATCGATGTCGAACACGACACCGCGAAAATCGAACATGCGGTGACGCACGATGTCGCCGGGCGCAAAGCTGGCGGCGCCGACCAAGGGCGCGGTGACGACGGCGGCGCGTTCGGAAGAGGATTCGGACATCATGTCTGCAATCTATGGCTATTCCCTGCGGTTTCAACCCTGTTACACTCGCCCGCCCGCCGGTGGGTCGAATCCCGGCTGTGATATGCGTTACAGACGATAACGCACGCCGAGCTAATTTGCCTGCTCGGCCGCCGGTTGTACCGGGCTGGATTGCGGGCCGTGTTGATTGCAACAGGGAAAGGCATAGCATGAACGACATTCCGACGGGCAACCCGACGCCGCCGCAAAGCCCCGCGGCGGGCATTATCGATCGCGCGAAGAGCATCATCCTCAAGCCCAAGGAGACATGGGCCGCAATCGACACCGAACCCGCGACCATACAGTCAATCTATGTTCCTTACGTGCTCGTTCTGGCAGCGATCGGACCGATCGCGCAACTGATCGGCGGGCAGGTTTTCGGCTATGGCGCGTTCGGTATCAGCTTTCACCCGCCGATCGGTACCGCGCTGGTGTCGGCGATCCTGTCCTATGGGCTGGCACTGGCGACGACCTTTGCCCTTTCGCTGGTCATCGATGGACTCGCCCCGAACTTTGGCGGCCAGAAAAATCAGGTACAGGCGCTGAAGGTCGCCGCCTACTCCGCGACGGCCGGCTGGCTCGCGGGGATCTTCGGCTTGATACCGTCCCTCGCCATATTGGGCTTGCTCGGCCTCTACAGCCTCTATCTGCTGTATCTGGGGCTGCCGATCCTGATGAAGGTGCCCCAGGACAAGGCGATGGGATATACCGTGGTCGTGATCATCGTCGCGGTCGTGCTGTTCCTGATCGTCGGGGCGATCGTCGCATCGCTGACCGCGCCGTCGCTGCCGGACATCCGGATGTAGCGCGATCAGTCATCCTGGCCTTCACGCCGGAGCGGCCCGTCGGGCGGGCAGGCGGTTGTGGTCAAATCAGGGAAAAATGGAGGAGAGTGAGGGATTCGAACCCTCGGTACCGTTGCCGGCACTTCGCATTTCGAGTGCGACGCTTTCGACCACTCAGCCAACTCTCCTCGCTGAGAGGTGACGCCCCTAGCGGCGCTCCGCCCGGCTTGCAACCCTCTAGTCACAAAAGCCACGTCTATTTCATCGTCCTATTCCGTCATCCCGGCGTCAACCGGGATGACGGAAGGAAGGGCTCAGGGCTTTTCGGCTTCCCACCAATAGGCGGCGCGCTTGCGAGTGCCCGTCGCCACCTCGTTCATCGTCAGCGGGTCGTATAGCCGCCCGCCCAGCATGACGCGGTGGATGCGTTCGGTATTGCGGATGTCCTGCGTCGGATCGGCGTCGAGGATCAGCAGATCGGCGAGCTTGCCGGCTTCGAGCGACCCGACATCCTTGGCATAGCCGAGCGAGGTGGCGGGCATGATCGTCGCTGCGCGCAACGCGTCGATGTTGCTCCACCCGCCGCGCACGAACGACCAGATTTCCCAATGCGCGCCCAGCCCGGACTGCTGGCCGTGTGCGCCGATCGACACCATCCGGCCCGCCGCAGCGATCTTGCCCGCCTCGCGCGCCGAATCATCGTCGACATAATCGCTTTCGGGCGCGATCGTGCGGCGCTTATTGTTCGCGGCAAGTTCGGTCGGCGGGATATGTTTGGTCAGGATCGGATGCTCCCAGACATTGGTGTGGGCGCGCCAATAGGGGTCGCCGGCGGGGCCGCCGTAGGTGACGACAAGGGTCGGGGTGTAATCGACTTTCGTTTGCCCCCACAGCTGCACCAGGTCCTTGTAAAAGGTGTGGAGCGGGATGTTGTGCTCGACCGTCGAATTGCCGTCCTGGATGAGCGACACGTCCATTGTGTAGAGCGAGCCGCCTTCGGGCACGACCAGCATGCCTTCGGCCTGCGCCGCCTTGACCACCATCTGGCGCTGATCGCGGCGCGGCTGGTTATAGTTTTTGACGCTGTGTGCGCCCTGCGCCTTCAGGCGGCGGACATGCGCGAGCGCGTCCTCATAGCCGTTGATCTCGGCATAGACCCCCGCCGCCTTGGCGCCATAGATGATCTCGCCGGTCGAAAAGATGCGCGGCGCCAGGATCAGCCCGGCGCGCTGCATTTCGGACGAAACAAAGATTTCCGAGGCGCGCGATGACGGGTTGTGACTGGTCGTCGTCCCCATCGCCAGATTGACGATTTCGGACCAGTTCTGCTGCGGGATCAGCTCGTCGTCGCCGTGGCTGCCGTGCGCGTGCGCATCGACGAAACCGGGGACGATCGTCTTGCCGGTCGCATCGACGGTGACGGCACCCGCGGGAACGCTGATCGACGCCAGCGGACCGACCGCCGTAATGCGGTCACCCTCGATCACGATCGCGCCATTATCGATGATGCCGCCATCGGTGCCCGCCATGGTCACGATGCGCGCACCGGTGATGACCACAGTGCCGCGGCGCTTCGCGGCCGCCTGGGTCATCGCCAGCGAGACGCCGTCGGTAGGCGGCGTGAATTTCGGCGCCTTGTCGTCCGCGGGGGCATTGGTGAACAGGCGCGCAAGGTCGGCACTGAACAAGGTCGCGCCGCGGCTCCAGTGGAGGCGGCGACCGCCGTCGGACCAATGGATATATTCGGCGCCGCTGCCGCTGACCCGGGTGACCGGCAGCGCGCCGCTCTTGGTACCGAGCGAGACATCCTGCCCACCGGGCATCAGCGGGGTGACATAGGCGTCGTAATTCTGGCGGAACGCCAGTGTCCCGCCATCGGGCGAGATTTCATAGTCGCTGACCAGTTCGCCATTGGCGTGGGTGCGCTTGTCCTGACCGGTCAAATCGGTGCTGACGAGTTGGCTTTTGCCATCGCCCGCGGTGACCATGAAGATGCGGTCGCTGGTGGCACCGAACTGCGGCTTGGCGCCCTCGCCGCTGATTTTTTCCGCAACGCCGCCCGCCGCGGCGATACGATAGACGCCGGGGTCTTCGCTCCACCGCGCCGAGGTCAGCCCGCCGCTGCCGCGGCGCTCGAACGCAATCGTCTTGCCGTCGGGCGAAAAGCGCGGCTCGGCATAGTGACCGGGAACGGTGGTAAGTTTGCGCGACGCCCCGCCGCCCGCACCGACGACATGGATTTCGCCCAGCCCGGTGTCGGTCCAGCGCACAAAGACGAGCCACTTGCCATCGCGCGACCAGCTCGGCCACGCCTCCATCGCATCGTCCCTGGCGGCGGTCAGCCGCCGCGCGGTGCCGCCGCTGGCGGGCTTCACGTAAAGCTTGCCCAGCGTTTCGAACACGACGCTGCCGCCGTCGGGCGATACTTCGGCCCAGCGCGGCATTTGCGTCGCAAAGCTGTCGGGTGCGACATCGACTGCGGGATGGGTGGCGTCGATGATCACGCGGTCGTCGTTGATGCTGAACGGGATGACGCGCGCGTCGCCGCCCTGCGCGCTGACGCGGCGTAGCTTGCCGCCGGCCCAAAAGATGATGTCGCTGCTGTCAGGGGTCCACGCCATGTTCGGATAGACGCCGGTGACCGCCCAGGTTTCCTGCACATCCTGATCGAGCGCATCATAGACCTTGCGCTCGATCCCCGAGGCGAGGTCTTTCACATAGAGCTTCGACTGCGTGGCCTCGCGCCGCACGAAGGCAAGCCGCTTCCCATCGGGCGAAGGCGTGGGGCGCACCGCGCCGCCATTGCCCGATGCCGCTGTGCTGACCTTGGCATCCTGCAGGTCATAGCGTTCGATGTGAAACAGGTCGGTGTTGCTGTCCTGTGCATATTCAAAGATCGGGCCGGGGGTGACGTTGCGGGTGTAGAACACGCTCTTGCCGTCGGCCGCAAAGATCGGTTCGCCAAGTTCCTTCTGGTGGCGCTCGTTCGGCTTCTTGACCAGCGGCACGCCCGCGCCGCCCGACACATGGTACATCCATACCTCGCCGGTGCCGAGCGAGCGGCCGGTGGTGAAGTGCTTTTTGGCGACGATGAACTGGCCGTCGGGGCTCCAGCTCGGTTGATTGAGCAAGCGGAAATCTTCCTTGCTCAATTGCACCTTGCCGCTGCCGTCGCGGTTCATCAGCCAGATATTGTCCCCGCCGCCTGCGTCGGAGACAAAGGCGATGCGCTGGCCGTCGGGCGAAAAACGCGGCTGATGCTCGAACGCCAACCCTTCGGCGATCCGCGTCGGGGTGCCGCCTTCAATCGGCATCGTGTAAATGTCACCGAGGAGGTCGAAGGCGATGGTGCGACCGTCGGGCGATACATCGACGTTCATCCAGCTGCCTTCATCGACTGCAATCGGAACCTTGCGCGTCGCCATGCCGGGTGGGGCGTTGACGTCCCACTTTTCGGGCTTTGCGTCCGCGGCGGCCGCTGGTGCCGCCTGCTGTGCGAAAGCCGACGTCGAACAAGCCAAAGTCGCCGCCAGAGCGAAAACAAAACGCGCCATGAAATTATCCCCGTTTGAAATTATGTGCCGACCATATGCCGCGCGGGAGAACATGCAAGCGACAGGTTTCGACGAAGGCGCTGGCACGCTCGACGGGCGGCTGCTAGCCCGCAGCAAAGATAACGAAGGGGAGAGACAGGCGTGCCGCTCAAAGGAATCCGCGTTCTCGATTTCGGTCGCTACATCGCCGGTCCCTATTGCGCCGCGTTGCTGGCCGATTATGGCGCCGACGTGATCCGGATCGAGGCGCCCGGTGGTAACGACGATCGCTTTACGGTGCCGGTCGCCAATGACGGATCAGGCGCGATGTTTCTGCAGATGAACCGCAGCAAACGTTGCCTGACGCTGAAACCCGGCAGCCCCGAGGGCCGCGTCATTGTGCAGCAGCTCGTCGAAACCGCCGATGTCGTCGTCGCCAATTTGCCGCATGATGCGCTGGTAAAGCTGGGGCTCGACTATCCTAGCCTGTCGGCGATCAACCCACGGATCATTCTGGCAACGGCATCGGCCTTTGGCAGCGAAGGCCCACTTGCACAGAATGTAGGGTTCGATGCGGTCGGGCAGGCGATGTCGGGCGCGGTCCATCTGACCGGGACGCCCGATCAGCCGTACCGTGCGCAGGTCAATTATGTCGATTTCGGCACCGCGCTGCACACCGCCTTCGGCGTCATGTTGGCGCTGCGCGAGCGCGAGACGACCGGGCAGGGGCAATGCGTGTCGGGATCGCTACTTGGCACCGCGCTTGCCTTCACAAATGCCCTTACGATCGACCATGCCCTGAACGGCATCAAGCGCCAGCCGATCGGGAATCGCAGCTACAGCTCGGCACCGACCGACATCTTCCGCACCCGCGACGGGTGGATCGTGACCCAGATCGTCGGCAACGGCATTTTTGCGCGCTGGGCCAATTTGGTCGGGCGGCCCGAGCTGATCGACGATCCGCTCTACGCCAGCGATATCTTGCGCGGCGACAATGGCGAAGCGCTGAGCGTGATCATGCAGACATGGTGCATCGCGCGAAGCAGTGTAGATGCCATTGCCGAGCTGGGCGCAGCGCGCGTCCCGGCCGCGCCGGTGCTGCGCGCCGGCGAGGCGTTGGCGCAGCCGCAGGTCGCCGCGATGGGGCTGGTCGAACCCACTGCCTATCCCGGCACGCCGACCGCCGCGCCGGTCATTCGGTCGCCGATTACCCTGTCGGGCAGCGCAAAGGCCGCAGCAGCGCGCGCACCGCAGGTCGGCGAGCATAGCGACGCGATCCTGACCGAACTGGGTTATGACGCCGCCGCAATTGCAGCTTTGCGGAACGCAAAGATTATTTGAGCGGCAAGGGGTGGACGGCGATGCCTTCGCACCTTAAATACCGATCAGTATGAAATTCAGCCTCCCCCGAAACAGCCCAGGAGTGTCGAGATGAGCGATCAAGCCGAATATGTGCCGCCCAATGTGTGGACCTGGGACAAGGAAAGCGGCGGGCGCTTTGCCAACATCAATCGCCCGATCGCCGGGCCGACGCACGACAAGGAGCTGCCGGTCGGCAAACATCCGCTCCAGCTTTATTCGCTCGCAACGCCCAATGGGGTGAAGGTCACGGTGATGCTCGAAGAGCTGCTCGCGCTCGGCCACAGCGGCGCCGAATATGACGCGTGGCTGATCAAGATCGGAGACGGTGACCAGTTTTCCAGCGGCTTCGTCGGCGCGAATCCCAACAGCAAGATTCCGGCGCTGGTGGATCGTAGTGGCGCCGAACCGATCCGGGTGTTCGAATCGGGCGCCATCCTGATCCACCTCGCCGAAAAGTTCGGCGAGTTTCTGCCCACCGACCCCGCACAGCGCGCCGAGACATTGTCGTGGCTGATGTGGCAGATGGGCAGCGCACCGTTCCTGGGCGGCGGCTTTGGCCATTTCTATGCCTATGCACCGTTCAAGCAGGAATATCCGATCAATCGCTACGCGATGGAGGTGAAGCGTCAGCTGGACGTGCTCGACCGGCGACTGGCGGAGAGTGAATATATCGCGGTCGCCGATTATACGATCGCCGATATGGCGATCTGGCCCTGGTATGGCGCGCTGGTCAAAGGGCTGGTCTATGACGCCGGCGAATTTCTGCAGGTACAGGATTACAAGCACGTCCAGCGCTGGACCGACCAGATCGCGGCGCGCCCGGCGGTCAAGCGCGGGCGGATGGTCAATCGTGTGATGGGCGATCCGGCGAGCCAACTGCACGAACGGCACGACGCGTCGGACTTCGACCTCAAGACCCAGGACAAGCTGGAAGCCGCCGAATAATCGCGATTTGCAAATAAGTACGGTGCCGGATCATTAGGGTTTTGTGCATGATCGGCGCGGTTCGGCGCAATCGCGTTGGTTGCCCGATCGCGGTCGAAGTGCGGTCCATGTAAATTACACAAAAGCGGCGTCGGGGTTTCTCGACGCCGCTTTCATTTCAGCACGCCATGCTAATCAGCATGACAGCTCTCGTCCAATTACCGCGGCATGCCCGCCATCCCGTTTGGACCGGCCCCGCGCTGGCGCACGAAGAGCGCGGCGCCGCCATCGTCGAAATGGCCCTCGTGCTGCCGTTGCTTCTTGCGCTGCTGATGGGGATGCTGGTCTATGGCCAATATTTCATGCTGGCGCACAGCGTCCAGCAGGCGGCGAACGACGGCGCGCGGGCCGCGATCGTCGGGCTCGATGCTGGCGATCGGCGAGCCGTCGCGGCACGAGCGGTTGCGCGCAGCCTGCAGACGGTCAGCGGCGCGCACAGCGTCGCGGTGTCCGAAACGGGCGAGGCGATTACCGTCGCGGTAACCTTTACCGCGCCGCCCGACAGCTTCCTGCGCTCGGCGCTAATCCCGTCGCCGACGAATGTGATCCGGTCGCGCGCGACCTTCGAATTGCCGGTGGATTGATGATGGCATCGATCCAAAGCCTCCGCGCGTTCGTCCGCGACCGCCGTGCCGGGATCAGCATCGCGACCGCCTTTGCGATGACGATGCTGATCGGTGCTGCGGCATTGGCCATCGACATCGGTTCGCTCTATCTCGATCGCCGCAAATTGCAGGGCATTGCCGATGCGGCAGCAATGGCGGCGGCGGGTCGGCCGGGCGAGGAGCAGGCGGCGGCCGAACGGATCATCGCCGCCAATTGCGATTGCGGCATCCGCATCGCGGCGCTGACGCCCGGCACCTACACGCCCGACGGGGCGATCGCGGCCGAGCAGCGCTTTGTTCCCGGCGGCGCGTCGGCCAATGCGGTGCGGATTGTGCTGACGCGCGATCGCCCTTTATATTTCGGCAGCTTCCTGACCGGTCAGCGGAGCAGCGTCATCCGCGCCACCGCGACCGGCGCGCGCCGCGGCTACGCTGCCTTTTCGCTCGGCTCGCGGGTCGCCGCGGTCAATGGCGGGCTGCCCAATGCGCTATTGTCGGGACTGACCGGCAGCCAGATCAATCTGTCGCTGATGGACTATAACGCGCTGGCCAGCACCGACATCGACCTGCTGGCGTTTTCAGAGGCGCTGCGCACCGAAATCGATGCCGATGTGCTGACCTTTGGCCAGACACTCGACAGTCGGGTGACGATGCCGCAGGTCCTCTCGGCGCTGGCCAGCGCGTCGGATGGCCAGGCCGCCGGCGCGCTCGAACATATCGCGGATCGTGCCTTGCCCCGCAGCCTGTTGCCATCGCGCGCCATCGATCTGGGGCCGCGGTCGTCCAGCATCCGCGTCGATCCCGCCAATCCGGTCAAGGTCAACGCGCTCAGCCTGCTCCGCGCGATGCTGCTGCTGAGCAGCGCCAATCGCCAGGTCGATCTGTCGGTGGCGAGCAATCTCCCGGGCGGATCGGCGATCGACATCGCGCTGCTGATCGGCGAGCCGCCCGCCCATTCGCCGCTCATCGCGGTGACCGACACCAATCAGGTGATCGTGCGGACGGCGCAGGTACGGCTAAAACTCGACACCCGCGTCGCGACCCCGCTTGCTAGCGTCCATGTCCCGGTGCTGGCCGAACTCGGCTCTGCGTCGGCGCGGATTTCGGATATCGATTGCCGACCGCATAGCGGTGCGGCGGTATCGCTGGCGGTGGTCACTTCGCCCGCGACGCTGGCGATCGGCACCGTGGCCGACACCGATTTCCAGGACATGCAGCGTCCGCTCGATCCCAAACCGGCGCGCGTCGTAAAACTGCCACTCGCCAGCGTCGATGCCGAGGCCGAATTGGTGCTGTCGGACCTCGCCGAAAAGCAGGTCGGCTTTTCACGCCGCGATATCGACGATGGACGGGTAAAGACCGTATCGAGCGGCGGACTGGTCGCGGGCGCCGCGAAATCGCTGTCCGACCGTATGGACCTGCGTGTCAACGTGCTGGGTCTCGGCCTGAACCTCAACGCCCTGCGCGCCGTTGTCGGCGATACCGTGGCGCTGGCGGCGCCGGTGCTCGATACCGTGCTCGCCGATGTTACCGGCCTGCTGGGCGTGCATCTGGGTCAGGCCGATGCACGGGTCAACGCGCTGCGCTGCGGCAAGGCGAAGCTGGTCTGACCGCGCCATAACGGCGCCGGGGCGGATGCACTTTGTGGCCAGCGGCGATCAATCCATCCCAATATGCTTGTGACGATCCGGCATGGGGGAGGAGAGGGTGACGACAGCGCACGAACCACAGCGCGTCTCGGCGGCGGATTTCATTCGCGGCTTTGCCAATTGGCGGATGCAATCGGCACGCAAGCCGGTTGTCGTGACCCATCATGGCAAAGACGCGCATGTCCTGATCTCGCTTGACGACTATCGGCGGCTGGACCGTGAAGCCGACGACATCGCTGCGGCAACGGACAGTTTGCAGCAGTCGCTCGCCGGATTGGCCGAAGCGATCCGCGACGCAGTGATCCTGATCGATCGGCAATGGCGGATTGTTGCGGTCAATCCGGCGGCGTCGGACATGCTGGAGGCGCCCTGCGCGGCGCTGATCGGGGCGCCCTTGGTGACCGCGGTACCGCGGCTGGCGGGCAGTGTGCTCGCCCAGCACCTTGTCCGCCTGATCGACCATCGCGAGCGTTTCACGGGCGAGGTGCCCGACATCCTGCGACCGCGCCAATGGCTGCGCGTCGATCTGGTGCCCGCACCGATCGGCGGCGCGTTGATCCTGCGCGATGTCAGCGGCGCAATGGACGGCTTTGCCGCGACCGACGCGCGGCAAGCTTTGCTCGCTGCGGTGGAGCGCGATGGCGGTATCGGCCATGCGCGGCTGTCGGTGCGCGAAACCGTCGAGGCGGCCAATGCCATGCTGACCGGTCTGCTGGGTGTCGATCTGGCGGCGATCCGGCGGGTGCGTTTTTCGGCCCTGTTGGCGGTCGCGCATCGCGCCGCCTTTGCCGACGCGCTGGAATCGGTTTTCCGTTCGGGAGAGGCCGTCAGCCTGGCATCGCAGATCGTCACCCGCGACGGGATGGCGATCGCCGTCACGCTGACGATCGCCGAAGTGCGCGGACCGTATGCCAGCGACGGAGCCGTCGTGCTGGTGACGCGGCGTGCGCCCGAAGGCTAAAGTCCGAACCCTTCGCACCGCGCTGGACAAGCAGTGTTCACTGGCGCAATCATTCGGCGACAAACGTTGCAAGTCGCAACTTGCCGTTTACGTAAAGGTGAGCGCGCAGTATAAGCGTGCCATTATCCGATGGGAGATTCGTGATGGACATGGAATTCAGCCCCGAAGATCTCGCCTTCCAGCAGGAAGTGCGCGACTTCATCGCCGAAAATTACCCCGCCGAGCTGCGCGACAAGCAGGATGAGGGCGAGGAGATGTCCAAGGAGGATTTCCTCGTCTGGCATAAGATCCTGCACAAAAAGGGCTGGATCGCGCCGGCATGGCCGGTCGAATATGGCGGCACCGGCTGGACCCCGACGCAGCGCTTCATCTGGTCGGAAGAAACCGCGCGCGCCGACTGCATCCGCCTGATGCCCTTTGGCCTCGCGATGGTCGGCCCGGTGATCTACACTTTTGGCACCCCCGAGCAGAAAGCCTATTTCCTGCCCCGCATCCTGTCGGGCGAGGATTGGTGGTGCCAGGGCTATTCGGAACCCGGTTCCGGCAGCGATCTTGCCTCGCTTCGCACCACCGCGGTGCGCGACGGCGACGACTATATCGTCAACGGACAAAAAACCTGGACGACGCTGGCGCAGCATGCCGACTGGGGCTTTTTTCTCGTCCGTACCGACAAGGATGCCAAGCAGCAGGAGGGTATTTCGTTCCTGCTGATCGACATGAAATCGCCCGGGATCACCGTGCGCCCGATCATCACGCTGGGCGGCGAGCATGAAGTCAATGAAGTGTGGCTGGAGGATGTTCGTGTCCCCGTCGCCAATCGCGTTTACGAAGAAAACAAGGGCTGGACCTGCGCCAAATTCCTGCTCGCGCATGAACGCACCGGTATTGCGGGCGTCGCGGCTTCGAAGCGCGGGATCGAGAAGGTCAAGGCAATCGCCCGCACCGAACTCGACGGCGACAAGCCACTGCTCGCCAACGCCTTTTTCAAGCGCAAGGTCGCCGAGCTGGAAGTCGATCTCGCCGCGCTCGAATTTACCGAGCTGCGGAGCCTGGCCGGTCCCAACGCGGGTCGCGGCCCGGGACCGGAATCGAGCTTGCTCAAGATCAAGGGCTCGGAAATCCAGCAGCGGCTGACCGAGCTCAGTCTGGAGGCGGTTGGCCATTATGGCGCGCCCTATTTCCGCGGCTTCGGTGAGGGCGATAACGAACATCCGATCGGACCCGACTACGCCCACCGCGCCGCGCCGACCTATTTCAACATGCGCAAGACGACGATCTATGGCGGGTCGAACGAGATCCAGCGCAACATCATCGCGAAGATGGTGTTGGGTCTCTGAAGCACGCGTCGCCCCCGCCCAGGCGGGGGCCGCAATCGGCCTGGCTCAGCGCCGCACGATAAACTTATAGCGGCTCCCGCTTTCGCGGGAGCGACGGGGATGTAAAAATGGATTTCACCTACACCGAAACGCAGGACATGATCCGCGACACACTGGCGCGCTTCCTGAGCGACACCTATGATTTTGACACGCGCCAGAAGTTCATCAATTCGGACGGCGGCCGCGATCCGGCGATCTGGACCGCTCTGGCCCAGGAACTGGGCATGCTCGGCGCACCCTTTGCCGAAGAGCATGGCGGCTTGGGCGGCGGCGCGCTGGAAAATGCGATCGTCATGGAGGAATTGGGCAAGGTCATCGGGATCGAGCCCTATCTGCCGACCGTGGTCATCGCCGGGGGCGCGCTGAAAGCCGTTGGCGGCGCGCAGGCCGATGCGCTGATTCCCGAAATCATCGCCGGCAATGCGATTATCGCCTTTGCCTATGCCGAACCGCAGGGCCGCTACGACCTCGCCAACCTGCGCACCACCGCGAAAAAGGACGGCGCGGGCTATGTGCTGAACGGTCACAAGGGCGTCGTCTATGCGGCGCCGTGGGCGACGCACCTGCTCGTTACCGCGCGCACCGGCGGCAGCCAGCGCGATCGGGACGGTGTCTCGCTGTTCCTGATCGACGCCAACCTGCCCGGCATCGTCCGCCGCGACTATCCGACCGTCGACGGTAGCCGCGCGTCGGAAATCTATTTCGAAAATGTCGCGATCCCCGGCGACGCGCTACTCGGCGGCGAAGGCAGTGGCCTAGCGCTGATCGAGCAGATCGTCGACGAAGCGACCGTCGCGGTGTGCGCCGAGGCAACCGGCGTGATGCAGAAACTGCACGAAGGCACGCTGGAATATACCCAGCAGCGCAAGCAGTTCGGGGTGCCGATCGCAAAATTCCAGGTCCTCCAGCACCGTATGGTCGACATGTTCATGGAGGTCGAACAGGCGCGCTCGATGACGATCATGGGGGTGCTGAAGCTCGATCTGCCCGCAAACGAACGCATGGCGGCGGTCTCGGCCGCCAAAGCCAAAGTTGCGCGCGGCGCCAAATTCGTCGGTCAGAACGCGATCCAGACGCACGGCGGCATCGGCATCACCCAGGAACTGGCGATCGGCCATTACTTCAAGCGCGCCACGATGATCGAGGGTCAGTTCGGCAGCCATGACTATCACATGGACCGTTACGAACGGTTGGTGCTGGCCGATTGATGTACTTTCGCCCCTCCCTTTAAGGGAGGGGTGCGAGACTTACGAGCTTGCTCGTTAGTCGCAGCGGGGGTGGGTATGCGGCCCCAAAGAACGCCTGCGGCGACCCACCCCTAGCCCCTCCCTTTCAGGGAGGGGAACTATGCTAATACGCCACGTCGACCGCGATCCGCAGCGTCCGCGGCCGCAGCGGCGTCATGAACCCCGCATTGCCCTCGACAAACGGCGTCCCCAGCGAAAAACGGTTACCGCGCGAATCGAACAGGTTGGTGAGCGTCAGCGATAGACCTCGCCGGTCATTGCCGACGCGCATCGCCAGCCCGGTGTCGATGTAGTCGCCCTGACTTTCGCCGAGCACCGGCCCGATCCCGAGCCGCGACGGCCCGACATAATTGGCCCAGCCGTTAATGCGGAAATCCTGATCGCCGATCACCGTCGCATAGTTGATCGACCCGCGCACCGCGTGGCTCGCAACATTGGGAATACGTCCCAGCCGCCCCGGTGCCGCGGCGAACACCGGCAGGATTTCGAGCGCCAGATCGTCGACCCGGCTCTGATTGTACACCGCCCCAAGCTCAAAGGTCAGCGCCTCGGTCGGACGCATTGCGAGCGCACCCGACACGCTGGTGATCCGTCCGTCGCCAATATTGGCCGTGGTCGGAAAGCCCGTGCTGTCGATGAAGTCGGCCTGGATGTTGCGCCAGCGGCTGTGCGATACCGCGATACTGGCGTCGAACAGGCTTTGTCCCTTGTCGCCAAAGCGGACACCGGCCTCCCACGTCCGCACCTGATCATTCAGGAACCGCCGCACGAAATTGCCGTCGACCGCCAGCCCGCCGGGGCGGAAACCCTCCTGATAGCGCGCATAAAGGCGCAGATTGTGCAGCGGCGTCGCAAGCAGCGAGAAGGATGGCAGCAGGTCGGTTTCATTGCGCGACGCGGTGGTCGCGCGGCCTGCCAGCGCCGTGGCGAAGGATACGCCCTCGGCCGCGCCGCCCAGCTTGGCGTGCGACAGGCGGATGCCGCCTGCTGCGACAAGGTCGGGCATGACTTCGACCGTCGCCTCGGCGTAGCCCGTGAATTCGGTGATCCGGTTGGTGACGCCAGGCAGCACCGCGCGTAGCGGACCATAGCCATATTCGCGGTCCTGGCGCGCGCGATTGGCGATAAAGCTCGCGCCGACGACCCAGCCGAGGCCGTCGTGATAGGGGCGCGACAAACGGTTCTCGCTCACAAACATCCGCGTCGCATTGCGCTGATCGAGCACGCGCGGCACGTCGGCGAACAGCGTCACTTGAATCGGCGCGAACACCCGCTCGACATCGACCGCGCCGGTTGTGCCACCGGTCCCCGGCTGGGCATCGGGCAGACTGGCGTCGAAGCGTTCGAACAGGCGGTGGTCGACAAAGGCGTTCGACGACTGGAAATGCAGACCATCCCAGTCCTTCATCACGACAATCGTGCCAAGGCCGTAACGCGCCGACGCATTTTGCTCGACCATCGAATTGCGGGTCAGCGGGTCGGCCGCCTTCTCGGCATATTGCGCATCGTTCGACTTGATCGACTGATACACGCCGCCCAGATCGACGGTCCAGTCGTCACCGGCGTCAAATCGAAACACCCCACGACCACCGCGCACATGGACGCGGTTGACGTCATTCTGGCCGCGCCGCGGGTTGTCGATATAACCGCCGTCGGTCAGCATATAGCCAACCAGCCGCAGCGCATGGCCGTTGTCGCCGACGGGCAGGTTGGCAATGGCGGCGATGTCACCGCCGGGGTCGCCGCGTTGGGTTACCGAAACGCCCGCGATCGCCTGCACCGACATCGCGCGCGGGTCTGGCGCTTTGGCGACGACGCGAATGATGCCGCCGAGCGACCCGGCGCCATAGAGCGTGCCCTGCGGCCCTTCGAGGATTTCGACATTGTCGACGTCGTAAAGCCGCAGGTCGGGGTCGGGCGCGTTGTAGCTGAGGCGGATGTCGCCCAGATATTGGCCGACCGTCGATTGGGTCGGGCCGGTGAAGCTGGAATCGGCAATGCCGCGAATGAACAGCTTGTTGCGCCCCGAACCCAGATGGGTCGACGACACGGTGGCGGTTCGCGACAGGATCGATTCCATCCCGCGTTCGCCGCCAAACGCCAAATCGCCGCCACTCAGCTGGGTGACGACGCCGGCGAAATGCGAATAGGGGAGCTCGGTCTTTGATGCGGTGACGATGATTTCGTCCTGTGCGGCAGCGACCATGTCCTGCGACGGTTCGCGCGCGCGTGGCTGCGGTGCCTGCCGCGGCGCGGGCGCCGGACGCGCAAGGCGCGGCGCCACCGGGCGGCGCTCGATACGCCAACTCGTCGTGCTGACGCGGACGGCGCGGGCATCCGACCCCTTGAGCAGGCGCCGGATCGCCTCCTCAACGCTCATCCGCCCGCGGACGGATTTAACCCGCGCCTGCCACAATTTTGCATCGACGACACTGATGCTGACCCCCGCCTGGCGACTGATCACCGGCAAGGCGGTCGACAGGCTTCCCTTAGGCACGTCGAACGCGCGCTCCTCCGCCGCCGAAACCTGCGCGGGCAGGCTCAGCGCGATCGCTGTCGCGACAAGGGCAAGGCGCGGGTGGATGCTCAGCGCGTCAATATCCAGCCATCGCCTTGCCGCTGTGCCTTCGTTCCCGACAAGGCGGCCAGATCGGCGATCGTCCGCGCGCGGTTCTTGTCGATGATCAGCGCCCCGCGGAACGACAGGTCGGCCGCGGCGGGTGCGACGCGGACGTCCATACCGGCGGTGCGTTTCAGATCTTCGGCGACCACAGCGAGCGGGGCGCCATTGTAGACGAGCAGTCCGCTGCGCCACCCGCCCACGCTGGCAACGTCGATGTCCTGCACGACCGGTGGCTGGCGATCGCCGTCGCGGGCCTCGATCGCCTTGCCCGCCACCAGGCGGACCTTGTCGCGATCGGGATTATAGACGACGATACCCTCCGACACCGCAACCGACGTCTGACGTTCGCGCCGAACGACGTTGAACGCGGTGCCGAGATCGACGATCCGGTCGCCGCCTGCTTCGACGATAAAGGGATCGGTATCGCGGTGGACGACATGGAACATCGCTTCGCCCGACGCCAGCCGCGCAAAGCGCGGGCGGTCCGGGTCGATTTCGATGACCGATCCGCCGTTGACCTCGATCCGCGACCCATCGGCGAGTTCGATCGTCCGATGCTCGCCCGCCGCCGTTTCGATCCGGTCGGCATTGCCGAACGGGTTGAGCGTCGACACGCCGATGACCGCGACCAACGCCGCGGCCATGGCGCCGCCAAACCATGTCCGGCGCGACAGGCGGCGGGGCGACGCGGGAATGACCACGCCCAGCGGTTTCGCGGGCGGCGGCAGCGCATCAAGATCGCGATCCAGGCTGGCGACCGCGTCATAGACCGCGGCATGTTCGGGGTCTTCGGCGAGCCAGTCGATAAAGCCGTCCCAGTCGTCGAACGCCGGGTCGCGCTGACGGATCAGCCAGTCGGCCGCGCGGGCTTCGATGCTCTCGATATCAGGACGCATCGAACTGCCTCCGTACTGCGGCGAGCGCGGCATATACTTTGCGCAAATCGGCTTCCACGGTACTCAGGCTGACCCCCATTTCGCTGGCAATATCGCGTTGCGAGAGGCCGTCGACCCGGAACCGGCGAAAGATGCGCGCCGGGCGCTCGCCGGTCGCGGCAATTGCCGCTTCGACCAGCCCGAGTTGCTCGCGCGAGATCAGCGTCGTTTCTGCCGAGGGTTCGTGACCCGCCGCGTTTTCGCCCCACGCCTGATCGCGCAGCGCGCTCTGCCGCAGCGAGCGATAGCGGTCGAGCATGAGATTGTTCGCGGCACGCATGACATAGGGCAAGGGCTCGGCGATCGGACCCATTGGTCGGTCGGTCAGCCGCATCCACAAATCCTGGAACAGGTCTTCGGCGGCGTCGCCGGCACCACGCACCTCCAGAAACCGCACGATCCGGCTCCGGTTGGCGAGCAATACGCCCTCAATGCCCTGTGCGGCATCGGTTCGGTCGTGCGAACTGGTCATCGAATGCTTGCTCTGGAACGCCATTGTCTGTCCGCGCGCGCCGCTGTGGCGCGCGCCATCGGTTCCCCTGATGCCGCCGTCATATAGCGCCCATGCTCCGCCGCGCAACCGCGGTACCGGGAGAGGGAAGGAGGGCAGGGCAAGTATCATGGTCTTTGTTCGGTTCCAAAAAATGGCAAGGGGGAGGCGGGGGTAGGGAGGTGCCTCCCCCTTGCACGCGGGGCCGGCCGGGGGGCTAGAGGCCGACCCGCAGACTCGCACGGAACGCCCAACCGACATGGTTTTGCTGTTCCTCCGCGGACATTTCGCCAGCGACCTGAAAGGCCGAATTGCCAGCAATGCCACGGAGACGGCCGACCCAGCCGCTCGTGCGATCATCGGGAGTGAGAGTGAACGGCGTGCCGTCCTTGAACGACGCGGTGGTCGAACCCAGCGTGCCGCCCACGATCTGGCGGCGACCGCCTTCGATTTCGAAGCGCGTCCAGCCGTCATATTGGTCGAGACCGCCGAAATCCAAGCCAAGCGCCACAGTGCCCGACACCGCCAGTTCGTCGCTGTCGCGGCCCAGCACCTTCAGGTCGAGCGCGTCGCCGCCGCCAGTTTCCTGATAGCCCTTTTCGGTCAGCTTGAAATAATCGACCGCGACCATCGGTCGGATCGTGATGCCACCCGCTTGAGCATCATAAGCGAGCGAGCCCGACGCCGACCACAAGGTACCGTCCCACTTGCCCTTCATGGTTTTTTCGATGTCGTCGGCGCCCGCTTCGGCAGTGAAGATGCGGGTTCCTTTCAGGCTGATCGGGGCGCCTGAGATACGCGCGTTGGCCATGAAGCCGTCCGACCGCAGGCGCCAGTGGAGCGCGCCTTCGAACTGGCTGGTGCTCACCTCGTTGGCGTTGCTGCCATTGCCGTCCTTGCCGTTCAGAAAGGCGATCGAGCCGCCGAAATTGCCGATGTCGCTCTTGATCTCGGCGCCGAGCCCGATGCCCCAGCCGCTGACATCGTAACTCGCGGTATCGCCGACGCTTTTCGACGTCCCCCACACCGCCTGATTGATCCAATAACCCCATTTGCCCTCGTCCTGGAACGGCGCGTTGGGGTCCTGCAGGTGGCGCGACAGCGCGCGCGAGCCCGACGTCACGGTTTCAAACACCCCGCCCTCATGCTCGGGCAGCATCTGGCCCAGCTGGGCGCGGAACTGGTCGCCGCTGGTGATGCCCAGGAAAACATCCTCGATCTTCTGGTCAGCAACAACGGCATCGAGCACCGCATCGAAGGCGCCGGCTTCGGAGCGGTTGAGCCCGAGCTCGGTCGTGCTTTTGCGCGACACATCGACGATCAACTGCGTCGCGTTCGACGTCAGCGTGCCCTTGTAGAGGAAGGGCAGCAACGTCTGCGATGCGGTCAGATTGCTGGCGCCGGTCAGCGTGCCCGCGGTCAGCACGACATGCCGCCCCTCGGCCTGTTCGATGCTGGACAGCCGCAGCGCGAGTTTTGATTCGGCGCCAAAGCTGGCGTTGCCGGTGACCTGCAAGGCGGTGCCGGTGCTGCCGGTGTCGAGCAAAACGCCAAGGGTACCCTTGTCGGTGACCGCCAGCGAAGCGATCCGTCCCGCGCCGGACACGTCGAACGTTCCGCCGCCCACCGTCACCGCCAACCCTTGGGCATTGGCCAGCGACCCTGAGAAGATCGCCGTGCTGCCAATGCTCAGCGTGTCGGCGCCGCCGCCGAAATCGACCGTCCCGGTGAACTTCGACGTGCCCGCCAGCGTCATGCTGTCCGTCCCCGCGCCAAAGCGCGCGTTACCGGCGTAGGTTGCGTCACCCGACAGCGCCAAGCGATTGTTGCCGCCGCCAAAGACGCTGTTTCCCTTCACCGAACCGTCGGCGATGTCGAAGATGTCGTTGCCGCCGCCAAAACGGACGTCGCCGACGATGCTGGGCGCGGTCACCCCGGTCGCGACGACCGTCTGCTTGACCGTCGCTCCGCTGCCATTGGCCGACAGGTCGATCGCGACATTGCGATCCGATGTGGCGAGCGCGCCGGTGGCGCTGATCGTGCCGCTGTTTTCCACCGTGCCGACGCTACCCGACAGATCAACGATTGCGCGCGCCGTGCCATTGTCGCCGCCGGTCTTGGCGGTAATGGCGCCGCTGTTGCGGATCAGCGCGACGTTCCCGCCCGCCTCGACCAGCACCGCGGTCGCAACCGAACCCGCGACGTTGCCCGCGGTCGTCGCTTCGATCTTACCCGCGTTGCGCAGTTCGGGGGTCGTCGCACCGCTGCCGATCCGGATCGCGGTTGCCGCGACATCTTTCGATAGCGCCGCGACGCTGCCCGTCGCGCCGATGCCGATGCCGCCGGCGATCGTCACGGCGCCGCCGAGGCCGCCGATCTGCATCCCATTGCCATCCTTGCCGGCATAGAGACCGTTGCCGATTACGCCGCCGTCGATGATCAGGCCAAAGCCGGTGCCCGTTCCCGCTACCGGGCCAATCGTTACGCTTTGCGTGGCCGATCCGATACGCACCGCTGCGGCCGAGCCAAAGGACCGCACGGCAGCGCTGCCTTCCTTGTCGTCGGGAATGCCGTCCTTATCCTCGTCGTTGTCGGTCGTGCTCGAATCCTTGGGCGGGACCGCAAGGATGATCCCGCCGGTCACATTGCCCTCGACCGACAACGCCGGGCCACCGATCAGCAAATCGTCGGCGTCGAGCTTTGACGGGTCGGTCGGCGGGGTGACGAAGCGATAGCCGGTCGCGGTCAGATTGCCCTGGACCACCAACGCTCCGGTAATGTTGCCCGCCAACCGGGCGCCGATCGCATCGACACCGGTCGCGGCGATTGTCCCGGCGAGGCGGACATTGCCGGTCACATCCTGCAGCCCGACGCCAACCGCGCGGTCGCCCAGCACCGTGATCGTGCCGTCGCTGGTGAAATTGCCGGTCAGCGGGCCGCCCATGCGGATACCCGCCGAATCATTGCCCTCGATCGTGATCGCCCCGCTGTTGACGATGTTGCCGGTAAAGGCGCCGAGGGTGGCGATGCCGACGCGGTTGCTGCCCAGCGCAAAGGCGCCGTCGATGTCGCCGTCATTATCGATGTCGGTCGGCGCATAAGGTTCGTCGATGATGATCTTGCCGGTCGCGGCGTTGGTGATCGATCCGACCGTCCCGGCGTTGGCGACGATGCCGCGGGCGCCGTTGACATTGTTGATCTCGATGGTGCCCTCGTTGATCACCTTGTGATTGCTGTCGATCGTGACCGCAGCGCCGCTTGCCGGCTTTACCGAACCCGCCGAGGTAATCTTGATATCGTCGGGCGCGCCCGATTTGATCGTCGATGTCCGGACCGGCGCGGTGGTTGCGGTGGTGATCGTCGTTTCGGCTTGGGCTGTCGTCGAAAGCAGGGCGGCCAGACAGGTGGTGGCCAGCAAGGTCTTGCGCATCGGGTTCCTCTTGTGATCGGGCCGGATGCTGTTCCGGCGACAATCCAAAGACGGAGCAGCACGCGCCGAGCCTTGAAGAAAACGCATGCACCCGGCGATGATCTGCTCGCCGATGCGCGATATGCTGCGGCATTATGTCGCAAAGGAACCGATTTTGCACATAAGGCACTGAGAAATATAGATATTCATCGAGCGATTGTGTCGCGCGGGGAATGGGTTCCTGCTAGGTTATCAGACATATTTGTCCAGCCAAATCCGCCCATAAGTCGGTGAACACCACCCAACGGACATATCGATTCGTTTCTCCTATGCATCCGGCCAGGGGCTTTGGCCGATCTGCTCGAACTTCCCGCAGTTGCAAAGCTGCCGCGGGCTTCTATATTCCCGATATGTTCTTGCAGTGCTGCCGGCAATGAAAACCCTCACGGACAACCAACTGGGCGGCGAGTTGGGCGAGACCGTTGTAAAGGCCAAGATCCTCGAACTTGGACACGTATTTGAGGGACGGGGACGCCTGGAAACAGGCGTCGATGGCACAATCGAATTTCGCGACCCCGTCACTCGCGCTATGACCGGTTTGACAGTTGCCGTTCAGGTCAAGACGACAAAATCAGGCAGGTATGTTTCAGAGACTGAAGATTCTTTCGAGTATAGTGTTCGCCAGCAAGATATTGCTTACTGGCGCCAATGCAGCCTGCCCGTGGCGCTTATCCTATACCGCCAATCCGACGGATCACTCTATTGGCGTGATGTCGAAACTGGCGCGATCGGTGACGAACGGCGCTTGAAATTCGAAAAGGTGCGCGACCGTCTCGATTCCGCATCAATCGAGCGTTTGGCCTCCATGGCGGTGCGTCGGGGAAGAGAGGGCGCCTTTCTTCCCCCTCTGCGCGTGGGGGAGCAAGGCCACCTAAACCTCATGCATATAGGTCTGCCCGATTCCATTTTCGTCGGCGAAAGCCCGTTTGCTTCTGGACGCGACGCGGTTCCAGAGCTTTTGAAAGCCGATGGCCATCACTTCGACTGGGTTATTCGCGGCCGTCGTTTTCTTTCCTTCCGAAATCCGTCGGGGACTGCGCTCGAAGCAATTGTTGATGTCGATACCGTGGAGGAAGTCGACACTGCCGACGTATCGATAAGCGATGATCACGACGATGCCGTCATGATGATCGAACTGCTTCGCCGAACGATGGCCGAGCAGTTTGCACACGTGCTGGCGTTTGATCGAAAGGCCCGCCTGTTTTATTTCAAACCCGAGGGACGATTTCAGGTCCAGCGATATGTTTACCGGTCGTTGCGGGAGGTGACTTCCGCGACGGTAGTGCAAATATATCATTACAAGAAGGGAAAGCGCGAAGGGCAGGTAAACTATCTGCGTCATCACGCTTTCTCGCCTCGTTTCCAGCAGATTGGCGGTAATTGGTTCCTGTCGATATCGCCGACTTTTGTTTTCACCGAAGATGGATTTCGCGCTCATCGCTTCGCGTCTGACCTGCTGGCCGGCAAGAAGCGCCGCGACCGAAACGGCTCCATCCGGGGCCAGATGATGATGTTCCGGTTTCTTCTGTCCGGCCTCGATCTTCAGCCAGAGCCCAAGCTGGACCTTTTTCAGCACGTCATCGAGCCAGACCCAGTCCTTCGATTCAATGTCATTGAACCGGTGATAATGGATTCTGCGGTCCCCGAGGCCGCCTGGTCAGAGACAGACCCCAATGCAAAGCGAATGAAGTCTGACGATGAAGAATCTAATCAGGGTCTCTTGGGAGCAAGAATGTGACATTCGTATTCGAAACACGATGCATTCCAGAACCTGACCTTGAGTTCGGCGATGGCGGGTTGTTTTTGGATCCACGCGTCGGCTTGATGCG
>VFQO010000915.1_pt1 | contig 27016 bp, 26 predicted proteins | sample 3512331 | NCBI WGS metagenome assembly VFQO01 (sample SAMN10412371, study PRJNA504923) | tailings metagenome | isolation source: Replicate 3 from Balatoc abandoned mine | place: Philippines: Itogon, Benguet | collected 2017-08-28 | reverse complement strand
TTCTCTAGCAGTTAAAAAAACTTTTAGGGGGAATCATGAAAATCTCAACACTATTAATCGCCTTGTGCATGCTCGTCCCAACGGTTGCCATGGCTTGCTCATTTAACACGGATTGCGAGCCTGGCAGCCGCTGCGCAAAGCCATCTGGATCAATATATGGGGTTTGTGTAGGTGGTATCTCCCCAGGTAATCGTAACGACAAACAGCCGGTCTACACGCCTTTAGATCTTAATGGCACTTATGGCAATACCTGCTCATTTAACACGGATTGTGGCCCGGGTTCAGCATGTGTGAAACAAGGCGGTATCGAGGGTGTTTGCATGCCCAGGAGATAAAAAAGCTATTCTTAAGAAACCGCCGATCATTTAAAGACCATGACAATTTTTTTAACCGCAGAGGAACATCAATTCTTGACGCAAGCAGAGCGTCACGACACTGGCGGCTATGATAATTGGCGAAAGGAGCCGCGTAATAGACCATTTGTCGTGGATATTGATGCTCGCCCCTTAGCAGCACTGATCAATGCTGCTGCGTTTGGCGTCCGTGTATATGAGTTCATGGCGATACAGCGCCCAGGTGACTTGCTGCATTATTTATGGGTCACAATTGTTGATCTGGACGATGAGGTGATTCAATCTGTCAAAGATAGTGTTGCTTATCGCAATCCATATACATTTGATAAAAATGCACCATTGTCAGGATTATCCTTCATTGAATTTGATCAATGCTTCATTTGGCAAGTAGATGATACTGACATTGAAGATGCCTGTTGGCGCAGGTATATAGAACAACAGTCTTGGCGGGATAAACTTTCTGATCTATTTTCGCTTGTGTTAAAACTGCAGCAACGTTTGAGAGGCATGGATGATTTTCTGTTGCAGAATGAGATCGGGCTGATTGATGATAAAAAACATCGGCAAGATTTCTTCCCTATAGTGCAGCGTAAATGCATTCTGGACTCTCATAACCTGTCTGTAGATACTGACTCTTCAGACTTTCATAAACTCCTCGCAGACATGATTGCACAGGATGACGTGCATTCTGTTTCCTGCCCGTTCGGCGGATTAAATATTTGGCGCATTTTAGTAGCAGAGCAGATAAAACGCGCTCAGAGGCTAGGGTTACCGCCGGATGAGGCGTTTCCCCTATATGGACCTGACTCTGGCCTTAATGACTGGCCCGAAGATTGGGGCGGTTACGTGCATATTCCTTATGAGGGAATGTGTGATGGCGATATTGTTTTCCTTCCTGGCTGGCGCGTGTTTCATCCTGAGAAAGCAGGCATTGATGGCAGCCTTGGCCAAGCAATGCGTATGCAAGGATGTCGCTACTTGTTTGTTCCTAAGTCGCGCGAACTAGGTGACTTGCAATGCGCTACGCGCAAAGAGATCGGTAATTGGGTTCTGTATCGGCAAAAGCCAGATCACCAGCCAGTGAAAGATATTACGCTCCCGGATTCTCTACAGGCGCAAATCAAGCAAGCTGCTGAACTGATCGCCTCTGCTGATGCCTTGCTGATCACTGCTGGTGCAGGCATGGGAGTGGATTCAGGCTTGCCGAATTTTAGGGGGAACGAAGGATTCTGGAATGCTTATCCAGCCTTGGCGAAGACTAATATCAAATTCTATGACATAGCCTCACCGAATAACTTTAGCGATGATCCCAAGTTGGCCTGGGGATTTTACGGACATCGTCTTCAACTCTATTGCAATACACAGCCGCATGCAGGCTTTGGCAAGTTGCTTAAATTGGCTGCAAATAAGAAACATGGCTATTTTGTGTTTACCAGCAATGTAGACGGCCAATTCCAGACGGCAGGGTTTGATCCTAAACGTATCTGTGAATGTCATGGCTCAATTCATCATCTGCAATGCCAGAACGGATGCTTGCATTATATTTGGAAGGCGGATACCTTCTCGCCCGACGTTGATGAGGTGAACTGCCAATTACTCAATAGCCCACCCCAATGTGATTGCTGTGGCGAAATAGCCCGACCGAACATTTTGATGTTCAACGATTTCAAATGGGAAGACAGTCGATACAGATTGCAGCGTCAAGCTTTGAGTGAATGGCTTGCTAAAGCCAAGAGCGTGGTCATCATCGAGTTAGGTGCAGGTAAAGACATCCCGACGGTAAGGCATTATGGCGAGATGCTTGGCTGGCCGCTGATACGCATTAATCCACGTGATCATGATCTTGGCTCATCTACGGGTGTTAGTTTGCCTATGGGGGCGCTGGATGGGTTAAATGCAATTTATTCTGCACTGAATTGATTATGATAATTTTATATGCTTATGTTGCCTTGGCTACGGTATTAGCCAGTTGGCTTGGTTTCAACATGCATAACAAGCTGGATCAATATGACTGGCATTATCATCGGGGTGATATTTGGGTTGATTTTTGGCTAACGCTCATTTTTTGGCCTTTGATTGCTGTATTGAGACCAAGGAAACTATATATGCCTGCATTCAAATATGATCAATTCTGGGGAGATGCAGCTGAATGTACAAGGCAGCGGATAAGTTTTATGGAGAATCCACCTCCATGCTCCTCAACAGTCGTCTATCGTGCCTTTGGAGATGACAAAGAACGAAACGGTATTTTTTACTTTAGTGCAGCTAATGTTCAGGCAATGGTAGAGCATATGCGTAAAGAGCATACATCACTAGGGGGCATGCATGGCGCTGCACGTTGGACGTCACTTAGAAATGAATCTCTTGCAGAACCTACAGAGGTGCCAGAATTGCTGGTCAATTTTGATTATATTGCTGAGGAGTTGATTGAAGCTGGGCATGGGCAGGTCTGCTGTTTAGCATGTGAAAAAATTTATTCTGTTTCTGAATTGGAAGGAAAAATAATTAGTTTCCCTGCATCAGCAAGAAGTGGCTGGATCTATGTGAATTTTATTTGTCCAGCGCGGCATTCTCTCCTCTTGCGGCAAGTGATGCATATCATGAGAAGAATGGCGGATGATTGATGACCAGTCGAGCCTTTGATAATCATCCATTAGTTCTCTATTCCAACTTGATTGAGTGGTTGCAAGCGCTTAGTATGCGTTCGGCACCTGCTCAGCAATGGCTATCTACTATTCAATCAGCTAAAGGTATCCGAGAAGAAGAAATTCACCGTTCTCGGCTAGTCAATTTTCTTTATGAATTAGAATTTACACAGAAAGTAAACAAAGCTGAATTGTTGGAAGTAGCTCAAAAAAATTTGTCTGACTGCAACATTACTGTTAGAACAGAGCGCACTACAACTTATAACCCTGAATTGCAGTCTGCTGCATTCACACCCGATAGTATTCCTCAAAAGGTACTTAATACTTTTGCTGATGCTGAGATTGTTAGCTGCCACAAGCTAGCTTCTTTTAATTACAAGATAGTAAGGCTTAAATTTACAAACATGTTCGGTAGCGGTGAAAGTTGGGTTGTATTCGATCAACATTGGCATAGATTTAAACCTTACAGAAATTACACAACTGCTGTTGATGCAGTTGATTTCTTGTACTCTGTTGCCAAAGATAAATTTAGTAATTACTCCAGTAATTCACTAAGAAATTATTACGAACGATATTCATTACTTGGTAAAAATAATAGCTACAAAGAGTGGATAGTGTGTCTGCCGTATTGGCAAGATGGTTTCGATCAATCGCATTTTGATCTTATGAATGTGATTTTGCATCTACGTACTTCTGAATGGAAAGATACTGACAAAAAACCATTATTATTAATTGATGAAATTCAAAGCGACTGGCATAGCTTTGGAAAAGCAAACGGCTATCATGATGCAGGTGCAGATGATAATGGTGATGCAGTTCCTGATGCACCATACAAAAAAGAATGGCATGAATTAGGAATCAAGCTTGCTATCTGGTTGGCTTTACAAGCTGGACATAACCGCGTTGCTTTTACAAAGGGTAATGTACATCAATTACGTTATGGGCGAGATCTGGACGGTTTCTATTTGCTTTATGATCAACTCATTCCAAAAGCGCTTGCTAAATTGGCAGATAAATTCAAGTGCAGTCTTGTTCTAGCAAGTATTGAAGTTAGTAAACCAACAGATACAATCCGATATAAAAATGGAAGTGGCTGGGAATTGCGAGATCAAGGAAAAAATAACGATGTTCGGATTATTAGGAACCAAGTAGTAGCTATGTGCTACTTAAAAGGTCGCGGACAAAAGCAAGAAGAAGAGGTAAGAGTTTTAGAAGTTTCGCCGGAGCTAACTAAATTAGTAAAATCCAAGGGGTTGCCATTATTTGGCTGGTGGTGAAATTCTAAAATTATAAGAAATAGATATATGGAAGACGTTTTGTTCAGATATAAATCCCACTACAAAACAAAAATTGCATACTTGCTAGTAAAGTGAGCCATAGCAAGAATAAGCAGATATGAGCATTTCTAGCAGCCTTCTATTCTTTCGTTGATAGATTCGTGCAATTGAACCCAGCGACGTTGAATGTATTCGCAGGTTGTGGTTCTAATTTCTCCTTTTATTTCTGATAGTTTTATAAAACTCCTTATTAATTGCGAGTAAAAAATGATGCTAGAAGTGCGTTAAACGTGGTTTGGGCTTTGACAGTGGCTGAAAGCTGTTGTGCAAGAATGGAGCGTGTCGATTCGACATGAAAAGCAAATCGCTTCTGCTCATCAATGGGGGGTGCAATCACTTGGAACTTGCGGATCTCACCAAGGTTGACTGTTTTTTGTGCAATGCCACGTGCGGCCATATCAGCCTGCGCTTTCAATGCCGGAGTGGAAAGCATTCCAACGAGAAAGTCCGAGTCAAGTTTATCCCTGTCCGGTTTCAGGTGTGCAATATGCCGCTGAAATGTGAAGCGCTCGTTCGTATCAACTTTAACAGGAACGCCATATGAGCCAACTGTGGAATACAGTACATCATCACGTTCAATTGGACAACGTTTGGTTAGCTCTGTATAAGTTTCTTCAGAAATGAATTTTGAAGTATTCAATGTCAGTTCGCCGTGAACAATGTTTGCAACAAAAATAAATGGGATGCCTGACTCCAAGAATTTTGGTGGTTGGTGAGTTCCATCTGTGATTCTGGAACACAAATTACCAAGCGAGGTTTTGGTCCATCCTTTTGGATTAGTCGACGGATCACCAAAAATATCAATGAACAGGGCTGGAATAAGTTCAGCCGCTTTTTGCTCAGCCTCACGGCGCAAGCGAACGATGCCCTCGGCACGAGAGAGAATATCAACGATACGGCGTTGTTCGGAGATTGGTGGGACATTAACTCTTGTAGATTCAAAGTCAGCACGCACAACATGCTTCATTGTGGAGCCGTGCGTTTTGGCTGACAGTTCAGCTAATGCACTTTTCAATGCATAGAAAAGATAGTCTGGATCAATATCCGCATTTGGAAGCACTTTAAAAATGTGCTGATTCAACACGCCACGGGGGCCTTCCCAGCGATAAGCATTGAGCGTAGCACTCCACGAAACAAGCAGGTCTCCGGGTTCAACTACAAGTTCAGGTTTCACACTGCGCGTTGTGTAATTAAACTTTTCCCCGGTTCCAGTTAGGTTCTGAATGCGGATAATTGGAAGTCCTTGATCCTCCCAGTCACTTGGTTTAAATGCGACGCCATTTATGAATTGGGCTGTTTCGCCAAGAGCCATCAAGGTCATGCTGACTGCTCCATCAGCGCAAGTTTTAATGCATCAACTTCCTCGGCAATTTCCGCCTCAATGGCAGCTAGTTCATCCAACAACTCCCGAGGGTCACGGTGAATAACTGCTTCTTGGCTCATCGGACGGTAACGCCCGGCAGATAAATTAAAGTCATTCCTGCGCAGTGATGCCACATCGGCAAACCACCACTGCGCTTTCCATTCTGTTGCTTCATCTCGTGCTTGCCAAACGTTTAGATTGGCGTCCTGCTGGTTGTATGCCTCAACAAGCTCCGGCAGGTCATCCGCGTTTATCGGGGTGTCGTGGTTCGCATCCAGTCTGTATCCATCATTGTCGGCATGCAGGAACATCACGTTTTCTGTACAGCCACCTTGGCGGAAGAAAAGCACAGAAGTCTTAACTCCAGAATAAGGCTGGAATACACCTCCAGGCAGCGACAGCACTGCATCAACGGTATTATTCTCAATTAGTTGTCTGCGCAATTTCTTATGTGCGCCTGTTGAACCGAATAGCACCCCCTCAGGCACGATGACACCGCATCGTCCGCCGGGTTTTAGGCTATCCATAATATATTTTAGGAAAAGCAGTTCTGTTGCTGTTGAGGTACCAACTTTAACCTCGTCCACAATTCGGTCCTTATCTAAACGACCGGAAAAAGGTGGGTTTGCTAGAATGACGTTGAATCCATCCAAGGGTAACCCAAGTTCACGTTTTTGCTGGTTATCCAGCGTCGATGTCAGTGCATTACGTTTTAGAATGCGCACGGCAGGCAAGCCACGCAATGTTAGATTCATGGTGGCAAGTCGAACCATCTTGGGATCGACATCGTTACCGAAGAAAGTGCGTTCCTGTAGGGTCTGCCACATCGGGGCGGAGAGCATGTCTCCGTGACCACGCCTGACTGGCTTGCCGTCCAGATCTGCCATTTCAATTGCATGCTCACTAGAATTGTTGAGTTTGATATGGTCATAGGCTGCTGCGAGAAATCCTGCAGTACCTGCGGCCGGGTCGTAGACTGTTTCACCAATCTTCGGATCAAGGATAGCAACAATGGCCCGAATGACATGGCGTGGCGTACGGAATTGACCTAGTTCACCAGCTTGACGAATTTGACGCAGCACATGCTCAAACAAATCACCCTTAGTGTCTGAGTCAGAAGCATCAAGGCGAAGTTCGTCTACTTTGTTGATGACTTGGGTCAGCACGGTAGGCTCATCAATACCGAGACGTGCACCGTCCATAAAATTCATTGCCGATTGACTGGCTACATCGGCGAAGAAAGGAAATACTTCATCACGCACAAAGCGAACAAGATTTTCTCCCGATAATGCTTTAGCCCATTGCGACCACCGGAAACGTTCTCGAGAGATCGAAGTTGAACCACCAAATCCAGCCGCGTTAAGTGGGTTCCTTAATGTCCATTCCCCATCGTATGGGCTTTTATAGGACTGCTTGAGCACCCTTGCACGTGCAGCGTTCTGGCTATCAAGTGTTTCGGCTAGATAGAAGTAAAACAGAAAAGCCAGTTGTTCAGCATTATTGACAGGATCGGGATAGCCACCTCCAAAAAGGTAGTCACGAATTTGGTCAATTTTCTGGCGTAGGGCGGGTGTTAAAGACATGCGTAATACTCGGGTTAGTGATGGGCAGAGTCGCCGGTGGAGTCTGAATGAAATACTTTGTTATTCATGCTTGAAATAATGTCGGCTAGTTTATCATCCCCCCCGAACAGCTCTGCAGCTTTTCTGCGACCGCCCTGACTGCTAAAGGGGGCAAATTCCAGATGGTCAGTGGTGAAGTCGTCATAAAAGTCTGCATTGGCGCGAATCTGAGATTCAACCCAGTGCAACCACCGTTCTTGCTCATAGGTAAGGGTGGTTTCTGATAACCACTCTTCAAAGCGCAGACCTAGTTCGTTTGCCTTGGCTTCTGTGGGAGATGCAAACACAGCGTTGCCGTTTTCATCGTAGGTTATCCAACCACGTGTGGCTGGATCAATATGATCGTCAGAATTGACGGTGACAACAGTAATTGGGTTGGGCTTGCCTTTGGGTTTGCTTTCAGTAATTACACCGCCCGTTGCGTATGTGTCGTCATCGCCGTGAAAATCTGTAACACCAACAAAGTCGAACATAGTGAACATAGGTTTACCGTGAGCTTTGCGGGTACCACGTCCACGCATCTGACGATAGAGAATAACCGATTTGGTAAACCGTGCAAAAATAAGGTTCAATACGTCAGGGCAATCAAAGCCGGTGTCGAGCATATTGACCGATACTAGAATCTGCGGGAACTTCTCATTCTTGAAACGTTTGATCTTTGCTAGTCCGTCAACGGTGTCATCTTTACCTGTCCCGGAAACCACATAGTCTGCATAACGTATATCTGGAGATGGCTTGAGGTGTGCAAACTCGTTATCAAACATTACGGCAAGCGCTGCAGCATGCGCCTTGTTTACAGCAAACACGATGGTTTTACCGATAAGGGGCTTGCGCTGCATGTTGGCAGCAGCATCCCAATAACCTTGCTCTATTACTTGACGATACTCGCGCACAATCGCCAAGTTACGTTCTGGAATGGTGAATTTGCGCTCTAGTGCGTTTGGGTCGACTAGTATGGGGTCTTGCACGGCGAAAGCGTCTTTTAGCTCCTTAACGGTGCGTTCATCTAATCCTTCCCAAACAATTTCTTTACTGCTAACTTTGAATCCACCTTCTGCTGCAGTTTTTACTGTCTTAGCCCTGTAAATCTGATAAGGAACTAGAAAGCCTTCTCCAATAGCTTCTTTGAGTGTGTATCGGTAGGTTGGCTCTTTAACTTCAAAGAAACGAAGCGTATCTCGAACAGCTGCTTTGTCCTCATCGTCTCCAGATTCAATGTCTTTGCTATCTGCAATACTTGGGGTTGCAGTAAGGCCAACTTGAATGCCGTCGAAGTGAAGTAACACCTTTTTCCATTTGCCGTAAATGCTGCGATGACATTCATCACTGATGATTAGATCGAAATACCCAGATGAATATTCATGGTAGATGTTAATCATTGACTGCAAAGTTGTGATGGTTATTCGCTTGGCGTCATCGAAGCGGCGACCGCTTCGCAATACATAGGATGGATAATCACGCAGATACTCGGCGAACGCATCTTCGGTTTGTAGTGCCAGCGGAATGCGATCAACAAGAAAAAGTACACGGGTTACAGCGTTTGCTTTAAACAAACGATCAATGAAGGCTGCTGCAGTGCGTGTCTTGCCTGTGCCAGTCGCCATTTCCACCAACAACTTACGGCGTCCGAAGTTTATTTCCTTGCATAGAGCATTGATACATTCTTCCTGATAACTGCGTTCAGCGATGCGTTTATCAATACTAATGGTCAGTGGATCTACGCGAAGTTCTCGCGTGGCTTTTCTTCGCTCCAAGTCATCCTGTTTGAATATTGTGCTGACTTGATGGGGATGTGCCTCATGTTGCCAATCCCAGAAGCGAATCTCCTTGCCGTTCGCAAGGAAGATGTAAGGAACTTGCAGTAACTCAGCATAGCGCTTGGCCTGCTCAGCAGCGTCTGCCGCGTTAATAGAAGATCTTTTTGCTTCAACGACTGCCATGCCGCGACCATTTCGATCGCAAAGGAGATAATCCGCACGGGTGCCATCAGGAACGGGGTACTCATAACGGACACTTATCCCGTCCGTTAATTTCCAGCCTTGGTCCTTGAGTAGGGCATCAATTAATACACGTGAAAAAGCTTCGTTTTGAGACATATGATGTCATTTTCGACTAGCTATTGATTGTTATTGTTAATTCTGTGAAACATTAACACCAAAGGGTTGGTATTTCAAAGTTTAAGATAACTTATTAAGTTTGAGGAGTCTTGAGTTTGAGTTGCTGAATTTTTCACATTACCTTTAAATGAGTAAATAAATCATGTGAAAATCCTACACCACCCTAGACGGGCAGAATATATATGGACTTAAAAAATCCCAATTTGTTGTGGAGCAAGATGCTTTTAATCGCAACCATTTCTTAAAAAATTGAGAAGCTTGTAAGTAAGTTTAGTGCGCCAATCACTGTCATTATCAAGAAAGCTGGGAGGGTAGTTGATGGCGCAACTGTCAGCGGCATGATTAGCAAGGGGAAAATCTACCTGTTCCAAGACGGTATCAGTGATATTGCTTTTGTTCAAATCTCTTAGTGGCATGAGCTATTCCATTATTGATTGTTTATTCTTAACTAAACATCAGTTTAGAGATTTTTCGTAAAGAGGGGTGTTGATACTTTGGTTCAATCAAGTTATGTTCATGTGATAATTGCACGTTAAAATATCATAAAAAACTATCCATCACTTAATTGGCAAGAACATTAAATAAAGTAATTTACTAGTAATTGCAAAGAATTGGACAAACAAGAGAATTTTAAAGGCAGCAGAAAAAGTTATGTAAGCTATTAAAATTTCTGTCATAGATTATTCGAGATATTTTAATATGCCAATAATTTATGTACCAATACGTGTACCAATAAAACTATAAAATTAATGAAATCCTTTATACGTAATGCTTAAAAGCCTTAGTTAATATTTAGATTCAGAATATCGAATAACATAAAAATCGTACACGTTTGTTTCACTCTGTTTGCGACTGCTTTAAAATAACAGGCTTGATGCATCTGGTGCTAAATTTAGTACTGAGATAGTCATCAATTGAATGGATATTGGCGATGACTTCAGGAAATCTTTTTATTATTTCAGCTCCATCTGGAGCGGGAAAAACCAGCTTAATTAAGGCGCTGATGGCGGAGGACGCCAACCTGAAGCTGTCAATTTCGCACACCACACGTCAGCCCAGACCCGGTGAACAGAATGGCATTGATTATCATTTTATTGACGAGCCTACATTTATACTGATGCTGGGCGAAGCCCAGTTTTTGGAGAGTGCGCATGTGCATGGCGCACGCTATGGTACTTCACAATGCGCGGTGGATGCGCCGCTCAAAGTTGGTCACGATGTGATTCTTGAAATTGACTGGCAAGGGGCGCAGCAGGTGAGGCGTTTATATCCGCAGGCAGTGAGCATTTTTGTATTGCCGCCTTCTATAGAAACATTGGAGCAGCGTCTTAATAGCCGTGGTCAGGACAGCCAAGAAACGATAGCGCGCAGAGTGGCCGCAGCACGAGAAGAAATGCGCCACGTAGGCGAGTTTGATTATGTTACAATCAATCTTAATTTCGAAGATGCGCTGCAGGATATACGCGCAGTCATTCGCTCTCGTCGGCTGACAGCAAATAACCAGCTGCAGCGCTATGCTGCATTAATCGACACGCTCACTTAAATCTCCATGTGGTTGAGATTGAGTGCTTAAACAACATAAGGAAATATCAATATGGCACGTATTACAGTAGATGATTGTTTGGAAAAAATTTCCAATCGTTTCGAGTTAACTTTGGTCGCAGCTTATCGCGCACGTCAGTTGCACAACGGTTCTGAGCCATTGGTGAATGTGCACAACACACGCGATAAATCCACTGTGATTGCATTGCGCGAAATCGCAGCCGGTAAAGTAGGCGTGGAAGTGTTAAGTCGCATACATGCTTAACTGCCTGCTTGCACGTATTCAATATCAATAAATACCTGGCGCTGGTAGTGAACATCCTATGTCTAAAGCCGCACATCACACTAAAGCGGAATTATCCAAACCAGCGCCTCCTCCTTTGCTGCCTGCAGATAGCAAAGACTCCCTTCTCAGCCTCAAACTCAATCAGTATTTAAAACCTCAGGATATCGAGCAAGTCTGGCAAGGCTACCGCTATGCGTTTAAAGCGCATGATGGTGTGGTGCGCAAAACCGGTGAGCCCTACATTACGCATCCGGTGTCGGTGGCCTGCATTCTGGCCGATTTGCACATGGATGTACCCACTATTCTGGCGGCGCTGCTGCACGATGTAGTGGAAGATACGTCCGTTACGACGCTGGATATAAAAGAGCTATATGGTCAGCAGGTGGCGGAGCTGGTGGATGGCGTGACCAAGCTGGATAAAATCGAGTTTCAAAGTGCCAGTGAAGCACAGGCAGAAAATTTCCGCAAAATGCTGCTGGCGATGTCGCAAGATGTGCGAGTCATTTTGGTCAAGCTGGCGGACCGCCTGCACAACATGCAGACATTGCAGGCCATGCGCCCGGAAAAGCAGCGACTTATCGCCAAAGAAACGCTGGAAATCTATGCGCCTATTGCCAATCGCCTAGGCTTAAATACGATTTACCAAACGCTTGAAGACTTAAGTTTTCAATATTTGTATCCCATGCGCTACAACGCCATTTCTAAGGCAGTGATGGCAGCGCGTGGCAATCGCAAGGAAGTCATCAGCAAAGTGCTGGAATCGATTCAGCATCAGCTTAAGGTATTTCATGTGGATGCCGAGGTGACCGGCCGCGAGAAGCACCTGTACAGCATATATAAGAAAATGACGCGTCAGGCCACACCGTTTTCGCAGGTCTATGATATTTACGGTTTCAGAGTCATCACCAAAGATCTGTCACAGTGCTATCTGGCGCTGGGTGCGCTGCATGCCTTGTATAAACCCATTCCCAGTAAGTTTAAAGATTACATTGCGATACCCAAAGCCAACGGCTATCAGTCTTTGCACACTACTTTATTAGGCCCGTTTGGCACTCCGATAGAAGTGCAGATTCGCAGTACCGAAATGCATAATATTGCAGATGCGGGTGTCGCTGCGCATTGGTTATATAAAGCCACTGATGCTGAGTTGACGGTCATTCAGCAGCAGACGCATCAATGGCTGCAGCGCTTGCTGGATATCCAAAGCGAAAGTACCGATTCTCTCGACTTTCTGGAACATCTTAAAATTGATTTGTTTCCGGATGAGGTGTATGTGTTTACGCCTAAAGGCAGCATTATGGCGCTGCCTAAACGGGCAACAGCCGTAGATTTTGCCTACGCAGTGCACTCAGATATTGGTAACAGCTGTGTTGCGGTGCGTATCAATCATGAGTTGGCGCCGCTGCGCACCGAACTTAAAAATGGTGACCATGTGGAGATCATCACCGGCTCTTTGGCCAAGCCTAACCCGGCTTGGCTTAACTATGTGGTCACCGGACGCGCCCGTGCGCATATCCGGCATTTCCTCAAATCGCAGCGCACTTCAGAGGCAGCGCAAATTGGTGAGCGTCTGCTGAACCAAGCACTGCGCGCCATGCATGTAGATCCAAAACAGATTTCGGAAGACGACTGGCAAAAACTGATACGTGACTATGGCCTGAAAGAAAAGAATGAAATTCTCACGGAAATCGGTTTAGGCAAGCGCCAGAATGTGATGGTGGCACATCAGTTGATTGCCATGACCGATGTGCATGTGGAAAAACACACTAAGATGCCTGCGAAGTCGCTGGATACGATTACGATTCGCGGCACGGAAGGTATGGCGGTGCAATTTGCCCCATGCTGCCGCCCGATTCCTGGGGATCCGATTCTGGGCTTTATCAATAAGGATAAAGGCTTGGTGATTCATACGCATGATTGCCCAAGTGTGCGCAAGTTTAAGCTTGATCCTGACAAATGGCTGGATGTGGAATGGGAGCCTGAAAGCGAACGTTTGTTTAAAACCAACCTCAACCTTACCGTGGCCAATCAGCCGGGCATGCTGGCTAAAATTGCCTCAGGCATTGCCGATGCAGGTTCTAACATTGATAGCGTGAGCGTCGAAGAAGAAGATGGCAGCGCATACGCTAATCTATATTTCACGGTACAAGTGAAAAACCGCGTGCACTTGGCCGACTTAATGCGCGGCCTGCGCAAAATCCCGGATGTGGTGCGCATTAATCGCACCAAAGGCAGCGCGGCTAATATTCGCTCCACCAGCGGCAAAGTCAATTCTCAATAAGTGATTGTTGAGCACCATTTTTAAGCAGTCAATTTTTAACCATTTATTTTTTAACCATTTATTTTTTAATTAGTAAGCAAAATTATGACAAAACAAATCATTCAAACACAAGGCGCTCCAGCTGCAATAGGTACTTATTCACAAGCCGTTAAAGTAGGTAATACGGTTTATTTATCCGGCCAGATTGGCTTGGATCCGGCAACTATGCAAATGGTGGATGGAATCGAAGCGCAAGTGCACCGTGTGTTCAGCAACCTTAAAGCTGTGGCGGAAGCCGCAGGCGGCAGTTTGGCGGATGTGGTGAAGCTCAATATCTTCTTGACTGATTTATCACACTTCACACTGGTGAACACCATCATGGCCGAATACTTCAGCCAGCCTTACCCAGCGCGCGCTGCGGTGGGTGTTGCTTCACTGCCACGCGCTGCGTTGGTGGAAGCGGATGGCGTGATGGTAATTTAGTTGTTAAGAGGGTGAACAGCCACTTGTTAATTTTGCCTGATGGGCTGCCGGTACCTGCCGATGACGGATTGGCAGCCCATTTGACAGGAATGCAGTTGCCAGACATTCTGCTTGAAGCTACAAATGGGCTATTTATAAATTTGGCTGATTTCAAACGAAGCGTCGTGATTTATGTATACCCACTCACTGGTCAACCAAATGTTGCACTACCATCCGGTTGGGATGAGATTCCAGGCGCTCGAGGCTGTACTCCACAGGCATGTGATTTCAGTAATCATTATCAAACTCTAAACGCGCTTGATGCTGAAGTCTTTGGCTTAAGTACGCAAGTGAGTGCTTATCAATTAGAGTTTAAAAATCGGCTACATTTACCTTTTGATTTGCTAAGTGATGACACTTTGAAATTGAAACAAAGCCTGGGTCTGCCCACTTTTAGCGTAGATGGTATGACTTTGTACAAAAGATTGACGCTGGTTGCTAAAAATCAGCAGATTGAAAAAGTTTTTTATCCAGTTTTTCCACCTAATGAACATGCAAGCCAAGTGATACATTGGCTTCAAAACAATTAGTCATTATGCTGCTGGCCGACATTAAAGCTTTCACCAAGCCACTGATTAGCGGTCTTTCAAAACTTGGCATCAGCAATTTGCAGGGCTTATTACTGCATTTGCCGCTGCGCTACATTGATGAAACCCATATCACTGCGATTCGCGATTTGCGCTTGGGAGACTCGGCGCAGGTGGAAGGTGAAATCGTGCATGCCGAAGTGAGCTATAAGCCGCGTAAGGCATTAATTGCACGATTGCAGGATGCTAGTGGTCAGCTTTCGTTGCGCTTCTTGAATTTTTACCCGAGTCAGATTGCTACGCTTAAAGTAGGTAATCAATTGCGGGTTTATGGCGAAGTGCGCAGTGGTTTTTTTGGCTATGAAATGGTGCACCCCACTTGCAAATCAGTGGGGCAGAAAACCCAAGTCGCGGAGACTTTAACCCCAGTTTATCCTACAGTCGCCGGCCTTACGCAGCTTAATCTACGCAAGGCGGTGAGCATTGCCTTGGGTTTGGCATCTCTCAAAGAAACTTTACCTGAAGCTATTTATCAGTCGCTCGGCCTACCCAGTTTTGCCGATAGCGTGCGTGGCCTGCATCATCCCGCGCCCGATGCCGATATGCAGGCTTTGGAAAATAAAACCAGCCCATATTGGCGCAGGCTGGCGTTTGACGAGCTGTTGGCGCAGCAGCTTTCGATGCGCCAGCATTATGCGCGCAGACGCAGTGTCAGCGCACCGCAATTTCAGCCCTCCAAACTACTTATTTCTGCTTTGCTTAAAAGTTTGCCGTTTGCACTCACTCGCGCACAGCAAAAGGTCGCACTGGAAATTCAGCAGGATTTAACTCAGCCGCACCCTATGCAACGCTTGCTGCAGGGCGATGTCGGCAGCGGCAAAACGATTGTGGCCTGCATGGCGGCATTGCAAAGTATAGAGGGCGGCTGGCAGGTGGCGCTGATGGCGCCGACTGAAATTTTGGCTGAGCAGCATTATCGAAAAATGCTCACTTGGTTAACTCCGCTTCATATTCAAACCGCATGGCTGAGCGGCAGCCAAAGTAAAAAAGAGCGCGAAGTTGCATTGACTGCGATTGCGGAGGGCAGTGCCAAGTTTGTGGTGGGTACGCACGCACTGTTTCAGGAAGCGGTGAAGTTTAAGAATTTGGGTTTGGCCATTATTGACGAGCAGCACCGTTTTGGCGTGCATCAGCGTCTGGCTTTACGCCAGAAGGGGCAGCCAGAGCCACATCAGCTCATGATGAGTGCGACGCCAATTCCGCGCACTTTATCCATGAGTTATTACGCGGATTTGGATGTGTCCGTGATTGATGAACTGCCGCCCGGGCGCACACCGGTAGTGACTAAGCTAATATCCGAGACGCGGCGTGATGAAGTGCTGCAGCGCGTACGTGACGCTTGTTTGCAGGGCAATCAGGCGTATTGGGTATGTCCGCTGATTGAAGAATCAGAAGCGCTGCAGTTATCTACGGCCAATGATACGTTTTCTTTAATGCAGGCCGAATTTCCTGAATTGAAAGTAGGCCTGATTCATGGCCGTATGAAACCGGCTGAAAAACAGGCAGTGATGGCGGCATTCAGCACAGGGGAGCTGCAATTATTAGTCGCGACTACGGTGATTGAGGTGGGGGTGGATGTACCCAATGCCAGTTTAATGGTGATTGAGCATGCCGAGCGCATGGGCTTGTCACAACTGCATCAGCTGCGTGGGCGTGTAGGACGCGGTGCGGCAAAAAGCCTGTGTATTTTACTCTACCAGAACAAACTTTCGGAAACAGCGCGCGCGCGCTTAAAAGTGATTTATGAGAGTAACGACGGCTTCGAAATTGCGCAGGCCGATTTGCACATTCGCGGCCCGGGCGAGTTGCTCGGTGTGCGCCAGAGTGGCGTACCCATGCTGAAAATTGCCGATTTGGAACGCGATGCAGATTTGCTGGAATTCGCCAAAACAAGGGCCGATGAATTATTAAAAAAATATCCACAGCAAGTAGAGGCACACTTGAATCGCTGGATGCAGGCTGCAGCTGAATTGGTGAAGGTCTAGTTGCTTAAGGTATATCGTTTGCTGAGTCAGTATCTCAACTGTGAGTGTGAGATAATCTAATGCGTGAAAATTAATCAACATGTCGCCGGTAGTCGTGCACGCTGGCTTAAAAATCCGGTGCAAAGTCATTCTTATCGCACTTGGCTGATTGAAGCCGATTCTCTGACTGCGCGCTTACAAAAACGTTATGCAGATTTTAGGGTGCAAGCGGCGAGAGTAAGTGCGCAAAAGCCAAGCCATGAAGAAGCAGATTTGCTGCATGTGGCTGTGCGAGAAAATGCGCAAATACGCGAAGTGCTGCTGTTTGGCAATGCCAAGGCGGTCGTGTTTGCACACAGTGTTTTGCCTTACAAAAGCTTGCGAGGCGCTTGGCGCAGTTTAGGCAGCTTGGGCAATAAACCCTTGGGCGCTGTGCTGTTTGCAAACCCGAATGTGAAACGCACACCGCTGGCTTACAAAAAACTGTCCTTGAATCATCGTTTGTATCAGGCAGCGATAAAGCACTTATCAGAGAAGCCGGATTATTTATGGGCGCGGCGCTCAATATTCAGTTTAAATTGCGCGAGCATTATGGTGGTTGAGATATTTTTACCCGCGTTGATAAAATCTTAAAGCCATGAAATCTTGAAACGGTCTAGTGTTGAAAATTAACGCAATTAAAAATCAGAGTCTGCATTTTGTGCGACTGATGCGCTTGGATAAGCCCATCGGCATTCTTCTTTTGTTGTGGCCAACGCTGTGGGCATTGCTGATTGCAGGCAATGGCAAGCCAGACATGGCTGTGGTGCTGATATTCGTTTTGGGCACTGTGCTCATGCGCAGTGCAGGTTGTGTGATGAACGACATTGCTGATGCCGATTTCGACGGCTTGGTTGAGCGTACTAAAAATCGCCCGTTGGCGCAAAAAGCAGTGAGTAAAAAAGCGGCCTATATATTGACGTTAACACTGAGTTTAGTTGCGTTTGGCTTGGTGAATCTGTTAAACACATTGACGGTGCAGCTGTCATTCATGGCCTTGTTTCTGGCGGCAAGCTATCCACTTACCAAGCGTTTTTTTGCCATGCCTCAGGCCTATTTAGGTATCGCTTTTGGTTTTGGCATCCCAATGGCATTTGCCGCGCTTAATAATCAAGTGCCACAAGTTGCCTGGATTTTGCTGTTGGCGAATGTATTCTGGGCCGTGGCTTATGACACCGAATATGCAATGGTGGATCGGGAGGATGATCTCAAAATCGGCATTCAGTCTTCAGCGATTACCTTTGGACGATTTGACGTGCTGGCGGTGATGTTGTGCTATGCAGTTACTTTGATGATTTTGTTTTTGGTAGGGCAGCAGCTCAATTTGAGCATTTACTACTACATCGGTCTTGTGCTGGCATTAGTATTGGCTATTTATCATTATTGGCTCATCCGTCATCGCGACAGAAAAAACTGTTTCCGCGCATTTTTAGGCAATAATTGGTTCGGTTTTTTCGTATTCGCTGGTATGCTTGCGCATTATTTGCAAGCCGCTGCGTACTGATTTCAAAAGTATTTTGCAAAAAACGCATGATGCCGCGTAATTGTGTTTGACAGAAGGCATTGCTTTGGCATAAAATCCGCCTCTTAATTTTTTTAGCTCATAGTATTGGTAACACGATGAAAACCTTTTCAGCAAAATCACATGAAGTGAAGCGCGACTGGTTTGTGGTTGATGCCACAGACCTGGTGTTAGGCCGTTTGGCTAGCGCAGTTGCACACCGTTTGCGTGGCAAACATAAAGCCATTTACACACCTCACGTAGATACAGGTGATTACATTGTCGTGATTAACGCCGACAAATTAAAAGTGACTGGCAATAAAGCAGACGACAAGCTTTACCACAGACACTCTGGTTACCCAGGTGGTATCACAACAACAACATTCTCTAAAATGCAGGATCGTTTCCCAGGTCGCGCTCTGGAGAAAGCAGTGAAAGGCATGCTGCCTAAAGGTCCTTTAGGTTATGCCATGATCAAAAAACTTAAGGTTTATGCAGGTAATGAGCATGACCATGCGGCACAACAACCGCAACCATTGACCATCTAAGGATAAAAAATGATCGGTAAATACAACTATGGTACAGGTCGCCGCAAAAGCTCAGTGGCACGTGTGTTCCTGAAATCTGGCAAAGGCAACATCATTGTGAATGACAAGCCTGTTGACGAATATTTCTCACGTGAAACATCACGTATGATTCTGCGTCAGCCATTGGAATTGACAAACAACACGACTAGCTTCGATATCATGGTCAACGTGATTGGTGGCGGTGAGTCCGGTCAAGCGGGTGCAGTACGTCATGGTATTACACGTGCATTGATTGACTACGACGCAGCATTGAAAAGCGCACTGTCAAATGCAGGTTATGTAACACGTGACGCACGTGAAGTTGAGCGTAAAAAAGTTGGTTTACGCAAAGCGCGTCGTCGTAAACAATTCTCTAAACGCTAATATTTGGCGGTTGAGTTTAAGAAAGGTCGCTTTAGCGGCCTTTTTTATTTGTTATTGGATGAAAAAGCCACAGCGCATATAATCCAAGCATTAGATTGACTGATAACGATATGACAAGCAAAAAAATCAAAGTAGGTATTGTAGGTGGCACCGGCTATACCGGAGTAGAGTTGCTGCGTTTGTTAGCGATACATCCGGATGTGGAACTGACGGCGATTACCTCGCGTGGCGAAGCTGGTATGCCAGTTGCGGAGATGTTTCCGAGCTTGCGTGGCTTCGTGGACTTGGCCTTTTCAGACCCAGCGACCGCAAACCTGACCGCTTGCGATGTCGTGTTCTTTGCCACGCCACATGGCGTAGCCATGAGCCAGGCACAGGCGCTGCTTGCAGCTAATGTAAAAGTGATTGATTTAGCTGCGGATTTTCGTTTGCAGGATACTGCCGTTTTTGAAAAATGGTACAAAATGCCGCACAGATGTCCAGATGTCCTAGCCGATGCGGTTTACGGGATACCTGAGCTTTATCGCGAAAAAATAAAATCTGCACAGGTCATCGGCAATCCTGGCTGTTATCCAACGACAGTGCTATTAGGGTTGGCACCACTGCTGGAAGAAGGTCTGATTGATTTCTCGGCGCCGATTATTGCTGATTCAAAATCCGGTGTTTCAGGCGCAGGCAGAAAAGCTGAAGTAGCCACTCTATTTGCAGAAGCCAGCGATACCATGAAGGCTTATGGCGTATCTGGCCATCGGCATCATCCAGAAATTCATGCACAGCTGACGCAGCTGGCAGGCACCGATGTTCAGTTTGTTTTTGTGCCGCATTTAATTCCGATGATACGTGGTATGTTGTCTACAATTTACGTTAAACTGACTGATAAGGCTAAAGCGGTTGATTTACAGGCTTTATATCAGCAGCGTTATCAGCACGAATCTTTTGTCGACGTGATGCCGGCGGGCAGCCTGCCTGAGACTCGTTCGGTGCGTGGTTCAAATGTATTGCGTATAGCGCTGCATTCACAAGTGCAGACCGGTTATTTAACCTTGGTGGTTATTCAAGATAATCTGGTGAAAGGCGCTGCAGGGCAGGCTGTGCAAAATATGAATATTATGTTTGGCCTGTCTGAGGCTACAGGTTTAGGTGTAGTGCCTTTGCTGCCTTAGCCCTTGTAAAAATGAAACCGGTTAGAAGACGCATCAGAAGACACTTTGGCCTTACGGCAAAACAAGTGGCTGTGCGTTCCAAGCGGCCGTGGTATCTGCAATGGTGCATTACCGGTTTGTATATTTTGGCGGGATATTTCATTGGCTATTGGCAATTTTCCAGCAATCAAGATGTTTATAAAAAATTGCAGCAAATGACGCTTGAAAATCAAACGTTGAATACCAAAGTTATACAAGTGGAGCGACAACTGCAAATTGAAAAAGCAGCGCAAACAAATCTGGCAAAAGAGCTGGATACTGTGCAAGATGAAAATATGCATCTCAAGGAAGACCTGCTGTTTTATAAAAATATGGTGAACAGCAAAAAATAAATTGCGTTTGTTGGTGAATGAAGTTGAGTTGCGAAAGGATGTAGGGTGTTTTTTAAAAAAAGTAATCGTACACAAGATACCATCGAAACTTTGATAGGGGCAGATACTCGCATTGAGGGTAATGTTTATTTTTCGGGTGGTTTGCGCGTGGACGGTACCGTGTTGGGTGCGGTTACTGAACCAAATGACAAACCAGGCACACTAATCTTAAGCGAACAGGGCAAGATAGAAGGTGCAGTCACTGCATCCAAAGCAGTCATCAATGGCAGTGTTACCGGGCCGGTAAGAGCTAGTCAGTTCATCGAGCTACAGACTAAAGCCCGAATTATTGGGGACGTTTATTACAATTCTCTGGAAATTCACACAGGCGCGGTGGTGGAAGGTAAGCTGGTCTACCTAGGCGATACACAGAATAACAGTAACTAAGCGGAATGCAGGCATTGAATGCCAAAAGAAATAATTTTTTGAAAATAGGAGTACACCATGAGTACAGTAGCAGAAGTGCAAGAAGTTGAGATGCCATCTCCTTTGGTTTTTACTGATAATGCAGCTAAAAAAGTGAAAGAACTGATTGAAGAAGAAGGTTCACCAGATTTAAAACTGCGCGTCTTTGTCAGTGGCGGCGGCTGTTCCGGCTTCCAATATGGATTCACCTTTGAAGAGGAGGTGAATGATGATGATACGCAGGTACAGAAAGACACCGTAACATTGTTGATTGACCCGATGAGTCTGCAGTATCTGATGGGAGCGGAAATTGATTATCAGGATAGTCTGCAAGGTTCACAGTTTGTGATTCGCAATCCTAACGCGCAAACGACTTGTGGCTGTGGCTCTTCCTTTTCCGTGTAAGCCGTCACTTTAGTATCAGTCATAAATAGTCAACATTAAAAAAGCCTCGCAATTTGCGAGGCTTTTTATTTGAGGCGCCAATCATTAGCGTTTGTCTGTGCTCACAAACTCGCGTCTGACAGCTCCGGTATACAGCTGTCTTGGTCTGCCAATCTTAGCCTCAGGGTCAGCATGCATTTCAGACCATTGAGCAACCCAGCCTGCCGTTCTAGCCATGGCAAAAATTGCGGTAAACATGCTATTGGGGATACCCATCGCGCGCATGACGATGCCAGAGTAGAAGTCCACATTCGGATAAAGTTTGCGGCTGACAAAATACTCATCCTCAAGCGCAATTTTTTCCAGTTCCATGGCCAGTTTGAACATTGGGTCATCATTCAGTCCTAATTCGTTCAATACTTCATGGCAGGTTTTGCGCATGATGGCTGCGCGTGGATCCATATTGCGGTAAACACGGTGACCAAAACCCATGAGGCGGAAACTGTCAGTTTTATCTTTGGCGCGTTTGATAAATTCACCAATACGCGACACATCACCAATTTCTTCAAGCATATTGAGCGTGGCCTCATTTGCCCCGCCATGTGCCGGCCCCCACAATGATGCGATACCCGCTGAAACACAGGCAAACGGGTTAGCACCACTGGAGCCAACTAACCTGACTGTTGATGTTGAGGCGTTTTGTTCATGGTCTGCATGCAGAATGAGAATGCGATCAAACGCTTTAGCCAATATAGGATTGGGTTCGTATTTTTCACATGGGGTAGCAAACATCATGTGCATGAAATTTTCAGCATAATTCAGATGGTTTTGCGGGTAAATGAAAGGTTGCCCCAAGTTATATTTGTAGCTCCACGCGGCAATCGTTGGCACTTTTGCAAGCAAGCGGTGTGCAGACACTTCACGATGCTTGGCGTCACGAATGTTCATTGAATCGAAGTAGAAGGCTGAAAGTGAACCTACAACTCCTACCATGACGGCCATCGGGTGGGCGTCGCGCCTGAAGCCCCGGAAAATATTATTCAGCTGGTCATGCAGCATGGTGCTGCCACTGATGGTATCAACGAACTGCTTTTTCTCAGCGGCATTGGGGAGCTCACCGTGCATGAGCAAATAGGCGACTTCCAGAAAGTCACAGTGTTCGGCAAGGTCTTCAATAGGATAGCCACGGTAGTAGAGCAAACCATTTTCACCATCAATGTAAGTGATGCCGGAATTACAGGCCGCTGTAGACATAAAACCTGGATCATAAGTAAATACGCCATGCTTGCTGAGCGCGCGAATATCAATTACATCGTTGCCGAGCGATCCGGAAAGTACAGGCAACTCGATGGCGTCAGCGCCATTATCTAAATGCAGGGTTGCTTTGGTAGGTTTTTGTTTCATAAGATTTTGCTATTCATCATTATCGTTTGGCATCATTATACTTTAAGCTCGTAGCATTGACCCCAAAATCAGGCTGGATACACTGCGCCCAGAATACGGGGACCATTGGCACCGGTCACTGCTGAAAGATTCATGGCCACACCATGGATGCATTGTTTGGCTAGCCAGGCAAAAGCAATTGCTTCTGCCCAGTCAGTACCAACACCCAGACTGTCGGTATTCGATATCAGCGTGTCAGGCATGCATGCAGCAAGCTCTTCTATTAATAAACTGTTTTTAGCGCCGCCACCACAAAGATAAATTTGCTGAACATCACCACAGAAGTCAGAAATAGCCTGATAAATAGATATTGCACTAAGTGCGGTTAAGGTTCTTGCAACATTTTCGGGTGCATAGCTGCCCTGATTCAAGTGCAGATTCAACCAATGTGCATTAAACAAATCGCGCCCGGTGCTCTTGGGGGGGGGCATCGAGAAGTAAGGGTCTTCCAGCATTTTATTAAGTAACTCAGGCATAAGTGCGCCGCTGCGCGCCCAATTACCGTTTTCATCATAATCCAAATTTAGATGGCGCTTAACCCACATGTCCAGCAGCATATTGCCGGGGCCAGAATCGAAACCCAGTAGCTTGCCGGAAGTTGGTAAATAAGTGATGTTGGCGATGCCGCCGATGTTAACGATGGCGCGATTTTGAGTTTTGCTGGCAAACATGGCTTGATGAAACACTGGTACTAGCGGTGCACCTTGACCGCCAGATGCAATATCTCGACTTCTGAAATCTGATACTACATTGATGTTAGTCAGTTCAGCCAGCAAAGCTGCGTTGCCAATTTGCATGGTAAACCCCAACTCTGGACGATGGCGTATGGTTTGACCATGGCAGCCGATTGCAGTAACAGCATTGCTTGAAACTTTTGCTGCTTGAAGAAGCTCATGCACGGCTTGTACATAGAGCTGTGACAGTTGATTGGCTAGCAGCGCACAGGTTTCCAGTTCATTGTCAGAGGGGTGCTGTAACGTGAGCAGCGCGCTGCGTAGCGGCGCTGGGTAAGCAATAAAATGCGTATGCAAAACCTGGGGATTGTTCTGGTCGCTAAATCTAACTAATGCTGCATCTACACCATCTAGGCTGGTGCCCGACATCAGTCCGATGAAAAGCTCGCCAGCCATGATGATATGTTTCTGAATATTCTACAGTTGGGTTATTCCAGCGCAGCGATATTGCTGGAGTCTAATAACATCAATTGTGCAGTGAGTTGTTGGCTGATCTGCTCAAATTCAGCGCGTTTGCTACTGTCAATGGAGTTGGCTTTCGGCAACGCAACTTTCATAGGATCGCGATGCTGACCATTCAGCAAGAATTCATAATGTAAATGTGGGCCAGTGGCTACGCCGGTCATGCCGACAAAACCGATAATTTCACCTTGAGATACTTTTTTGCCTACACGTAAACCAGGTGCGAATCTGGACAAATGGCCATAAACCGTGCTGATGCCTTGGTTGTGTTTTAATACAATCACATTGCCATAGCCGCCTTTGCGCCCTACAAAACTTACCGTTGCATCGCCAGAGGCTTTGACGCGAGTGCCGGTAGGCGCAGCCATATCCACTCCTTTATGTGCTCTTACTCTTTGCAGCACTGGGTGGTAACGTGCCAGACTAAACCCTGAGCTTACGCGCGTAAACTCCAGTGGTGAGCGCAAGAATGATTTGTGCAGGCTTTTGCCTTCGGGTGTGAAGTACTGCATTTTGCCATCATGGCCTCTGAAGCCGATAGCACGGTAAGTTTTGCCATTATTAACGAACTCAGCGGCTAACACTTCCCCGGTTTTCAACAGTGCACCCTCATGATAGCTACCCTCATAAATTACATTGAATTGGTCGCCGTTGCGTAAATCGGAATGAAAGTTGATTTCACTTTCAAAAATGTCAGCCAGTTGAATGGCAATGCTATCAGGAATATTTGCTGCATCGGTGGCACCGAACAGTGAGCTGGTAATTCTTGCAGATTTTAGGATAGGACGAATTTCTAACTGACGCTGAATTTGTTCTGCTTCATAGCTATCAGCAGATTTTTTAATACTGATATATTGGTCAGCAGCTAATTGATATTCCAACTTGATCAGATTGCCGTCGGCATCTATTTCGGCTTCAATTTGTCTACCTGGAATCAGCGTACTGGCGATTTGGCTGGCTACGTTATTGCTGCGCACAAAATCATAGGCTTCGCGGTTACGAATGTTTAGTCTGCTGAGCAAGCTTTGCAGGGTGTCGTCGCGGCGAACGAAATCTTTGTACCAAAAGTTTTGATTTGCTGCTTCTGCCGAAATGTTTAAATCTTCAGTAATGGGCAGCGTGAGTTCTTCAATCACAGTTTCAGTTTCAATCGTACCGGTAATGGTTTGTGGCACGATACCGAACGCTGCGTAAATGCCAAATAAAGGCAGGCAGGAGATAGCCAGTACCCAGCGCAGCTTAAATTTGCGTTGCTGCTTGCGCTCCGCGTTATTGTTGTTTTGCGCTAAAATAGGCGTTTGGTTTAAATTGTGATTGAGCTCGTTAATATCCACGGGCTTGCCTTCGAAAATTTGACACGGCCCCAAATACTAACAGAATGCTCAACGAAAACAAGTAAATGGACCATAAAAGTAATATAGATTAAAGGTGTGACGACGTGAATATAGACATTAACCAACAGCTTGCAGTGATAAAGCGCGGTGCAGATGAGCTTTTAATCGAGACAGAATTAGTTGAGAAGCTTAAGAAAGGACAGCCGCTCAGAATCAAAGCAGGTTTTGATCCTACTGCACCTGACTTGCATTTGGGACACACTGTCTTAATCAATAAGTTGCGCCAATTTCAGGAGCTTGGTCATCAAGTCTTGTTTCTCATCGGAGATTTTACCGGCATGATTGGCGACCCAACCGGTAAAAGCGCAACACGTCCCCCGCTCACTGCAGAGCAAGTGCAGCAAAATGCCAAAACCTACACTGAACAAGTATTCAAAATCTTGAAACCTGAGCAGACCGAGGTTGTTTTTAACTCAAAATGGCTCACTGAGTTAGGTGCCGCCGGTATGCTTAAACTGGCAGCCAGTCACACCGTTGCCAGAATGTTGGAGCGTGATGATTTTTCCAAGCGTTTTAAAGGTAATCAACCGATTGCCATTCATGAATTCCTGTACCCCTTGTTGCAAGGTTATGACTCTGTTGCATTGAAAGCGGATGTGGAGCTAGGCGGTACGGATCAGAAATTCAACCTGCTGATGGGACGTGAACTACAAAAGCAGGCAGGCCAGAGTCAACAATGCGTTTTAACCATGCCCTTGCTTGAAGGTCTCGATGGCGTGAATAAGATGTCCAAATCACTAGGTAACTATATAGGTATTGCTGAAGCGCCTGAAATCATCTTTGCCAAAATCATGTCGATTTCAGATGAGTTAATGTGGCGTTATATTGAGCTGCTTTCATTTGAGTCATTGGAAACCATTGCGAAATGGAAGTCTGATGTTGACGCAGGCGCTAACCCACGTGATATTAAAGTGCGTTTTGCGCAAGAAATAGTGGCGCGCTTCCATAGTCAAGCAGATGCAGAAAAAGCATTGGCTGATTTTCAAACGCGCTCTAAAGGCGGTATTCCTGATGAAGTGCCTGAAGTGTCAGTGACGATTGACGGTGACACGATAGGTGTTGCACAGCTATTAAAGCTTGCCGGATTGGTGGCCAGCACATCTGAAGCATTCAGATCTATAGAGCAGGGCGGTATCAAGCTCGATGGTGAAAAGGTTTCTGATAAAGCATTGACACTTAATAAAGGTGCCAAAGTTGTGGCACAGGTAGGCAAGCGTAAGTTTGCAAATGTAACAATTTTGTAACAGTGCTAACTAGCGCTTGACCAAATAATTAAGCGCTGTAAAATGCGCGCCTTCTCTGATGAATTGCTTCACGGCAAATGCTCTGAGAAGCGCTAAAAACAAAGCGTTAATCGTAAGCAATACTGATATAAAAATATTTTTAAATTAGTATTGACGAGATTAAAAAGCACTGTAAAATGCGCGCCTTCGCTGAATTAAATAAGACAGCGAAGTGCAGCAAAAAAACACTGCAAACATTAATTCATAATTATTTAGAAATTAGTGTTGACGGTAAAAAAAAGCGCTGTAT
>VFQO010000914.1_pt1 | contig 27033 bp, 20 predicted proteins | sample 3512331 | NCBI WGS metagenome assembly VFQO01 (sample SAMN10412371, study PRJNA504923) | tailings metagenome | isolation source: Replicate 3 from Balatoc abandoned mine | place: Philippines: Itogon, Benguet | collected 2017-08-28 | reverse complement strand
GCTACGGGGTCGCCTATGCCTATGCGCAGGACAACCTGTGCCTGCTGGCCGAGGAATTCGCGACCGTCGCGGGCGAACGCTCGCGCCACTGGGGGCCGGAGGCGAAGGCAACGCTCGGGTTCCAGGAGGTCGACAATCTGTCTTCCGACGTGTTCTTCCGCGCGGTGATCGATCTGCCCACCCTGCGCGAGGGCGCCAAGACCCTGCCCGCCCGCGCGCAGGACCTGATGGCCGGCTATGTCGCGGGCTATAACCGCTTCCTGCGCGACGCCGGACCCGATGGCATCCCGGCCGAATGCCGCGGCAAGGCCTGGGTGCGACCGATCACCAGCGACGACATGCTGCGCCTCAACGAAAAGCAGATGCTGCTGGCGAGCTCGCTGAACCTTGCCCCCGCGATCGCCAACGCCGCCCCGCCGGGCGCGCCTGCGCCCAAGGTCGCGATTGCCATGCCCAACCCGAGGGAACTGGGCATGGGCAGCAACGGCTGGGCCTTCGGCGGCGACGTCACAGCCGACGGACGCGGGATGGTGATCGGCAATCCGCACTTCCCGTGGAAGGGCCCCAGCCGCTTCTGGCAGATGCACGTCAAGGGCCCCAAGGGCTACGAGGTGATGGGCGTAGGATTGGCTGGAACGCCGATGCCGACGCTCGGCTTCAACAAGGACATCGCCTGGACCCACACCGTCACCGAAGCGCGGCACTTCACGCTCTACCAGCTGACGCTCGATCCAGCCGATCCGACCCGCTACATGGTCGACGGCAAGTCCGAAGCGATGACCGCCGAGACCGTGACCGTGCCCATGCCCGATGGCCAGCCGGAGGTCTCCCGCACGCTCTGGTCCACCCGCTTCGGCCCGGTGTTCATCATCCCCGACCGCGGCATCGCCTGGAGCAAGCAGAGCGCCTTTGCCCTGATGGACGCCAACCGCGGCAACCAGCGCGGGATCGAGACCTGGCTGCGCATCGGCGAGGCCCGCAATGTCGGCGAGGTCAAGGCGGCGGTGAGCGAGACGCTCGGCATTCCCTGGGTCAACACTATCGCCGCCGACCGCTTCGGCGATGCGCTTCACGCCGATGTCACCGCCGTGCCCAACGTATCGGCGGCCAAGGTCAAGGCTTGCTCGACCCCGATCTCGGGCCTGTTCGCCGAGCTGGCGATCCTGCTCGACGGGTCGAAATCGGCCTGCGCCTGGGATGTGGCGGAAGGCACGCCGGTGCCGGGCCTGATGCCGGCGGGCGATCAGGCGGCGACGGTGGTGCGCAGCTACCTCACCAATTCCAACGACAGCTACTGGATCAGCAACCCGGCGATGCCGCATCCCGAGCTGTCGCCGATCCTCGGCGAATACCGCACCGCGCGCACGCTGCGCACCCGTTCCAACTTCACCGAGACCGAGACAATGCTGGCGGCAGGCAAGCTCGATCATGCCCGCGCGGCGGCCCTCGCCTTCGGCAACAAGAGCCTTGCAGCGGATATGGCCATGCCCGAATTGCTGAACCTGTGCGCCAAGGCCGAAGACGCGGCGGCGCGCGGCTGCGCGGCGCTGGCGAAGTGGGACCGGCGGTTCGATGCCGACAGCCGCGGCGCGCGCCTGTTCCGCGCCTTCTGGCCGCAGGCCGAGCGGATCAAGGGGCTGTGGGCGGTGCCGTTCGACCCCGCGCAGCCCGTCACCACCCCGCGCGATCTGGCGACCGAGGGCGAGACCGGCACCAAGCTGCTCGAAGCCCTTGCCGCGACTGTCTCGGCGATGGAGCAGGCCGGCCAGGCGCTTGATGCCCGCTGGGGAGACGAACAGCAGGTGATGGCGGGCAACGAGGCGATCCCGATCCATGGCGGTCCGGGCGGGCTCGGCATCCTCAACATGCAGGAATCCGACCGCGCGCCCAACGGCCGGCTCGTGCCGCGTCACGGGACGAGCTATATCCAGATCGTCGGCTTCGACGACAAGGGACCGGTCGCCGACGCAATCCTGAGCTACAGCCAGTCGACCAACCCCGCCTCGCCCCATGCCGCCGACCAGACCCGCGCCTATGCCGAGAAGCGCTGGCACCGCCTGCCGTTCCACCGCAAGGACATCCGCGCGCAGGCGATCGGCAAGGCGGTCCGCATCCGCGAGTAGGCCGCGAACGCGCGGCGTCAGGCAGGGGGAAGGCTGCAGCGTGTGGGATCGCCCCGCGCAGGGTCGTCGGACCAATTCAGATGTCCGCTTAGCGCCACCACGTCGGATGGTGGGTAGCATGTCGATCGCCAGAAAGCGGACGAGGCCACCAGTCAGCCTGGACCGCTGAATTTGGGACTTAGCTGCCGATCTGGAAACTGGATCCGAACATCGGGTCTTGCCTAAAAGCCGACGTTTTGCCGTCAAGCGAGCAGGGCGACACGACCAAGCGAGCGGCCGTTGTCGGACTAGCGGCCCGCCGTTTTGCATGCATGAAGCTGCCGGAAGCGTCATTGCGATTTCAGAAAGGCGAACCAATCGGTTCCCGCAGCGCATTCACGTGTTTGCGCCCTTCCAGACACAAGAAAGCACCGGCCTGCATACCCTGCCTCGCATGGCTGACGTGCGGCGTAGAGACCTGCCGCTTCTGGGTCCGAGAACCACCCGCAATATCGGTTGCACAGTGCGCCGTCAGGTCAGACTGACGCCCAGCGAAGTGGCGGCCTTGGTGATGAATTTGGTCACCTGCTGCCCGCCCTGCTCGTAAACCTCTGCCCCGTCCATATCGCTAATCACAGCGAACTGCGCGGCAACATTTTCCGGGGTGCAATCCTCGGGCGCGAGATAGATGCCGGCGGTTTCCATGATGACAGTGCGGGAAAAGCCCCCCGCAGTCGCATCGAGGATCACGCGGGAGGGCGCATCCTCGCTTACCAGATAGAGCAGGCCGGGGGTGACCGCCTCTGGCTCCATCAGTTCGACGATTTTCGGCGGCAGCAGATCCCGCGTCATCTGCGTCGCAGCGCCCGGCGCGAGCGTGTTGACGCGGATGTTGTTTTTCGCGCCCTCGATGTGGAGCACGTTCATCAGGCCCACCACCGCCATCTTGGCCGCGCCGTAATTGGACTGGCCGAAATTGCCGTAGAGGCCGGAGGAGGAGCTGGTCATGCAGATCCGCCCGTAATTCGCCGCCTTCATGTGCGGCCAGCACGCCATGGCGCAGATCGCCGAGCCCGTCAGGTGGACGCGGATCACTGCCTCCCAGTCGGCCAGCGTCATCTTGGCAAAGCTGGTATCGCGCAGGATCCCGGCATTGTTGACGAGGATGTCGGCGCTCCCCCAGTCGCGCACCGCCTTGGCAACCATGTCGGCGACCTGTTCGGGATTGGCGACGTCCGCCCCGTGGGCCATCGCGGTACCGCCCGCCGCGCGGATCAGCGCGACGGTCTCCTCCGCCCCGGCGCTGGTGCCGCCATCGGGGCCGGAGCCGCCGCCATAGTCATTGACCACCACCTTGGCCCCGCGCGCGGCCAGCCCCAGCGCATGGCTGCGCCCGAGGCCCGCGCCCGCTCCGGTGACGATGGCGACGCGGTTGTCGAAACGAATGGTCATTGCTGCTCTCCGGTCAAAGTGCTGAGGGGTCGGGATTGTGTTCGCTCGGTCCATTCGCGCGCGATCGCGGCCATGGCCTCGGGGTAAGTGATACGCGGCGCCCAGCCGAGGTCGCGGCGGATCGCGGCAGCGTCGATACGGTTGGAAAAGCCAACCAGATTGAGCCCCTCCATCGACGGCAGTGCCGGATCGTGTGGCTCGACGAGGTTCGCAGGGTCTTCATTCGCCGCGATCGCCGCCAGCGCCGCATCGACCGGGATCGCGGGCGGTGGGGGCTTGCCCGCTACCGCTGCCATATCGTCCGTAAAGCGTCGCCAGGTGACGCCGTTTTCGTCGCAAACGTTGTAGGTGCGCCCCACTGCCTCGGGACGGGTGCCCGCGAGGAACAGCGCATCGGCAAGGTTCTCTACATGGACCAGACCCGCTTCGTTGCGCTCTGCGTCACCGAACACCGCACCGCCGCTGGCCGCGATGGCTTCGAGCAGCCGGTCTCCCCAGGCACTCGTTCCGCCAAGGCCATAGACATTGGCGGGACGGATCAGGGTGAGCGGCATTCCCGAGCGTTCCGAGACCGCAAGCGCGACGACCTCCTGGCCCTGTTTCGCTCGCCCGTAGGCACCCGCCCATGGCCCGTGCCCGTCGCTCTCGCGGCAGACCTGCGTCTGGATCAGCGTGCCATAGACCGCGATCGAGGAGGCGACGACGGCGCGCCCGCCCTCAGCCGCCATCGCCTCACAGACGTGGCGGGTGCCTTGCGCGATCACATCCCATTGCCATTGGTAGCGTCCTGCCACACCGACCGGTGCGGCGAGGTGGACCACCAAACTGCAACCACGCGCCGCGTCTTCCACCGCCGCTTTATCCGCCAGGTCACCATAGGTCATACGCACCCGCTCGCCCCAGTCGGGCAGTGGTGTCTCGCCGGGTAGCGAAAAGCTGGTGACGCCCCACCCGGCGGCGAGGAACCGCGCGACAACCCGCCGCCCGATGAACCCCGGCCCTCCGGTGACGAGCACGCGCATTGCAGCAGCCTCAGGCGATCTCGAGCAGACCGGCTGCGCCCATCCCCGCGCCCACGCACATCGTCACCACGGCATAGCGCGCCCCGCGCCGCTTGCCCTCGATCAGTGCGTGTCCGACGCAGCGCGCGCCCGTCATGCCATAGGGGTGTCCGACGCTGATCGACCCGCCGTTGACGTTGTAGAGCGCCGGATCGATCCCGAGCTTGTCGCGGCAATAGAGCGCCTGGCTGGCGAAAGCCTCGTTGAGTTCCCACAGCCCGATATCGCTGACCTTGAGTCCGTGGCGTTCGAGCAGGCGCGGCACGGCATAGATCGGGCCGACCCCCATCTCGTCCGGCTCGCAGCCCGCGGTGGCAAAGCCGCGGAAGAAGCCGAGCGGTTCGATCCCCCGGCGCGCGGCCTCGTCGCCCGACATCATGATTACCGTGCTGGCGCCGTCCGATTGCTGGCTGGCATTGCCGGCGGTGACGGCCTTGCCCTCGGCCATGGTCATGCCGTTCTTGAGAACTGGCTTCAGCCCGGCGAGCGATTCGAGCGTGGTTTCGGGCCGGTTGCACTCGTCGCGGGTGACAGTGACTTCGACCTCGGTGGTCTCGCCCGTCGCCTTGTCGAGCGATTTCCATGTGGTCGTGAGCGGCACGATCTCGTCATCGAACTTGCCCGAAGCCTGCGCGGCGGCAGTGCGTTGCTGGCTTTCGAGCGCGTAAAGGTCTTGCGCCTCCCGAGTGACGCCGTAGCGTTCGGCGACGATCTCCGCGGTCTCGATCATGCTCATCCACAGCGCCGGATGGCTGGCGAACAGGCCCGGTTCGACCGCGCCGTGCATGTTCATGTGGCCCGAGAGCTGCACCATCGAGATCGATTCCACGCCGCCCGCCGCAATCACCGGCACACCTTCGGCCAGAATGCGATTGGCGGCAAAGGCGATCGCCTGAAGTCCGGAGGAGCAATAGCGGTTGACGGTGACGCCGCTGGTCGAGACCGGGCAGCCTGCCTTGATCGCGGCATTCCTCGGGATGTTGAAGCCGGTCGCCCCCTCGGGCATCCCGACACCGAGGATCACATCCTCGACCTCGGCCGGATCGACCCCTGCGCGCGTCATGGCATGGCTCAGCGCATGGCCTGCCAGCACGATCGGATGGGTGGCATTGAAGCTCCCCCGCACCGACTTGGCGAGCGCGGTGCGGGCGGTGGAAACGATGGCGATATCAGACATGCGGCTCTCCCTTTGGCGATTCTGCTATACAAATGTTCAGCATAAAGCAAGCTGTGGCCCGATTCTGTTCAGCGTGCTAGGGGTTCGCGAAATGGAGGGACGGCGATGGCAAAGAGTGCGGCGCAAAAGGCGAAACCCGCCGAACAGGCGAACGGCAAGCTACGGCTGATCAAGGTCGCCATGCGGATGTTCGCCGACAAGGGCTATGACGGGATCACCGTGCGCGACATTTCGGCGGCGGCGGATGTCTCGGTCGGCCTCATCAACCACCATTTCGGCTCCAAGGAAGGCCTGCGCGAAGCGGTCGACCGGCATTTCATAGAGCAGTTCGAGGAGGTGTTGTTCGAACAGCGCCCGGCCCCCTCGAACGAGAGCGAAGGCATTGCCCAATCGGTTGAATTCACGGAAAACTGGATCAACCGTCACATCGATGACTGGGATCTGACCAAGGCCTATATGCGCCGCGCTCTGCTGGAGGGTTCGGACTGGGGATCGGGGCTGTTCGACCGCTTCTACAACGTGGTGCGCACCGCCGTGGATCGCTCGGATGCCGACGGCAATATCCGCCCGGACGTCGATCGGCTGTGGCTGCCGCTGCTGGTGATGTATCTCGAACTCGGCACCTTGCTGCTCGAACCCTATGTCGAGCGGGTGCTGGGCAAATCGGGCTTCGACCGCGAGTTGTGGCGGCGCCGGCACAAGGCCTATATCGATCTGATCTACCGGGGCGTGCGACCCGAAGACCCGCGGGTGCCGTAACTAAACATTTGCTCAGTCGCGCCAACTTCGCTTATGGTTAGCCCCGAGGGGTTCCAAGCGAAGGACGGGCCATGCAGCCGATCGAGCACATCTGGGCAGCCAATCAGCCGAAATACGCACGCCAATTGGCCTGCACCCGCATCCACGATCTGCTGGCGAGCCATGCCAATGCGCTTCCCGGCGCGACGGCCGCCGTCGATGGCGACCGGCGTCTGACGTATGCCGATCTTGCGGACGAGGTCGATGCTATTGCGCGCGGGTTGATCGCCGCCGGGATACGCCCCGGCGACCGCGTCGCGACGATGGTGCCGCCGAGCCTCGAATTCTGGCTGACCTATCTCGCCTCGGTCTCGGTCGGCGCGGTGTGGATGGGCCTTAATCCGCGCTACCAGCTGCCCGAATATGCCTATCTGCTGGCCGATGCGACGCCGCGGCTGGTGTTCACCGTCAGCGACTATGACGGCCGCCCTTATGGTGCCGAATTGCAGGAAGTGGGGCCACAGGTCGAGCAATTCGTCAGCTTCGGAGCGCCGAGCGGGCGGGCAATCGCCTTCGATGCCTTCCTTGCGGCGGGCGAGGCCGTCTCCGACGCGGTGCTGGCCGAGCGCCGTGCGGCGGTCGACCCCGAGGATATTGCCGTTATCGTCTACACCTCGGGCACCACCGGCAAGCCCAAGGGGGCGATGCTCTCGCACCGGGCGATCATGGCCGCGGCGCTCACCAATCTGTGCTGGATGGACGACGGGCTGGAGAGCACGATCAGCGTTGCCCCGATCAATCACGTGGGCGCGCTGAACAATGTCTGCATGAACGTATTCGCCTATGGCGGGAAGATCGTGTTCCACCACCGGGTCGACCTTGCCGCCATCGCCGAAATCACCGCGCGCGAGAAGCTGACCTATCTCGTCGCCAGTCCGACGAGCTTCGCCATGCTCGCTGCCCAGCCCGACGCGGGCGCGGTGCGGCTCGGCCACTACAGGCTGATCGTGTTTGGCGGCGGCGCCACGGCCGAGGCGCTGCTGAGGCCGGTGCACGCGACGGGTGTCAGGATGTACAATGTCTATGGCCAGACCGAGACCTGCGGCATCGTCACAGCCACCGACGACGGTGCTTCGACCAAGGTCATGGCCGAGACTTTCGGACGTGCGCTGCCCGGAGCGACCATCCGTATCGCCGACGAGAGCGGCAATCCGCTGCCGCAAGGCACATCGGGCGAGATCCAGGTGGCCGGCCCCTATTGCATGAGCGGCTATTTCAATCGTCCGGAAGCGACTGCCGAGGCCTTCACCGCCGATGGCTATCTGCGTACCGGCGACATCGGGGTCGAGCAGCCGGACGGCAACATCTCCTTCGTCGGGCGCCTGAAGGAGATGTTCAAATCGGGCGGCTACAACATCTATCCGGTCGAGATCGAACTAGCCTTGAACGAGCATCCTTCGGTCAAGCTGGCGGCGGTGCTGCCGTTCGAACATCCGGTATTCCAGGAGGTTGGCCACGCCTTCATCGAGACCGACGACCCGGCGCTCGACGCCGAGACGCTGAAGGGCTTCCTGAAAGCCCGACTGGCAAACTACAAGATTCCCAAGAGCTTCAGCTTCGAACCCGAACTGCCCAAGCTGCCCAACAGCAAGATTGACAAGCAGGCGCTCAAGCGCCGTCTCGAGGAAAAGGCCGCCGCATGAGTCATGAGAAAATCCGCGTCGAACATGACGTCGCGATTGCCACCATCATCCTCGACCGCGCCGAAAAGCGCAATGCGCTAACGCCGGCCATGCTGCAGGAACTGCGTGCGATTGCCGAGGGCTTCCGCGACGCGCCGGAGGTCCGCGCGGTGGTGATCCGCGGCGAAGGGGCGCACTTCTCGGTCGGGGCGGATATCAGCCAGATGGGCGGCAGCGCTCCACCGACCGTCCACCTGCGCCGCACCGCCGAGGCCGGCGCGCTGCTGATGCGGGCGATCCGCGAGATCCACCAGCCGACCATCTGCGCGGTGCAGGGGATCGCCACCGGAGGTGCGACCTGCATTGCCACAGCTTGCGATTTCCGCATCGGCGCGCCGGATGCGCGGATCGGCTATGGCGAGGTCAAACTCGGCATCAATCTGATGTGGCACGCCCTGCCGCTGGCGATCCAGACCGTGGGTCTCGCACGCGCCAAGACCATGGTGATGACAGGCGATCTGTTCGATGCCGAGACGATGCGCGAGTGGGGTTTCTTCGACCGAATCGTGCCGGAGGTCGACCTTGCGGCCGAAGCTGCCGCTCTTGCGCAGAAATACGCGGCGCTGCCGCCGATCGCGGTGCAGATGATCAAGCGCAGCGCCAATGCCTATGCCGGGGCGCTCGATCAGGCGGTGATGCACGCCGATGCCGATCAGTGGCTGCTCGCCACCCGCACCGCCGACTTCCGCGAGGGGGTGGCGTCGTTCTTCGAAAAGCGCCCGCCTGACTTCACCGGGGATTGACGGAACATCTGTTCAGTTTGATCTTGCATTACACTGAACATATGTTTAGCCGTGAGGTGCTGCAGGCAACTGGTCGTGCGAACCGGGCCTTGCGCGTCTTGAGGGAGGATCGCCGATGGCTCGTTCACTGAATTCACGTCTGCTGCTCAGTCGCGCCGGGCTGGCGGCGCTTGCTACTGCCACGGCCTCCGTGCCGGCCCTTGCACAGGATAATGCCGAACCGGCAGAGCGCGATTCCGGCGAGATCATCGTCACCGCTCAGAAGCGCGCGCAGTCGCTTACCGATGTGCCGCTGGCGATCCAGGCGATCTCGGGCGAGCAGCTCGAGGAACAGGGCTCCAAGGAGCTCAACGACCTGATCGAATCCATCCCGGGCGCATCGAGTGTGTCGCGCACCGCGCCGGGCTTCGAGACGATCCAGATCCGCGGCATCGCCAGCGGCACAACCGGGGATGCGACCGTCGGCTATTACGTCGACGACGTGCCGTTCAGCGTCCCCAACCTCCAGCTCGCCCCGCCGGCGCGGCTATTCGATCTCCAGCGGGTCGAGGTTCTGCGCGGCCCGCAGGGTACGCTCTACGGTCAGGGCGCAATGGGCGGCACGATCCGGATGATCACCGCGGCGCCGGATTACAACGACGTTCTCGGACGCATGCAGATCGAAGGCTCGACCACTTCCGGTGGTGAGGGCAACTATGCGATCGACGGCGTGTTCAACGTACCGATCGTCACCGACAAGGTCGCGTTGCGCGTCAGCGGCGGGTATGAATCGGTCGGCGGGTTTGCCGATCTCGCGCGATCGGACGGGGCGGGCGGCTTCGACGTTACCCGGCGCAACGTCAACGACCAGGAGTCGTGGAACATCCGCGGCAAGCTCGGCATTCAGGCGAGCGACAATGTCAGCATCGAGCTCGGCGCGTGGCGGGTGGAGAACACGCTCGACTTCCGCAATGCGATGGACAGCGTCGATCCGCCGCGCTTCAACGACACCACCGGGCCGGATGACCGCCCCAATTACATCAAGACCAATCTCACCCTGCTGTCGGGCGTGATCAACGCCGATCTCGGCGGCGCGAAGCTGACCAGCTCGACCTCCTACATCGACTCGGTGCTCGATTTCGATGCCTCGTTCCTTGCGGGCGGCATCCTGCGCAACGATTCCCGCTTCGACACCACCGCTTTCACACAGGAACTGCGCCTCGCATCCAACGGAGATGGGCCCTTCAACTGGCTCGTGGGCGGCTACTACAGCAACGGCCAGATCGAGAGCGACATCTGCCTTGGCCTGTTCCTGCCTTGCGCGGTTCCCTTCCCGCCGTTCAACATCAATTCGACCGGCAAGATCGAGACCGAGGCTTTCGCTATCTTCGGCGAGCTGTCCTACGGCTTCTTCGACGAGCGGCTGGTGGCGACCGTGGGTGGGCGCTATTTCGAGGATCGCCGCGAAACCACCGGTTTCGATCGCTACACCAACGCCGCCGCGACCCCTGCGGGCGCGACCTTCGATACCTTCAACCCGCGCTTCAACCTTGCGTTCAAGGCTAGCGACGATGTGCTGCTCTACGGCAACATCGCCAAGGGTTTCCGCAGCGGTTCCTTCCAGACCGAGGCGCAGGCCGCCGCAGCCAGCGCCGCTTTGGGCGTGACCGTGCCTTTCGCGATCCAGCCGGACGTGGTGTGGAGTTACGAGGTCGGAGCCAAGGGCAAGATCGCCGACGGCCTCATCACCTTCGATGTCGCGCTCTATCATATCGACTGGAGCAACATCCAGCTTCAGACCACGATCAACGGGGTCGCGACGCTCTCGAACGGCGGCGATGCCCGCAGCCGCGGGATCGATCTCGGACTGATCCTCGAGCCGGCGCAGGGCTTCCAGCTGCAGGCGGTGGGCAATATCAATGACAGCGAGTTCACCTCGGTGCTGCCGGCGATCGTCGCCTTCAACCCGCTCGCCGCGCCCGGCTCGCCGATCCCCGGCGTGCCGGACAGCAGTCTCACGCTCAATGCCAGCTACCGCTGGGACATCGCCGCATGGGATGCCAGGGCGAGCCTTTCGGCGGGCTACATCTACCGCGCCGAACAGCTCGACTCGAGCGGGCTCGAATCCGACCAGCTCGACGAGCTGAACCTGCGTGCGGGGCTTGAAAAGGGCGGCTGGAAACTGTTCCTGTTCGCGGAGAACCTGACCAATACCCGCGTGGCGCTGGTCAATGGCCCGCTCGGGGTGCAGCCCAACTTCCCGCGCCGGATCGGTGCCCGCTTCGCCATCGATTTCTGACCGGTTCTCTCTCCTGATGAACCAGACTGGGGCAGCGTCGGATCACGGTCTGGCGCTGCTTTCTTTCGCCGGACTTGCGGCGATCAACCCGCGCCAATCGCAAGGAGCTTCCCATGCAAGTGCTTGAACCCGCCGCTGTCGCCGGCCTTGTCGGCACCGATCTCGGAATGTCGGACTGGGTACTGGTCGATCAGGCCCGAATCGACGCCTTCGCCGAGGTGACCGGCGATCACCAGTTCATCCACGTCGATCCTGTTGCCGCCGCTGCCACCCCGTTCGGCGGTACCATCGCCCACGGGTTCCTCACCCTGTCGCTGCTGGCCTCGATGATGCCCGAAGGCGCGATCGTGCTGCAAGGGATCAAGATGGGGGTCAATTACGGCTTCGAGAAAGTGCGCTTTCTCCAGCCGGTCCCTTCCGGCAGCCGCGTACGGGCGCGCCACGTGCTCAAGGCCTTCGACGACAAGGGCGGCGGACGCTATCTCCTGACCACCGAAGTGACGGTCGAGATCGAAGGGCAGGATAAGCCTGCGTTGATCGCCGACTGGCTGGGGATGCAGTTCTGCTGAGACTTGTGCAGCCCGCTATCCCTGATGGCGGGCGAACCACTCCAGCAGCAGGGCGTTGACGGCCACCGGCTGCTCCGCGTGGCAGAAATGGCCTGCATGGGGAATGCTGCGGGTTACGAGACCGCCGGGAAAATCCGCCTCGCGCATTGCGCCGAGGAACACGTCCTGCGTGATGCACTGGTCATCCGCGCCGCAGATGCCAAGCGTTGGGACGGTGATCGGCTTCGTGAAAAGCGCTGCTGTCTCCTGCGCGGCGGGAGAGGCGGCATCGAAGGCCTGCCGATAGTATTCGAGCGCCGCGCGCGCCACGCCGGGCTGGCGGAAGGTTGCCTTCATCCCTGTGATCATCTCTGCCGGAATGTCCCATCCCGGTGACCACGCCCGCCACAGCGCTTCAAGATAGGCACAATCATCGGCGAGGATCTGCTCCTCGAACCCCGGCGTCTGGAAGGCGAAGATATAGGCCGAGCGGGCCGCTTGCGCGGGATCGCTGGCGAAGGCCTCGGCAAAGCGCACAGGGTGCGGCACCGCCATGGTCGTGAGCGAGGCGAAACGCTCGGGTGCAAGCGATGCCGCGGCATAGGCGACGTTCGCGCCCCAGTCGTGGCCCACCAGATGCACCGGCGTGTCCGACAGCGCCTCGGCCCAGGCCACCACATCCTCGGCCATGCGCACCGCGTGATAGTCGCCGTCGGTCGGCTGCGCGGACGGGGCATAGCCGCGCATCACCGGCGCGACCGCAAGGAATCTGGCGTCCGCCAGTGCTCCGAGCTGGTGGGTGAAGGTCTCCGGCGTGTCGGGGAAGCCGTGGAGCAGCAGCACCACTTGCCCGGCGCCTGCGGCCAGTGCCGGGAAGCTCAGTGGGGCATGGGCGAGCGTGGTCCGCGCTTGAGTCACAGCTGTGCGTGGCTCCACGGGTCGATCATGATCTTGGCGTGGGTTTCGGGGTCCTCGAGCGCAGCGAAGGCTCCTGCGATGCCTTCGAGCCCGACCGTGCCGGTGACCAGCGGCCGCCAGTCGAGCTTGCCTTCAGCCACCGCCGCCAGTGCCTCGGCGAATTCCTCGGGGGTATAGTAGAGCACGAACTGGATGTTCAGCTCCTTGGCGATGGCGATCAGCGGATTGAAGCTGTCCTCGCCTTGCGGGATGCCGGCGACCACGATCTGCGATCCGGCCGGCGCTTCGTTGATCGTCTGCGACAGGACGCCGCGCACGCCGGTGCAATCGAAGGCGATCGCCGGTCCGGTGGCACCGAGCGTCGCGAACACCGGCTGTTCCTTGGGATGCACGACCTGCGTGGCCCCCATTGCCAGCGCCAGCTCGCGCCGCTTGGGCGAGAAGTCGGAGGCGACGATGGTGCTTACGCCGCGCATCTTGAGCACCGCGATGATCGCCAGCCCGATCGGCCCGCAGCCGAGCACCGCGCAAGGCAGATCGCCGCTTCCGAGGATCGACTTCGCGACCGCATGGACCGCGATTCCGAGCGGTTCGACCAGCGCTGCCGCTTCGTCCGGCACGTCATCTGGAATCCGCAGCAGCAAGGCTTCGGTGCCGAGGAAATATTCGGCATAGGCCCCGTCGACCTCGACATTCGCGCCGATTGGCACCGGTGCACCGCCGCGGATCAGGAAGGGGACGGAAACCACGCGGTCGCCCACCGCGAGGCTCTGCTGCGTGTCCGGCCCGAAGGCGACGACCTCGCCGACATATTCGTGGCCCAGCACCATGCCCTTGTCGAGGTCCTGCCCCGGCGCGCCCATGTCGCGCGCCAGCTGATCGATCTCGCGCGCGTGCTTGAACTGGTGCAGATCCGAGCCGCAGATGCCGCACAGCCGGGTGCGCAGCAGCACCTCGCCCGGGCCGGGGAGGGGCATCGGCCGGTCCTCGATGGTAAAGGCCCGGTCCCGCATCACCGCCGCGCGCATCTCAGGCTCCCGTAACGATCAGCTTGGAGGTGTCGAGGCCCAGCGCCTCGCAATAGCCGGTGTAGAGCTCCAGAGCGGCGCGGGCATCGACCACCGAGGTGATCTTGTGCTCGGCATCGACATTGATGTTCGCACCGTAGATCGCGAACCAGGCGATGGTGTCGCCCTCCTGATCCTCGGGCGTGCACAGGGTGTGGAGCGATCCCGCAGGCTCGAACAGGTAGGAGCCCGGCGAATTCACCGCCTCGGGCGTTTCGGCATAGAACCAGCGCCCTTGCAGCGTCACCGCGAAGACGAGGCCGGTGTGGTAATGGGTCGGCACCCGGTAGCCGGGCGGCACGCGGGTCTTGGAAATCCACAGGCCCTGGTTGAGATCGACATGGAGCAGCTGCAGCGCGCTGCCGTCGCCCGCCTCCATCCACGGCAGATCATCTGCGCCGACATGCAGCGTCTCCTGATCCGAATGGGTCGGCACGATCGGCCGCGCCATCACGCGCGCGACGAATTCCTGCAGGGCTTCGGGAATGGCGATGGGGGTCTGTTCCATGGGGCGTCCTGTCGTCTCAGGCGGTGGTGAGGGCGGTTTGCGAATAATGTTCGCGTGCGATCTGGAACTGCTCGGGCAGGTCGACCTTGGCCGGGTTGTACCACGGCATGTAGGTCGCCAGCACACGCGGGATGCCGCGCCTGAGGTAATGGCTGTTGAAGGCCTTGCGCCGGGCGATGATCTCGGGAGTGTTGTAGGCCGCGAACAGCTCGCCCTGCGGGGCGACCAGCACCTCGCGGAAACGCTTCACCCAGCCGAGATAGTGCTTCTGCGACCACAGGCTCTGCTTCATCCGGTAGAACCAGCTGCCGACGATATGCTCATAGACATCGAAGGCGACCGTGCGGTGCTCGAGCTCCTCCATCACGTGCCACTTGGCAAGGTCCGCCAGCGGGCTGTCGGTGCGATCATAGAGCCCGACCTCGAACTGCGCGCGCGACATGGCGCTGGTCATGCTCTCGAACCCTTCGGCATAGGCGAGCTTGAACTTCAGCGGCTTGGTGCGAGTGAATTCCTTGAGCTCCGCGTCGAGCTCCTTCTCGAGCGGGAGCAGCGCCTCGTAGGAGGGGTGCAGCGCGCGGATCAGCTCGTTGGCCCTTGCGTGCTGCTTAAAGTGCTCGCCTTCTTGTGCGCAGAAGCGTTTGAGGTCCTCCTTGAGCTGCGGATTGCGCACCAGCGGCAGGGCGTCACGCATGGTGCGGATCAGGAAGGGCTCGAGATAGGGCAGCATCATCCATGCGCCGAGGAACATGAACGACATTTCCGGATCGTCCTTGACGAACACCAGATCCATGTCGGGCTGGAAGGCGAACTCCATCCGCCGGATTGTCATCTCTTCCATCAGGGCTCTCCGGAATGTGATTCTCTGCGGCATAGACTAAACATATGTTCAGTTAATGGCAATGCGCCTCATCACTTCGGTTTCAGTAAGACGCACAGCATCCGTAGAGGGGACTCGCGCGAGATGATCCCTCGCGACGGAGCCAACGGAAATCTGGCGCCAATCAGAAGGTGGCGAGTGGACCCTGGGAAATCTGGGTTGATTGGGCAGATGCCCGAAAAGTGGGCGCCTTGGCGACTGAATGCAACGCATCCCAAGACTGGCAGGTGTTTCCAGAAGCGGACATTCCTCTTGGGCGACACGAACGACCGGGTCTGGGTCGGGAGCTGCCGGCAGATCCTGGGACGAAGCCGTCGTAGAATGGAAACGTGCGGAACGGCGGAACTCGCCGTAAACGGACTTCAGAAACGCTGACTTGGCTTCATCAACCATACGGTCAAAGCAACCATGCTCTCGGCTATCATTCACGTTCGTCCAGCGACCCGATCTAACCAAGCGTATTGGTGCTGCACAGTTCCCTGAAGTTTCACCTAGGGATATAGGGTCTGCGAAATGCTCCCTCCGTCACACCGGTCTGAATAAGCTTCTGTACCTAGCCCGCCTTGCGCCCCTCCCTTACGCAAACGGCGCCAAGTTGGTGCGAATGGACCGCCCAGGCTATTCTAGCGGTAGCAGGAAAGACCGCGGCCGAGGATGTCGCAGATGGCGTCGGCGATGGTCACTGCTGTAGGAGCTTTGCTGGATCCATTCTTCCTTGCAATCCATGCAAATGTGCCTGCCGCGACCTCGGTCATCGCTTTGACGTCCGCGTCACGGCAACTACCGTCCTCAATTCCTTCGGCGAGGAATGCTTGCACGTCGTGCCAGATCTTCCGGGACCGCTTGATGAAGTCCGCGCGGTAGGAGACAGGCAGGGTTTCCAATCCCGCCTGAAGGATCAGCGGGGGCGCGGGGCCGAACTGCGCCTGGCAATTAAGGTGATTGGTGATCATTGCTTTTTCAAAGCCGCTTCGACCAAGCCTCGCGCCTTCTTCGACGAAAGTGTCGTAGATCGCGAAGGCACGTTCGTAGCACTGCACCACGAGATCGGACTTGTCCTTGAAGTAATGATAGAAGACGCCCTTGGTCGCCCCCAGCTCCGCCACGATCTCGTTGAGTGACACCCCGTCGATACCCCGGCGATTGAACAATTGCGATGCCACGGCCAAAATCTGTTGCCGCTTCTGCTCCTTCAGCCCCTCGCGATCGAAAGGATCAAAGTTCACGGCCAGCAGCCTTTCGACGTCGGGGACGCCTGTCGGAGCGCGGCTCGCCTCCTGCCCGATCCCGTGCTGCATCATCACCGTGATCGCCCTGGCCAGCCGCTCATCGGAGCTTTCGTCGGCCAGCCACCGGTTCGCAACCCGCACCCAATTCAACATGCCCAGAAGGCAATCGGCGGCAACATCGGCAGGAACCGGCCGGAACCGGCCGCGCGCGATCCCGCGTGCCACGATCTCGGCGAGCTCGGCATGCAGACTCGCCTCGCTCTCCAGCAGGCGAGTCCGCTGGTCGTCACCCAACAGGTCGTAATTGCCGAGCACGACCAGCCGGTCCGGCTCCTTCGCAAGGTTGATCTCGATGAAGCGGGAAAGCTGGAGCGCGGGGTCGGCAGATTGCGCCTTGGCGGCCGCGATCTGCGCGAGCATCGTCTCGCAAGTCTCGAAGAAGCACAGGAAGGCAAGCTCGGCCCGGTCGCTCACATAGTGGTAAAGCGTGTTGCGCGACAGCCCAGCGGCTCCGGCCACGGCGTCGAGGCTGATCCCTCCGACCCCGCTCGCATTGATCTGCGCCGCCGCAATCGTGAGCATCCTCTGACGTTTCTCGGCCCGCTTGCTTGAGACCGCTGCGCTGATTTTCGGCGTGAGTGTCCGAGCCATGCCAGAACACTAGCGCAAGGAGCAGGGCAGCGCCACATCCGACACAAAGATCCGTTCATATACCAACATGTCGAAAAAACTTGCCGCTCTCGATATCGTGGTATAGCTTCATACCATAACGTCGAAAAAAGGCGGGGAGGGAATTCGTGAACCACAAGTCTACTACGGCCGCAAAGGCTTCCCTGCTGTGCGGGGCGGCCTTCACTTTCGTCAGCATCGCCGGGGCGGCTCATGCGCAGGAGGCGCAGCCTGCCGAAGAAGAAGGGGTGATCATCGTTACCGCTCAAAAGCGGACGCAGAGCACGCTCGACGTCGGCATCAACATCGCGGTTCTCGGAGCTGAAGCAATCGCCGCGCAGCGGATCGATGATGCCACCGATCTGGTTGCGCTCGCGCCGAACATCTCGATCAAGGAGAACGTCCCCGGCCTCGTCCCGGTGGTGACGATCCGGGGCGTGGGCCTCAACGATTTCAGCGCGACCAACAACCCCAGCGCGGGGATCTACGTCGACGAGGTGTCGCTCAGTTCACTCGCGCTGATGAACTTCGATTTCTTCGACCTCGACCGGATGGAACTGCTGAAAGGGCCGCAAGGCACTCTCTACGGGCGCACGGCCACCGCCGGCGCGCTCAACATCTTCACGGCGCGCCCTGATTTCCGCGGCACCTCGGGCAGCATCAGCGGCACGCTCGGCAATTACGAACTGAAAGAAATCGAAGGCCACATCAACCTACCCGTTTCGGATACGATCAGCTTCCGGATCGCTGGCAAGGGCATCTTCCAAGACGAAGGCTTCTGGTTCAACGAGCGGCTTGATCGCGACATCGGCCGGCGCGAGGTGCTGCTCGGACGTGCACAGGCATTGTGGGTGCCCTCGGACAGGTTTGAATGGCTGGTCAAGGCAGAGGTCCAGCGCGGCCGCTCGGAACTCGGCGGGCCGGAGTTTTTCGGCGCCATCCCGACCCCCCAGACCCCGGCAGGCGTCCCGTGCCCCGGATCGCCCCAATGCTCCGACTTCCTCGGCTATTCTGACCGCGACGGAGATCCCTTCCGGGGCTCCTGGTCGGTCGATCCAGCCTATAACGTCGACCAGTTGAACCTGACCAGCCGCATCGAGGCTGATCTTGGCTTCGCGACGCTGACCTCAATCACCGGTTACATCAATTTCGACCGGCAATGGTCCGCCGATACCGATGCCGGCCCCTTCGCCCAGCTCGATTTCCGTGCGGAAGACAAGGTCGAGCAGTTTTCCCAGGAATTGCGGCTTGCAGGTGAAGGTCAGGCCGCAACCTGGCTGGTGGGCGCCTTCTATTCCGAGGACGATATCCAGACCACCTATGCGGGGGATCTCAGCGCGCTGCTGAACACCACGACCTTCACCTTCTCCGATCAGAAGACCACCTCGGCGGCGCTGTTCGCCAACGCGGAATGGTCGCTGAGCGAAACGCTCTCCGTCGTTACCGGGCTTCGCTACACCGACGAAGAGCGCAGCAATATGGGAGGCACCACCGATCTCGTCTCGCGTCCGCCCGCCAGCTTCCTGACCTTGGTTCCCTTCGGCTCGCCCCCGATCCCGCTGGCGGTCAGCAACGCGGAGATAAGCGACACGAACTGGTCGTGGAAGCTCGGGCTTAACTGGACCCCCTCGGATGATACCCTGCTGTTTGCCAGCGCCACTCAAGCCTGGAAGAGCGGTGGCTTCTTCGCTGGTGTTGCTACCAGTTCGGCGCAGCTAGAACCCTATCGGCCCGAGAAGATCGTGGCCTACGAAGTGGGGGCAAAGGGCCGCCTGCGCGCGGCCGACCTCAGCTATTCCGTGAGCGCCTTCTACTACGACTACTCGGAAGTCCAGACCTTCATCCGCGAGGATATCGGCGGCATCCCGGTCCAGCGCCTCGGAAACGTCGACCAAGCCGAAATCTATGGCCTTGATGCCGACATCGCATGGCAGCCATCGGCCATTCCGGGGATGAGGATCAACCTCGGCGCCGGCCTGCTCGACACCGAACTCGGCGCCTTTCTTGCAGGAGCCGGTCCGGTCGCGGCCGGGAACAGGCTGCCCGACGCGCCTTCTTTCACGTTCAACGGCGGCGCCTCCTATGACGTCGAGATCAGCCAGTCGCTGACGGCACGCCTGAATCTCAATGGCCGCTATCAGTCGAGCACGTTCAGGGACGCGCTCAATGACCCGATCATCGAGGCCGACGGCTTCTGGACCCTCGACGCCCGGTTGTCGGTCCTGCGCGAGGGCGATTGGGACGTGTCGCTGTGGGGCCGGAACATCACTGACGAGCGTTACGTAACGCAAGGGGTGAACCAGCTGCCGTTCGGGCTCGGCTTCAGGGTCTACGGCGCGCCGCGGACCTTCGGTGTCACTCTTGCAAAGCACTTCGGCCGATGAGCGCTGCCGCCGCACCTGCCGGCCATTGCTCGAGCCGCTTCCGCAAGGTCGGGGAACGGTTCCGCGATAACCTCGAGACCGGCCGCGACGTCGGGGCCAGCATCGCGCTCTATGTCGATGGGGTGCTCGAGGTCGACCTGTGGGGCGGTCATTGCGATGCTGCCCGGCTTCGGCCCTGGCATGCCGACACGCTCGTCAACGTCTGGTCGACGACCAAGGGCGTGGTCGCCGCGTGCTTTGCCATCGCGCACGAGCGGGGCCTGTGCTCCTACGAGGACCGGGTGGCGGATCACTGGCCGCAATTCGCTGCGGCCGGAAAGGGCGCGATCACGATTGCCGAGCTTCTGTCCCATCAGGCCGGGCTGAGCGCCTTCAGCGAGGCCGTTCGGGTTGAGGACTTCGCCGAAGGCGCGATGCTGGCCGAACGGTTGGCAAGCCAAGCGCCGCTGTGGGAGCCGGGCACGCGTTCGGGCTATCACGCGATCACGGTCGGCTTCCTCGCCTCGGAACTGTTCCGACGGATCGAGGGGCGCAGCATCGCCGGGTTCGTCGGAGCCGAACTGGCCGAATTCGACCTTCATATCGGCATCGACGAGCAGAATGCCGCGCGCGTTGCGGACATCCTGCCTTCAGGCCTCGCTCCGCAGGGGGATGCGCCTGAACTCGATGAGATCCAGCTCGCAACGCTCGGCAACCCCGCCCTGGTGCCTGAGGACGCCAATCGTGACATCTGGCGCAGCGCCGAAATTCCCTCAGCTAACGGCTTTGCCCATGCCCGCGGACTGGCGGCGCTCTATTCGAGCCTGCTGACGGGCCGGCCAGGCGCTCGTTTCGCCCTGTCGAGCGAGAGCCTTGCGGCCGCCACCAAGATCAGGCGAGCCGGGCCCGATGCGGTCCTCGGCCTAGACGCGAACTGGGCGAGCGGCTTCCTGCGCAACAGCCACGGCATCTACGGCCCCGGCGCTGCTGCCTTCGGCCACTCGGGCTGGGGCGGGTCCTTTGCCTTCGCCGACCCCGAGCGCGGCCTTGCCATGGCCTACACGATGAACGCGATGGGCACAGACCTTGTCGGAGACCCGCGGGCCGTGGCGCTGGTCAGCGCGGTATACGAAGCCTTCTGAAAATCATGTCTCAAGAACTGCCCGACCTTCCCTCCAGAGGCGCTTTCGTCTGGAACGGCATCCACCGCGATGCCCGCAACTCCGATTTCAGCCCCGTCGAGGTCGCGCCCGATCTGACCTTAGCATGGTCCGCGCTCGATGGGGCTGCCGTCCTGTTCGGCCCCTCGATCGGGCCGGACCGCAATCGCTACGTCGCGACCGGACAAGGCGACGGCCTGCCGCATCTGCATTGCTTCTCTCCCGACGGAGAATTGATTGCTCAAAGCAATCCCGAGGCCCGCCAGCCCGACGCGCGGGTGGCTCCCGACGTGCCGCTGTTCGATGAAGCAGGCCGGATGTTCGTCAGCGATGGGAGCAGCACCTGGTGTTTCGGCGCGCGCTTCGAACGCTTGTGGAGAACCGACTACTCGGCTCTGGGCGTGAGCGGCGGCTTCATATCGACGATCCTGACCCGCTCGGGCCGGGTCGGCGGGGTCGCGATGGACGGCAATGTCGTGCTGCTTGATCGCCAGTCGGGCGAACTCGCATTCGACATTTTGCAGCTGCCGGTGGGGAAGCCCTTCCCGGCACCGCCGCGCATGCCCGGCCTCTGGCAAAATGGTATGATGAGCGCAGCGCTGGTGGAAGATGTCGAACCCGGTTTCTTCGGCTACGGCTTTGCCGTCACCTGTTCACCGGCCGTCAGCCCCGCAACCGGGCGGATCTTCATCCCCTTCAGCGATGCCGAAAACGGCCGATCACGTCTTGCCGCAATCGACGAGAGCCCGGACGGACTTGCAGTAGCATGGCTGTCCGACATTGAGGGCCTGTGCACCTCGAGCCCGGCAATCTCGCCCGACGGTCAGCGCGTCCACACCGTGAACGGCCGCGGGGTCATGCATGCCTTCGATTGCGCGAGCGGCGAACTGCTGTGGACCTGCGAGGGCTGTGGAATGGCGGCATCGCCCACCATCGACGAGACGGGGACCGTCTATTCCGCCGGCCGCGATCCGGGATCGGGCTGCTCGCAGCTGCTTGCGATGAACGGACAGAGCGGCGAAGTGTTTTGGCGGACCACCTTCGATACGCTCGCGCTTGAAGCACTGCCGGGCCGCGCGATTGTGCCGAGCTTCCCCAACGCGGCACCCACCGGGGTCGTCAACAGCGTGCCGACCGTGACACCGAAGCATGTGCTTCTGGTGGTCAATTTGGGCTATGACTTTGCCCCGTCGGGCAGCAGCGCAAAGCTTCACCAGCCCCACATCCCGGTTCTAGTAGTGCTCGACCGCGGCAGCGGACATATCCTCGGCACGAGCCAGTTGCGGGACACGAGCGAGGCGGTGATCGTCATCGGCGATGATCGCAGGCTTCACGTCTGCCATGCGGCACTGGTCAGCTCGATGTTCCACTTCGGCATAAACCCGCACTTACCTGAAAGCCACCGCAGCCCGCTGGTGCCGGTAGGCGGGATTTCGACCTTCTCCTGGTAACGAGCAACAAGGAACAGCCCATGGATTTCGAACCCACCGAACGCCAGGTCTACTGGCGCAACCGTGTGCGCGATTTCATCGAGGCCCATGTGCGCCCCAACATGGACACCTACAAGCAGCAGGACCTTGAAGGCGACCGCTGGAAGGTGATCCAGATCATCGAGGACAAGAAGGCGCTGGCCAAGGAAGCGGGCATCTGGAACCTGTTCATGCCGCCGCGCAATGACAGCCACCACCATGTTGACGACACCTTCGAATTCGAAGGCCCGGGCCTCACCAACCTCGAATATGCGCTGTGCGCCGAGGAAATGGGCCGCATCGGCTGGGCATCGGAAGTGTTCAACTGCTCAGCGCCCGATACCGGCAACATGGAAGTTTTCCACCGCTACGGCACCCGCGAACAGAAGGAGCAGTGGCTGCGTCCGCTGATGAACGGCGAGATCCGCTCGGCCTTCCTGATGACCGAGCCCTACACCGCCTCCTCGGACGCGACCAATATCGAGACCAGGATCGAGCGCGACGGCGACGAATATGTCATCAACGGGCGCAAGTGGTGGTCCTCTGGCCTCGGCGATCCGCGCTGCAAGATCGCGATCGTGATGGGCAAGACCGATTTCGGCGCCCAGCGTCACGCGCAGCAGTCGATGATCCTGATGCCGATCGACACCCCCGGCGTGAACATCATCCGCCACCTGCCGGTGTTCGGCTATGACGATGCCCCGCACGGCCACATGGAAGTCGAGATGAAGGACGTGCGCGTCCCCGTCAGCAACATGCTGCTGGGCGAGGGCCGCGGCTTCGAGATCGCGCAGGGCCGCCTCGGGCCGGGCCGCATCCACCACTGCATGCGCACCATCGGCGCGGCGGAAGAGGCGCTGGAGAAGATGTGCCGACGCCTGCAGGAGCGCGAAGCCTTCGGCAAGCCGGTCTACAAGCACTCGGTCTGGGAAGAGCGCGTCGCGCGCGCCCGCATCGACATCGACATGACCCGTCTGCTGTGCCTCAAAGCCGCCGACATGATGGACAAGGTCGGCAACAAGGCCGCCAAGCAGGAAATCGCGATGATCAAGGTGCAGGCGCCCAACATGGCGCTGCGCATCATTGACGACGCGATCCAGGCGCATGGCGGCGGCGGCGTGTCGGAGGACTACGGCCTCGCGCGCAGCTACGCCAACCAGCGCACCCTGCGGCTCGCCGACGGGCCGGACGAAGTCCACGCCCGCTCGATCGCGCACATGGAGTTCGCCAAGCACGCCCCGCGTCCCGGCCCGACCGCCAACGCCCTGCGCGGCGATCACGGTCGCGCGACCGAGCCGCAGAGCTTCAGCTCGGGCGACATGGGCGTGGCGCGCTGAACCTGTAGGCGCGTTCGTTCAACTAGTGCATCCACGGGTCGCGGCCGCTTCACGCAAGACGTCCGCGTGTGGAGTCCGATGGGCCAGCTTCTCGCCGTTTCGAACCAGTTGGCGTTCTACTAATCAGGCAACTTCACACCCACTTGCGGACGGCTCTCCGTTGACAAGGGCTGTTCTTTGCTGCGCTGGCTGGTCGTGGGGCCCATGTGTCCGGCCTAATTTGCGCGGCTTTGTTGCCGCTGGCGTTGGTGCCATTCGCGCGGTTCAGATCTCTCTCACTTGCATGCACTCGAGGTATTTGGGTGGAACCGGTTCTCCTGCTCCGGCGGTCTCAACCGACTTGTTAAGTCAGTTCAGTCTGCCCTCTCCAACTCGTGTGGCGCTCTGAGGCGCGATCTCTCAGGCTGCCGCCAACCCTGCTTCACGGTAAAGCCGCATGTCTGCTCTCGGTAAAAGCTGACGTTGAGTATGATCACTGTGAATGACCGGGTCTGGGGCGGGAGCTGCCAGAAACAGAACGCCGCTTCGTGGGACAAAACCGTCGTTTGCCAACCCGCTTGGGAACGGCAAGTTACGTCGGCACCCGCCATTCGTGGAACCCAGAGTAGGCTCCCCGCTTTGATGACGGCAAGCCGCCGTCCCAGCGGCTCGACGTCATCGTCAGCTCTACGCCCTCTGATATTGGCTACTTGGCCGCGTCGAAATGGTCGCGGACACGCACCGGCTGAGTTGCTAATCGTGGCTGCTGGCATGGCTCGCGAGGTATGCGATTGCGGCCTTGATCCGCGCGTCGCCGCGCTACACGGGGCCGGCGTGTTGATCCCCAAGCTGGCCGGTTATGGCTTATCCAAATCGCAGGCTTCTAGCGGCCAGATACCGGAGTTCAACAGGCTGGTAGATTCACCATCGGTTTCAGATTGCTTCCTACGAACTTCACACTATACTTCACATTCGGAGGACGCCCATGACAGTTTCGCTTCCGCCGCCGCTCGGCGGCGCCGCGCCGGAGGAGAAGCCTTTGGCCAATGCACCGCTCACGCGAGTAGTGGTGCAGGTCCGATTCTCGAGCATCCTCAAGATCGACAGCAAGGAGGGGGTTGCTCCGTTCCAAGAGTTGGCGCGCAAGGACTATCCGCTGTTCGAGCAAGTGAGCACGGCCTCAGTGCAATTTGATATGACGCCCAACGGGCCTGCATTCAGGCAGATCCCAGCCAATGCTTGGCGATTCAGCGACCCTACGCGTCAATCGGTCGTGACATTGACCAGCGACGCCATCACCTTTGAGACGAGCGCCTATCCCGGCCGCTCTAATTTCATCGCGCATTGGGCAACGATCCTCGGATGGATTGACGACACCTATGGGCCCGGCCTCGCAGTGCGTATCGGGATGCGCTATCTTAACCGCATCGCCGGCGAGGCGGTCACCCGATTGCCGGATTGGATCAAGCCGAACCTCATTGGCGTTGCCTTGCCCGACCTGAGCGATCACGTCAGCCAGGCAATCAGCGAGGCAAATCTCAACATCGAGGAAGGGGGGATGCTTTTGCGGTGGGGAATCCTTCCAAAGGGCGTTACAATTGATCCGGGCCTCTTGGATCCAATCGACACGAAGAGCTGGCTTCTCGACATCGACGCGTTCTCCAACGAGCAGCGTAGTTTCGACTCCAATGCGCTGGTCGATACCTATCAGCGCCTTGCCGAGCGGATCTATGCGATGTTTCGTTGGACCCTGACCCCGGCAGGACTTGATTATTTCGAGGAGCAGGCATGACTGGGATCACTGTCGACCGCACCGATTGGCGGAGAGTTGGTTCTGGAGGCACGGTCCTGCTCACCGATGCCGAGGTGCGCCACGATATTTATGGTCTCGCCAAAAGCTGCACCGCGATACGTGGACCGGCTCTGCTAAGTATCGCTGGCACTGGCAGCCTACTCCTAAACGCAATGCTTCCGTTGATGGCTCAGGAGGCGACAGCGGCACCCGCTGTCATCTGGCCGCGTCCGGTCGATCTCACCACTGGCGCCAAGAGCGAGCCGACGGCGCAGCTGCTTGCTCAGGAGCTGCGACGCCGGTCGGGGCTCACTAATGAAGAGATCGCACCGCTCGCTGGCGTTAGTCGACGGAGCTTCCAGGCTTGGCTTGCAGGCGGCTCGATTAGCGCACGCAAGGAGATGCGGCTGCGCCACCTCGTTGGAGCATTGACCGAGATTGGCGATCTTGAGCCGCAGGCGATGCGAGCACGCCTCCTCGACAAGAACAAGGGGTCGGTCCGGCCCTACGATCTGCTTACCGAAGGCCGATTCAAAGCCGGCGTCGCGCTTGCGACCGGGCGGCGATCGAGCGTTACCGTGTCTCGAAGCATCGAGCGCGAAAGTCTAGCCGAGCAGTTTGATCGCGACCAAGGCTCGCTCCCCAAGAGCGGTGGCCGCCTCAACCGCGCCCTCTCGAAGTCACTGCGTCGGTGATGATCGTCCGTGACCGAAGACGAGATTGCCCAGATTGACGCAGCTTTGCGAGAGTGGCGCCAGGGCGATGTCGTCCTCGGTGCCGATCTGCCTGGGCTGCATCTCACTCATCTAGAAGTGCCCGCCACATCGGAGGCTGAGGAGCTCGCCGCCGAGGCTGGCGAAGCAGGAGACCCGCTCGGCCTCGCGGTGGTCAGCCGCGATTTTGAGGGCTTCATGATCGTCAGCCAGACATGCGATATCGTTCGGGGGATCGCGACCCGCGAATTTGTCGAGATTTCGCCGCTCGTAACGGTGCCTCAAGCGCGGCTCAATCAGATCCGCCGCGGCCGGATGCCGCGCTATCTTTCCTGCTCAGGGCTTGGCGAGCAGGCACTCGCGGCCGACCTCGATCAGGTGACCACAATCGAGAAGAGCCTGCTGGTCCGATACAACGCGGACCGGGTCACCGGGGTCGCTGACGATGTCGAGGCGCGGCGACTTGCAAGCGCGCTCGCTCGTAAACGGGCGCGGGCTGCGTTGCCGGACGATTTCGTAACCTATTTGGCGCCGTTGCAGAAGCGGGTGAAAGATAAGCACGACAAGGCGACCGAAGAGGGCACTTTCTTGAGCACTATGCGCGAAATCAGGGTCGTGGCCGATCCCGACTGGGCGTCCGATCCGACCGACGTCACAATGCTGTTCCTGTTCGAGACCTTGGACGAGGTGCCCGCCGACGCCCACGCACAAGTTGACGCGCTACTGGGTTACCTACCTGCCAGCGATCGCTATCAGATGTCGGGCCGTGCACTATCGCTCGAGGAGCTGACTGCTGCGCGATATGTCGGCTCGGACGCGCTTGATCTCGATGCGCTGAGCGACGGCTGATTCGAACGGCAAAGCGCTCGGACGCCGATGCGGTGTGGGACATCCGCAAAAACTGGCGTTCAGGCCACCTCGAAATACTCGCGTCGATCCGATCGACGGTCTTCTAAATTCCGCGTGCTTTCCCGAGTGCCTGAACAATCGACTGTTTTCGGGGAGCTAATACTAGCTTCCAAACGTCGGCTATAGAGGCGGCTCCGGCCTTGGTGACGTGACCCCCAGCTTTCCCCCAGCTGGGATTAGAGCCGAGCGGTTGTTTTGC
>VFQO010000913.1_pt1 | contig 27034 bp, 23 predicted proteins | sample 3512331 | NCBI WGS metagenome assembly VFQO01 (sample SAMN10412371, study PRJNA504923) | tailings metagenome | isolation source: Replicate 3 from Balatoc abandoned mine | place: Philippines: Itogon, Benguet | collected 2017-08-28 | reverse complement strand
ACCGGCGTGACCGACAAGACCATCGTCGAGACGATGTTCCGCGAAATCCGCGCCTTCCGCATCTATGACGGCCCGACCGAGGTCCACAAGTGGAGCCTCGCCAAGAAGCTGCGCCGCGACTGGAAGGCCGCACAATAACCAGCCTGCCCGTGCCGTTGCCGTAATCTGCAAATTTGCGAATGGCGACTTTGCAATCTACGGTGGCGGCCATGAGCAAGCGGCATCGCATCTTCGCCGGGGCACAGCTGCGCAGCTTGCGTGAGCGGCGCGGGCTCATGCAGGCCGAACTTGCAGAGCAGCTGGGCATCAGCCCGTCCTATCTCAGCCAGCTCGAACATGACGACCGCCCGCTCACGCCGCGCCTGATCGAGCGGGTCGCCAGCCTGTTCCCGCTCGATTGGCAGGAGTTTCCGGGCGAGGATACCGAACAGCTCGCCCTGAGCCTGCGCGAAGCGGCGAGCGATCCGATCTTTGCCGAGCCGATGCCGCTCGACATGATCGCCAAGCTGGCCGAGCAGCAGCCCGGCTTCGCGCGCCGTTTCATCGAGATGCACGAGGCCTTCCGGCGCGCCAACCAGCGGCTCGAAATGATCGACGAGGCGCTGACGGTCGACACCGACGAAGGGTCGCGTCTGCCGTGGGAGGAAGTGCGCGACTGGTTCCATGTCTCGAACAATTACGTCGATCCGATCGATCGTGCTGCCGAACAGCTGGCCGCTTCGATCTCCGGGCCGGGGCAAGTGCCGACCACCGAGGATCTGACCCGCCATCTGGCCGAGCGCCATGGCATCGCGGTCGAATTGCAGCCTGACGAAATGCTGCGCAGCTTCGATGCCGGCCATCGCGTGCTGCGCATCGGGGCGGGGCAGCCGGCCACTGGGATCCGCTTCCAGATCGCCTATCACGTTGCGGCGATGACATTGGGCGGCGTCATCCGCGACATCGCCGGATCGGCGCGGCTGCGCAGCGAAGTCGCACGCGAGTTGCTGACCGTCGGGCTGGCCAATTATGCCGCCGGCGCAGTGCTGATGCCCTATGGCCATTTTCGCCGCATGGCGCGCAGTTTCCGCCACGACATCGACCGGCTGGCGCTGCTCTACCAGACCAGTTTCGAGCAGACCTGCCACCGTCTTTCCACCATGCAGCGCGAGGGCGAGCGCGGCCTGCCGATCTTCTTCTGCCGGGTCGACATGGCGGGCAACATCACCAAGCGGCACAGCGCCACGCGCTTCCAGTTCGCCCGCTTCGGCGGGGCCTGCCCCTTGTGGATCGTGCACGAGGCCGCCGCCATTCCCGACCGGATCCAGGTCCAGCTGGCGGAAACCCCCGATGGCGTGCGCTACGTCTCGATTGCCAAGGGGCTGGTCAAAGCCTCCGGACGGTTCGATCGCACCCCCCGGCGCTATGCCGTGGCGTTGGGGTGCGAGGTGCAGCACGCGGGCGAGTTCGTCTATGCCGACGGGCTCGATCTGACCTCCGATCGCGGGGTGACGCGCATGGGGGTGTCGTGCCGCATCTGCCCGCGCCCGGATTGCGACCAGCGCGCCTACCCGCCGAGCGACCGGGCGATTGCGGTCGATCTGTTCCATCGCGGGGTGGTGCCGTTCGAAGTGGCGCCCGAAGGACGCCTGCAACCGCGCGGCTGAGCCTTCGGCCATGGCGCAGCGGAGGGCCGAATAAAACGCGCTTGCCTGTAACCGCGCAGGCCGCGCGCGCGAACCACAACCGGCTGCGGTGTTCCCGCCCGCATCGCGCATGCCTTGCAGGCAATGCCGCGGCCTCGTCATTCCATGCCTGCCGGTGGTGCGCGGGGGCAGGGGGAGCAAGCTCTGCGCACCGGTTACGATAGGGGCATCAAGCAATGAAGAATGCAAAACTGACCAGCCTGCTGACTGTCATGGGCGGCCTGACCCTCGCCACCGCGGCATGCTCGGGCGCCTGCCAGGCCGCCAATTGCGCGCCGGCTGCCGAAGCTCCGGCTGACGATGCTGCCGCTGGGCCTTGCGCGGCCGCGGGCTGTGAAGCCGCTCCCTGTGCCGCTGCTGCCGATGCCGCTGCGCCGGCTTGCGAAGCCAAGCCCTGCGCTGCCGCCGGCTGCGCTGCTGCGGCCGAATAAGGCCCGGCAATCTGCCGGAAAGGGGGTCTGGCGGGCGCAGCGTGCTGCCCGTCAGACCCTGCCCGGCCCGATTTTCACCTTCCCAAGGCGATGGACCAGCACACCGCGGCCCTGACTGTGATCGAAACCATCACCGCGATGGCGGGGGAGGGCGTGCCGCTGATGCTGCGGGTGCTGCCGGCAGGCGAGGCGCGTTACTGGGAGCACTATCCCGATAACGACGCGCGCGACCAGCGCACCCGCTCGCGCTGGTATTACCATGTCCATGCGCCCGGCGATCGGGATCCGGGCGAGCACGGCCATTTCCACCTGTTCCTGCACCGCACCCAGCTCGACGATCCGGCGGCTTTTGCGGTTGCTCCTGCGGCAGGTGAGGATGCTCCGGCGCATGTAACACACATCGCCGGGCTGGCGATCAGCCATGCGGGCATTCCCGTCGGCTGGTTTGCGACCAACCGCTGGGTGACCGACGAATTTCTCTACCCGGCCGAAACCATGATCGCGCATCTGGACCGTTACGATGTCGACCGGACCGCCGAAGACCCGCTGGTCAACCGGCTGCTGACGGCGATGGTCGCGCTCTACCGCGACGAGCTTGCGGCGCTGCTGCGGGCGCGCGATGCGGCGCTGGCCGAACTGGTCGCCCGAGAAGGGCCTGCCGCCTACGAAGCAGGCCACGACGTGCTGGCGAGCATTCCGATCGATCTCGACGCGAAGATCGAAAGTCTCGGCCTCGGCGACGAATAGGCCGCTTTACCAGCGCACCAGTGACGGCACCGTCAACCGGCCCAGAGCGCCGGCGGCCAGCACCACCGCGCTGTGCCACACGCCGACATGGGCGATGTCATTCTCCGCGCAGTGGAGCGAGAAGGCAAAGGCGCCGAAGCTGCCCGCAGCAATCCCCACCAGCAGCCCGGCGCGGTCTGGCGCGGTGGGAGCGCCCTGTCGCAGCCACCACACCAGCATCGCGAACACCAGCAGCGAAGACGCGCCGCCGATGCTGAAGCAGGTTGCACCGTGGGCGATGGCGTCCCGTTCCAGCAGGCTGCCGCCATTGCTCAGTCCGGCGATCAGCCCGGCCATCGGCAGCAGCGCCGCCATCGCCGCTGCCCAGGTCCAGCCGCTGTGATCGGTGCCCACACACGGCCGGCTCATCACGATCACCGTCACGCTCGCTGCGAGTGCGAGGCCGAAATAGAGCCCGGTGGCGATCAGGTGCACCGGATCGACATGCCCGGCCTGAAGTTCGGGACGAAGCCCGAACAGCGCGATCACCAGCACCGCCGACAGCGCGGCGGCGGCGAGCGTATAGGCCATGCCATCGGCAAAGCGCAGCGGCTTCACCGGTTCGAGCCCCCCGACCAGCTCTGCAATCAGAACATCGGAATTGCGCACCATAAATTCAGGCTTTCTCGATCATGTGGGCCAGTTTCTTCAGGCCGCGGTGGATGTTGACTTTGATGAGGGATTCGCTCTGTCCGGTCGCCTCGGAGGCCTCGGCGATGCTCAGGCCTTCGATCTTGACCAGCGCGATGGCGCGGGCCTGGGCCTCGGGCAGTACCCCGAACAGCCGTTCGAGCGTGATGCGCGCCGCGATCGCGGGCTCGTCGTCGAGTCCGGCGACATCGGTATCGAGTGCGGTCTCGTCGGCCCTGTAAAGGCGGCGCAGGTGATCGACCCAGCGATAGCGGGCAATCGCTGCCAGCCACGGCAGAAACGGGCGCGTGGCATCCCATGACGCGCGCTTGGTATGCAGTGCTATCAGGGTTTCCTGCACCAGGTCGTCGAGCTGGGCCGGGGCGACACGGCGCGAATAATAGCTGCGCAGCCAGCGCTGGCAGGCTTCCAGCAGGCTGGCATAGGCCTGCTTGTCGCCTTGCTGCGACATCACCATCAGGCGGGCGAGGGTGGGCTCGTCGGCTCTCACCGGCGCCCGTCCGGCACGGATGCCCGGCGCAGCATCGCAGCGCCCGCAATGTTCTCAATCATCATGCCCGTCCCCCGCACGCTCGATGCGCCGCAGCATCGTGGCACGTCCGGCCGCAGCGCGGCAAGGAAGTTCATGGAAAGGGGTTGGATGCTGACCGATACCGGCTCGGGCGCAACGGGGTGGTGTTGCAGCGTGAGCTTCGCGTCTGCCCGCAGGGGGACGAGGCAGAAGGATGCGATATCGGCCAGCATTCCAGGCGACCCGAGGGCTTCAGCCCTTCTTGGGAACCAGCAAGGCCTTGCCCCGTCCAAAGGCGGCGGTGAAAACGGGCGTTGATGTCATCGCAGGTTTCCTTTCCTCCGCCGGTCGGGCGAAACATGTCTTCACCAGCCGGTTCGCGCTCCGGCAACGATTGGTTACAGCTTTTTTTGTGCCTGATTGCGGACGTGGCGTAGCCGCGCGCTTGCGGCTATCGCGGGGTAGCCGGGGCACTGGGGCCGCCGCATCGGGAAGGGAGCTGCATGCCTGACGCGCCGGACTGGTTGATGATGGCCTTCGCGCTGCTGGCGGGCGCGGCGATCGGCAGCTTCATCGGCACCGCACTGGTGCGCCTGCCCGAAGAACGTTCGCTGCTGAGCGGACGTTCCGCCTGCGATGCCTGCGGCACGCGGATCGGGGTAGGCGATCTGGTGCCGCTGGTCTCTTGGCTGGTGCTGCGGGGCCGGTGCCGGGCCTGCAGCGCACCCATCGGCCTGGGGCAGATCGGTTGCGAGATCGGCGGGGCGGTGATCGGCGGCGCGGCGGTGCTGCTTGCACCCGCGGGTCTGGCGCTGCCGGCGATGGTGCTGGGCTGGCAATTGCTGCTGCTGGGCGCCATCGATGCCCGCCATCTGTGGTTGCCGCGCCCGTTGGTCGCTGTGCTCGGACTGAGCGGCACGGGGTTTGTGGCGATGCAGGCGTGGCAGGCGGCGAACCTGCTGCCTGTCTGGAGCAGTTTTGCGGGCGGGCTGCTCGGCTTTGCGATGCTGTGGGCCGTGGCGCGCGGCTACCGGGTGCTGCGCGGGCGCGACGGGATGGGCGAAGGCGATCCGCCACTGCTTGGCGCGATCGGTGTGTGGATCGGCCCGATGGGCGTGATCGGCGCGGTGATCGGGGCGAGCCTGATCGGGCTGGTGGCGGCTCTGGCGATGCTGCTGGCGAGAAAGCCGGTGGCGGGCGATACCACTCTGCCGCTCGGCACGCTGCTGGCCATGGCGGCGTGGCCGATCTTCCTTGTAACCGGTTGGGGGTGATGCATCGAACACCGCAAGATTGACGGCGGCGCGGCGCTGGTTAACCTTCCGCGAGCGTTCTAACGGAGTCCCTGACGCCGATGCCGAGCATCCTGCCCCGCCTGTGTCTGGCCGCCGCCGCTGCGGTTGCCGCAGGCGTGCCGGTTGCCGCTGCGGCGCAGAGCGGGCTGGCGGCACAGTGGCAGGCTCCGGCCAATTTCCTGCCCCCCGCGCTGGGCGGCGAAGCGCCCGAGGCGGCGGCCGAATGCCTCGCGCTGGCCATCACTTACGAGGCCGGTTTCGAACCGACTGCCGGTCAGGAAGCCGTGGCGCAGGTGATCCTCAACCGGGTGCGCCATACGGCTTACCCGGATACGGTGTGCGGGGTGGTGTGGCAGGGGGCCGAGCGGCGCACCGGTTGCCAGTTCACCTTCACCTGCGACGGCTCGCTGCGCCGGGCGCGCACGCCGGTTGAGCTGGCCGCGGCACGCAAGGTGGCGGTGCGGGTGCTGGCGGGCGAGAGTGCCGATCATGTCCGCGGCGCGACCCATTACCACGCCGATTACGTCTCGCCCTATTGGGCGCCGAGCCTGACCCGGGTGCGCCAGATCGCGCGGCACATCTTCTACCGTTCGCCCGGGGCGATGCCGCGCAATGACGGCACGCCGGTGGCGGTGACGCTTTCGGCTCCGACCACGCGGGAGGCCCCCGCACCTGCGCCTGCACAGAGCGATCCACAGGGCGATCCGGCAATACGCAACGGCGAATATGCACCCTGGGGCCTCAGCCTCGGGCCAGCCAAGCCTTAGTCACTCGCGCGAGCGGATGACATAAGGCCGCGCCGGGTTGCCGGTCAGTTCGATCACGACATTGCGCTGCGCTGCCGCGCCATCGGGCTTGCGGGCGCGCACGATGATCCGCAGCGGACGGCCGCTCACCCCGTTATCGGGGCGGGCGACCTCACTGGCCAGCAACCCGCCTTCGGCCACCGCCACTCCGGCAAACCCGTCCTCGAACACCCGGTCGGCCATCACCCGGCGGGCGAGCGGGCTGGCATTGGCTTCGGCGAAGCGTGCGCCAACGGGCGCGAAGACGGTGACGAAGGGATCCATCCGCTTTGCTAGCTGCGGCCCGATCGCGGGGATAGCGGCGAGTTCGCCATTGCTGCGCAGCGCCCCGTCGCGCGGGCGCACCCCGACATCGCCATAGTCGCCGCGCTCGCGGCCCCTGAGGCGCGGCTCGTCATCGCTGTCGCGCCAGTCGAGAAAGGCATCGCGCGCTTCCTCCAGTTCGGCCCCCTGCAAGCCGAATTCGGCCAGCAGCGCCTCGGCCTGTTCATCGTTGATGCTGTTGAGCGGCACTTTGGCAAGCTCGTCCTCGATGCGTATTTCGAGCGTTGCGCCAGCGAATTCCACTTCGCGCAGCCGCCCGTCGGGCCGCCAGCGCCGCGCCGGGCTAGCTTGCGCAAGGCCCTGCACTGCCAGCGCGATCCCGGCATCTGCGGCGGCGGCAAGCTGTGCGCGATCAAGCTCCGCCCGCGCCGAGCGGGTCGATCCGCGGGTCGCCTCGATCATGGTCAGCGCCAGCAGCGCCAGCACGGCAAGGCTCGCCACCGCGACCACCAGGGCAAAGCCGTCCTTCCGCCTGCCCTCCGACTGGCGCGGGGCTGGCCTCAGGGGATTTCCCCTGTGCTGGAGAAAGGCTCGAGCGAGCGGATCTTGCTGCGCAGTTCCTCGGTGATCGCGCGGGCATCATCCACGGTGCGGATCACGCGCGGCTTCAGCAGGATCACCAGTTCGATCTTGTCGGTCGCCTCGACCTGACGGCCGAACAGCCCGCCGATGATCGGGATTTGCGAAAGGAACGGGATGCCGGTCTTGTCGCGGGTCTGGACGTTGCGGATGAGCCCGCCCAGCGCCAGCACCTCGCCATCCTGCACCGCAACCGTGGTGGAAACCTTGCGGGTCGAGATCACCGGCGAATTGATGCCCGATCCCGCCGCCCGCGCCGACAGCACGTCGCTGACCTCCTGCGAAATATCGAGCAGCACCAGCCCGCTGCCGTTCACACGCGGGGTGACCTTCAGGATCACGCCGGTGTCGCGGTATTCGATGGCGTTGATGACAGGCGCATTGGGGTCGATGGTCGAAGTGGAATTCTGGGTAAGCACCGGCACCTGCGTGCCGACCTGCAAGCTGGCCGTGCCGTTGTTGACTGTCATCAGCTTGGGCGCAGAGACGACATTGACCTTGGTCTTGCCCTCCAGCGCGTTGAGCACGCCGGTCAGGCTGCCCGAATTGCCGAACAGGAAGCTGAAGCCCGGCACATCGCGCACCAGCCCGGGGCCGGTGGTGGAATCGGTGAGGACCGCGTTCTCGTTGCCCTCAATGAAGTTCCATTGCAGGCCATAGCGCAGATCGTCGGTCAGGCTGACTTCGGTGATCGCGGCTTCGATCATCACCTGCATCGGCGGCACATCGAGCTTGCGCAGCGCGTCCTCGATCACGGCATATTGGCGCGGGGTGCCATAAACGAGGATCGCGTTGTTGGTGTCGTCGCTGGTGATCTGGACGCCGCCCGGGGCAGAGGCGGAGGCGCCGCCGCTGTCCTGTTCGCCGAAGGTGCCAAGCGCGGCGGCGGCGGCGGGCGAGGCGACCGCAGGCGGGGCGGTGACTGCGCCATAGCTATAGCCCTCGCCAAGTCCCGGCTGGGAGGCGGAGCGGGACGGCGCGGCGCCGTCGGGCGAACCGGCGTCGGCGAAGGCGGCCTGCTGCTGCGCCACCGCCTCCTCGCTTCCGCCGCTCCCGCGCCCGAAAGCGCGGTTCAGGGTGCGCGCCAGATCGCGCGAGCGCGAGTTCTGGACCTTGTAGACGAACAGCCGCGGCTCGTTGTTCTGGCCCTGCCGGTCGAGGATCTCGATCCAGCGGTTCACATCGTCGAGATATTGCCGCTGGCGGCTGATCGCGAGGATGCCGTTGAGCTTCTCCATCGCGATGATCCGCACCAGATCGCGGGTCGGGCTGTCGGGCGCGTTGATCAGCTTTTCGAGCTCGGGCACGATCACGCGGGCATCGGTGCGCTTGGGCACGAACAGCGCGAAGCTCATGTTGCGCAGCCAGTTGACGTCGAACTGCTGGAGCAGCTCGCGCGCGCTGGCGCGCTGGCCCGAAGTGCCGCGCAGCAACAGGATGTTGCGGGCGGGGTCGGAGACCGAGACGACATTGGGCAGGATCGGTGCGATCAGCGCGCGCATCTGATCGGCGCTGACGAACTGCAATTGCAGCAGTTCGGTGCCGAAACCGGGCGTATCGGGCGAGGCGATGCCGCCGCTCACCCCTTGCGCGATGCGCTCGATCCGCGCGCGGCCGTTCTCCAGTACCAGCGCAAAGCCGCCGATGGCGAAGCTGTCTTCGAGGAAAGGCAGCACGGAATCGCGGCTGATGGGCCGCGCGGTAACGACTGTCACCGGCCCGGAGACGCCCGGCGCAATGGTGTAATCAATATCGAGCAGATCGCCGAGCACCGCTTCGGCTACCACCCGCACGTCCGCCTCGGGGAAGTTGAGCGCGATGTCGCCGCCGCGCACCAGCACCGGCGTGGGCCGGGCGACCACCGGCGGGCGCTGCTCGCCCTCCACGATGGTCGCATCGACAGTCTGCTGCGCGCGCGCCGGATCGTCCGGCACGGTCTGCGCGAGGGCAGGAGTGCTGCCCGCCAGCACGGCCACGAGCCACAGGGCTTTGGCCGGACGTGGCCGGGGGAGATCAGAGGTCATTGTTCATCTGCCTGATTGGGCCGAAAGCTGCGCGGATCATAGCCGGGCGGCGCATAGCCGGGATAGGAATTGCGGTTGTCGGCCCCGAGGCCGAGCGTGACGGTTTCGGTCCCGCGGGCAAAGCGCACCTCGTCGCGGCCGATCGCGGTCAGCCGCCAGCCTTGCCATGACTGGCCCGGGCGAAGGGTGACACTGCCGCCGTCCGGGGTTTGCAGCACCAGCCGCGCCGCGCCGCGCACGCGTACGATGCCGGCAGGGCTCGCCCCGCCAAGCGGGCCTGCGGGAACCCCGCCTGCGCCCTCGCTGCCCGCCAGCCGCACCGGTTGGAAGATCGAACGGCGCGCCAACACCGGATCGGCGCTGACCGCGGCGATGGGTTCGGCCTTGCCGCGCAGGCCTGCGGGCGGGACATCGGGCAGCGCCGGACGCTCTGCAGGAAGCACCATCTGCGCCACCAGCATCAGCCCCAGCAGCACGCTCAGGAGCGCGGCCAGCACCGTGCCTTCGGCGCGCTCAGGCCGGGGAATGGGAGGCAGCGACATCGAGCCGGATATCCAGTTTGCGGGAGGAAAGGGCGGCCGGATCAAGCCCGGGCGCAGCGGTGGCGGAGACTGTCAGTGTGCGGATGATCAGCAGTGGTTCGGCGTTCTGGAGCCGTTCGACCAGCCGCACCAGCTGCGCCTCGTCGAGCCGTGCCTCGACCCTGAGTTCGATGCGGCCGACCTCGGCCTCGACATCCTGCATCGCGCGAACCTCGCCCCCGGCCTCGGCCAGCAGAGCGGCGACGCGGTCCTTGAGCGTTTCGGCGGCGGCGGCGGGGGTGGCGGCGATGACGTGATAGCGCGCCATGTCGGACTTCTGCGCCTCGGCCTGTCGCCGCAGCCGTGCGACATTGTCGATCAGGCGCTGGTTGCTGGCCTGCACCAGCGCCAGCCGTTCACGTTCCGCAGCGCGGGCTTCGAACCCGGCAAGGATCGGCGAGACCACTGCCAGCCAGCCGAGCGCGATCACCGCGACCAGCACGAGGATCGCAATGAGGCGCCGCTCACGGTCGGACAGCCCGGTCATTGGCTGGCCTCCTTTGCGGCGGGTGCGGCAATCGCCGCGCTGACATCAAAGGGTTGCCCGCCGCCGCTTTCGGCGGTGGGATCGGAAACGCTGGTCTGGAGCGAGGCGAAGCGCCCGGTCTGCCGCAACGCGCGCTGGATGTCGCTGGCGGGCGGCTTGGTGCCGGTGAGGCGCAGGGTCTCGGGCGTCCAGGCATAGCGCTGCACCCACGCGCCTTCGGGCAGCGCGCGGGTGGTGAGCGCCAACATGCCAAGCGGATCATGCGTCCGCCGCTCCTCGCCCAGCGTTTGGCGGCGCGCGGTCTCGGCGGCGATGCGTGCAGCGATGGCGCGGGCGGCAGTGCCGGTCGCCTGCTGTTCGGCGACTTCGGCAGCGAAAGCATTGGTGGCGGCAACATCGCGTCCGATCAGCACGCCGACATTGACGAGGAACAGCGTGGCGACAAGGCCCCACCAGAACTTCCGCCCATCCCGGCGCGGCGCAATCGCCCCGCTGGCGACCAGCGCGGGCAGCAGATCGAGCGTGACGCCCCCGTCCTCCAGGCTTTCCCAGGTGAGGCTGAGCGGTTCGATCCCGGCGTCGCGTGCGGCTTCGACCAGCGCACCGGCACGTGCCAGCGGCATCCCGCCGATCAGCGTCGGCAGCCTCGTATGGCCGGCTTCCGCCTCGTGCAACAGCGGGCGTGCGGCGGCGATCGCGGTGCCGGCGGGGAAGGGGAGCAGCCGGTCAAGTTCAAGCGCGACCATCCGCGCCAGGTCGCGCTGGCCGAGCCGCGGCAACATCGTCCGGCGCGCCATCACCGCCTCGGCGGGAAGCACCATGTGCAGCAGCCGTCGGCGTGTGCCCTCGGCCACGGGATCGAGCCGCACGCCGCCCAGCCGCAGGACGCCATTGCCATCGGCCTCCACCAGCGGGCCGGTGAGCATCTGCGGGCGCGCGCGCCAGCGTTCGGGCACCATCCCGGCGAGTTCGCCTGTCCACCAGTTCCAACCCTCGCGCAGCGCCGCGCCAAGGCTCGTCATGTCCATGTCGAGGATCGTGCCGGTGCGGATCATGCGGCGTCCCCGAAGCATTGTGCGGTGTCCGGATCAATGGTGCAGGCGGCATTGACGGTCGGGGCGGGGCGGATCACCAGATCGGGCCATTGGCGCCCGCTATCGGCAAAGAACGTTACCCGGATGCGGATCAACTCGGGCGGCTTGCCGCGCTCGATCCAGCGGTCGCGCCATTCGCGCCGCGGATCGCCCGGAAGATTGCCGAAATAGGCGATCTCCAGCCGCTCGACATCGGTCAGCAGCACTTGTGGAGTCCAGCCGGCCTGACCCGGCGCGTAGGGATTGACCCCGGCTTTGGTGTCCGCCAGCGCATAGAGCACCAGTTCGCCTTCATTGCTGCGGGTGAGACGGTAACGCATCAGGCTCGCCGGCCGCTGTGCCGGGGGAGCGGGAGCAAAAAAGCTGATGATCTTGCTTTCCCCGCGGATATCGGCAATCGGACGACCGAACTCGAACCGGGTGTTGGGCACCAGCGCCTCGATCCTGTCGCGCAGTACGGTTTGCGACGTGATGATCGCGGCATTGCCGGCCCCGCGGGCGCGGGCCTGTGCCGCGGTCTGGAAACCGAGCTGCGCGCCCGCCAGCACCATCGCCGAAAGCACGGCGACGATGGCGAGGCTGACGAGCAACTCGACCAGGGTGAAGCCCGCTTCGGATGGCCGCCGCGCGCTCATGTGCCGGTGCCCTGTTGCACGCGCGCCACCCGCAGCGTGGTAAGCTCCACCAGCGGCTGGCCCGAGGGGCCTTGTCCGGCGCTGACGGTGATCCGGTCGAGCGCGGGGCTGGCGAGCGCGCTGCGATAGGGCTCGATCCGCAAGGCCCAGCCGATCGTGCCGCTGCGCCCCTCGCGCGTCTCGAACCGGCCCGGCACCGCCACTTCGGCAATGGCGATCTGCGACTGCGCAACCAGCAGCGCGGCGCGGCGTTCTTCATTGATGCGCGCGGCGCGGGCATTGTTCTGCACGACATTCAGTGTCACGCCGAGCATGGCGGCAACGATCGCCGAGGCCACCAGCGCCTCGGGCAGGGTGAAGCCCCGCTCGCTTGCCCGATGCCGGATTTGCCCCCTTTCGCGCATCACTGTCCGGATTCCGCGATATGGCCGGTGCTGCCGAACACGGTGATGCGCCGTTCGCGCAGGACGCCATCCCCGCGCGAGACGATGCGATAGAGTGCAGGCTCGGCGGTGCCATCAGGGTAGAAGGTCACCGGGCGATCCTGCCCGGCGGTCACTGTCACCGAGGTGGGCAGGGCGACGGGATCGCCCGTGCCGATCAGCAGCGTGCGGCCTTCGAGCGCCAACGACACCGGCGCGCCGGTGCGGATTGCTTCGGCGCGGGCGGTGCGCAGGCCTTCGACCACCTGCGAGGCACCCATGCGGAATTCCATCCCCGTCATCGCGTTCTGGGCGCGCGGGAAGGCGATCCCGGCGATCAGCCCGGCCACCGCCAGGGTCACCAGCATCTCTATGAGGGTAAAGCCGTTCGCGCGGCCCGGACGGCGGGCCCTACCAGTTGCCGACATCTTTCGCCTCGCCCGTGCCGCCCGGGGCATTGTCGGAACCATAGGAGAACACGTCGATCTCGCCGTGATCGCCGGGCGCCTTGAAGCGGTAGGGGTTACCCCAGGGATCGATCAGCCCACTCGCCTGCCCCATGTAGGGGCCGTTCCAGATCGGCACGTTGGCCGGCTGCTGCATCAGCGCCTGCAGCCCCTCTTCGGGCGTGGGATAGCGCCCCGCATCGAGCCGGAACAGTTCCAGCCCGGCGGTGATGTTCTTGACCTGCACTGTCGCCGTCTGGGTTTTCGAGCTGCTCAGATATTTGATCACCTGCGGCCCGACGATCGCGGCAAGCAGGCCGAGGATCGCCAGCACCACCAGCAGTTCGAGCAGCGTGAAGCCCGCCGACTTGCGCTTTTTATCCAGAGGGTTGCGTCGCATCATCATGCCAGTGCCAGATCGTTGAAGCCAAGGATTGCCGCCATGATGGCAGCGATGATTGTCGCGACCACGGCCCCGAGAATGACCGTGATGGCGGGAGTAAGCAAGCCCACCAGCCGCTGCAATTGAATCTTGAGATCGCGGTCGAGCACGTCGGCCAGCCGGATCAGCATCGGCCCGAGCTCGGAGGTTTCCTCGCCGGTGCGGAAAAAGCCGATCGCCTTTTTCGGGACGATTCCGGCGGCCGCCAGCGGCGCGGTGAGTCCGCCGCCCTCCTTCATGCCGCGCGCTACCTCGCGCACGGCTGCCGCCATGTGGCTGTTGCCGATCGCGCGGCCCGCGAGCAGGGTGGCGGACGGCAGCGCCACGCCGCCTTCGACCAGCACGCCCAGAGTGCGTGCAAACCGGGCGGTCTCGATGCTGCGCACCAGCAAGCCGATCTGCGGCAGCGTAAGCACCCAGCGATCCCGCGCGGCGCGGGCCTGCGGCTGGCGCAGCATCTGGCGTATCGCCAGTGTCCCGCCTGCCAGCACCAGCACCATCCACCACCACCCCGCGCGCAGAGCCTTGCTCGCCTGCATGATCAGTACCGAGGCGGCCGGCAGCCGGTCTTCGGCACCGGCGAACAGGCTTTCGAACTGCGGCACCACGAACAGCAGCATCATGCCGATCACCGCCACCGACAGCACGATCAGGATGACGGGATAGATCATCGCGCTAACGATCAGATTGCGCAGATCATCGTCGCGTTGCAGCGCATCGGCGAGCCGTTCGAGCGCGCCGCCCAGCCGCCCGTCAGCCTCGCCCGCTTCGGCCATGGCGGCGGCCACCGGCGGAAACAGGGCAGGGCGCTCTGCGAGAGTGCGCGACAGGGGGGCGCCTTCCTTGACCGCCTGCTGCATGGCAGCGAATTCGGCGCGCAGGGCGGCGTCCTCGATCGAATCCAGCACCAGCGCCATCGCGCGTTCCAGCGCAATCCCGGCGTTGAGCAGCACCGCCAGTTCGCCGATCGTGCGGGTGATCGCGGCGCGGGTTTTCGGAGTGCGGCGCACGGCTCCGGCGGCGGGTTGCGGGGCGGTTCCGGGCGTGATGTCGATCGGCAGGATCGCCGATTGCCGCAGCCGCCGCACGGCTTCCTCGCGGGTGGCCGCATCGATCTGGCCGGCTACACGCTTGCCGTGACTGTCGGTGCCGCGATAGCGGAACGCCTGCATCGCTTCAGCCATCCTGCGTCACCCGCAGCACTTCATCGATGGTGGTGTGGCCCGCTGCGGCCTTGGCCAGCCCGTCCTCGAGCATGGTGTAAAGCTGCCCCGGCCCGGCCCGGCGAGCAATTTCGCGCGCATCGGCGCGTTCCAGGATCAGCTCGGCGATGCCTTCATCCACTTCGAGGAATTCGACCAGCGCGATGCGGCCCTTGAACCCGCTATGTCCGCATTCTGCGCAGCCCGCGCCGCGCCAGAAACGCGCATGCTCGTCGCAGCCGAGCGCGGCGCGCTGGCCCGGCCCCGGCGTGTGCGGCACCCGGCAATGCGGGCACAGCCGCCGCACCAGCCGCTGCGCCACCACCGCATTGAGGGTCGAGGCGAGCAGGAACGGTTCGACCTGCATGTCCAGCAGCCGCGTGATCGCGCCGGCGGCGGTGTTGGTGTGCAGGGTGGAAAGCAGTCCGTGCCCCGTCAGCGCCGCCTGAATGGCGATCTGCGCTGTTTCGAGATCGCGGATCTCGCCGACCATCATCACATCCGGGTCCTGCCGGAGGAAGCTGCGGAGCGCGGCGGCGAAATCGAGCCCGATCCCTGCGTTCACCTGCGTCTGGACAATGCCTGGCAGGCGATATTCGATCGGATCCTCGATCGTCAGGATCTTGCGCGTGTCGGAATTGATTGCGGCCAGCGCGGCATAGAGCGTTGTCGTCTTGCCGCTCCCGGTCGGCCCTGTCACCAGCATGATGCCGTGCGGCCGCGCGAGGGTTTCATGCATCCGCGCGGCGAGCGCGGGCGAGAAGCCGAGTGCGGCGAAATCGAGCGCCATGCCCGACTTGTCGAGGATGCGCAGCACCACCGTCTGGCCGTGGATCGAGGGTGCGATGGCGACACGCAGATCGATCTCGTGCCCGCGTACCGCCACCCGCAGCCGCCCGTCCTGCGGCAGGCGGCGCTCGGCGATGTTGAGTTCGGCCATCACCTTGATGCGGCTCACCAGGGCCGCGCGCATGGCAGCCGGGAGCGAGGGCTGATCGACCAGCAGCCCGTCGATGCGGTAACGCACGACGAGCCGGTCCTCGGCCGGTTCGAGGTGGATGTCCGAGGCGCGGGCATCGACCGCATCGGCGATCAGGCGGTTGACGGCGCGGATCACCGGCGCATCGCTGACCAGATCGCGCAGCCGTTCGAGATCGTCCTCGTCGGCGTCGCTGGCGGTGGCGGCATCGGCGCGGCCGGCGCCATAAAGGCGGTCGATCGCGGCCTCGATCTCGCCGCGCGTGGCGATGCGGCAGGTGACGGCGGCACCGGTCAGCTGGCCGAGCGCCTGCGCGGCAAAGGGGCGCAGCGGATCGGCGCTGGCAACCACCAGAGTCCCGCCGACACCGCGCGCCAGCGGCAGCACCAGATGTTCGCGCAGGAAAGCAACCGAGACTTGTTCCTGCCCGATCACCGGCGCGCCCTCGGGCCAGTCGTCGGGCGCGACCAGCGGCAAGCCGGTTGCATCGCGGTAGAATTCCACCAGCGCCTGTTCGCTGACGATCCCGAGCCGGGTGAGGATGGTGGCGAGATCCTCGTCGCTGTCGGCCTCGATGCTGCGCGCCCGCGCCAGCGCATCGGCGGAGATCACCCCGCGTTCGAGCAGCCCTTGCGCCAGGTGCAGCGCGGGATCGCCTGTCGCCGATGTCGTCATCACTGCGGAACCCACGCGCCCCCCTTTCCCCGTTGGCCCATGCTTTGCCCTGATCCTCCTGCAATGGCCAGCCCGATGCAACCGGCCTGCAAACCTTCAAAGAGTTGCAGCAAATTTTATCGATAACTGTAATCGGATTTGTCGATTTAACCTATCCCATTTCGGGACACTCGCGATTGCCCTGAATCCTATCTGTTTGCCTGAATACGGAATTTTCCGGAGGTCGGTTACAGGCGCGCAATCGGACGGTTTTCTTTTGACGCATTCTTACAAATCAGGGGCGGATTTGTGGCGGAAAACTAACGGAAAATCAGGTTGACGCCAGTCATTCTTCGGTTCATTTGCGCCTTCGGGTAGCGCAATTGCTCGTTCTGTCAGGCCATAACAGAAAAAGGCCGAGGGAATTGAGTGCCGTTGCTCGATTATGGGGGAATACCAAGCACAATTCGGCTGCGTTTTTGCTGTGTGAAGATGGTTGGGTCTGGCTTCGTCCGGCCTGACAAATAATCTTTATCAGTTCGCGACTGCTTTGCTCTGCAATTTGCGGGGCGGTTTTGGCTGCCTATTGCGCTTTTTAATCCTCCCCGATCGGCGCATCAGAAGTTTTGTTTCGATAGGGGAATTCACATGAAGAAGACACTTGCCCTCCTGGCATCCGTCGCCGTGCTCGGCACCGGCCTCGTGGCCGTCCCGGCTGCGGCGCAGAGCGAGAGTGCCTCGCCCACCGCGCAGCGCAACCAGCGCACGGCCCGCGCCGCGCTGCTCAAGTGGCACGAAGTGATGCTCGACACCCATGCGCGCACCACCAATGGTCAGGCCCCCGGTCAGAACGGCGGCCCGCTGCGCACCACCCGCGGCTTCGCCATGACTCAGATCGCCGTGTTCGACGCGGTCAACGCCTTCGAGGGCAAGTACACCTCGTACAGCAGCATCCCGGCTGCCGAAACCGGCGCGTCGGTCGAAGTGGCGATCGCCTACGCCGCGCATGACGTGCTGGCATCGGTGTGGAGCGGCCAGAGCGCCCGCCTTGCGACGGTGCTCGCTGCCGATCTCGCTGCGATCAACGCCAGCCCCGATGCACTTGCCAAGGGCCGCGCTGTCGGTCAGGCTGCGGCTGCTGCCATCCTCGCCGACCGCGTGGGTGACGGCGCACAGATCGGCGAAGTCAACTTCGGCGGCGGCGGGCAGCATGCCACCGGCAATGTCGATTTCAACGGCGATCCGGTGAACGCCGGCATCATCGGCACGCTCAAGTGGCGCCCCGATCCGGAAACCGCCGCCAACCAGATCGCGCTCGGCGCCAACTGGGGTGCGGTGAAGCCCTTCGCGCTGGAAAGCGGTGCGCAGTTCCGCGCCGACCCGTTCCCGGCTCCGGGCACGGCTGCCTACCGCGCGACCTACGAAGACGTGAAGGCGATCGGCGCCTCGCAGGACACCGCCGGCGCCACCGGCACCGCCCGCACCCACTTCATCGGCAATTACTGGGGCTATGAAGGCACCCCGAACCTCGGCGTTCCGCCGCGGCTCTATGCCCAGATCGCCGTGCAACTGGCCGAGCGTGGCCGGGTGAACAACCCGCTCGAACTCGCCCGTTACTTCGCGCTGGTTCATATCGGCATGGCCGATGCCGGCATCGCAGTGTGGGATTCGAAGTACTACTATAACATCGGCCGTCCGGTGACCGTGATCCGCGAGGAAGACGGCGATGCCATGACCACCGCCGATCCGGCGTGGAAGCCGTTCGGCATCTCGCGCGCCAACCTGGCGACCTACGTGCGTCAGACCCCGCCGTTCCCGGCCTATTCGTCGGGCCACGCGGCGTTCGGTTCGGCTATGTTCGAAGCCGCTCGCGGCTTCATGCCCGATCGCACCGCCTTCACCTTCGTTTCGGAGGAATATGACGGCAAGACCATCGAGCCGGCTGACGGTTCGGTCCGTCCGCTGGTGCCGGTGCGCTACCGTTCGCTGAACGAAGCCTCGCTCGAAAACGCGCGCAGCCGCGTCTTCAACGGCTCGCACTGGCAAGCTGATAGCACTGTCGGCAAGCTGCAGGGCGAACAGGCGTCGCAATACGCCCGTGCAACCCTGTTCCAGCGCCAGAACGCTGAATGATTCCAGCCGGGGAGGTTCAGCGATGGACTTCCCCAAACCAGCCGAAGGGCTGTCCGGCGTGCGCCGGGCAGCCCTTTGCCTTTCACAGCAGGACTGAAGCCCGATGACCTTTCTCTCTTTGATCCGGCTGGTGCTGGCCGGCCTGGCCTTTTCCACGATTGCCGCCTGCTCGCAAACGGCAGCCCGCGAGCAGGATGCTCCCGCGACGGTCAGCGACGAGGCCGTTGCCGAACTCTTCGCCGAGCGCGATCCTTCCAAGCCGAAGGAGCGCCCGGATTTCACCAATGAAACCGTGCTCAAGCTGAACCCGATCGTCGAAAGGGCGATGACGGCGCTCGATCGTCACGATGCACTGGCCCCGCAGCTGGCCACCGCACGCCAAGCGGGCGACAAGGCCGCGATGGCAACAATGCTTGCCGAACTGGGCCAGCTCAAGGCCACCGCCGATGCCGCCCACACTGCTTTTCAGGCCGAAAAGGCCGCACTTTTGAAGCGTGAGGAATATTACAACCCGGTGGTGCTCGCGGCGATGGAGCAGTTCGTCGCCGAGGCACCGGTCGAAATCGCCGACACGATCGCCCGCGCGAGCCAGTAATTCCCTATCGCCGTGCTTCACCGGCTGGGGCGGGGTGACAATTTTCTGACCGGTGCGCGTAACTTTCAATCAGCCCAGGACGAACAGCCGCGCAAGAGCGCCGGCCAGCATGGCTGGGCACGCACGGCATACAGGGGAATGACATGAGCGCCACCATCCTTCGGGCGAGCGCGGCAGCGATGGCGCTGGCCGCGGCCAACATCGTGGCGGCAACGCCTGCGCTGGCGCAGCAGGCCGGGATCGAAATCGTGGTGATCGACCCACAGGGCGCTCCGGTGGCGGACGCCGAAGTGGTGATCGCCAATCCGGCGATCGGGCTCGAGCGCACAGTCCGCACCGATGCGCGCGGCGCGGTCCGGCTCGACGGCCTCACCACCGCGGGTGAATATCTCGTCTCGGTGCCTGCGGCCAAGGGCTATGCACCGCTGGCGGCACAGCCGGTCACGCTGCGCGCCAATTTTGCGCGCAGCGTGACCCTGCAACTGGCAGGCGGCGAGGGCATCACAGTCACCGCCGCGCGTGCAATCACCGGGCTCAACACGGCCAACGCCGAGATTTCCGCCTCGCTGGGCCGCGAACAGCTGGTCGCGCTGCCGGTGGAGGGGCGCGATGTGCTGGGCGCGCTGATCCGCCTGCCCAATGTGGTCCCCTCGACCGGCTTCTTCCCCGAGGCGCCTTCCATTTCGATCAACGGTTCGAACGGGCTCGACACGAATTACCTGATCGATGGGATGGACAATAACGAGAACTTCCTCGGCGGGATCAAATTCCCTGTGCCGCTGGGCTTCACCCGCGAAGTGACGGTGCTGGCGAACTCCTATTCGGCGGCCTACGGGCGCACCGCCAATGGCATCGTCAACTACACCACGCCTTCGGGCAGCAACGATCTGTCGGGCGAGGCCTATGCGCTGGTGCGCCCGGGCCGCCCGCTCGACGCACGCTCGCCATTCCCGCGCCGCGATCTCACCGGCAATCCGGTGGGCGAGAGCTTCGAGCGTTATCAGGCCGGCTTCGCGCTCGGCGGGGCGCTGCAACGCGACAAGACCTTCTTCTACGCCAACTACGAATACACCCGCGATCGCAACACGCAGGTGGTGGATGCTCCCGCGCTGGGGATCGTCGACACTGTCACCGGCAAGAATCAATTCCATCTGGCCTCGGTGCGGCTCGATCACCGGCTGACCGACGAGTGGACCATCGGCGCGCGCACCAATATCGGCCGGGTGACGATCGACCGCCCTGGCGGCGGACTGGGCGGGGGCAATGCCACGTTCCCCTCGGCCGGATCGCAGCAGGACCGGTTCTCGACCCTCGTCGCCGCCACTGCCAGCTATGCGGGCGAGGACTGGAGCTATGACGGGGCGGTGCAGTTCAGCCGCTTCCGCTGGGACTATGGCGAGGCGGTCGGCCCGGCGGGGCCGCAGGTGGTGGTGCGCGATCCGTCGGGGCTGGTGGCGGCGGTGGTCGGCAACCCCGGCTTCGTGTTCGACAGCCTCGAGGAGACCTGGCAGACCACCCACCGCATCAGCCGCGATTTCGGCGCGCACCGGCTGCGCGTCGGCGCGGACGTGATCGTCTCGGACTTCGCGTTGCTAGGCGGGGGCAATCCGGACGGCAATTTCACAGTCGATCTGACCGCAGGACAGCTGGCGAGCCTGTCGTCGCGCGGGCTGGCGCTTGATGCGGGCGATGTGCTGGCGCTCAATCCGTCCGTAGCGAACTATGCGGTCGAACTGCGCCCGCAAAGCTTCGGCACCAGCCAGAGCCTGATCGCCTTCTACCTCGAGGACGCATGGCAATTGTCGCCCACGCTCACCGCCACGCTGGGCGTGCGCTGGGACTATGATACGCTGACAGAGCGCGGCGGCGGAAACGGGGACAGCGACAATATCGCGCCGCGCTTTGCCCTCAACTGGCAGCCCGATGCGCGCTCCTCGGTCCGGTTCGGGGCGGGGATCTTCACCGGCAAGCTGTCCTATGCGGTGATCTCCGACGCGCTCCAGCGCAACACCACCGCACCCGGGTTCCTGAGCCAGCTGACGCAGTTGCAGACCCTTGGCGCCATCCCCGCAGGCACGGATCTCGCCGACATCACCTTCGACGGCAATCTGACAGTCGCGCCGCCGTGCACCGCAGTGTCCGCCTGCCCAAGCCCCGATGAGGTGCAGGCCTTGCGCGACACCGCGACGCTGGGCGAGGCGCGGATCCTCACCCCCACCGGCTACGACAATCCTTGGAGCGTGCAGGTGAGCGGCGGCTACCAGTATCAGGCGAGCGCCAACCTCACCTTGTCGGTCGATGCGCTCTACAGCCGCTCGCACAATCTGGTGCGGCTGCGCGACCTCAATGCGCCAGCGCCCTTCACTCCCAACCTTGCCAACCTGACCGCAGCCAACATCGCCGCCCTGCGCGCGCTGCCCGACAATGCCGCACGGCTGGCACTGGCGCAGAGCCTCGGGCTGGTGCGTTCGCAGGCCGACGCCGATGCCTCGCGCCCCGTGGCGCTGGTGCCGGGCGGAGCGCGGCAGATCACCGTGTCCGAGACTGCGGGGGAAGCCGAATACCTCGCGCTGATCCTGCAGGCGATCAAGCTGCGGGGCGAGGATGATTACGCTTTCCGCGTCAGCTACACCCTGTCGCGCCTCACCAACGATACCGACGATATCAACTTCCGCGCGGCCAACGCCAACGACTTCAGCACCGAATGGGGCCCGTCCGCCAATGACCGGCGGCACGTGATTTCGGCGGTCGGCTATCTCTATCCGGCCGACGGGCTGACAGTGACGCTCGCCGGGCTGTTCCAGTCGGGCCAGCCGGTTAATCTGGTGCCTGATGCGCGGATCTTCGGGACGCAGGATCTGAACGGCGACGGGGCAAGTTTCGGCGAGAACTTCGTCGGCAATTCGGATCGCTATCCGGGCGAGCGGCGCAATTCTGCCCGTCTGCCATGGTCGGCGACGATCGATCTCGGGGTGCGTTATGCGCTGCCGGTTTTCGGCGGACGGATCGAAGCGAGCGCGGATGTGTTCAACCTGCTGAACGCCAACAACGAAAGCGGCTTCGCCAACGCGGCGACGACATCGAACCAGGTGCAATTCGGCGGCGGCGTGCCCTTCGTCCAGCGCAATGCCGCCCCGCCGCGGCAGTTGCAGTTCGGGCTGGCGTACAAGTTCTGATTCTGGCTGCCTCCAACCCCTCTTGGACGAACGCGGCACAAGCGCCTATGGGGGCTCTCCCGCGTCGCCACCAGTCCAACAGGGAGCAGCCTTGTGACCGCCACCACCGCCCAGCCGAACCTTGAGGACAGCGCCCCGGCTCGCGCCGAACTGGTGGCGCTGCTCACGCAGATCGAACAGCGCCTGCGCTGGCTGTCGTCGTGGACGGTGCACAACGCCAACAACATCCGCGAAAAGCGCGACGGGCTAAAGGTCGGCGGGCATCAGGCCTCCTGCGCCTCGATGACGGCGATCATGACCGCGCTCTATTTCCACGCGCTGCGCCCGGCGGACAAGGTCGCGGTGAAGCCCCATGCCGGGCCGGTGCTGCACGCGATCCATTATCTGCTGGACGAGCAGACCCGCGAGAAACTGGAACGCTTCCGCGGGCTTGGCGGGGTGCAATCCTATCCCAGCCGCACCAAGGACACGATCCCGGTCGATTTCTCCACCGGCTCGGTCGGGCTGGGCGTGGCGGTGACGGCGTTCAGCAGCCTGGTGCAGGACTACCTCATCGCCCACGGGCACATGGCCGAAGCCGAAGCGGGCCGGATGATCGCGCTGATGGGCGATGCCGAACTCGACGAAGGCAATATCTACGAGTGCCTGATCGAGGGCTACAAGCACGAGTTGCGCAATTGCTGGTGGATCGTCGATTACAACCGCCAGAGCCTCGACGCGACCACCGCCGACCGCATGTTCCGCCGCTTCGACGACATCTTCGAGACCTGCGGCTGGCGGGTGGTGACGCTGAAGCACGGACGGCTGCAGCGCGAGGCGTTCCAGCGCCCCGGCGGCAAGGCGCTGGAGGACTGGATCGAGAACTGCCCCAATGCCGATTTCGCGGTCCTGACCTATCTTGGCGGCGCGGCGTGGCGCGAGCGGCTGACGAAGGATCTCGGGGCGGTGCCGGGGATTGCCGAACTGCTTGCCAGCCACGACGATGCCGAACTCGCCCGGTTGATGACCAACCTCGGCGGGCATTGCATCGAGACCCTGCTCGACGCCTTCGACGCGGTGACGGATGATCGGCCGACGCTGTTTATCGCCTATACCGTGAAGGGTTATGGCTTGCCGCTGGCGGGGCACAAGGACAACCATTCGGGCATGATGAACAGCGCGCAGATCGAAGGTCTGCGCGATGAACTGGGGATTGCGCCGGGGCAGGAGTGGGACAAGTGGGCCGGGCTGGGCGACAATCTCGCCGCGCGGCTGGAGGCCTTCGTCAAGGATAGCCCGATCGCGCACAAGCTGGCCGAACGCCGCGCACCTGCAGTGCCGGTCCCCATGCGCCTGCCGGTGCCCGAAGGCGCGCTGCAATCGACGCAGGCCGCGTTCGGCAAGGTGCTCTACGATCTGGCCAAGTCGGACGACGCTCTGGCAGACCGGCTGGTGACGACGGCGCCCGACGTGACGCAGACCACCAATCTCGGCGCCTTCGTCAACCAGCGCGGGTTGTTCCGGCGGCAGGAACTGGCCGACGTGTTCCAGAAGGCGCGCATCCCCTCGGCCCAGAAATGGACCGCGACGACCGCGGGCCAGCATATCGAGCTGGGCATCGCCGAGAACAATTTCTTCCTGTTGATGACCTCGCTGGGACTGGCCGCGCCGCATTTCGGCACGCGCCTGCTGCCGGTCGGCACGGTCTATGATCCCTTCATCGCCCGCGGCCTCGATGCGCTCAATTACGGTTGTTATCAGGATGCGCGGTTCCTGCTGGTCGGCACGCCTTCGGGCATCACGCTGGCGGGCGAGGGCGGCGCGCACCAGTCGATCAACACGCCCCTGATCGGGATGGGCCAGCCGGGACTGGAAAGCTTCGAGCCAGCCTTTGCCGACGAGGTCGCGCTGCTGATGGCATGGGCGTTCGAACACATGCAGGCAGACGGCGGCAGCTCGGTCTATCTGCGCCTCACCACCCGCCAGATCGAACAGCAGGTGCGTAGCAGCGACGCGTGGGAGGCAGGCGCAATTGCCGGGGCTTACTGGCTGCGCGAGCCTGCGCCCGGCGCCAGGGCGGCGATTGTCTACAGCGGTGCTGTCGCGCCCGAGGCGCTGGCGGCCTGGGAGCAGTTGCAGGACGATCTGCCCGGCCTTGGCCTGCTCGCTGTGACTTCGCCCGACCGGCTGCACCGCGACTGGTCGGCTGCGCGGGCCGCACGCTGGAACGGCGGGGCGCGCACCGCTAGCCACATCGAAACGCTGCTCGGCCAGCTTGCGCCTGATGCGGGGCTGGTAACGGTGCTCGACGGCTCGCCGGCTGCGCTCTCGTGGCTTGGCGGGGTGCGTGGGCAGCGGGTCAGCCCGTTGGGCACCGATCGCTTTGGCCAGACCGGCGACTTGCCCGATCTCTACCGCACCTACCGGCTCGACACGCACGCCATCATCGACGCCATGGCCGAACTGTTCCTGTGAGGCGCTGACACCCGCCGCCTAGTGGAACCGCCAGTGTCGCTCGCCCGCCGCCGCCCTAGGTTTGCAGGCGGTGACAATGATGCGCGGGGAGACGCAGGCGATGGGCATACTCGACCGGTTCCGGCTCGATGGCGAAGTGGCGGTGGTGACGGGCGCGGGCAAGGGCATCGGCCGGGCCATCGCGATCGCACTGGCCGAAGCGGGTGCGGACGTGGCGCTGGCGTCGCGCACCCAGGCCGATCTCGATGCCGTGGCGGCCGAAATCGCTGCGCTGGGCCGCCGGGCCTTGCCGCTGGCGACCGATGCGACCGACGGCGCTGCGCTCGAACGGCTGGCTGAAGCGACAGTCGCGCAATTCGGCAAGCTCACCATCTGGGTCAACAACGCGGGCGGCATTCCCGATGCCAGGCCGCGCTATCTCACCCGCACGCCGGAGCCCAATTTCGACGCGCAGATCGCGCTCAACCTCAAAGCCGTATGGCAGGGCGCGAGCGTCGCGGCGCGGCACATGGGCGAGAGCGGCGGGGCGATCGTCAACATCTCCTCGCGCGCGGCGTTCGGTCCGCAGGTGAAGAACGGCCCCTATGGCGCGGCCAAGGCGGCGGTGAACAGCCTTACAGCCACGCTCTCGGTCGAACTCGCGCCGAAAATCCGCGTCAACGCCGTCGCGCCCGGCCCGGTGCCGACTGAGAATTTCGACGAGTGCATGGGCACCGACACCCCGGAAAAGCGCGAGAAGCTGCTGGAGATGATCGGCATCCCGCTTGGCCGCTATGGCACGCCGGAGGACATTGCCGCAGCGGTCGTCTTCATCGCCTCGCCCGCGGCCAGCTGGGTGACGGGGCAGTGCCTCTATGTGACGGGCGGCAGGTAAAGGGAGCGCGGGCAATGGATCTGGGGATCGCCGGGCGCCGGGCGCTGATCAATGGCGGCAGCGCCGGAATGGGGCGCGGAGCGGCGCTGGCGCTGGCGCGCGAGGGCTGCGAGGTGTTCATCTCGGCGCGCGGGGCCGAGCGGCTGGAGCAGGCCTGCGCGGCGATTGCTGCCGAGACCGGCGCGAAGGTGCATCCCCTCGTCGCCGACCACGCATCCGAAGATGGGCGCAAGGCGATCCTCGCCGCGATCCCCGATCCCGACATTCTGGTCGCGACCTGCGCCCCGCCGCCTTTCACCGGCGATTTCCGCGAGGTTGCGCGCGAGGAATTCGAGCGATCGGTCGCCACCGCGCTCTTGAGCCCGATCGACTACATCAAGGCCGTCACCGGGCCGATGGTGGAACGGCGCTGGGGGCGGATCGTCAATATCTCCACCGGGGCGGCGAAATATCCGGCGGCGATGCGCGTGCTGTCCGGCCCTCCGAGAGCGGCGCTGGCGAATTACTGCCACGCGATCTCCAAGGAGCTGGCGCGCCACAACGTCACGATCAATTCGGTGCTGCCTGGCATGCACCACACGCCCGGGATCGAGGAGGTGCTCGGCCCGCGCGCGGCTGCGAACGGGCGCAGCTACGGCGAGGAAGTCGCCGCTTTCGTCGAAGCGGTGCGTCTGCCCGCGGGCCGCTTTGGCGATGCCGAGGATCTCGGCGCGCTGGTGGCGATGTTCTGCAGCGAGATGGCGGGCTACGTCACCGGCCAGTCGCTGGTGGTCGATGGCGGGATCGGCACCTCGACGTTCTGACGCAGGCTGTCAGGCCGCCGCGCGGTAGCCGCTCCCGCGCACCAGCTGGCCGGGACGCGCACCGGTCGACTGGTCGAAGCGGCGGATCACCTGACCTGCGACGATGGTCGCCTCGTAGCCGGTGGCGCGCTGGTGCAGCCGGCGGCCGCCCGCTGGCAGATCGCGCACGACTTGCGGCAGGTGCAGGGTGAGGCCGTCGAGGTCGATCACGTTGAGATCGGCCCGTCCGCCCACTGTCAGCGTCCCGCGATCATGCAGGCCCACCGCCCGCGCCGCCTTGGCCCCGAGCATATGCACCGCCTCGGCCAGCCCGAGCGTGAGCGCGCCGTCGCCCTTCACGAACTGGGTGAGCAGATAGGTCGAATAGCTGGCATCGCAGATCGCCCCGTAATGCGCTCCGCCATCGCCGAGGCCGGGCACACAGTGCGGGTGGCGCAGCATTTCGTGCGCGGATGCGAGGCTGGCGTTCTCGTAATTGCCCAGCGCGGCGAGGAACAATCCGCGCCCTTCCGTCTCCAGCAGGCGGTCATAGGCGACCTCCTGCGGGGTGCAGCCGCGTGCCGCCGCCTGCCCGGCCATGCTCATGTGTGCGGGCGGGGCGTAGTCGGGCGGATTGTCCAGCGGGAACAGCCAGCGCCAGTTGCGTGCCAGTTCGTTGAAGGGATGCCCGGGGGTGAAATCCTCGGAGATCAGCGCCGCGCGCAGGGCCGGATCGCGCATCGCCGCGACCTGTTCGGGGATCGGGAGGTGCGCGATTTTCTGCCAGCTCGGGCACAGCACGAAAGGATGCACCGTCAGTTCGAGCCCCGCGATCAGCCCGATCGGGCGCGGCATCACCTGCGCATTGGCCACCCCGCCGTTGGCATTGGTGCGCTCCAGCATCTCCAGCACCCGCCGCCAGCGCGGCGGGGCGTCATTGCCCGAGGCGAGGGTGAAGGTTGCCGGGCGGCCGGAGGCGGCAATCA
>VFQO010000912.1_pt1 | contig 27089 bp, 27 predicted proteins | sample 3512331 | NCBI WGS metagenome assembly VFQO01 (sample SAMN10412371, study PRJNA504923) | tailings metagenome | isolation source: Replicate 3 from Balatoc abandoned mine | place: Philippines: Itogon, Benguet | collected 2017-08-28 | reverse complement strand
CAGTTCGACGGTTACCGCGCACTTGTAGCGGCAAGAGGCGGGGAGGTTCGGGTCTATACACGTAGCGGACAGGACTGGACCGACAAGTTCGCCCCCCTCGCCGCCGCCATCGCCGCGCTCGACCTCCCGGGAGCGTTGATTGACGGGGAGATCGTCGCGCATGACGCCAAGGGCAACCCCGATTTCTCCGCGCTGCAAGCCGTGCTGAAACGCGGCCACGGCGCACAAGCGGCGGGCGACGCGCTCGCCTTCCATGCCTTCGACCTCCTCGAACTGGCAGGCGAGGACTTGGCGCCGCTCCCCAATATCGAGCGCAAGGAACGGCTCGAAGCCCTGCTCGGCGATGCCCCGCCGCCGGTCCACGTTGCCGACCACGTGATCGGCGCTGGCGAGCAGCTGTTCGATGCCATGTGCGGGGCCGGGCAGGAGGGGATCATCGCAAAGGCGGTGGATGCCCCCTACACCTCGCGCCGCAGCCGCAGCTGGGTCAAGGTCAAGTGCACCCGGCGGCAGGAATTCGTCGTCGTCGGCTGGAAGGCGTCGTCATCGCGGGGCCGGCCCTTCGCCTCGCTGCTGCTCGCCCAGCACGAAGGCGACAGCCTGGTCTACAAGGGCAATGTCGGCACCGGCTTCGACGGCGATACCCTTGCCGAGCTGGCGGCGAAGATGAAGCGGCTCGAACGCAAGACCCCGCCGGTCGAGGTCGATCGCGCCGCCGCGCGCGGGGTGACGTGGCTGACCCCGAAGCTCGTCGCCGAGATCGCCTTCGCCGAATTCACCGCCGAGGGCCGCGTGCGCCATGCCAGCTTCATCGGCCTGCGCGGCGACAAGCCCGCATCCGCGGTGCGGCCCGAACGACCCGCGGCCGCCCCGGCTCCGGCCATCGACGTTCCGATCTCCAACCGCGGACGGGTGATCTTTCCCGACACCGGCCAGACCAAGGGCGATCTTGCCGATTACTACGCGGCGGTCGCGCCGCTGATGCTGCCCTTCCTCGCCAACCGTCCGGTCAGCCTCGTGCGCTGTCCGCAGGGGCGGGCGCGCAAGTGCTTTTTCCAGAAGCACGACACCGGCGGTTTCGGCGATGGCGTGCACCATGTCCCGATCCGCGAGAAGGACGGCGGCTGCGAGGATTACCTGTTTGTCACCGACGCGGAAGGGATCCTGCAATGCGTGCAGATGGGCACGATCGAGTTCCACGGCTGGGGCGCGCGGGCCGATGCGGTCGAGGCGCCCGAGCGGATGGTGTTCGATCTCGATCCGGACGAGGATCTTCCCTTCGGCGCCATCACCCGCGCCGCGAGCGATATCCGCGCGCGGCTGGCCGATCTCGGGCTGGTGAGCTTCGCCATGCTGACGGGCGGCAAGGGCGTGCATGTCGTCGTCCCGTTGACGCCCGGGCATTCGTGGGAGGTGCACAAGGATTTCGCCCGTCGCTTCGCCGAGGCGCTGGCGCTCGCCGAGCCGGAGCGGTTCACCGCCTCGATATCCAAGGAGAAGCGCAAGGGGAAGATCTTCATCGACTGGCTGCGCAACCAGCGAGGGGCGACCGCGGTGGTGCCCTATTCCGCCCGCGCCCGCAGCGGCGCGCCGGTGGCGGTGCCGATTGCCTGGAACGCGCTGGCGCAGGCCGAGAACGCACACCCCTTCGCGATCGGCGATGCACAGGCCCTGCTCGACCGCGCAGGCGGGCGCGAACTTGCCGGATGGGGCTTTGCCGCGCAGGCGCTGCCGGCGATCTGACGCGGCCCTAGCTGCGGTTGAAGTGCAGGTAATTGCTGTTGAACATCGCCGTGGTCTTGAGCGCGTCGAAATCGAGGAACTTGAGCTGGCGGTCGGCCAGTTCGATCAGCCCCAGGCGGCGCATCTGCTGCAAGGTCCGGTTGACATGCACAAGGCTGAGCCCGTTGGCTTCGGCCAGATTGTGCTGGGTGATGGGAAATTCGAAGCCGTGCCCGTTGGCCAGCCCCACCGCCTTCAGCCGGTAGTAGAGCTCGACGAACAGGTGCGCGAGCCGTTCCACCGGCGTGCGCTGGCCGATCGACAGCAGCCATTCGCGCTGGATTCCCGCTTGCACCATCTCGTGCCACAGCAGGGCGCGGACCAGGCGAGGGCGTGCCTCGATCACCTCCTGGAACTGCTCGGGCTGAATCTCGAAATAGCGCACCGGGGTGAGCGCACCGATCGAATGATCGAGCTCGCTCAGAATGTAGACGTTGAGATCGCAGAAATCGCCCGGCAGGAAGAAGCCGACGATCTGGCGGCGGCCGTCGGGCAAGTCCTTGTAACGGCAGGCCCAGCCCGAAACCAGCAGGCGGATCACGGTCGGGTTCTCGCCTTCGCGGGCGATATCGCTGCGGGCTTCCTTCACGCAGGGCGGCCCGGTCTCGAGCATCGACAGCGCGGCGCGATCCTCCGCATCGAGCGCCATGAATCGGCTAAGCATGCGGAACAGCGGCTCGATCCCCGCCGAGAGCAGTTCTGTCATTTCGGTTACCCCTAGTGGCTTGCCGACCTCGGGAAACGCCGGCCTGCGAAAGTCTACCTTTTATCTGTGCCTTATGTCCGCTGCCTGCGACTGGTTGCACCGGACGCAAGGCACGACGAGCCGGGCGATGGCGAAAACGCCCGCCCGGATCCTGCGGACAGCCTCCCGGCGCCCGCCTCCGTATACATCGTCGCCGCAATCTAATCAGTAAGTTGCTGGCGGGTCGCTGGCGGGAAAGCTCTGGTCGCTGGCCTCGTCGGCCTCGGACCATTCGCGTTGCGGCTTGTCGCGCATGGCCTGCGGTCCGGCATCGCGCACCGCAGTGGGCGAGTCATGCGGCTGATCCTCGGCATAGGCGGCATTGCGCTTGCCGCCGCGCTTGTTCAGTTGCGAGACGGCGAGATAACCGACGGCCCCTAGGGCTAAAAGCTTCACGATGGCTGACAAAAAACGTTTCCTCTCGGAAAAAATGGTCAGGACCGATCAATGCGCAGCGACGCCGCGTCCTGTCCCTAACCTGGGTTAATCCTGACCGGGCGGTGCGGAATAGCAGACGTGCGCCGTCCCTAATCTGGGTTAGACTTTTCCGGCGCGGGATCATCTATGCCCATCGGGCTTTGCTCGCCGATCTCGCCCAACTCTGCCGCTTCGTTCCCGCGCGCTTCTGCAGCCCGGGCAAGGACTGAATCCATGCCCGACGACGACACGCGAACGCCCGACACCGGCGTCTTTCTTGCCGCCTTCGAAGCCCTTCCGGCAGCGGTCTGCATCCTCGAGCGCGGCGGCGCCGGACGCGCGGTGGATGGTGACTGGCGCTATCTTGCCAGCAATCCGGCGATGCAGCGGCTTCTCCGAGTGGGAGACCTGACCGGCAAGACCCTGCGCGAGGCCTTTCCCGATCTCGCCGAGCGCTGGCACCCGATCTTCGACCGCGTCGTGGCGAGCGGCGCGGATGAAACGCTGGTCTACGAAGGCCGCCGGGACGGCCAATTCTACGAGGTCGTGCTCTCGCCGCTGGCATGCGGGGACCGCGCCGTCCTCATGGCCAAGATTCGCGACATCAGCAGCGAACACGCGGCGCGCAAAGGGTGGCGGCAGGCCGATGCGCGATACGAAACGCTGTTCAACGCCATCGACGAAGGCTTCTGCATCGCCGAAGTCGTGTTCGACGACGAAGGCACGGGGATAGATTATCGCTTTCTTGAGGCCAACCGCGCCTTCGTCGAGCATACCGGGCTGGCCGATCCGGTCGGCAAGTCCATGCGCGAACTCGAACCCGAGATCGAGGATCACTGGGCGGCGATCTACGGCCGGATCGCCCAGACGGGCGTCGCCGAGCGGTTCGAAAGCGAATCCGCGGCGATGGGCCGCTGGTACGACGTCTTCGCTTTTCCCGTGGGCGAAAGCGCGCCCTATCTGGTCGGCATCCTGTTCGAGGACATCGGTGCGCGCAAGGAGATGGAGCTGGCGCTGCGCCACAGCGAAAGCCGGCTGCATTCGCTGATCGCGTCCACGTCCGATCTGATCTTCCGCATGAACCCGGGTTGCACCGAGATGGAGCTGCTCGGCGGAGATCGCCTGCTCAGCAGCCGTGGCGCGAAGGCCGACTGGGTTAAGGAGCATGTTCCCGAAAGTGATCGCGCCGAGGTGATGAAGGCACTCGAATCGGGCATCATGCGGCGCGCCCCGATGGAGATCGAGCACCGTATCGTCAAAAGTGACGGGACCCTTGGCTGGCTCCATTCGCGCGCAGTGCCGGTGCTCGACGAAGACGGCGAGATCACCGAATGGTTCGGCATGGCGACCGACATCACCGGGCGCAGGAAGGTCGAGGCGCAGCTCGCCCACGGCGCGCAGATGCTGCGCGTGGCGAGCGAGATCGGCAAGGTCGGGCTGTGGGACTGGGACGTGCAGTCGGGCGAGCTGACCTGGTCGGACGAGCATTTCCGCATGGAAGCCTTCGAGGTCGGCGAAGTCACCCCGACCTACGAGCTGTGGGTCGAGCGGATCCATCCCGACGATCTCGAAAAGTCCGAGGCCCGCATCGCCCACGCGATGAAGACGGGCGAGGAATACATCAACGAATATCGCGTGTGCCATCCCGACGGCCAGATCCGCTGGCTTTCGGCGCGGGGGCGGTTCCTCTACGACCCAGTGGGCAATCCGGTGCGGATGCTGGGGGCGATGGTGGACACCACCGAGCGCCGCCGGCAGGAGGAATGGCACAAGCTGCTGGTCGCCGAACTCCAGCACCGGGTGCGCAATCTCATCGGCATGGTGCGTTCGGTCGCACGACTTTCGGCGCCCAGTCACCGCAATGTCGACGAATATGTCGATCACCTGATCGGCCGGCTGCAGGCGATGGGTCGCACCCAGGGGACGCTCACCCGTTCGCCGGGCACCAGTGTCGACCTCGCCGAGCTGGTGCGCGAGGAGCTGCTGGTGCACGCCGCGCGGCCCGATCAATATGCGGTGGAGGGGCCGGATGTCGCGCTGGCGCCGCACGCGGCCGAGATCGTGACGCTCGCAATCCACGAACTCGCCACCAATTCGATCAAGTACGGTGCGCTGGGCGACAGGGGCTATATCCGGATCAACTGGACGACCGAGGCGCGCGGTGCGGAAGACTGGGTCATGCTGCGCTGGCAGGAAACCGCGCCCCACCACCGCCGGGCCCGCATGTCGCGCGAGGGCTTCGGGCGCCGCCTGATCGAGGAGCGGGTGCCCTACGAGCTGCGCGGCAAGGGCGAGCTCCACGTCCACGACACCGGAGTTCTTGCACAGTTCGAATTCCCGCTCGAGGATGGCGCAAGCATTCTCGAGACACGCACGCCCAGATTGGGACGACCGTGACCTCCGCCCCCCTCGCCGGCCGCCGCATCCTCATTGTCGAGGATGATTACTATCAGGCCCATGATTGCAAGCAGCTGCTGGAGCACGCCGGGGCGGAGGTCGTGGCGCTGCACGCCGACGTGCCGGACCTTGCCGCATTGCTGGCGGACGGCGCGGTCGATGCGGGCCTCATAGACATCAATCTCGGGCAGGGGCTCTCGCTCGACTTCGCGCGCGCGCTGCGCCGCAAGGCGATCCCCTTCGTGTTCCTGACCGGCTACGATGCCGACATCCTGCCCGACGACCTCGCCGGCACGCCGTGCATCAGCAAGCCGGCGGACGGGGACCGGATCGTCGAGGAACTGGGCAACCTCGTCCCGCGCCGGGTCTGATACCCCAGCGTTGCGGCGCGGGTCAGGCCGCCATCGAATCGAGCGTGTGCAGCATGTCCTTGTTGCCGGTGCGCGGCGCGAGATAGGCGCTGTCGAAGCCCGCCACCTGCTGCAGCTCGCGCAGGTTGAGGATCGTCATCTGCTTCGATCGCAAGGTGATCAGCTTCTCGTGGCGCAACTGCTGGAGCTTGCGGTTGATGTGCACCGGGGTCAGGCCCAGCACGTCGGCCAGATCGTCCTGCGTCAGCGGGAAGAAGAACTGGCTGCCGCGGGTGTTGTCGATCAGCGAGAGCCGGAAGTGGGCCTCGCAGATCAGGTGGGCCATCCGCTCCAGCGCGTCGCGGCGGCCGATGTTCACCACCCACGAGGACAGGATCGCGTTCTCCATGCAGCCGTAATTGCGCATCGCCTCGCCGATCGCGGGGTGGCGGTCGATCGCCCGGCTCATCTCGGCGTGCGGGATATTGACGATCTGGCACGGGCTGAGGGTGATCACCTCCTCGATCGCGACCGCATCGGGCGAGGAATCGAAGTAGAAGGCATCGCCCGGCAGCAGCAGGCGGGTGATCTGGCGCGCGCCGTTGCGCAGGATCTGGTAGCGCGCCGCCCAGCCGCTCAGGATGACCGGGAAGGAGACGATCTCGTCCCCGTCGCGCGAAAGGTATTTCTTCGCCGGGATCTCCCGCGGGTTGCGGCACAGCTCTTCCAGGGCACCTACTTCGGTCTGCGAGAGCGTGGCAGCGTGCGTAAGGCGTTGCAGGAAGGCATTGTGCATGGGAGTCCTCCTCGATCGTTTTGTGAGGGGGCAATGTCCCTGAAGTCGGCCTCGGTCTCTTGATCAAAAGTTATCGCGGATGTTGATTTGCGTGCAACTCATCGCAAAAATACGGCATGCTGTCGGCGGTCCTTGGGCGGCTTTGATGCAAAACAAGGACAATTACTTAGGTTCGGCGACGCCCCCGAATCGCCCTACCCGCGGCGCCCCGCCTAAGCCTTTGTTCCCGCACACGGCGAGGCTGTCCCGGGACGATTATTCGACCCTGTGCGAAGGCGGCGAACGCCCCCGCGACCAAATGGCGGCGCACCGCGATGGGGTGCCCCCGGTGGGTAATGCAGGATAGCCGCTCTGCCCATGCGCTCTGCCACATTCCCGGAAGAGCCCAGACCGCAAGGCAGGTTCGCACACGGGAAAGGAATGCGACATGGCAAACGAGCGCAATCAGGATCGCCAGCGCCATCAGGGCAGCGGCGAGCGGGACCAGGATCAGCAATACGGCCAGGGCGACCAGCGTGGCTACGGCGACCGGGGCGGCTATCAGAGCGGCTATGAAGGCGTCAGCCGGCAGGGCGGGCGCGGCCAGGGCGATTACGGGTTCGGAACCGACGGCAATTACGGTCGCGGCCAGCAGGGCCAGAGCCAGCAGGGCCAAGGCCAGCAGAACCAGGGCCAGCAGAACCAGGGCCATCACCACGATCCGAACTACCACAACTGGCGCCAGCGCCAGATGGAGCAGTTCGACAACGACTACAACGAATTCCGCCAAAGCCAGCAGGACGAGTTCGACAGCAAGTTCGACGAATGGCGCCGGAATCGCAATGGCGAAGGGCGGACGACCTCATCCGGCGATTCGAGCGGCAGTTCGGGCAGCTCGGGCGGTTCCGGCAAGTCCGGATCGCCCTCGAGCTGATCGAAGTGGCGGCGGGCAAGCGCCCCTGCCCGCCGCCACACCCCATTTCGTGCAAGCGGGCGCCACACAGGCCGGAAGGAACCCCGATGACCCATCACCCGCGCCGTTCCTCGCTACCCCTCCTTGCCCTCGGCATCGGCCTCGCGGCGATCCCGGCGGTGGCCTACGGCGTCGCGGCCAACCGCCGCCGCCGCGAGCGGCACACCGACAGCGCCCCGGGCTTCACCGCGCGGCGCTCTTTCGGGAGCTACGCCGTGGTCGGCCGCAGCGTCACTATCCGCAAGCCGCGCGCCGAACTGTTCCGCTTCTGGCGCGACTTTTCCAATCTTGCCCGGTTCATGGAGAACCTCGAACGGCTCGAGCCCGATCCGGCGCAGGAGGGGCGCAACACGTGGTTCATCCGCGCCCCCGGGGGCAAGACCCTCGCGGTCGAGACCACCATCGCGCGCGAGATCGAGAACGAGCTGATCGCCTGGCGTTCGACCCCGGATTCGCAGGTCGAGACCGAGGGCCGCGTGACCTTCGAGGATGCGCCGGGCGAGCGCGGCACGCGGGTCGGCCTGATCATCGCCTACAAGCCGCGCGGCGGACCCGTCGGCAAGGCAGTGGCGAAGCTCCTGCACCGCTCGCCCGAACTGCAGGCGCGGCACGATCTCAAGCGGTTCAAGATGCTGATGGAAACCGGCGAAATCGCCACCTCCGCACGCCGCCCCGCACCACAACAACAACAGGCGGATCACGCCAGGGAGACAGTCTGATGCGCGCACTGACATGGCAAGGCACGCAGGACGTGCAGGTGGACACGCTCGAAGACCCCGGGATCGTCAATCCGCGGGATGCGATCATCAAGGTCACCTCGACAGCGATCTGCGGCAGCGACCTGCACCTTTACGACGGGGTGATCCCGGCGCTGAAGCCGGGCGATATCCTCGGGCACGAATTCATGGGCGAAGTGGTCGAGACCGGCTCTGCGAGCACCCTGCGCAAAGGGCAGCGCGTGGTGGTCCCCTTCACGATCAGCTGCGGCGGGTGCTTCCACTGCAAGATCACCCAGTTCAGCGCCTGCGAGAACTCCAACCCGGTCGAAAAGCAGGATGCCTCGGAGATGCTCTACGGCTATCCGATGGCGGGCATCTTCGGCTATTCGCACCTCACCGGCGGCTATTCCGGCGGACAGGCCGAATATGTCCGCGTGCCCTTTTCCGATGTCGGCCCGATCGTGGTGCCCGACCATCTCGACGATGATCAGGTGCTGTTCCTCTCGGACATCCTGCCGACGGGGTGGATGGCGGCCGAGAACGCCGAGATCCAGCCCGACGACACCGTGGCGGTGTGGGGCTGCGGGCCGGTGGGCCTGTTCGCGGTCCAGTCGGCGCTGGCGATGGGTGCAGCGCGGGTGATCGCGATCGACCACTATCCGCAGCGCCTCGCCCTTGCCCGCAAGCTCGGCGCCGAGACGATCGATTTCCGCAACACCGACGTGCGCGAGGCATTGATGGAGATGACCGGCGGTCTGGGCTGCGACGCGGTGATCGACGCGGTCGGCATGGAGGCGCACGGCTTCGCGATCGACAACATGCTCGACATCGCCAAGCAGAAGGTGGGCGTCGGCGCCGACCGGGCAAGCGCGCTCAAACAGGCGATCCTCGCCACCCGGCCGGGCGGCCGCGTGTCGATCCCCGGTGTCTATGGCGGCATGACCGACAAGTTTCCGCTGGGCGCGTTGATGGAAAAGGGTCTGCAGATCCGCACCGGGCAGACCCACGTGCAGCGTTATATGGCCGACCTCCTGGCCAAGATCGAGGAAGGCACGGTCGATACCACCTTCCTCATCAGCCACCGCCTGCCGCTGGAGGATGCCGCACATGCCTACAAGTGCTTCAAGGAACAGCAGGATAGCTGGACCAAGGTGGTGCTGAAGCCCGGCATGACCACCCCCGACGCGCCCCGCGCCGGATGAGCGGCGCGCGCCGAAACGAGACGAAAGCGCGCCGAATGCAAAGCAGGTTAGGGCGGCTAATCCCCCTTACGGGCACAAGGGGTTCACCAGAAAGCCCCCGATTCTTTCTGGGAACAGGAGATACCGGACGGATAGCGCTTCTCGCGCCCGACTGGTGATTGCCCCACACACTTTCCCCGCCCAGCAATGGGCGGGGATTTTTTTGCGCAGCGTCCCGCCGGGGCGGACCGGGGGCGGTGCGGCCGGGAAGGAGCGGGTGCGAAAGGGGGTGCGGACGCGAAAGCGCCCGCAAGGCGGGGGAAGGGTCGAGCGGGGGGTGCTCGAGGGGGCCTCTTCCTTGCCGCCTTGCGGGCGCTGCCCGGTCCGGATCAGTCGGGTCGCAGCCTGACCGGGCCGGGGATCATGCGGGTCTTGCGATCAGCCGCGTTCGAAGCGGTTGAAGTAGTCCCGGAACTCGAAGCTCATGCGCTGGCGCGCCTCGAGCGGTGCGTTGCGGATGACATCGGGCAACCAGCTGCTCTCTTCCTGGTAGATGTGCTGCTGGACGGCGCTTTCGATGTGGTCGAGCTTCTCGATCCACTGCTCGCTGGCCGGCGGGAGCTTCTGCAGTTCGGCCAGCTGGACCTTCGTCATCGCGTGCTCCTCGTAGCCCATGCCGGCATGGACCTTGCTGCTGCTTTCCGAGACCTCCGGATAGACCACCGCCTCTTCGGCCATCGCATGGCCGTTGAGCAGCAGGCTGAGTTCGTTGACCACCCCCTGCGCCGCCGCACCCGAGGCGCTGCGCGCATCCACGAACAGCTGTTCGATCTGCTTGTGCTGGCGCAGGATGTCCTCGGCGAAGAGCTGCCCGGTCGCCAGTTCCTCGAGCGCGCGCCGCGCTTCGGCGCGCTCCTCGTCGGAGGCGGTCGGGGCAAGCGCGGATGCGATGCGGTCGAAGATGGACATCGTGAGCGGTCTCCTGGTCGTTCGTGGACGCGATTCTTGACCAGGAGGCTATCAGGCGGCCCTCAGCCGGCCTTTTCCTAGCTTGCTATCCCGCGTTAGGGGGCGTGCGCTCCCTTGGGAGGGGCCAACACAGGTTAGGGTCGCCCCTGCGGCGCTGCTTCAGACCGGACGCTGCACACCAACCTTCGGCGTTCATGTCCTATCACCAATTCCTGTTCTTCGCGGGAGCGGCAATCTTCCTCTCCTACTGGTTGCCGCGGTTCGTTTCCGGACGGGAACCTGCGGCCTCGGCGCTGCTGATCCTCGCAGGGGTGGTCGGCATCGGGTTTCTCGACGTGCCGCCCTCGATCTTCGATCCGATCGCCTTTCCCGCGGCCTGGGAGATCATGAGCGAACTGGCGGTGACGGTGGCGCTGTTCGCCACCGGCATGCGGCTCGATGTGGTGCGCCCCTTCTCGCGCTGGCAGGCGACCTGGCGGCTGCTGGGCGTGGCGATGCCGTTGACGATCGCGGCGGTGGCGCTGGTCGGGCTGGTTGCCGGACTGCCGCTTGCCGCCGCGCTGCTGCTGGGCGCGGTGCTGGCGCCGCCCGATCCGGTGCTGGCCGGCGACGTGCAGGTCGGCGCGCCCACCGAAGGCGGAGAGCCCCCCGTGCGCTTTGCCCTCACCACCGAAGCCGGGCTCAACGACGGGCTGGCGTTCCCCTTCGTCTATCTCGGGATACTGGCGATCGGCGGGCTGTCGCTGGCCGATACCGCCCAATGGCTGGGCTTCGATGTCGTTTACCGGATCCTTGCGGGCACGCTCACCGGGCTTGCTGCCGGATGGCTGCTGGCGCAGGTCGTGTTCCGCTGGCCCGCGCAAAATGTCCTCGCGCAGACCGGATCGGGGGTGCTGGCGCTCGCCGGGGTGCTGGTGTGCTACGGGGCGGCCGAATTCGTGCACGGCTATGGCTTCATCGCCTGCTTTGCCGGCGGGCTGGCCTTTCGCCGGGTCGAATCCCGGCACCGCTTCCACAGCGACATGCACGTGTTCAACCTCGCCATCGAGCACGCGCTCACCGCCTTCCTGCTGCTGATGACCGGAGCGGCGCTGGGCACCTATGCGCAGCTGGTGCGATGGGATCACGTGGCGGTCGCGGCGATCCTCGTCTTCGTGATCCGGCCGCTGACGGCCTGGGTGGCGCTGCTGGGCACCGGGCTTCGCGGGCGCGAGCGGTGGGTGACGGCGGCCTTCGGGGTGCGCGGCATCGGTTCGCTCTACTATCTCGCCTTCGCCGCCGGTTCTGCGCAGGTGCCCGCCATCGCCGAGCTGTGGCTGGTGGTGCTCTCGAGCATCGCCCTGTCCGCGCTGGTGCACGGCCTGAGTGCGGGCGCGGCACTGTCGGGGATCAGGGCCGATCGGGCTGCGGGCGCGCCGGAAGGGGCCGAGGCATGATCCCGCCCCTGCCCTGCGCGCCCGGAAATCTCCGCCAAGGGCCGGCGTTCCATTACATACGCTATGGTGGCTACCCCCCGCCTGCGCGATTGAGCCGGCCCAAGCACAAGGTCGCGCGCCGGCGGAACCGCCTTCCCGGCAATGCGCCCTTGCCACAACGGAGGGCCATCCGATGCGCCGCCTGATCGCCATTTCGAACCGCGTCCAGGTCGATCACGAAGGGGAAAGCGCCAATCGCGGCGGGCTGGCGGTCGCGCTGGCGGCGGCGCTGCGTGAAAGCAACGGGCTGTGGTTCGGCTGGTCGGGCGAGCAGACCGACGAGTTCACCGGCCAGATCACCTTCCGCCGCGCCGCCGGCGTGGCAACGGCGACGATTGACCTCGAAGCGCAGGACATCGAGGAATATTACAACGGCTTTGCCAACCGCACCTTGTGGCCGCTGTTCCATTACCGGCTCGACCTCACCGAGATCGCCCGCGATTTCGCCGGGGGCTATGCCCGGGTGAACAACCGTTTCGCCGATACGGTCGCGCCCCTGATCGAACCCGACGACATGATCTGGGTGCACGATTATCACCTGATGCCGCTGGGCTGCCAACTGCGCGAGCGCGGCTTCGAGAACCGCATCGGCTTCTTCCTGCACACGCCTTGGCCGCCGCCGAGCCTGCTGGTGTCGCTCCCCGATCACCGCGAGCTGGTGAAAAGCCTGCTCAGCTACGATGTCATCGGCTTCCATTCGCACGAATGGCGTCAGGCCTTCATCGATTACGTCGCCGCGCATCTCGACGCCCCGATGGAGGGCGACACCGTGATCTTCGGCGGGCGGGCCTCGCGCCTGCTGATCTGCCCGATCGGCCTCGACACCACCGAATTCTGCGCCGCCGCCGGCAGCCCCGCCGCCCGCGAGGCCGAAGCGCGGCTGATCGACAGCGCGGTGGGCAAGGACGTCATCGTCGGCGTCGACCGGCTCGACTATTCCAAGGGCCTGCAGGAACGCTTCGCCGCCTACGAGCTGCTGCTCACCACGCGCCCCGACCTGCGCGAGAAGGTGTTCATGCTCCAGATCGCTCCGCCCTCGCGCGGGGACGTGCCGAGCTACCAGCAGATCCGTGCCGATCTCAACACCCTCTCGGGCAGCATCAACGGCGAGTTCGCGGGGATCGACTGGGTGCCGATCCGCTATGTCAACAAGGGCTACGGGCGCGATCAGCTGTTCGGCATCTATCGCGCAGCGCGGGTCGGGCTGGTGACCCCGCTGCGCGACGGCATGAACCTCGTCGCCAAGGAATATGTCGCCGCCCAGGATCCCGCCGATCCCGGCGTGCTGGTGCTGTCGCGCTTCGCGGGCGCCGCCGCCCAGCTCGATGCGGCGGTGATCGTCAACCCGCACAGCATCGAGGACATGGTCGACGGCATCGCGCGCGCGCTCACCATGCCGCTGGCCGAGCGGCAGGAGCGGCACCAGGCGATGCTCGCCTGCGTCGAGAAGGAAGACGTGCGCTGGTGGTCGAACCGCTTCATGCAGGCGCTGGCCGAGCCGGAAAGCGTGCCGGAAGAGCCGCTGGTGGCGGTCGGCACCGCCGAGGACTGAGCGGCGCGCAGGGCGCGCGCGCTTCCCCATACACACCCCGAAACGAAACGGGCGGCCCGCGCGGGGCCGCCCGTCAGGCGTTCGTTCGGGAAGCGGCGGCTTATTGCGCCGGGGTCATCGCATCGTCTTCGCCGGTCGCGGCGCCGGTATCGGCGGTGCCCGTCCAGGCAGCGGATTCGCGCTCGAGCCGCTCGTGATGCTCGCGGATCACCGGGACAACTTCCACCGCGAAGGCCTGCAGGGCCGGATCGTCGCCGCGCTCGGCATAGGCCTCGTGCAGCGCCAGCGCGCGGCGGTGGGCGGTCATCTGCTGGTTCATGTATTCGCGGTCGAAATTCTCGCCCTCGAGATTTTCCAGCACGTCGAGCATCGCCTGGTGTTCGGTGTCGAGTTCGGCCGGAACGGTGATTTCGGTCTCCGACTGATCGGCGGCAGCCGTCAGGTCGCGGGTCGAGGCGGTGTGATCCTCGACCATCGTCCGGGCGAAAGCGCGGGTTTCGGCCGAGCTCGCCTGCCGGATCGCCAGCTTGCCCGCCTCGATCTCGTACATGTCCGAAATCGCCGCGCGATCGACATAGGCCTGCGGGGTGGCCGGCATGTCGACCGACATCATGTCGGGATTGGTCCCGTCCATCCCGGTCATCGCGGTATCGGCGGCCGGGGCGGTCGTCTCGTCGGTTTCAGATGCATCGCAGGCGGTGACGAGCAAGCCGGTCGCGATGAGTAGAGCTATGCGCATATTCAATCCTTTCAGTTCGGCCGTGGGGGCGAAAATCTTTCGCCGTGACCTAGGCCGAACCGCTGGGGAGCGAACTTACATAGGCCAGTGCCGCGGGTTACGTTCGCGGGCCGGAGGCATCGACGCTGCGGGGCCAGCCGGCCGCCTTGTCCGCTGCGTTGCGGCGCTTGCGGTAGTGGTTGAAGGCGTAGGCCCCGGCACCGATCGCCGCCAGCCCGGGCAGTGCGACTCGCGACAGCACGAAGGGCAGGGCGGTGCCGATGACCGCGCCGGCCGCTCCGCCGGCGACCGGCGAATTCCTGGCGATTTTCGCGCCGAGTGCGGCGCCGACGATTTTCCTGATCATGCTCTGGTCTCCTTGAGGGCAGGGCAAACCGCCCCCGTGCGAAGTTGTTCCACCCTGCCGAAGGAGGCCGCGCCCCTGCGGGAGGGAACATTTTGCACCGCGGCGCGCTCCACCCCGCGAATTGGCACGGGCCTGCGCGGATATGCTCCGACAGTCAGGCATCGCAGGGAGCGAACGGACGCGCAGATGACCCAGCACAGGCAGCACACGGCAGGCCCGACGCCTTCTCCGCAGGCATCCGACCCGGTCGACGCCGCCATCGCGCGCATTTTCGAACGCATGGCTGCCGAGGAAATACCTGCACGGTTTAGTGAACTGACCGCCAAGCTCGGCGATGAACGGGGGAGAACCAGGGAAAAATGAATGTCCGAGCCAGCATCAGTCGCACTTGCCGGAGAGCATCTGGAAACCTTCAAGGATGACATGGTCACCCTGATCCCGTCGCTGCGAGCCTTCGCGCGGGGGCTGTGCCGTCACCGCGAATCCGCCGACGATCTGGTGCAGGAGGCGATGATGCGCGCTTGGTCCTCGCGCGACAGTTTCACACCCGGCACCAATCTGCGCGCCTGGATGTTCACGATCCTGCGCAACCACTTCTACACCACCATCCGCAAGGACGGCCGCTCCGTCACCTGGGACCCCGAGGCGGCGGAGCGCATCCTCGTCCAGGAACCCGACCAGGAGATGCCGCTCCATCTCGAGGACGTGAAGCGCGCGCTCCTGCAACTGCCGGACAAGCAGCGCGAAATGCTGCTGCTGGTGGCCGGTGCGGGCCTCACCTACGAGGAAGCCGCGAGCGTTGCGGACTGCAACATCGGCACCGTCAAGAGCCGGCTCAACCGCGGCCGCGCCGCGATCAGGGCGGTGGTCGACGGGGCCAGCGACATCCCCGCGGCGGCGCGCGGCCCCCGCCCGGAATGACGCCCGACCGCCGGCCCGCTTCCGGGCCGGCGGGGCGCCGGCAGCGCTATTGCGGTGCCGTTCCGGCCTCTTCGGCCTGCTGTTCGAGATCCTCGGCCACGGCCTCGGCGTTCTCGCGCACTTCCTCGGCACGCTCGTCCATCCGCTCCTCCGAGGGCGCACCGACGCCTTCGATCTGGTCGCCCATCTCGTCGGCGCGGTCTTCCATCCGGTCGGCCGCTTCCTCGGCGGTTTCGCGGACCTGCTCGGCGCGCTCCTCGAGCTGTTCCTCGCGCGGGTTCTGCTCCTCGCAGGCCGCCAGTCCGGCGGCCGCGAGTCCGGCAAAGGTGAATGCGATCAGTTTCTTCATGCCATTCCTCCGCGAATCAACGCACCGAGCCGCGACGGAACAGGTTCACGATCGCGAGGAGGATGAGAGCGCCGATGAACGAGACGATCAGCGAGACGATGTTGAACGAACCCGAGGTGATCGGCGGGGCGCCCACCAGCGGCGTGACGAGGAAACCGGCCAGCAAGGCACCGACCACGCCCACCACGATGTTCAGCAGGATGCCCTGGCTGGCATCGGTCCGCATGACGAGGCTTGCGAGCCATCCGAGGATGCCTCCGACGATTATGATGAGAATGAAGTTCATGTCCCGTCTCCTTCCTGAGAGGGGAGGCTGAACCGGAGGATGCGGGGAATGTTCCACCCGGCCCCGATTGAATTTCCGCGCAGGACGGCACGGGGCCGCCTCGCCCCCGCTTCACCGCCCGCTGCTTCACCGCCCCCCCTTCACCTATGTGAATGCAGGCGGCCCGCCCTCGCGCCTAGTGCGCGCGCACAGGCATGAAAGTGGAGAGCAGCGGATGGTCGACAGGGTTCCGGAAGGACGGCAGTTGGTCGGCAAGGGGCGGGGCGGCGCGCGCGACTGGATCGCGGTGCGGCTCAATTCGCTCGCGCTGGTGCTGCTCTACGCTTGGCTGCTGGTCTCGCTGGTGCTGCTGCTGCCCGACTTCTCCTACGAGGCGGCGCGCGGCTGGCTGCGTCATCCGCTCAATGCGGTGATGATGATCCTGCTGATCGTGCTGAGTTTCTGGCACGCCAAATACGGGTTGAAGGAAGTGATCGACGATTATGTCCATCGCCCCTTTCCGCAGGCGGCGGCGATCGTGGCGCTCAATGCCTTCGCGCTGTTCGGCGCGGCCTTCGGCGTTTGGGCAGTGGTGCGCGTGGCGCTTGCGCCTGCCTGACCCGGATGGCGCGTCGATCTACGAAATCTCCCGGCAAAACCTAGGTTAGCGTGACTGCATCCGAACCGTGTCAGGCACGATCACCGCCGGGAACCTGACTGCATCCGGACGGCTGAGAGTGGTGACGCGCTCCCGCGCAATTTCTGGCTGGAGCCGTGCCACGTGTTCGAACACCCGATACTCGCGCGCATGGTGCGCAAACTGGAAAGCCGTGCGAGGCTCGATGATGAGGACCGCAGGGCGCTGCTCGATCTCCGGTTCGTCGATCGAACATACGAACCAGCCTCATACCTCAGCCGCGAAGGCGTGATAGCCACCCATAGCGCGCTGCTTCTCGAGGGCTTCGCCTTTCGTCAGAAGCTCGGCGTCGACGGTGGGCGGCAGATCGTGTCCTTCCACGTGCCGGGCGATTTCGTGGACCTCGAGGGATCGCTGCTGCGGGCCGCCGATCACAATGTGCAGATGCTCACCCGATGCCGCGTCGCGGCGTTTCCGGTGCGCGACATCCTCGACCTGATCGAGCAGCACCCGCGCATCGCGAGGGCGCTCTGGGTCGATACGCTGATCGACGCCTCGATCTACCGCGAATGGATCATGAATGTCGGGCGCAGGCCCGCCAAGCTGCGGCTGGCGCATCTCTACTGCGAGCTGGCGCAGCGATTGAAGCTCGCGGGGCTCGGCAGCGAAAGCGGCTACCGCATGCCGATGACGCAGGAACAACTCGCCGACGCTACCGGGCTTACCCCGGTGCACGTCAGCCGCAGCCTCAAGGCGCTCGAGGCGGATGGGCTGATCCGGCGCGAGGGGCGCTTCGTTTCGATCCCCGACTGGCAGCGCCTGCGCGAGCAGTGCGATTTCAGCGAGCTTTATCTTCACCTCGATCAGGCGGCATGACCTCGGGCCTGCGGGCTGCGATGTCGAAACACGCGCCTGCGCCGAACACGTGGAGTGTCAGGCCGTGGACCGTGATCGGCTTGTCCGCGCGCACCTCGGCAACGTTCGAATAAGTCACCTCCGAACCATCGAGCACATAGGCGGCGCCCGAGCCGAGGATGCGCAGCTTCCCATCCGCGATCACTGCCGCGGTGTCCTCGTCGAGCCCCAGTCCGAGCGAGCCCGGGGCAGCGGCCACCGCCGCAATCAGCCGGCCGATGCGCCCGCGTTCGGCGAAGTGCTGGTCGATGATCGCGGCCTCGATGAGGCCGAGCCCCGGCGCCATCGATACCGCGCTGCTGCGACCGCTCGCCTCGCTTTCCCCCGAAACCAGCATCGTCGCGCTCATCGCCGAGGCCCCGGCGGAAGTGCCTGCGATCACCCCGCCTTGGCGGTGGAATCGTTCGAGCCATGCGCCGAGCGCGGTTCCGGCGACCATGCTGACAAGGCGCGTCTGGTCGCCGCCCGTGAAGAAGATGCCGCGCGCCTCCTCCACAAGGTCGAGCGTTTCCGGCGCATCGGCTTCGCCGCGCCGGTCAAGGTACAGCTCCACCAGCTCGCCCTCGTGCAGGTCGGCGAAGGCGGCTTTGTAATCGGCGAAGTACCCCTCGCGGGAGGAGCTGGCGATGGTCGCGATGACCAGCTTGCCGCCCCCGACCCGATCCGCGATGGCGGCAAGAATGGTGCGGCGGCCGTCGGGGTCGCGGTCCTCATGACCGCCGATGACGAACAATGGACCGCGCTGATGATCCTGCAGTGGCGCGCTCATCGCCCCGGGGCCTCGCCGCGGGCCAGCCAGATCGCGGGTTCGCTTTCGTGCTGCCGCATCAGGGCAACCGCGAAGTGCGCGCTGTTGTGGGCGAAGCCTGGATTGCCCTGCTGATCGAGCGCGATCGCGCCGGCCTCCCCGCCGAGCCGCGCAACGTCGGCCAGCGAGCGCTCGAGGGCGGTGATCACGCGCATCTGCCCCAGCTTGTTCGCGATGCGTGAGGCGAGCGCGAGGCGGGCGATGTCCTCGCCGTCACCCGAAAGCGATACCGCGCCGATCGTGTTGTCGGCATAATAGCCGCAGCCCGGAAGCGGACTGTCGCCGACCCGGCCGGGCAAGGTTCCCTCGAGCCCGCCGGTAGACGTTCCCGCAGCGAAGTTGCCATGCCGGTCGAGCGCCACCGCCCCGACGGTATCGTGACCGCCGTGGGCACCAGCGACGACTCTGATCGATCCACGCTCTTCCTCGTCCTGCAACTCCGCGCCGCGTTCACGCGCGAAGGCGAGCGCGCCGTGGCCGGCCAGCAGGATTTCCCGTTCGCCTAGTACGGCGCGCGCAACGCTTACCGGATGCCGGACGAAGGGGATGACCGCCACCGCTCCGACGGCGAGCGAGGAACCGTCCATCAACGCGGCGCACATCTCGATGGTGCCGTCGCGATTGGCGACCGAGCCGGTTCCGGCGTTGAACACGGGGCAGTCCTCCATCTCCCGTATCGCAGCTTCGACGGCGTCGATTGCCGTGCCTCCCGCCCGGAGCACCGCTGCCCCGATGCGGACTGCTTCATCGAGCCCCTCGCGGTTTGCCTGTTCCTCCCTGGGCGCGATGGTCTTCGCGCCGCCGTGGATCAGGATTGCCCACGGCGTTCCTGCGGCGCTCATATGCGCACCGCTGCATGGGAGGTGAAGGTCAGCGGCACGGCGCCCTCGCCAACGCTCGGACGGAAGTCGAGCACCTGCCGCCAGCACGCCTCCACTTCGCTCGGAGTGAGCACCAGCAGGTCGCCGGGGCCTGCCAGCGCAAGGCCGGCGGCGTTCGCCTCGGCCTCGCCGGCGATCGTGTGCACCGTGCCCCCGATGGCGCCGCCCAATTGCGCGCCCCGCCTGAGCAGGTCCATCACGACTCCGCGCGGACGCCCCCGGGTGAGCGGGTCCTCGCGGAAGATGATCTCGTCGAAGAGGCGGGCGGCAATGGCGCCCATTTCGAGAATGTCCTCGTCGCGCCGGTCGCCCGCGATCGAGATCACGCCGATGCAGCGCCGGTGCCGGGGCCGCAGTCCATCGACCACCGTGCCTAGCGCCTCGAGCCCGGCGGCGTTGTGGGCGTAATCGACAATGGCGCGGAATCCGTGGGCATCGTGGACGTTGAGCCGGCCGGGGTTCTGGTCGAAGTCCGACTGGAACGTGCCGAGCGCCGAGCGGATCGTCGGCAGCGAGATGCCGTGCGCGGTCGCGATGGCGGCCGCCGCAAGGGCATTGGCGATGTTGAAGGTCGCAAGCCCCTGGAGCGTGGCGGGGATCGCGGCGGCAGGCAGGATCACCTCCCGCAGACCTTCGCGGTGCAGCACGATCGTGCCGCCGTCCGGCCCCGGCTCGCGCACCACCGCCGCGCCGCCGCTATCGATATGCGCGCGCAGGCCGGGGGCCATCTCGTCCTCGCCGCCGGCAAGCGAGAACCACATCACCGTGCCCCCGGCACGCCGCGCCATCCTGCGGGTCAGCGGATCGTCGGCATTGAGCACCGAGGTCCCGCGCCGCCGCACGGTCTCGACGATCAGCGACTTGACGTTGGCGAGGTCCTCGATCGTGTCGATGCCCTTCAGTCCGAGGTGATCGGCGGTGACGTTGAGCACTGCGCCCACATCCGCCTCCGCATAGCCGAGCCCTTCGCGCAGGATCCCGCCGCGCGCGGTCTCGAGGATCGCGACCTCGACGCAAGGATCGCTCAGCACCATGCGCGCGCTGCGTGGTCCGGTGGCGTCGCCCGGGGCGATCAGCGTATCGCCGACATAGACGCCGCTTGTGGAGGTCATCCCCACGATCTTGCCGGTGAAGCGGAAGATGTGGCGCAGCATCCGGGCCGTGGTCGACTTGCCGTTGGTGCCGGTGATCGCGAAGATCGGCACGCGTGAGCGGCAGCCGCGGGGAAACGGCATTTCGATCACCGGCCGCGCGACATCGCGCGAGGCCCCTTCCGACGGTTCGAGGTGCATCCGGAAGCCGGGGGCGGCGTTGACCTCGATCACCCCGCCGCCGGTCTCGCGCACCGAGCGGGCGATGTCGGGAGCGATGAAGTCCACCCCGGCAACATCGAGCCCGACGATCATCGCCGCACGGGCGGCGATGGCGGCGTTGTCCGGGTGAATTTCGTTGGTGCGGTCGATCGCGGTGCCGCCGGTCGAGAGGTTGGCGGCGGTCGACAGGAACACGGTTTCGCCGCGCGCGGGCACGCTCGCCGCGGTGAGGCCACTCCGGGCGAGCAGTGCGTGGGCGGCAGGGTCGAGCCGTATGCGGGTCATGACCTGTTCGTGGCCATTGCCCCGCCGCGGGTCGCGGTTGACCTCGGCGACGAGCGCTTCGATGCTCGAGACCCCGTCGCCCCTGACCGCGGCGGGCACCCGCTCGGCGACCGCGACGACCTTCCCGTCGACCACCAGGATGCGGTGATCGCGGCCCTCGTAGAAACGTTCGACGATCACGTCGCCGCGCTTCGCCTCGGGCAGCGCGGCGAGGACGCCGGCGCGCAGCTGAAGGATCTCGGCGATGCCGGTCGTGATCCCGCGCCCATGGTTGCCGTCGCGCGGCTTGGTGACGAGCGGGTAGCCGAGCCGCGCGGCGGCCGCGACCGCCTCCTCCTCGTTGCGGACAACCACGCCGGCCGGCACGGGGATGCCGTGGGCCGCGAGGAGCCGCTTGGTATGCTCCTTGTCTCCCGCCGCCTCGCTGGCGAGCAGGGTCGTCCGGCCGGTGATGCTGGCGCGGATGAGCTGCTGGTAGCGCCCCTGGCCCAACCGGATCAGGCTCCCGTTCCCCATCCGCGTGACGGGAATGCGGCGGCGTTCGGCCTCCTCGACGAGGGCGCGGGTGGTCGGGCCCAGTGCGCTACGCGCGACAAGTCGTTCCAGCTGGGCACGGCGCCGGGCCCGGTCGAAACCGCCGTCCAGCATCGTCAGCCGCTCCTCCCCGGAGATTCCGCGCAGGCCCTCAGGCAGGAGCGAATCGACCAGTTCGAGCGCGATCCGCCCCGCGGCCAGTCCCACCTCCTCGTCGGCATAGGCGAACATGACGTTGTAGACCCCGGAACGGCCCTTCACCGCGCGGGTCTTGCCGCGGGTGACGCGCGCGCCCGCCTCGCATTGCAGTTCGAGCGCGACGTGTTCCGCGACATGGCCCAGCCATGTGCCCTCGCGCAGGCGTTCGGCAAAGCCGCCCGGATGGCCGCGGCTGCACTGGTGGCGGTTGAGGCCGGGCAGCATCGCCAGCAGTGCGTCGGCAAACCCGTCGAGCCGCGCGGTCGGCCAATGTTCCAGCCGCCCGAGATCAAGCATGATGCGGATCATCGGGGTGTGGCTGAAATAGTGAGGGCCCCGGTAAACCGCGCTTTCCAGCACCGCCATAGGCTCGCTTCGCGAAGCGAGGTCACTGTGGCGGGACAGCTGCTTGTCGTACTCGCCCATCGTCCGTTCCTTCCGGTCCTCCGGAGGGCTGTGCGCTCCGGTTTCGTGACGCCTGTGCTGCAAGCTCGGAATCCGGGGCACGATAACCTTTGTTCGAACCTGATCTGGGTTGCGCACGCCGGTTGCCGGGCAGCGCCGGACGGTGCCCGATTGCGGCTGACACGATGGGCGATCAGGCCGCAGGGCGACTCCAGGCGATGCAGCCGGAAGGCGAGCCGCTGCCGCTCACCAGCAGAGCGCCCCCGCCATAAAGGCCGAGTCGGTTGTCCTTGGGCATGTGCACGACCATCACGGCCAGAGCCGGGTCGACCCAGACGAGCCGCGCTTCGGCGGTCTCGATGGCTGCAAGCGCCTCGGCACCACTGACCCAGGGGGCGAAGACGACGGTGGTGAAACGCTGGTCTGCCGGCGGGCGCAGCGACCACGCGGCAAGTCCGCTCGTCACCAGCGCCAGCATCAGCAGGCCGCGTGCCATGCGCTTGTCATCGCGCGGCGGCGGAGGCGATGGGGGCTGCTTCAGCAGCACCCAGCCCGCAATCGCCGGGAGGATGCCGAAGCCGCCGAGCCAGATCAGGTCCCACATCAGCGGATCGGGGCTGTCCATCCTGATCCGGTGAATTCCCAGAAGCCAGTGCGACAGCACGCTGTCGAGGATGTGCCAGCCGCCGAAGCCCAGCAGAAGCACGCCCCCCAAGCTCGCCGGCCCGGCCTCCTGCCCCAACTGTGCGCGTGCGCGCCACAGGCCGATCAGCCCCACGCCGCCCGCCACGTACATGAAGGCATGGAAAAAGCCGTCCCACAGGACCTGTTCGCGCAGCGTCTCCACGCCGGCCACCAGGCTGAGGAGGTGGTGCCACTGGAGGATCTGATGCAACAGGATTCCGTCGAAGAACCCGCCGAGGGCAAAGCCGACCACAAATGCCGAACGGACCCAGGGTTTCATCGCACGTCTCCCGCAGACCACCTGAGCCGGATCGCAGGGGCTGCCGCCACAACCCAGGTTGGCCGCGCACGGGTGCGGCAAGAACGATCGGGCGATGCATGCGCCAACGTTGACGAAGGCGGAGGCAAACCTCGGTTAGGGCGCGGCAATCCATGAAGACGGATGGCGGTATTGCACCGGTCGATCAGAGGCCGTTCCACTCCGTTCCCGATCGAGAGACGCGTGATCCACGACATCATCATCATCGGCGCAGGCCCCGCCGGATTGACCGCGGCGCTCTATGCCGCGCGGTTCCTTCGCTCGACGCTCGTCATCCACGACGGAACGCCGCGTGCTGCGCAGATCCCGCTTACCCGCAACGTTCCCGGTCACGATGCCGGCGTCGCGGGCCTCGATCTGCTGGAGCGGATGACGCGCCATGCCGGCAAATGCGGGGCAGATTTCGTTCAAGGGAGGGTGACCGACGCACACCGGGCTGACGGTCTGTTCCATCTCACCGACACGTGCGGCGTGACGCGTTCAGGGCGGGCGGTCATTCTGGCAACGGGTGTAGCGCAGAACCAGCCACCGCTTCCGGACGACTTGCATCAGGCCGCCGTCGACGCGGGCGTGCTGCGCTATTGCCCGGTGTGCGACGGGTTCGAACATCGAGGAGAGAGGATCGCGGTTCTCGGCTGCGACACCTCCGGTGCGGCCGAGGCATTGTTCCTGTCCGGCTACTCCACCGACGTGACCTTGCTCCCGCGCCGCGATGTCGAGCTTACTCCCGAAGAGCAGCGCGATCTGGAGCAGGCGGGCGTCCATGTCCTCTCCGAGGCCGTCACGCGCTTCGAGCCGACCGATCGACACATGATGCTCCACCTGGAAGGCAGCCGCGCGCCGCAGGTCTTCGACGTGCTCTACCCGGCGCTGGGATCGCGGCCGCGCAACGATCTCCTGCATCGGCTCCGGCTCGAGACCAGCGCGGCGGGCAAGGCCGCGGCCACGGCGCCGTTCGGAACGGAGATCCCCGGGCTCTATTGCGCAGGCGATCTGGTCGAGGGACTCGATCAGATCAGCGTTGCGATGGGCCACGGCGCGGTCGCGGCGACGAAGGCGCACAACTGGCTGCGCGATTCCGACGGTGAGAGCGTGCAAGCCGTGATCGGCCATGACTCCGGCACGCACGGCAGCTGATCGGACCCAAGGGCCAATGTCGATGTGCTTGCCGGGCAGCCCCGCGATGAGCAGCCACCTCAAGCCGGTAGCCGGGATCGCACCTTTGCCTGCCGCGGGGAGTCCCGGGACTAGGGCACTACCCAGACCGAACGGGAGTAGCGGACCACTGTGAGTGGAAGTTCAAGGCCGGGAATGAAATCCCACAAGGTGTAGCTGATATTGAGGTCGATTTCGACTGCCCCGTCGACCCTGCTCGTGCCGGTTCTGTCGACAACTATCTCCACGCGGTTGGTATCAAGAAGATACGGAGAATTGGTCGCCATCCCAAGGAGTACGGACCGCAATTGTGCGTCGGTAAGCTGATTGTCCTTCTGATATTCAACCATCGCGTAGCGGGCGCCATCCGACGCGAGCGATTGAACAGCGTTATAGTTTTGCAGGTAGACGCCGACCTGAAGAACCCCGAACAGCATGATCAGCAGGATCGGAGCGAGCAGGCCGAATTCCACAGCCGATGCGGCCTTGGTGTCGCGAACCGCATTCAGCCATGTGCCTGACCTTGCGCCTGATCCGGCCTTTCTCATGACACTTGCACTCTGCGCCGGACGGAAAGATCGACAGGTCCGCCGATGCCGAGACCTGTCCAGGTCGGCGTATAGGTGTCCTCTACGTGGATGATCAGGTAGGTCGATACGACTTCGTCTTCCTCGCACATGCCCATGGTGGAGACCAGTTTCTCGTCGGTCCCGCAACGAAAGCGCCTCGAAAGCGTCACCTGGTCATCCGCCAGACCCAGAGAAGTACGCAGGATTGCCTCCACCTGGTCGATATTGGCGTCTGCGCCTCGGTTGGTCGCGATGGCGATGATCTCGCTCTCGTTGGCGGCGCTTTGCAATTCGTGCTGACGAGCCACGATCGTTCCGACCTCGAAGGTTCCAAGGGTCAACAGGATCAGCATCGGGGCAACGATCGCGGTCTCGATCGTCATCGAGCCCCGGACATTTCGGCCAAGCCTGCGCATCAGGTTCATGGCCATCATGCCACAAGCCTCACGTCTGCGGCCGCCGAGCCCGCGCTGGTCGTCTGATCGATCGGACACAGGGTTTCGAGAAAGGCTCCGCCCCGAACATCGATGGTGTAGGCCGAAATCTGAAGGCACTGGGCGGCAACGTCGGCAGTGCCGTTTATCTGAAGGTTCCCGGCAGGAAGATACATCAACCCCTCGATCAGAGAGTTGGAGTTCCCGTTGAAAGTATGACTTCCGCTCGGGTTATTTTCCCGGTCCTCGAAGACCAGGATGCCGGCAAGATCCTCGGCCCGGTCTGCATACGGGGTTCCGGCAAAGTCAGCGCTGGTCATGGGCGTGAGATTAATCGCGTTGGAATTGCCCATGCCCCCCAGCTTGAGCGTCGCACCATTTCGCAGCACGAACATGACGCCGTTGCCAATGACGGAGGCATTGTGTGCCAGGTCGAGCACGCCGCCGTCGATGACGTAGATGCCGCGGGAAAAAACGGTGTCGCAGCTGATCGTCAGACCCCTGTAAGTTCCGGGCAGCAAGGATGCCTGACGGTTCTTGCCCTTGCCGGTGCAATTATAGTTCCGGGGCGTATCGTTGGTCGGCGGTTCGACATCACTGTAGATGTCCCTCAGGCCGATAACGTCTTCGGCGATGATATCTTCGTGTTCCGGATCGAAGGAACTGACCTTGCCGCAAGCGGCAATCGATTCGGTGACCACTCTGGCAGAACCGTCAATGACGATGGCATCCTCATCACAGGAAAGGGCCGCGAGGCCGCAGCGCGCCCGGATGGTCGCATTGCCGCCGATACTCGTTCCGGTGCCCTCTTCCCGCAGCGAAATGATGCAGGCACTGTAATCCATGCCCTTGCGGTAAGTGGCCTGGGCCCGAACGCGAATAGTCGCAGGTTTTCCGGTCAGGAAGCTGCTGAAGGGAAGCGATCGTGTTGCGCTGGAAGTGACCAGCACGCTGTTGTCGGTCCCGTTGCCATAGCTGGCCAGACTTATCGAAGGAGCGGTGTCGAAGGAGTCGACGATGGCCACGTTGGCATCGTATTCTTGCCGGGCCCGGGTCCTGAAGGTGTCCTGACTATCGGGATTGGCGCGGGCCCATGCGCCTGCATAGGCCGCCTGATCAACCGCGTGCTGCAATTCGCGCTTCCACATGTACCATTGCGCGGTGTCGACCGCAAAACCCGCACCGCCGATCAGCATCGGCAGGCCCGCCGCCACCAGGACAAGAGCATTGCCCTTCGTGCAATTACGAATGCGCGAAATCATGTCTTGGATCATTCTCTTGGCCGCCCGTTAACGATAATTCTGGAGAAGTGCGACCCGATGACCATGACCCCGGGGTAGGTGCGGTTTGGTAAAGAAAAAGTTATCTTGGCTAACGACTTTTCACCATCATTCCATAAAGGGCGGTGGTTGCGACCGCGTTCATGAAGACGTTGATAGTGCAGCTGAAAAGTTAGGCAACGCGTTACCCGCCCTGGCGCGGACCGAGGTGGCGACGGTCATCGCGATCGCCCCTTCGAAAGTGGCGAAAGCTTAACGCTGAGACCGGGTTCAGGGCCACTTCGGGCAGCGCTAAGATGAGGGTTCGACGATGCTGGTCGCGGAGATGAATGTGTGAGCGCAACGGTCGTGAGGGGTGCGGATTTGCACCAACGAGACGAATTGCAGGGGCCGGCGACCTGAAGGCTTCCGGCGGTCATGCTGCACGAATGGCACGGCTACCAAGCCTCGCCACGCCGATTCGTCTTTGCGTTGCAGGAGTTGGTGCTGCAGATTCTGCGATGGGGCGTTTGGATCCGGGCTTGCGTCTACGCAAACCTGCAAGGGTTCACCCGAGGCGCCGCAAGAACCGAAGTTAGCGCGGAGACAAAGTCTCGCACTACCCTCTGCCTCTGCACCCAGGCAGAGGATGCGACGCAAGTCGCTGATCCTGTTCGGAAAACTGGAGCGGGCGAAGGGATTCGAACCCTCGACCCCAACCTTGGCAAAATTGCATCA
>VFQO010000911.1_pt1 | contig 27091 bp, 27 predicted proteins | sample 3512331 | NCBI WGS metagenome assembly VFQO01 (sample SAMN10412371, study PRJNA504923) | tailings metagenome | isolation source: Replicate 3 from Balatoc abandoned mine | place: Philippines: Itogon, Benguet | collected 2017-08-28 | reverse complement strand
GCAGCAAAGGCTCGATCTTCGTCCACTCCGCATCACTCAACCACGTCAGTTGCCGTGCCATCAAAGCCTCCTGCTACAAACAGGACACCTTGAATCAGCCATACCGCAATCACGCAACCTTATTGAGTACAGACCCTAGGCCGATGTATCTCGACAAGCTGCGGCTGGGCGGGCGCGCCGCCTTTGTGACCGGCGGCGCGCAGGGCATCGGGCTGGCGAGCGCCGAAGCGCTGGCCGAAGCGGGCGCGACGGTGACGATCGCCGACCGCGATGCCGCGGCGCTTGAACGCGCGGTCGCCGATCTGGCCGCGAAAGGATATGCCGTGGTCGGCGAAACGCTCGACGTGACCGACAGTGCGGCAGTCGATGCCGCCGCGGCCGCGATGCTGGCGCGCGACGGCCGCATCGACATCCTGATCAACAATGCCGGGATCGCGCGCAGCGAGACCGCCGCCGAGAATGTCGCCGACGAGCATTGGTTAAATGTGCTCGACGTCAACCTCAACGGCAGCTTCTGGTGCGCGCGGGCGTTTGGGCGGCACATGCTAGCGGCAGGGCGGGGGAGCATCGTCAATGTCGGGTCGATGTCTGGTGTCATCGTCAACCGGCCGCAGCCGCAAAGCTATTACAACGCGTCGAAGGCGGCGGTGCATCAGCTGACCAAAAGCCTCGCCGCCGAATGGGCTGGGCGCGGCGTGCGCGTCAACGCGGTGGCGCCAACCTATATCGCGACGCCGCTCAACGCCTTTGCCGACAAGGACGGCGAGATGTACCGCCGCTGGATCGACGGCACCCCGATGGCGCGACTGGGCGAGCCCGAGGAGGTCGCGGCGGTGATCCTGTTCCTGGCGTCGGATATGGCGAGTTTGATGACGGGCAGCATCGTGCTGGCCGACGGCGGGTATAGCTGCTGGTAGCGGGCGCCAAAAATATCGTCATTGCGAGCGCAGCGAAGCAATCCAGGGTGGCTTACTCATGCTCTGGATTGCTTCGCTGCGCTCGCAATGACGGGATGGGACAGCCGCATCCGGCAAACCCGCGCTGCCGATCGGCACAATCGACAACCTTTCATATAGGTCGGAAAGCTGTCAGATAGGTTGCGACGGGCGGCTGAGACCGCCGTATTTGGGGATGTCTGATGACCAAGCTGAAATTTGCCGCTTCCACCGCCGTGCTGGCGACCCTGCTGATTGCGGCGCCGACCTATGCACAGGATGCGGCCGAGCCTGGCGCGAGCGACGCCGACGACGAGGGCATCATCGTCGTCACCGCGCGTAAACGCGACGAAACGCTGTCCGATGTGCCGATCGCGGTGACCGCGATCGACGGCGATACGCTGGCCGCGCGCGGGATCAATTCGGTGCGCGAGGCCGCGGTGCTGTCGCCGGGTCTCAACATCAACAGCGACGGTTCGGGCCGCGCGTTCGTCGCGATCCGCGGCGTCGGCGTGACGCTGGTGCAGTCGGTGCAGCCGGGCGTCGGCCTGTTCATCGATGGGATCTATCAGCCGAACACCGCCTATCTCAACAACCCCCTGCTCGATGTCGAGCGCATCGAAGTGCTGCGCGGACCGCAAGGGACGCTGTATGGCAAGAACACGCTGGGCGGCGCGATCAACGTCATCACGCGCGCGCCAAGCGACGTGTTCGAAGCGCGCGCCAATGCCAGCTATGCCGGTCCCGACAACAGCTGGCTGGTGTCCGGCGCGGTCAGCGGACCGATCGCGGGCGATGTGCTGGGGTTCCGCATCGCCGCGTCGCATCGCCAGCAGGACGGTTTCCTGACCAACACGCTGCTGAACAAGGACGCCAACCGCTTCAACACCGATTCGATCAACGCGACGCTCCGCCTCGCGCCGTCGGACGGCTTTTCGCTGACGATCAAGGGCTATTATGACTGGGTCGACGGGGTGAACACACCCTATTCGCGCGTCAGCGGGCCGACCGATTATCGGCGCGATATTCAGTTCAATACGCTGAACGAGGTTTCGTACAAATATCGCGGCATCAACGCCCGCGCCGAAGCCGATCTGGGCGGGGGGTCGAAACTGAGCGTCATCGGCGCTTACGATATGCGCAACAGCTTCATACCCGACAACGACGGCGATTTCGGCCCGACCAACACGGTGCGGACGGTCGGCCGCGACAGTCTGCGCACGATGACGCTGGAAACGCGGCTCGACAGCGAATGGACCGATCAGATTTCGACGCTGGTCGGGTTGTTCACCAGCAACGAGGCGACGCGCGCGAACGTCACCGACACGATCTCGCTTGTCCATCCGATCCTGGGCCCGATCAGCATCGTGCGCAACACGGTGTCGAAGAATGTCGCCGATACCTATGCGGCGTTCGGCACCCTGTTCTGGAAGCCCAATTCCGATTGGGAAGTCGCACTGGGGCTGCGCTACGATCGCGAGAACCGGGTTTCGCGCAGTGCGATTTCGGGCGCCAACCTGCCGATCGCGAAACTCAAATCGAGCGAATGGCAGCCCAAGCTGACCGTGTCGCGCAAATGGACCCCCGACCTGATGACCTATGTGTCGGTCGCGCGCGGCTATCGCGGCGGCGGTTTCAATGCGCCGACGGCGCCGACGCGGACATACAGCGGGGATTCGGCGTGGACCTACGAAGCGGGTGCGAAATATGCGACGCCGCGGCTGATGCTGTCGGGCGCCGTCTTCTACAATGACTATAAGGACTATATCGGGCTCAACTCGATTGCCCCCGCGGCGGGCGGCGGGCTGGTCACCGTCGACCTCAATACGGGCGACGTCGAAAGCTATGGCGTCGAACTCGAGGCGATGGTGCGGCCGGTGCCGGCATGGACGGTGCGCGGCGGCTTTACCTATATGCACGCGCGGATCACCGATGACAGCGCCTATGTCGCGACGACCGGGCGCCAGCTGTCGTCGGACCGGCTGACCTTCCAGCCCGACTGGCTCGCCAATATCTCGACCGACTATCGAATCGAGATGGGCGGCGACGACGAAGTCGTGCTGAGCGCGGGGTTGTTCGGCAAGGGCAAGCGGCTGGCCGCGACGCTCAACCAGACGACGCCGACCTTCCTCGACAGCTATTGGCTGACCAACGCATCGATCGCGTACCGGACCGGCCCGGTCGAGATCGCATTGTTCGCAAACAACCTCTTCAACACCGAATATTTCGAAAGCTATATTGAAAAAACGACGCTGCAGCTCGCAGGCCTGCCGGCCTCCGACCTCGGCATCACGGGCGACCGCCGCCGGTACGGCGTGCGCGCCAGCCTGAAATTCTGACCGTGGCGGGGACGGCGCATTCGAGGGAACGCAAGCCGCTCCCCGCCAGGCTGGTGGAGGGGCTGGAGGAGCGGTTTGGCGACCGTTTCCAGCAGGGCCAGGCGGTGCTCGGGCAGCACGGATCGAGCGAATCGCATTTCGCTCCCGTGCCGCCCGACGCCGTTGTCTTTGCCCATTCCACCGACGACGTCGTTGCGCTCGTCAAGCTCTGTGCGGCGGCGGACATTCCCATCGTCCCGTTCGGCGCCGGGACGTCGATCGAGGGCAATGCGCTCGCGATCAACGGCGGCATCTCGCTCGACATGAGCCAGATGGACAAGGTCGTCGCGGTGAATGCCGAGGATTTCGACTGCGTCGTCCAGCCCGGGGTGCGCCGCGAGGAACTCAACGTCCATTTGCGCGATCAGGGGCTGTTCTTTCCGATCGATCCCGGCGCCAATGCGACGATTGGCGGCATGGCGTCGACGCGGGCGTCGGGGACCAACGCGGTGCGTTATGGCACGATGAAGGATGCGGTGCTCAGCCTGGAGGTGGTGACGCCGCAGGGGACGGTGATCCGCACGGCGCGCCGCGCGCGCAAGTCGGCGGCGGGTTATGACCTGACCCGGCTCTATGTCGGGTCCGAAGGGACGCTCGGCATCATCACCGAGGTCACCTTGCGCTTGCATCCCGTGCCCGACACGATCTCGGCGGCGGTGTGCAGCTTTGATACCTTGGGCGGCGCAGTCGATACGGTGGTCCAGTCGATCCAATGCGCGGTGCCGCTCGCGCGGGTCGAAATCCTCGACACGAAGCAGATGATTGCGGTCAATCGCTGGTCCAAGCTCGATTATCCCGAGGCGCCGACGCTGTTCTTCGAATTTCACGGCAGCGCCGCGAACGTCGCCGAACAGGTCGAAACGGTAAAGGCGCTGGCCGAAGCAAACGGCGGCAGCGCGTTCAACTGGTCGAACCTGCCCGAGGAACGCACGAAACTGTGGCGCGCGCGGCACGAGGCCTATTATGCCGCGGTCAACATGCGCGCCGGGGCGATCGGCTGGGCAACCGACGTGTGCGTGCCGATCAGCCGCCTCGCCGAATGTATTGCCGCGACGCACGTCGATCTGGCGGCGGCAACGGTTCCCGCGACGATCCTGGGCCATGTCGGCGACGGCAATTTCCATGTCATCTTTTCGATCGACCCGAACGCGCCCGACGAAATGGCCGAGGTCGAGGCGATCAACGCGCGGCTGGTCGAGCGCGCGCTGGCGATGGACGGCACTTGTACGGGCGAGCATGGCATCGGCATCGGCAAGCAGGAATGGCTGGTTGCCGAACTGGGCGACGCGGTCGATCAGATGCGGATGATCAAGCGCGCGCTCGATCCGCAAAATCTGCTCAACCCCGGCAAGATCTTCGCGCTGTAATGGCGACGCAGGCCGAACCGATCGCAGCGCCCACGTCGCGGCTGACGGCGCCGGCGACGCTCGTCCCGCTGCTCTTGCTCGCGCTGGTGACGACGATGGGCTTCACCGCGCTCGGCAGCTTTGGGACGATTCAGGAAAGCGCCAAGGCCGAACTGGGGCTCACCGACGATGCGCTGGCGCTGATCCAGGGGCTGGGCGCCGCGGTGCCGATGGTCTTGTTCTCGATCCCGATCGGCATCCTGGTCGACCGGCGCAACCGGGTGCGGCTGACGATCGGGCTGGCGCTGCTGTGGACGCTCGGGACGTTGCTCACCGCCTTTGCGCCGAGTGCAGGCTGGCTCACCGCGGCGCGGATGCTGGTCGGCATCGGCTCGACCGGATCGCTGACCGCGGCGCTGTCGCTGTGCGCCGATTTCTGCGCCCCCGACCAGCGCGGCCGCGCGATGCTGATCGTCAATCTGGGCAAGGCGCTGGGCGTGGCGCTCGGCTTTGCGCTGACCGGCTGGCTGTTCGGTCTGCTCACCGATTTTTCGGCGGTCGGCTGGCTGGCCGAGCTGGCGCCGTGGCGCGGCACCCATGTGCTGCTCGCGGCGATCAGTGCGCTGTGCCTGCTGCCGCTATTGTTGCTGCGCGAACCCGAACGCCGCGAGGTCGAGGCGAGCCCCGATGCGCCGTTCCGGGTCGTCGCCGCCGAACTCTGGTCGCGGCGGTCGTTTCTCGGCCCGCTGTTCGCGGGGCAGGTGGCGGTCGTCATGGCCGATGTCGCGGCGACGGTATGGGTGGCGCCGGTGCTGTCGCGCGATTTCGGGCTCCAGCCGCAGCAATTTGCCGGATGGGTCGGGGCGCTGATGTTCGGCACCGGGGTCGCAGGCGCGGTGCTTGGCGGCTTGTCGGCCGATATCGGCCAGAAAAGCCAGCGGCGCGGCGGCATATTGCTGGGCGCGGTGATTGCGGCGGGGATCGGGGTGCCGGCGGCGCTGTTCCCGCTGATGCCGAGCGTCGCGGGGCTGGCGGTGGCGCTGGGCGTGATGTCGATGTGCGGCGCGGTGACCGGGCTGGTCGTGTCGGTCGCGCTGACCGTGCTGCTGCCCAACGAGCTGCGCGGCCTGTGCATCGGGGCGTTTATCGCGATCGCCGGGCTGATCGGCTTCGGGCTGGCGCCGTGGATCGTGACGCAGGTGAGCGGGCTGATGGGCGGCGAGGCGATGCTGGCCGAGGCGCTGGCGCTGGTCGGGGTGATCGTCAGCGCGCTGTCGTTCTTCGCGTTTTTCCTCGCGATGCGGCGCGCGCCCGAACCTATCATATAGCTATTGCCAAAGCTGTAAGATAGGTCTACACGAGGCGGCGAGGGAGTGTTGTCCATGCCGAGCAAGCACAGCGTTATCGTCTCGTCCGAAATGACGACCTTCGTCGGCGCTGGAGCCTGCGACCGCTTGCTCCTGCCGCCCGACGCGTTGCTGATCGGGTTCGGCGACAGCGGCGAACCGGTGGTGAGCACCCTGGCGTTTCGCGAGCTGGAAAGCGAAGATCATCTGCTGGTGTTCGCGGTGTCGCGCGGCGCGTGCCGCCGCCTGTTCGACGCGCTGCCCGAAGCGGGCGGGCGCTGGTACCTGCCCTCGGATCTTCGCGCGCTGGGGCAATCGATCGTGGCGCCCGAATGCGACGCGGCGGCGGCGGACACGCTGCGACTGGCGCGCAGCATCGAAATGCTCTGCCAGCTGTTCGCGGCGCTGCGGGCGGGCAATCTGGTCGCGGTCGACGGCCAGCCCGGTTTGACCGAGAGCGACATTGCGCGGATCGCGGCGGCGAAGCGGATCGTCGATACGCGCTGGCACGAGAAACTGACCATCGACAATATCGCGCGCAGTTGCGGGATCAATCGCGACAAGCTGACCCGCGGTTTTCGCGAGCTTTATCGTTGCAGCGTCGGCGAGGCGCTGAGCGAACGGCGACTGCGCCAGGCGCGGACGTTGCTGGCGGCGAGCGACCTGCCGGTGGCGAGCATCGGCTATCGCTGCGGCTATCTCAACAATGCCAGCTTCACGCGCGCCTTCTCGCGGCGCTTCGGCATGGCGCCGACCGCGATGCGGCGGCTGGGAGTCGCGGCATGAGCGGGGTGATCGAGCTGGGCCGTGGGTCGCTGGTCGACCGCGCGGTCGATGCGGTGCGCGACTATATCCGCGCGCATGACCTGAAGGTCGGCGACACGCTGCCGGGCGAGGGGAGTTTCGCGGCGCAGCTGGGGGTCAGCCGTCCGGTGATGCGCGAGGCGTTCGGCGCGCTCACCGCGCTGCGGCTCGTCGACGTCGGCAACGGCCGCAAGCCGCGCGTCGCGGCGATCGACGGGTCGGTGATGGCGGCATCGATGGGGCATGCGGTCAACACCGCGCAGGTGTCGCTTGCCGATGTGTGGGAAGTGCGCCGGACGCTCGAGCTGCGCACCGCCGAGCTCGCCGCGATCCATCGCAGCGAGGACCAGGCGCAGGCGATCCTGACCGCCGCGCACGCGCTGTCGGTCGAGCATGACGAGGCGGCGCGGACCGCGGCCGACACCCGCTTTCACCAAATCATCGCGGCGGCCAGCGGCAACCCGCTGTTCCTGCAGATCGTGCGTTCGTTCGAACAGCTGATGGCCGCCGCGATCCCGCGCGCCTGGGCCGGGCGCACGACGCGCGAGGAGCGCGACGAGACGCTGGCGCTGCACCGCGAGGTCGCCGAGGCGATCGCCGCGCGCGATCCGGTGCGCGCGCGCGCGGCGATGGAGAGCCATTTCAACAATTCGATCGGCGAAATGCTGAAGGACCAGTTCTGATCCGATGCGGGCGGGGGTCGAGTCGGGCGCCACCAATTGGCGTAGCCGAGATTTTCTGAAATCGTCGGGAGGCGGTTGTCGTCGGCTTTGGACGTCGGCCAACCGAAAGCGGCCTGACAGCAAGCCGCGACATATGTCGTACGCGGGCGATTTTTGGGCGGTTTCCCTCGAAATTCATGCTTGGCGCGCGCTGCGCGCCAGCGAGATGAGAAACCAAATGGGTTAAAAACGCTTGACAAAGCGTGACGCTGGGTGTAAAGATTTCTGCATCATGGCGAATCGCGTCCACCGCAAGGGGGGCTCGTCAGTGAGAATGCTGGTGGGTTTGCAATCGACGTAAACCTCACGAGTGACACATCATGAAGAATTGCGCTTCGGGCTGGCGGCTTTTCCCTGTGGGGGAGGCCGTTCCAGCCCGATGGCCGTTTGGGGAGGATCGTCGGTGGGGCAGATTGGCAAACAAGCGACGGCGCAGGGGCAAGATGGGAAGGCGCGCGGCGCGCGTCCGGGGCGCCAGCAGATGACGATCTTTCTGGATGCACTGGCCGAATCGTCGAACGTCGCGGCGTCGGCGCGCGCCGCCGGGGTGACGGGCAATGCGATGTACCGCGAGCGGCGGCGCAATGCCGATTTTGCGGCGCGCTGGCACGAGGCGCTGTGCGAAGGCTATGCGCGGCTCGAGGCCGAGCTGCTGGCGGAGGCGCTGGTGGCGCCAAGCGGCAATGTGAAGGAGGCGACGCTGAAGTCGCGGGCGCAGAAATATCGGCTGGGACTGGCATTGCTGGCGGCGCACCGCGCGGCGGTGCGCGGGGCGAAACTGCCGGGCGGAAGCGGGGCGGCGACGCAGGGGAGTGCAAAGGAGCGGTTGCGGGCGAAGCTGGACGCGATCCGCGCCAACGTGGCTGCCGAGCGCGGCGAACCGGGCGACGATTTTTGAAGGGCCTGACCGAAGTCAGCGTCATCCCGGAAAAGGACTATGACGCATGGTTCAAAAAGATCCGCGACGACCGATACGAAAAGCTGCTGACCGACTGGGCGTGGTGGCGGCGCGAGGACCAGCAACCCCCAGCGGGTGACTGGCATGTGTGGCTGTTGCTGGCGGGGCGCGGGTTCGGCAAGACGCGGACCGGCGCCGAATGGGTGCGCGCATTTGCCGAAGCGACGCCGGGGGCGCGGATCGCGCTGGTCGCGGCGTCGCTGCACGAGGCGCGGCAGGTGATGGTCGAGGGTGAAAGTGGTTTGCTCGCGATCGCGCCCGACGCACAGCGGCCCGAATATGAAAGCAGCCTGCGGCGGTTGACCTGGCCGAACGGCGCGGTCGCGACGCTGTATTCGGCGGCCGAGCCCGACAGTTTGCGCGGGCCCGAACATGAAGCGGCGTGGTGCGACGAAATCGCCAAATGGCCGCAGGGCGAGGCGGCATGGGACAATCTGATGCTGACGATGCGGATCGGCGCGCGGCCGCGGGTGGTGGCGACGACGACCCCGCGCGGGGTGCCGCTGGTGCGGCGGCTGATCCAGGAAAAGGGCGTCGCGGTGACGCGCGGGACGACGCGCAGCAACCGGCTGAACCTGTCGTCGCACTGGATCGCGACGATGAAGGAGATTTACGGCGGGACGCGGCTGGGGCGGCAGGAGCTGGACGGCGAATTGCTGGAGGATGTCGAGGGCGCGCTGTGGTCGCGGGAACTTATCGAGCGGTGCCGGGTCGATGCGGACAGTGTTGGCAAGCTGGCGCGGGTGGTGATCGGGGTCGATCCGCCGGCGAGCGCGCAAGGCGACGCGTGCGGGATCGTGGTCGCGGCGCTGCTGCGCGATGGCAAGCTGGCGGTGGTCGAGGATGCGAGCGTGGTGCGGCCGGCGCCGCATGTGTGGGCGCAGGCGGTGGCCGCCGCGGCTGCGCGCTGGGGCGCCGAGCGGGTGGTGGCCGAGAGCAATATGGGCGGCGAGATGGTCGCGGCGACGCTGCGCCAGGCGGACACGCGCCTGCCGGTGCGCGCGGTCCACGCGAGCGTCGGCAAGGCGCGGCGCGCGGAGCCGGTCGCGATGGCCTATGAGCGGGGCGAGGTGGTGCATGCCGGGGCGTTTGCGGAGCTGGAGGATCAGCTGTGCGGATTGCAGGTGGGCGGGGGTTACGCGGGGCCGGGGCGGTCGCCCGATCGGGCGGATGCGTGTGTGTGGGCGCTGGCGGAATTGCTGGAGGGGTTGCGGATGGGGCGGGTTGTGGGGGTTCGGCGGGTTTGAGTAGGAATTATCCTATATCACTATGGTGCGAAAATATTATCGCTTACCCTGTGTCAAAGGCCGCACTTTAGTCGTCAAGCACCGCTCTCGCTATCCTCTCTAGCGTTCAAAGAACGCTAGAGAGGATAGCGAGAGCGGTGCTTGCAGTCAATCCGTTCAGTTAATACGTCCTAACAGATTAAGTGGCATTCAGTCGCCATACGCCGGATAGGACATAGCGCAAATGACCGAAGCTCAAACTTATAAGCTCCTTGAAGCAGCATTTGAGCGGTACACCACTAAGCACACTACAACCGCCCAAACCGCTCGGACCGCTATGATTCGTGAGGGACTGTACACCACGAAAGGGCGATTGAAGCAGGCTTATGGCGGCGGGTCCAAGGCTGATTGAGCCGTTTCACCCAATCGTTCGTGTTGGGGTATCATGGCTGCGATCGTGAGATCGCGGAGAAATTGCTCGTTGGCCAATCTGAAATAGTTTTCAGCGCGCAACCCTACGATTGGTTGGGATCCGGCGGATATTTCTGGGAAGGCGATCCTGACCGGGCGATGGAGTTTGCCAACGAGCAAAAGTCACGCGGACGCTACCAAAACCCAGCTGTAGTTGGCGCGGTTATTGAACTCCGAAATTGCTTGAACCTATCGACTTCGGCTGGGCGATCTTTGCTTCGCACGGCGTATGAGTCGTTAAAGAAGTTTCAGGAAACGACCGGCGAGCCCATGCCGGAAAATAGATCGCCAACGGGTTCCGATGATCCCGATCATCTATTTCGATTTCTCGATAACGCTGTCATCCAACATTTGCACAAAGTGATCGAGGATACGGTAGAGACAGACAAGCTGACTCCCTTTGACACCGTAAAAAGCCTGTTTCTTGAGGGAAGTGAAATCTACCCCGGGGCGGGCTTCAAAGAAAAAAGTCACATTCAAATCGCTGTGAAGAACGTCGATTGCATAGTCGGATTTTTCCGGCCTCGCTCTCGAGAAACATAGGAATATCATCATGAACTGGTTTGGCCGGAAGGCTGCGCAGGGGGCTGCGCGGCCTGCTTTGTCGCGGGTGTATGGGACATATGGGGTGATGGGGGCGGCGCCCGCGCCCTTGTCGTTCGAGGCGCAGGTGCGGGAGGGGTATCTGTCCAATGCGATCGTGCAGCGCAGCGTGAAGCTGGTTGCCGAGGCGGCCGGAAGCGCGCCGATCGTCGCGAGCGATCCGGCGTTGGGGGCGCTCGTCGCCGCGACGTCGGGCGGGCAGGGGCTGGTCGAGACTTTGGCGTCGCAATTGCTGCTGCATGGCAATGGCTATGTGCAGATCTTGACCGATGGCGCGGGGGCGGCGGCGGAGCTGTTTGCGCTGCGGCCCGAGCGGGTGACGGTGGAGGCCGATGCGCGCGGGTGGCCGGTGGCTTACCGGTACAAGGCGGGCGGGTCGGCGGTGGTGCTGCCCGCCGAGGATGGCGCGGGGCGGACCGCGGTGGTGCATGTGAAGGCGCTGCATCCGCTGGACGATCATTATGGCGCGGGGTGCCTGGGGGCGGCGGCGGGGGCGATCGCGGCGCATAATGCGGCGGCGAAATGGAACGCGGCGCTGCTGGACAATGCGGCGCGGCCGTCGGGCGCGCTGGTGCATGATCCGGGCGACAAGGGGATGCCGTTGTCGGCGGATCAGGTCGAGCGGCTGCGCGAGGAGCTGGCGGAGAGTTTTGCGGGCGGCGCGAATGCGGGGCGGCCACTGCTGCTGGAAGGCGGGCTCAAGTGGCAGGCGCTGTCGCTGTCGCCCGCCGAGATGGATTTCCTCGCGCTGAAGGAATCGAGCGCGCGCGAGATTGCGATGGCGTTCGGGGTGCCGCCGATGCTGCTCGGGCTGCCCGGGGATGCGACCTATGCCAATTATCGCGAGGCCAATCGCGCGCTGTGGCGGCTGACGGTGCTGCCGCTGTGCGCGAAGATTTTGGGGGCAGTGGCGCAGGGGCTGCGCGGGTGGTTCGAGGGGGCGGAACTGCGCGTCGATCTGGATCGGGTGCCGGCGCTGGCCGAGGACCGGATGGCGTTGTGGCGCGAGGTGTCGGCGGCGGACTGGTTGAGCGCCGACGAGAAGAAGGCGTTGTTGGGGATGGGTTGATCCGGTTGCGGAGACCGCGAGGCCCTCACCGCTGCGACTAGCGAACAAGTTCGCAAGTCTCGCTGCCTCTCCCCCAAGGGGAGAGGCGAGAACAAGGATGACATCATGGATGAGGAAGAGGCGCTGGCGCGGTTGATCGCGCTGGCGGGGACGAGTGCGCCCGATGCCGCGCTGTTGAGAGCCGTCGTCGAGGAGGCGAGCGAGCTGGGGGCGCGGCGGGCGCTGGCGCGGCTGGGGCTGGCCGACGCGGCGGCGCGCGACGACATCGTCGATTTGCGCCAGCTGCTGGGGGCGTGGCGCGACGCCAAGACGAGCGCGTGGAAGGCGGCGGTCGATTGGGCGGTGCGCGCGATGCTGGCGCTGCTGGTGGTCGGGCTGGCGGTGAAGCTGGGGCTGCCGGGGCTGCTGCGGTGAGGCTTTCTCTAGCGGACATGCCCTCCCCTAACCCCTCCCGTAAACGGGAGGGGGACATACGCTTTGCTGGCTATGCCGCCGTGTTCGATCGGGTCGATCGGGGCGGCGATGTCGTGCGGGCGGGGGCTTTTGCGGCGAGTTTGGCCGCGCGGCGACCTGTGCCCTTGCTGTGGCAGCATCGGCCGGGGGCGGTGATCGGGGTGATTGAGCGATTGGCGGAGGATGCGCGCGGGCTGCGGGTGGTGGCGCGGGTGACGCATCCGACCGCGGCGGGGTTAGTCGCGCGCGGGGCGCTGACGGGGCTCAGCTTTGGCTATCGGGTGATCGCTGCGCGCGGCGCGGGGCCGCGGGAGTTGCTGGGGCTCGAGCTGGGCGAGGTGAGTTTGGTGGCGGTGCCGATGCAGCCGCTAGCGCGGGTGATTGCGGTGTCTCCTACCATCGTCATTCCGGCGAAGGCCGGAATCCCAACCGCTGAGTTGAACGAGAGGGTGAGATCCCGGCCTTCGCCGGGATGACGAGCAAAGTGCGATTTTGGTGGAGTTTTACGAAGGAGTGACGGGCATGGAAGTGGATATGGAAGTGAAGGCCGATGCGCTCGATGGGGCGTTCGATGCGGTGCTGGCGGCGGAGGCGGTCGATGATCTGAAGGCGTCGGTCGCGGCGCTTAAGGCTCAGGTCGACGCGCAGGCGGTGGCGGCGGCGCGGCTGCCGCTCGATGGGGCGAAGGCGGCCGATCCGGCGCGTGACGCCTTTGTCGAGCGCTATCTGCGGCGTGGGATCGATGCGGGCGTGGAGATGAAGAGCCTGTCGGGGGCGACCGGCGGCGAGGGCGGCTTTGCGGTGCCACGCGAGATCGATGGCAGCATTGCGGCGACGCTGAAGACGCTGTCGCCGATCCGCAGCATCGCGACGGTCGTGCAGACCGGGACGAGCGGGTATCGCAAGCTGATCGCGACGGGGTCGATGGACGCGGGCTGGGTCGGCGAGACCGCGGCGCGGCCCGAGACGGCGACGCGCAGCTTTGCCGAAATCGCGCCGCCGTCGGGCGAGCTCTATGCCAACCCGGCGGCGAGCCAGGCGATGCTGGACGATGCGATGTTCAACGTCGAGGATTGGCTGGCCGAGCAGCTGGGGCGCGAGTTTGCGATCGCCGAGGGCAATGCGTTCGTGAACGGCAACGGCACGAACCGGCCGAAGGGCTTCCTGACCTATACCGCGACGAACGAGATCGACAGCGTGCGCGCGTTCGGGTCGCTGCAATATCTGGCGACGGGGACCGCGGGCGCCTTTCCGGCGGCAAACCCGCAGGACAAGCTGGTCGAGCTGGTCCACGCGCTGAAGGCGCCGTATCGGCAGGGCGCGTGCTGGGTGATGAACAGCGATACGCTGAGCCGTATCCGCAAGTTCAAGACGACCGACGGGGCGTTTATCTGGCAGCCGGGGCTGGTCGAGGGGCAGGCGGCGACTTTGCTCGGGTATCCGGTGGTCGAGGCCGAGGACATGCCCGATGTGGCGGCGAACAGCCTGTCGATCGCGTTTGGTAATTTCCGCTCGGGGTATCTGGTGGCCGACCGCGGCGAGACGCGCATCCTGCGCGATCCGTTCAGCAACAAGCCCTTTGTGCATTTTTATGCAACCAAAAGGGTCGGCGGTGCGATCATCGATTCACAGGCCATCAAGCTGATGAAATTCGCCGCCAGCTGATTTCGCGCTGGCGCGATGGGCGCCCGGTTCCGCTGTCCCCTTTCGGGCGGGCCGGGCGCTGACTTTCCCATGGTGGAGAAACGGTGATGACGATGAGCCTGGTGCCGGGGGCGTCCCCGGTGAGCCTGAGCGCGGCGCGCGGGTGGTTGCGGATGGGCGCGGGATCCGACGATGCGGTGATCGAGCCTTTGCTGCGCGCCGCGACGAGCATTTGCGAGGCGTTTATCGGCCAATGGCTGATCGCCCGGTCGGGCGAAGAGATGCTGGCGCTGCGCGATGGCGGGGTGCGGTTGACGGTGCGGCCGGTGGTGGCGGTTGAGGCCGTCACCCTGGTGACGGCGGACGGCGGCGAGACGGCGGTGGCGCCTGCGGGTTATCAATTGGTGACGGCGCCCGATGGACATGGGCGACTGGTTTTTGCGGATCCCGCGGGCGCGGCGCGGGCGCGGGTGAGCTATCGTGCCGGGATCGCCGACGACGGGGCGGGAGTCCCCGACGCGATCCGGCAGGGCATCCTCCGGATGGCGCAGCACCTGTACGATGCGCGGGACGGGGCCGATCCGGCGCCACCCGCGGTCATCGCGGCGCTGTGGCAGCCGTGGCGGACGCTGAGCCTGGGCCGCGCGCGATGAGCGGCGCCGAGCAGGCGGTGCGCGCGCGGGCGCTGGCGCTGCTTCAGGGCGATACCGCGCTGGCAGGCCTGGTGCACGGCGTGTTCGACGGGACGCCGGTGCGGGTGAACGCGCCCTATGTGTCGGTGGGCGCCGCCGAGGGCGTGGACTGGGGAACGAAGGACCGGGCGGGGCGCGAGGTGCGGTTGACGCTGGCGCTGGTCGGGGTGGGCGGCGCGGTCGACGATGATGCGGCGGAGCGGATCGATGCGGTGGTCGCCGGGCTGCGCGGCGCGGCGGGCGGCTGGTCGGTGGTGAGCGCGCGGGTGGTGCGGACGCGGTTTGCGTTCGTGCGTGACGGCGGGTGGCGGCACGAGCTGGTGGTGCGGTGCCGGTGTTTGGCGGGTTAAGCGGCGTTCTTGCCCGAGGGGCGATTGTCTGGTTTCGACCGGTTGTGGACGTACGTCGTTTCCTCTCTCCCCTTGTGGGAGAGATACGAAGGCTTGGCAGCTTTGCTGCCTAGCCGCAGTTGAGAGGGGGTTTGCGCGTGCTGGCGTCCGCCCCCTCACCAAGCTTCGCTAGCTCCTGACGGAGCAAGCTGCGCTATCCTCTCCCACAAGGGGAGAGGAGTTTATGGCAGTTCCCCGCCCCAAAGCCGACCTACGCCGGCGTTTGCATTCTAGCTCGACGATCAATCGCCGGGCAGCGAGTTGTTCGCTTTGTAATCCTTGAACTTGTCGGTGAAATTGGCGTGGTAATCCTCGATCTGCATGTCGGCGTCTTCGGCCGCGACCTTTTCCGAATCGCCGCCTGAGCGGCCCAGCGCGATCACCGCCTTGCGGAAGGCGTCGCGCTCGGTGCTGCAATTGGCTTTGAGTGCCATTTCATATTCGACCTCTTCGACCTTCGCCTCGAGCGCCTTTTTCATGTCTTCGCGCAGGCATTTGGTGAAGGCCGCGCGCGTCGTGTCGACGGTCGGCGACTGGATCATGGCAGCAAAAACCAGTGACGTAATCAGCATCCTGCGACTCCCCGTTCCGCATGTTTTTCTGATGAGGAGAATAGACGATGGCAATTGAAAATGGGAGCGCTTTTCTGCTCAAGGTCGGCAATGGCGCTGTGCCGCCGACGTATCAGACCGTGGCCGGGCTGCGCACGACGCAATTGTCGGTGAACGGCGAGGCGGTGAACGTCACGACCAAGGATTCGGGCGGCTGGCGGGCCTTGCTGTCGGGCGCCGGGGTGCGATCGGTGTCGGTGAGCGCGGCGGGGATCTTTACCGGGTCGGCGGCCGAGGTGCGGGTGCGCGGTCATGCGCTGGCGGGGACGATCGACGATTATGAGCTGAGCTTCGAGAGCGGCGAGCGGCTGCGCGGGCGGTTCCTGGTGACGCGGCTCGACTATGCCGGCGACTATAATGGCGAGCGCAATTACACGCTGAACCTGGAATCAAGCGGCGCGGTGGTGAGCCTGTGAGCGCGGCGGCGAATGCGCTGCGCGGCGAGGCGGAGTTGCGGATCGGCGCCGAGGTGTTTGTGCTGCGCCCGAGTTTTGCGGCGCTGGTTGCGGCAGAGGGCGAGCTGGGGCCGCTGTTCGCGCTGGTCGAACGCGCCGCCGGTGGGCGGCTGGGGCTGGGCGAGCTGGCGTCGCTGTTCTGGCATTGTTTGAAGGATCGGCCCGCGGCGTTGACGCGCGAGGCGGTCGGCGAGGCGGTGGTCGCGCAGGGGCTGGCGGCAGTGACCCCGGCGCTGCGCGTGCTGCTCCGGCAGATTTTGTCGGGGCGGTGACGGATGATCGGTACCGTCGCGCTGTCGTTGCTGGGCCTGATGGCGCGGGTCGCGGGGTGGCGGCCCGAGGAATTTTGGGCGGCGACGCCCGCCGATGTGCGGGCGGTGCTGGCGGGGTGGGTCGAGGCCGGCAGCGATGCCGGTTTTGACGGCGCGTCGCTGGCCGCACTGATGGAGCAATTTCCCGATGGATGAGATCGACGAGATGGTGGTGGCGGTGCGCGCCGACACCGGGGCATTCCGGCGCGATATTGCCGCGCTGCGCGGCGAGCTGGAAGGGTCGCTGGGGTCGGGCGCCGATGCGGCGGGGCGTGCGATCGAGCGCGCGCTGAGCCGCGCGGTCGTGTCGGGCAAGCTGGGGTTCGAGGATCTGAAGCGGCTGGCGCTGTCGGTGATGGCCGATATCGCGCGCGCCGCGATTGCGAGCGGCATCGGCGCGCTGGGCGGCGGCGGATCGGGGGGCGGTCAGAGTGGCGGACAGGGCGGCGGCGGATTGCTGGCGCTGGCACTGTCATTGCTCGGCGCGCCGGGACGCGCGACGGGCGGCCCGGTGAGCGCCGGGCGCGCCTATCGGGTCGGCGAGCGCGGGCCCGAGCTGTTCGTGCCGACCGCGGGCGGGCGGATCGAGGCGGCGGGCGGCGGTGCGCGCCACATCGCGATTACGGTGAATGTGCAGGGGCAGGTCGGGAGCGAGCCGCAGCGGCTGGCGCAGACCGGGCGGCAACTGGCGCGCGCGGTGCGGCGCGCGGTGGCGGCGGGAGAGGATTAGGGGCGGACGTCGCCGCGAGTCCGCTTCGTCGGCGATTGTCTGTTTCGACCAAGCAATTGCTCCCCGGCGAAAGCCGGGGTCCAGGGCGCCAATGAGCAGCGTCTGCTTTCTCACGCCCTGGGCCCCGGCTTTCGCCGGGGAACAGCGGATTGTTGGGCGCTTGGTCTCCGGCCCACCCCACTGCACTAGCGAGCAAGCTCGCAAGTTTCGTTGCCCCTCCCCTGAAGGGGAGGGGTGAAGGTGTAAGCTGGAAAGGCGAGGGTGATGGGCTGGGCATTGGTGGCGGCGGCCGAGCCGCATCATCGCAAGGGGTGGGTCAAGCGCTTCGACCCGCGCTATTGGACGGTCGATTTTGCGCGGCCGATGATGGCGAGCGTGACCAATCCTGCGCCGCGGGCGCTGCGCGTCGAGGCGGTGTTTTACCGCAGGCAGGATCTGGCAGGATTGATCTGGGAGAGCGAAGATCGCTGGGACCATGCGCTGCTCGCCTATGAGACGCGGCGCGATTTTAGGCGCACGCAGCTGAGCTTTCGGTGGCGGTCGGGTGGGGTGAAGCCGCTCGATGCGCTGCACGGGCCGACATTGACGATCGAGGGGCGCGATGCGGCGGGGAGCCCGCGCGCCTGGTATGTGCGATTGTGGAATTACGCGGTCGGCAGCGGCGAGGACGCGGTCGTCACGCTCGATTTCGATGCGCTGGACGGCGGGTTTCTATTGCCCGGCGAGGCCGATCCGGTGTGGGCGGGGGACGTCGACCGGATGTTCGTGTCGCTGGTGCCGCCGACTTATGACGGCGGCGACGGGGTGCTGGCGGCACGGGTCGAAGGCTGGGCCGAGATGAGCGACATTGTTTGCAGCGGGTCGGGATCGGTGCTGGCGATCGGCGATGCGGTGTTGCCCGAAACCGCGCTGGGCATGACCAACGGCTATGACGATTGCTATCATCTGACCCCGGCGCGGGTGGTGCGGCAGATCGTGCAGCTGGGGTATCGCGGCGATGTCGTCCATTATGTCGGGATGAGCCATTATATGCGGCTCGAGGCGCTGGGCGGCGGCTTTTATGTCAGCCTGGCGGGCGGGGTGCTCAACCGGCCGACCGCCGAATGGCACCGGGCGCTGGCGGCGGGGTGCGCGGCGGCGGGGCTGGGGCTGATCTGGTCGCTGTCGTACGAAGTGTTCGACGCCTATTGCTGGAACGACTGGAAACAGCGGGGTGCCGATGGCGCGCCGGCGCTGACCGGATGGGTGCCGCCGTCGACCTTGCTGTCGCCCGCCAATGCGGCGGCGATGGGATATTTGCAGCTGGTCGCGCGGGCGTTTGTCGCGATCGGGGTCGAGGCGGGATTGCCGCCGAAATTCCAGGTCGGCGAGCCATGGTGGTGGGTCAATCCGGGCGGGAAGATTTGCGCCTATGATGGCGCGACAGATGCGGCGCTGGGCGGGGCGAGCGTCGCGATTGCCGATGTGCGCGGGCCGCTGGATGCGGCGCAGCGGGCGATGCTCGATGCGCTGGGGGCGCTGCTCGCAACCTCGACTGCGGCGCTGGTCGCGGCGGCGCGGCACGAGGCGGGGGCGGCGGGGCTGGAATCCTTCCTGCTGGTGTTTTTGCCGACGGTGCTCGACCCGGCGGCGCCCGAGGTGCGGCGGGCGAATGTGCCGCTGGGGTGGGCGAAGCCGACGTTCGATGTGTTGCAGCTGGAGGATTATGACTGGGTGACCGCGGGGCGCGGCGCGGAGACGGCGGGAGCGCGCGCCGCGATGGTGCAGCGGCTGGGCTATCCGGTTCATGAACAACATTATTTTGCGGGCTTTGTGCTGAACGCGGAGGATCGGGGGCAGTGGCGGGCGATCGCCGACGCCGCCGACGCGGCGCGGCGCGCGGGGGTGGCGCGGGCGTTCGTGTGGGCGCTGCCGCAGGTGGCGCGCGACGGGTTCGTGGCGTTTGACGGGGAGGATGATGTGCAGGCTTTCGATGCGGTGGATTTCCCGCTGGCGATCGGGCGCGAGGCGATGGTCGCGACCGAATTTTCGACCCAGATCGTGAGCTCGCCGTCGGGGCACGAGCAGCGCGCGAGCGAATGGGCCGAGGCGCGCATGGCTTATGATGCGGGGCCGGGGATACGATCCGAAGCCGATGTGCGAACGCTGGCCGATTTCTTTCGGGCGCGGCGCGGGGCGGCGCGGGGGTTTCGCTTTCGCGATCCCTTCGATGCGAGTTCGGCGGCGGATGGCGGACTGCCGAGCGCCGACGATCAGTTGCTGGGGGTTGGCGACGGGGTGCGGCGGCAGTTCGCGCTGGTGAAGCGCTATGGCGCCGGCGAGGCCGAGCAGGTGCGCGCGATCCGGCTGCCGGTGGCGGGCAGCGTGCGGGTGTCGGTCGACGGGGTCGAGACGGCGGCGTTTGTCGTGACCGGCGAGGGCGAGGTGTTGCTTGACGCCGCACCCGCGGCTGGGATCACGGTGCGCGCCGGGTTTCGCTTCGACGTGCCGGTGCGCTTTGCCGAGGATCGGCTGGAGGCGAGCCGCGCGACCTTTTTGGCGGGCGAGATTGCGAGCGTGCCGCTGGTCGAGGTGCGGGCGCCATGGTGATGGCCGAAAGCCTGACCGCAGCGCCCGACTGGCTGCGCCCGGAGGTGGTGACGCTGGCGTGGTGCTGGCGGTTGGCGCGACGCGACGGGGTGGTGATCGGGCTGACCTCGCACGACCGCGACTTGCTGGTCGGCGGGCTACTCTATCGCGCCGCGCCGGGGATGAAGCCGTCGGCGCTGGAGACGAGCGACAGCCTGGAGGCGGCGACGATGGACCTGGAAGGCGCGATCGCCAGCGATGCGATCGCGGCGCGCGATCTGGACGCGGGACGCTGGGACGGGGCGGAGCTGGAACTGTTCGTGACCGACTGGACTGCGGCTGACGCGGCGCCGGTGACGGTGGCGCGCGGATCGCTGGGCGCGATCGAGCGGCGCGGCGCGGCGTTTGCGGCGGAATTGCAGGGGGTGACGCGGCTGCTCGACCGGCCGGTGTGCCCGGCGACGTCGCCGTCGTGCCGCGCGCTGCTGGGCGATCGGGCGTGCCGCGTCGATCTGGCGCCGTTGACGCATGTCCGGCGGGTAATCGCGGTGGATGGGCGCGCGGTGACGCTGGACAGCGCGGCGCCGGGCATGGCGTTTGGCGAGCTACTGTGGATCGAGGGGACGAATTGCGGGCTGGGAAGCCCGGTGATCGCCGCCGACGGCGCGGTGTTGCAGCTGGCCGAAGGTCCGGCGTTTGCGGTGACGGAGGCGGTGCGGGTGCGGCTGATCGAAGGGTGCGACAAGCAGCTGGCGACGTGCCGCGACCGCTTTGCCAATGCAATCAACTTTCGCGGCGAGGCGCACTTGCCGGGCAATGACCTGCTTACCCGCTATCCCGGTGGCTGATCGGTCGCGACAGGATGTGGGGGCGCGCGCCTTCGTTCGCGCCCGGCGGCTGGTCGGGGCGCGGTTCCGGCCGCAGGGCTATGATCCGGCGACGGGGCTCGACTGCGTGGGGCTGGTATGGGCGGCCTATGCCGCGGCGGGACGGCGGCTGATCCGGCCCGGCGATTATCCGCTGCGCGGCTGGTCGGAGGAGCGGATCGTCGCGGGGCTGCGGCGCGCGGGTTTTGTCGCCGTCGAGGGGCCGCGGCAGAGCGGCGACGTGGCGCTGGTGGCGCTGGCGGCGGGGCAGTTTCATCTGGTGCTGCTGGGGCCGGACCGGTGCGTCCACGCGCATGCCGGGCTGCGGCGCGTTGTCGAGACGCCGCTGGATAGCGCGCTGCTCGCAGCGCCGCGCTGGCGGCTGGCAGAGGAGAATTAGGCGATGGCGACGTTGGTGCTGACGGTGGTCGGCGGGATTGTCGGGGGACCGGTCGGCGCGGCGATCGGCGCGGCGCTGGGCCAGCAGGTCGATGCGGCGATCTTCAAGCCCAAGGGGCGCGAGGGGCCGCGGCTGGCCGATCTGAAGGTGCAGGCGTCGACCTATGGCCAGCAGATCCCGCAGCTGTTCGGGACGATGCGCGTGGCGGGCAGCGTGATCTGGGCCACCGACCTGATCGAGCGGCGCACCAAGAGCGGCGGCGGCAAGGGGCGGCCTTCGGTCACCGAATATAGCTATGCGGTGTCGCTGGCGGTGGCGCTGTCGTCGCGGCCGATCCGGGCGATCCAGCGGATCTGGGCCGACGGCAATCTGCTGCGCGGGGCGAGCGGGAGCTTTCAGGAGCGCTGTATCTTTCGCTGGCATGACGGCGGCGAAGACCAAGCGGTCGATCCGCTGATCGCGTCGGCGGTGGGGCCGGGTTCGGCGAGCGGGTTTCGCGGGCTGGCCTATGCGGTGTTCGAGGAACTGGAACTTGGCGCGTTCGGCAACCGCATCCCGTCGCTGACCTTCGAGGTCGAGGCCGATGCGGGGAGCGTCGATGCCGGGGTGATCGGCAACGCGCTCTTGGGTGAGGCGGGGCGCTGCGCGGGCGAATGGCCGGTGGCGGGCTATGCCGCATCGGGCGACCGAGCGCGCGACGCGCTGGCGCCGCTGTTCGAGGTCGATGGCGTGCGCGCGGTCAGCGGGTCGGATGGGTGGCGACTGGCGCCGGCGGGACTGGCTGGAGCGCCGTTGCCGCTCGGCGGTTTTCGCGAGTTGCGGCGCATGGAAGCGGGGAGTGACGCCGCCGAGCGGCAACGCGCCCCGCTGACGGCGCTGCCGGGATCGATCCGGCTGCGGCATTACGAACCCGAGCGCGATTATCAATTGGGCCAGCAGGGCAGTCAGGTCGCCGGCGGCGGGGTGCGCGAGGAGCGGATCGACCTGCCGGCCGTCTTGCCGGCGTCGTCTGCGCGGGCGCTCGCGCAGCGACTCGCTGCCGCCGCGGCCGACGGGCGCGAGACGCTGATCTGGCGGGGCGATCTGGCGGCGTTGGCGCTGCCCATCGGGCGGATCGTGACGCTGGCCGACGGCAGCGCATGGCGGCTGGCGGGGCGCAATGTGCGAGCGAATGAGGTGCTGCTGGAACTGAAGCGGCACCAGCCGGTCAGCGCCATCGACCTGCCCGCCGAGCCGGGGGTTCCGGTGCGACCGCCCGACTGGCCCGATGCGGTAGGAACGGCGCAGCTGTTCGATCTGCCCAATATGTCGAGTCCGGGCGCAGCCGCGGCGCGGATCTTGATCGCCGCGGCGGGGAGCAACGATGGCTGGCGCGGCGCCGATTGCTGGTTCGTCGCCGCCGCCGATGCGGAGCCGATCGCATTGGGGACGGTGCGGCCCGCGGCGGCGCTGGGGGTTCTTGCGGAACCATTGGAACCGGGAGGCGAATATCTGTTCGATCGCGTCAACAGCGCGCTGGTGACGCTGGTCAATCCGTCGATGACGCTGGAATCGGTCGACGATGCCGCGCTGCTCGGCGGTGCCAACCGGGCCATGGTGGGGAGCGAATTGCTGCAGTTTGGCGCCGCCGAACTCGTCGAGGCGGGGGTCTGGCGGCTGTCGCGCCTGCTGCGCGGTCGCGCGGGAACCGGCGCCGACGTGGCCCATGCGGCGGGCACGTCGTTCGTGTGGCTTGACGACAGTGCTCCGACGCTGCTCCCCGACGCTCTCGCGGCGGTCGCGGAGAGCGGCACGGCGCGGTTGCAATGGGCACCGCGCGGCGGGACGGCGTTGACCGAGGTCGCGGTTCCGGCCGTCGGCGCAGCGCTCCCGCCGCTGGCGCCGGTGCACGGGCGGATATGGGCCGACGGATCGGGCGGCGCATTTCTGTCGTGGCGGCGGCGCAGCCGCGTCGACACGGGCTGGCGCGACCATGTCGATTTGCCGCTGGGCGAAGGACAGGAGGCATGGCGCATCGCGCTGTCGCCGCCTGTCGACGGTATCGCGGCGTGGGAGCGGGCGTCGCCGACGCTGCATATCGAGGCGGCCGTCTTGGCGGCGCTGCCGCCCGGAACGTTGATATCGATTTGTCAGGTCGGCGACTTCGCCCTGTCGCCGCCGCTATTTCTTCCCCTGACCTGAGAGGATGGAGCCATGACCGACATGCCGATGACCCCGCGTTTCGCGTTGCCCCTGCTGGCGGTGGCGCAGGCCCAGAAAGAGGCGACGCACAATGAAGCGCTGAGCCTGATCGACTCGCTGGTCCATCCGGTGGTCGAGGCGGGACCGCTGAACGATCCGCCGGTGGCACCGGTGCCGGGGCAATGCTGGCTGGTCGGCGATGCCCCGGTCAGCGAATGGGCCGGGCAGGCGGCGGGGATCGCAATCTGGACCGCGGGCGGATGGCGATTCTCGGCAGCGCGGGCGGGGATGGCGGTGACCCGGCTGACCGACGGCGCGCGGCTGCGACACGATGGCGACGACTGGGTCGGACCCACGACGATCGTCGCCCCGTCGGGCGGCTCGACAATCGACGTCGAAGCCCGTAACATAATCGGCGCGATGATCCTGCTCCTCGAGGCGCAGGGTCTTCTGATTTCAGGCTGAATTTCCTCGTGTTGGTTTTGAAAGTGCGACTTTTTGGCAACAGATTGACGATTTGTTCACTTGCACGGAACCAAAGCGACGCGTAGGACGTCTGCCGAGACGTATATCTCAATTTGAAAGGGGAATTACTATGAGGAAGCTTGCCGTCGCTGTGGCGTTGGCCTCCACCGCCCTTGCGTCGCCTGCTTTGGCGCGCGACGACTCCTGGTATGTTGGTGTCGGTGCAGGCGCGATGCTGGTCGAAGACCTGGATCTCGATATCGGTGCGGTCGACAATGCCGCCTCGCTCGATCATCGTGCGGGTTATGACTTCGAAGGGACCGTCGGTTATGATTTCGGCGGTTTCCGCGCTGAAGTCGAAGTTGGCTATCGTGAAGCCGACATCAAGTCGGGTCGTTTTGCCGCTCCGGGCATCCCGCAGACCGCTTCGGGCGCTGGCGCGCTGGCTACCGGTGACCTTCGCCTCAACGGCGACACCAATGCGCTGAGCTTCATGGTCAACGGCCTGCTCGACTTCGGTGACGACGACGGCCTGCAGGGCTTTGTCGGCGGTGGTGCCGGTGTGGCCCGCGTGTCGGTCGAACCCGTCTATGCCGGTCCGTTCCTCGACGATTCGGACACGGGCTTTGCCTGGCAGGCAATCGCCGGTGTTCGCGCGCCGCTGAGCAGCAACTGGGACGTTGGCCTGAAGTATCGCTTCTTCAACGTCGACAATCTCGACCTCGTCGATCAGCGCGGCCGCGACGTTTCGACGCGCTTCCGTTCGCACTCGATCCTCGGCACGCTGACGTACAACTTCGGCGGTGCGCCGGAGCCGGTTGTGGCACCTCCGCCCCCGCCGCCTCCGCCGCCCCCGCCGCCGCCCCCGCCCCCGCCGCCGCCGCCGGTCGTGCAGTGTGAGCCTGGGCCGTACATCGTGTACTTCGACTGGGATCAGTCGAACATCACGCCGGAAGCTGCCTCGACGCTCGACAATGCGATCAGCGCCTACAACCGTGGTTGCACGGGTACGCAGGTCATGCTCGCCGGTCACGCTGACCGTTCGGGTTCGGCCACGTACAACGTTGGTCTGTCGGAACGCCGCAACGCCGCGGTTCGCAGCTATCTTACCGCTCGCGGTATCTCGGATGGCTCGATCAGCGCGCAGGGCTTCGGCGAAAGCCGCCCGGCCGTTGCCACCGCCGATGGCGTCCGCAACGACCAGAACCGTCGCGTGGAAATCACTTACGGTCCGAACTCGGGCATGTAAGACGGTTTCCACTCCCGATCGGGACTGGAACGAAAAAGAGGGGCGGTACCGAAAGGTGCCGCCCTTTCTTTTTGGGTGCGATTCGCGCCGCCTTGGTTTGCCGTCCTGGTTTTACGCGCATGAGTGGCGGGCGTTGAGCGACGCCAATTCCAGAAATGGCTTGCCTCGATCATTTTATGATATACCATCACTAAATGGGCTGAGATGGTCTTGGCCCTTGATGCGGGGGCGAGCGCCCGTCAATCGGGCCGATCTCCCCGACCGGGAGAGAGACGATGCGCCAACGCCGCAGCATGTTTCACCACAGCATTTTTCGCGCCGACCCCAATGGTGATCCTGACATCAACACGACGCCGCTGATCGACGTCATGCTCGTCATGCTGGTGATGTTCATCATCACGATCCCGCCGCCGACGCATAGTGTCGATGTCACCTTGCCCGCCGATGGCGAGGGGATTCCGGTGGCCGACGAAAACCGGGTGACCATCGATACCGCCGACGTCATCCGCTGGAACAATGAGGCGGTCGATCTGGCGCAGCTGGGCCTGTTGGTGAAACAGGCGGCCGATCGCCCCGAGCCCGCGACGATCCTGCTCGAACCCGACGCGCGGGCGCGATACCTGCGTGTCGATCAGGCGATCGGCGCGATCCGGCGCAACGGCGCGTCGAAGCTCGCCTTTCCGGGCATCCACGAATATGCCGGGCTGATCTGAACCGGCTGCTTTGAACCGACGGTGCCCGCCGCTTTCAGGCGGCAGGCGCGGTGCCGGGGCGCCGATACGCCATCATGTAGCCAACATAATCGGCCTTGCCGAGCGGAACGCCCAGGTGGCGGAGGATCGCATAGGCGGCGACGAGATGGAAATAAAATTGCGGCTGCGCCCAGTCGCGGACGTAGGTCAGCGCCGTCATGTCGAACGCCATCGCATTCGGCAGATCGAAGCCGACCGGGCGGTCGGGCCGGAGGTCGAGCGCGGCGGGATCGACGGTGTCGAGCCACGCCAGCGTCGCGGCGATCTGCGCCTGAAGCGCTGCAAAATCGGCCGCATCGTCGGTCGGTGTCGGCGCGCCGACGGCGCCCAGGCGGGCAAGCGGCTGAATGGCCTGGACGCAGGTAAAACGCACTTGGGCGGCGAGCGGGAACATGTCGGGCGCGAGGCGCGCGACGATCAGCTGCAATTCGCCGACGCCGTTGTCGGCGCCCCAGACGAGCGCCTTGTCGAGCTGCGCCGACAGCGCGCGCAGGCCGTTTTGGTAGGCCGGGACAGTCATCTCATAGAGCATCGTCATTTCCTTCGAAGGATCATGCGGTCAGGCGGGCGCGAGATTGTCCTGAAATTGCAGGCGCGCGAGCCGGGCGTACAGGCCGTCGGCGGCGACGAGCGCGTCGTGCTTGCCCTCCTCGACGATGCGGCCATCGTCCATGACGATGATGCGGTCGGCGGCGCGAACGGTCGCGAGCCGGTGCGCGATGACGATCGTGGTGCGGTCGTGCATCAAGGTTTCGAGCGCATCCTGTACGAGCTTTTCGGATTCAGCGTCGAGCGCCGAAGTCGCTTCGTCGAGCAGCAGCAGCGGCGCGCGGCGAAGCAGAGCGCGGGCGATCGCGACCCGCTGGCGCTGGCCGCCCGACAGCCGCGCGCCGCCTTCGCCCATGAAGGTGTCGAGGCCGTCGGGCAGCTTGCGAAGAAACTCCTCGGCGTTGGCGGCGCGCGCCGCGTCCCATAATTCATCGTCGGTCGCGTCCCAATTGCCGTAGCGCAGATTGTCGCGCGCCGAGGCGGCGAAGATCACGGTTTCCTGCGGCACCATCGCGATGCGGGCGCGGATGTCGGCGGGGTCGGCCTCGGTCAACGGAACGCCGTCGAGCAGGATCTGCCCCGCCTGCGGATCGTAGAACCGCTCGGCGAGCTGGAACAAGGTCGATTTGCCGGCGCCCGAGGGGCCGACGATCGCGACCGTTTCGCGCGGCTGGATCGCCAGGCTGAAATCATGGAGCGCGGGGGCGTCGGGGCGGGTCGGATAGTGAAATTCGACCGCTGCGAATTCGAGCGTGCCGCGCGGCGGCTGCGGAAAGGCGCGCGGCTGCGCGGGCGGGGCGATGCTGGGTTCGGCGTTGAGCAGTTCGGACAGGCGCTCGGCGGCGCCCGCGGCGCGCAGCAGGTCGCCATAGACTTCGGTGAGCGCGCCGAACGCCCCCGCGACCAGTCCGCCGGTGA
>VFQO010000909.1_pt1 | contig 27129 bp, 17 predicted proteins | sample 3512331 | NCBI WGS metagenome assembly VFQO01 (sample SAMN10412371, study PRJNA504923) | tailings metagenome | isolation source: Replicate 3 from Balatoc abandoned mine | place: Philippines: Itogon, Benguet | collected 2017-08-28 | reverse complement strand
TTTGATTTTAGGCAGCATCATGCTGCTCTTTTTGCACTTCAACCTTGAATCCGCCCTTATTGAAATGATGTGGTTTGGATTTTAAATCCGCGTTTCGCGCATCCACTTGGAGCTTGAGCCCCTTTGTGGAGCGGTGATGACCTTTAAGGTTATATTTCCGTACATCTGCGGCTAATAAGTTTTATTAAACTTACTTATTGACCGGCAAGCCACCTAATAAAGCAGCAACAGGTTTCTTTTTGCCAGTGCTAACTCTGTTGATGACCGGTGTTTTTTCAGCGCTGGGTTCATAAGGTTTGTCAAACCACGGGTCGCTACTTTTTGTCTTGGCAGGCCGTTTTATTGGTGCATTGTCTTGATAGCTGGATTTTGTGCCGGTAGCAGGGCGACTACGTTGACTTGGTCTGTCGAGCGCAATGGTTTCTTTTGGAATCTGACGTTTAATCAGTTTCTCAATTTCCACCAGATATTTTTCTTCATCGTCACTGACAAATGAAATCGCTACACCCAGCGCACCGGCACGGCCTGTGCGGCCAATACGGTGCACATAATCTTCAGGTGCACTTGGAATCTCATAGTTAATCACCATCGGCAGTTCGCTGATGTCTAAACCGCGCGCGGCTACATCAGTGGCAACCAGTGCGGTTACAGTACCAGCTTTGAAAGCATCCAGTGCTTTGATGCGTTCTTGTTGGCTTTTGTCGCCATGAATTGCATCGGCCGCAATGCCTTCTTTCGCCAAGCTGCGACTTAAACGGCTGGCTGTGAGCTTGGTTTTAGTGAAGATAATCACTTGCTTGGCATCCGCATCCTTCAGTAGTTGGGTCAGCAGTGCTTGTTTATCCGATTGTGCAACTTGATACACTTTTTGGGTCACGTTGTCATTGGTGGCGTTGCTGCGTGCTACTTCAATGAGTTGTGGTTTATGCAGGAAATCATCTGCCAGTTTTTTGATTTCATTGGAGAATGTGGCTGAGAACATCATGTTCTGACGCTGTTTAGGCAGTAATGCCAGTATGCGTTTTAAATCAGGCATGAAGCCCATGTCCAGCATACGGTCAGCTTCATCTAGCACTAACATCTGCACCTGATTGAGTTGCAGGGTCTTTTGTTCAATATGATCCAGCAAACGGCCGGGAGTCGCGACCAATACTTCAACACCCGTTTTGAGATGCGGCGTCTGTGTCTTGATGTCTACGCCACCGTATACCACTAGAGAGCGCAGTTGCGTGTGTTTGGCATAAGCTTTGACACTTTCTTCAACCTGAATTGCCAGCTCACGGGTTGGCGTCAAGATGAGTGCACGCACTGGATGTTTGGCGGGAGAAGTGCTGCTGTTGGCTAAGGGCAATAGTTTCTGCAGCAAAGGCAAAGCAAAGGCTGCGGTTTTGCCGGTACCGGTTTGCGCACCTGCCATTAAGTCACCACCAGCTAAAGCCAACGGTATGGCTTGGGCCTGAATTGGGGTTGGTGTTGTGTAACCAGATTCAGTCAGTGCTTTTAAAAGCGCTGGTGCTAAACCTAATTGATCAAATTTTATGGTTTCTGTCATTCATTATCTCTGATAAGAAGTGATCGGCCAGGGTTGAGTGTAAACTCAAACCTAGCCTTGGCTTCCTAATTTACTTAAGCAAAACTACGTGGGCGACGCGGTGCGCCTGTGCCGCCGTTGCTGTTGGCAAAGCCACGCGCTGCATTATTGCTGCGGCTGTCACTGCGGCCACCATCGCGGCGCGCAGGGGCTGAGCTACGCTCTGCACGACCTTCATTACGCTGGCCATCACGTGCATAAGGTTTTTTGCCAAATGCGGCTGCATCACCAAAACTGCGGTTTCCCGTACCAGCATTAGAGCGGTTACGGTCACCAGAGTTTCTATCACCGGAGTTTCGGTCAAACGCTGCACGATCGCCGAAGCTACGTGCGCGTTCGCCAGCTGGTCTTTCGCCACGGACGAACTCTTGTTTTGGCGCGAAATGTGCTGAGCTACCATTTGCTTCACGTGAGGCTTCACGTGAGTTTTCGCGTGAGTTTTCGCGAGGTGCTGAGTCACGGCTGCCGCGATTATCGAAACGGCTATCACTGCGATTACTGTCACGGCCTTTGTAGCCACCACGCTCGTCACGCGGTTTGAAGCCACCACGACCACCGGGTTTGTGACCATCACGACGGTCACCACGGCCACCCGGCGCGTCCATGCGAATCGCACGTTTAGGCTCAAAGCCTTCAATCACCGCTGGTTCCATACGTTGACCGGTAAACTGTTCAATTTTGCGCAGAATATGACGGTCCATGTTCGAGGCAAATGAAATTGCGATACCAGTAGCACCAGCGCGACCGGTACGGCCAATACGGTGCACATAGTCTTCGGCAAATTTAGGCAGGTCGTAGTTGATCACATGGGTGATACCGGCTACGTCGATACCGCGCGCCGCCACATCGGTCGCCACCAGAACTTTTACATCACCGTGACGCAATTTAGTTAAGGTGCGGTTACGTGCGCCCTGGGTCATGTCGCCGTGCAAAGCTGCAGTTTTATGGCCGGCTGCATACAAGTCTTCAGCCAATACGTCTGCATGACGTTTGGTAGAGGTGAAAATAATGGTTTGATTCACTTCCGGTGCAATCAGCAGATGCTCAAGCAGTTTGTTTTTGTGCGTCATGTCATCCACATAGTGCAGTCGCTGCTCGATGTTGGCGTGTTTTTCTTTTTGCTGTGCAATTTCAATAGTTTTTGGGTTTTGCAAAATATCGCGCGCAATGCGGCCAATATTGCCGTCTAAAGTAGCTGAGAACAGCAAGGTTTGACGCTCTACTGGCAATGCTGCACAAATGCGCTCTACATCTGGCATAAAGCCCATGTCTAGCATTCTATCTGCTTCGTCCAGAATCAGCATTTGTAGGCGTGAGGTATCAATGCGGCCACGCTCTAGGTGGTCGATGAAACGGCCAGGTGTTGCCACTAGAATATCTAGAGGCTGTGACAGCAGTTTGTTTTGCAATGGGTAAGGCATGCCACCCACAATGCTCACGGTACGAGCGCGGATGTATTTGCCGTATTTACGTGCTGAATCGTTGACTTGTGCAGCCAGTTCGCGTGTTGGCACTAAAACTAAAATACGTGGGCCGCGGCTGCGTGATTCATGCGGCGTTGCCAGCAGGTTCAAAGCGGGTAGAGTAAATGCTGCAGTTTTACCGGTGCCAGTTTGTGCTGAAGCCAGCAAATCGCGACCGGCAATTACTTCAGGAATCGCTTGTGCTTGAATTGGAGTAGGGGTGGTGTAACCAGCTTCTTCGATGGCACGTAAAATAGCTGGGTGTAGGTTTAGAGCTTCAAAAGACAAAATAGTCCCTTTCATTAAATACAAAAAAGGGCGCAAGCAAATACATCTATGTTAATCACACGACGATAGTCAAAGATTAACAAAACGCGAAAAGCAGATTTCAAAAAACTATATATTGAGTTGCTTTATTTACCAGCGCACGGGCATAGCCGCTAACCAGTAAAGATAGATTTGATATAAATCTAAAAGATGACTGCTACAAAATTTCACGAGCAATCGAGGGTCAGGGCGATGAATCTAAAACTTTGATGAGTGCTTAGTTACTGATTCAAAGTTTTAAGTTGTGCGCATTATAGGCATAAATCTAACAATGTCAAAGCTTTATTGCATATTTAGTGCAAAGTTTATTGGTTTAGTGTGTTAAAATCGCGGCCTTTCAAATGAACCGGTAGCAATACATGTCAAGCAATCCCAATACTAGAAACCTCAGAAATATCGCAATTATCGCCCACGTTGACCATGGCAAAACCACCATGGTGGATAAGTTGCTGCAACAGGCGGGGACGTTCTCATCCCATCAACAAGTCACTGAGCGCGTGATGGATTCTGGTGATATTGAAAAAGAGCGTGGTATTACCATTCTGGCTAAGAACACGGCCCTGAATTACGAAGGTACACATATTAATATCGTGGATACCCCAGGTCACGCTGACTTCGGTGGCGAAGTAGAGCGTGTGTTGGGCATGGTGGATGGTGTGGTGCTGCTGGTGGATGCGGTTGAAGGTCCGATGCCGCAAACGCGTTTTGTGACCAAAAAAGCACTTGCATTGGGTTTGAAACCTATCGTAGTGATTAACAAGATTGACCGACCGGGTTCACGTCCGGATTGGGTGATTAATAACACTTTTGATTTGTTTGCCAATTTAGGCGCAACCGATGAACAGCTGGATTTCCCGGTAGTGTATGCCTCTGCTTTAAATGGCTTTGCGACGCTGGATATGAAAGTTGAAAGCGACAACATGCGCCCGTTGTTTGAAACGATTTTAAGCCACGTTGAACCGCCAAAAGGCGATAGCAACGCACCGCTGCAAATGCAGATTTCAGCGCTGGATTACTCAACTTATACCGGTCGTTTGGGCGTAGGCCGCATTACCAACGGCAAAATCAAACCCGGCCAGGTGGTTGTGGTGATGAACGAAGATAAACAAATTGCACAAGGCCGTATTAACCAAGTGCTTGGCTTCAAAGGTTTGGAGCGTATTCCTGTGGAAGGTGCTGAAGCCGGTGATATCGTGATTATTTCTGGTTTGGATGACATTGGTATTGGTTTCACTATTTGTGACCGTGACAATCCTGTAGGCCTGCCACACTTAGGTGTAGATGAGCCAACATTGACCATGGACTTTATGGTGAACACCTCACCGCTTGCAGGTACAGAAGGTAAATTTGTGACTTCACGTCAAATTCGTGACCGCCTGACCAAGGAGCTGCTAGTCAACGTGGCTTTGCGCGTAGAAGATACAGAAGACGCAGATGTATTCCGCGTATCTGGTCGTGGCGAACTGCATTTGACAATTCTGCTGGAAAATATGCGTCGTGAAGGGTTTGAATTAGCGGTAGGTAAGCCACGCGTAGTGTACCGTGACATCGATGGCGTGAAATGCGAGCCCTATGAAATTCTGACCGTAGACGTAGAAGATGAACATCAAGGCGCGGTGATGGAAGAATTGGGTCGCCGCCGTGGTGAAATGCAGAACATGGAGTCTGACGGTAATGGCCGCACGCGTTTGGAATATAAAATTCCGGCACGTGGCTTGATTGGTTTCCAAGGCGAGTTTTTGACACTGACCCGTGGCACTGGCTTGATGGCGCATATTTTTGACGAATATGGCCCGGTCAAAGCGGATATGCCGGGGCGTCGCAACGGCGTGCTGATTTCAGCAGAGCACGGTGAAGCGGTGGCTTATGCATTATGGAAACTGCAAGATCGTGGCCGCATGTTCTCAGTGCCGGGTGATAAGTTATACGAAGGCATGATTATCGGCATTCACAGCCGTGATAATGACCTGATTGTGAACCCGATTAAAGGCAAACAGCTCACCAACGTGCGTGCTTCTGGCACTGATGAAGCGGTGCGTCTGATTCCACCTGTGGCTCTGTCACTGGAATCAGCGGTAGAGTTTATTGATGACGATGAATTGGTGGAAATCACCCCGAAAAACATCCGTATCCGTAAACGTCATTTGTTGGAGCATGAGCGTAAACGCGCTGCAAAAGAGTAATTGAATTAAAACCAGCTGCGGCTGGTTTTTTAATGCCTGTAAGTTGGCTAACAATACTTTGGATCGCCAGGTCGTTTCACACCTCGCAATCACTGCAGAGAGAGTGTGGCCGCGAGCACGAAGTGCCCCGGCAGTCTGACACTAGTGTTGGTAAACAATGACAGCGCTTTATAAGTGCTTCTTTATCTCAGAGAGCCGCTAGATTTAGTCATCGCGAGCGTAGCGTGGCGATCCATTTAAATCCGTTCTTGAATTCTTTGTATTGCCACTGGCCAAGGTCCTCGCAATGACTGTAAATAAAAATGGCGCACTAGGCGCCATTTTTATTTACAACCAGAACTAGAACTTAGTTGCTGGAAGCTGCAGATTTGGGCGCTGCAAATTCATAACGCACCCCTAGCCATGCTGCACGAGGCGCACCTGGCAATACTGCCAGTACTTTTGATTCAGTGCCAAACTGTGCATTTGCGTCGAACAGAGATTCTGCCAAACGACCTGCCAAGTTGTAGTCACGGTCAAAAATGTTGGTAGCTTTAGCAAATGCTTTCCAGCCATTGCCGATGTTGTACTGTGTATCAAGGTTGACGATAAAGTAACCGCTTAACTTACCTTTGCCGGTTGCACAGTCGTCGCCACCGTTACAATCAGCCGAATTAGCGCGATGGTTGTTGTTTTCGTTGCCTAATACATATTGACTTGAGTAACCAATCACGTTTGCACCGATTGTCCAGTCTGGTGTGACTGCGTATTGACCGCGCAGTTTGATTTGATGTTCAGGAATCACCGGCAGTCTGTCACCTGATTTTGCTGTGAATACACCACCGTTGTTAACGCCAGATGAGTTTGAGGCATTGGCAAATTCGACATCGGTGTCATAAGTTGCGTTGACGTAACTATAGGATGCGCTCCATTTGAATTTGTCTACTACGCCGTTCAGACCCAAATCAATCCCTTTACGCTTGGTTCGGCCCACGTTTTTAAAGTAGCCTGCGCCGTTTTGTGCGTTGGCAGCGGTAAACTGAATGTCGTCATGGTTAGTCGCGTGGTAGACGCCAGCGTTCCAGTTGATGTTTTCAGTGAGTTTGCCGCGTCCACCGAACTCATAGGTTTTGGCAACCACTTGGTTCAATGGTGGGTCATCTGCCAGGGCTGCTGGCAGCAAGCATGGGTTCAGAGGGTTTGAACAGCCCACTTCAATCGCTGTTGGTGCGCGGCTAGACTCGCTATATGAAGTGTAGAAGGTCAAGTTTTCATTGGGGGTGTGTGTCAAACCTACTGTAGGGTTAAGACGTGTGTAGCTGTCTTTTGCGGTCAGGCTGGCACTGTTAGTAGGGCTAGGTCCGCCACGCAATGTATCTACGTTGTCGATACGAGTGAAGTTCCAGCTGGCGCCTGCGTTTAAATGCCATTTGTCGTTCAATGATAGTGTGTCAGTTGCAAACAGGCGAGCAGTGTATTGCTTACCGGTTAAACCTGTAGTTTGACGTTGACCGAGAGCACCGTCACCCGTCAACACAGGCGCACGCGTACCGTCAAACACCACATCACTCTCATCTAAAGTACCAATCGTGCCATCGATATCACCCACGTTCGCTTGTTCAGACTGTTTAAAGCGAATCAGGCTGTAGTCATAACCTGCACCGATGATGAATTGGTTTTCTTTGCCGAACAGATTCTGATTGAATGTGAATTGGCCGGTAGCGCCGTAGGTATCTTGTCTGGTGTGTGTACGGTTGAGCACAGAACCGATCACCTCACAGCCTTCGCCTGGGTCATCTTCTGTACATGTGCCAAATTGGCTATATCCTTCGAGGGATTCACCGTCAGCGGCTGCATTTTCGTAGCCGTCGCCATTCAAGGTTCTGCGGTTGGATTTTTTGTAATAGATGTTGCCTGAAAACATGGTGTCATCATTAAACCAATGTGAGCCATTCAGCGTCAGCATGTGTGAATAGTTATTGGTTTTGTCAGGACGCGTGTGAATCTGGTCACGGTCGCCGCTCAACAAAAATTCCGGTGTTAAACCGTTCCCAATCAGGCTGTTATTGCTGCCGATGTATGAGAGGTCAATTTTTGTCGTTTCGTTTTGCCAGCCGGTTTTAGCAAACAATTGATTCACGTGTGATGGTGAATATTTTCTCCAACCGTTTTCAGTGGTGTGTTGATAACCAATCATGTAATCCACTGACCCATCTTTTGAAACGCCACCGAACTCAGCTAGCGCACGTTGACGACCCCATGAACCACCTTCATATTCCAATGCCGCACCTTGGTGATCACGACCGCTTTTGGTTTGAATGGCAATCGCGCCACCCAATGTATTCAAACCGTAGAGTGGGTTTGAACCTGGTACGACCTGCATGTCGCCAATGGCGAAGCTAGGAATCTTGTCCCAAGAGGTAATGTCACCAAATGGTTCGTTGACACGTACACCATCAATGTAAGTTGAAAGACCTTGCGGGTTGCCGAGCAGAGGGGATGAGGAGTAGCCGCGGAAGTTGATTTCTGGTTGCCACGGATTGCCGCCTAGTTCGGTGACGGTCACGCCCTGCATGTTGTTGTTCATGTAGTCAGCAATAGACACACCGGTTTGATTGTTGATTTGTTCCGGTGATGCCATCTGGATATTGGCAGGCACTTTGTGCAGTGGCAGACCAATCCCTTTTAGTGGTGTATTGCCATACACTTCGACTTTTTTTAGTTTAATCTCATCTGCCGCCATGGCTGTGCTGCCCAGTGCCAGCATCACTGCTGCCCAGCTGAGCTTAATAGCTGGCTTAGTCATTGATTTTTTCATTATATAAACTCATCCCGAATAAAAACTTAAAATATTTAGACGATGCTAAAAATTACATCAATTTACATTGAGCAAAAAACAGACCAAGTAACCAGCCGATGCTGACTAAAGTAACTTATTGATTGTATTGGAAATTTTTTGGGTGAGATTTAATTAAAATCACATATTGGTTGTTTGTAACCACATATTGGTTGTTAACAACCAATATGTGAATAAATGTAACCAAAAAAGGGGCGAGAATGGGGTAGGCGGGTTGGTGAAAATTAGCCAGACTGAGACTTATTGTGCGTTTTGCAGCTGCTTAATGTCATCAATAATTTGTTGAGAGTGATTAGAGACGTTGACCGAGGTGTAGATTTTGCTGATTTTTCCTTGTGGATTGATTAAAAAAGTATAGCGTTTAGCAATTTTAAAAATAAGCAGGTTAGTCAGTGCATGGTATTTTTCAGCAACAGCCCCATCAGTGTCTGCGAGTAGCGGGAACGGCAAGTGATATTTCTCAGCAAACTGCTGATGCGATTCGCGGCTGTCTACGCTGACGCCTACAATTTTTGCGCCGAGTTTTCCCAGCTGTGCCATGTCGTCTCGAAAATGACATGCCTCTTTGGTGCATCCTGGGGTGTCATTTTTGGGGTAAAAGTATAGAACCAGATAATGGCCGTTAAAGTCTGACAGCTGATGCGTTTTGCCTTTCGCATCGCTGAGCGCAAAATCGGGCGCGCTATCGCCAGGCTTTAAATGCTCACCACTGTGGGCATAGCTGCGATAACCAAGAATCGCGACCAGTAAAACAACTGTGTAAAAAAATAGTTTGAGTAACACGTTTCGTCCTTATTCAATGTTGATTGATGGTTATTAAATGTGCCGCCAGCAGTGGGTAGACAGCAGCAAGTTTTGATCTTCATTTTAAATCTAATTGTGCTTTAGGGTTTTAGAGTGGGTGATTGTTGATATAATTCAGCTTAGTTTAAGCATCATTTTGTAAATTTAGTCACATTTATATAAAGTAATTTTCACCACCACTCTTTAATGCTATCAATCACCAACAAAAATTTTTGCGCGAATTCAATGCTTAAAAAACTTGTGATGCTCATGGGTCTGTTGCTGGTGTTGCTGTCTGTGTTTGAACAGACTTCAGATGATTACAATTATCAGGGGAGTGCTAATGCTAAAGTATCAATTTTGCAGATTGATAAAGACCACCAGCGTGATGTAGAAAAAGCCGTGTTGGCATTCCAAGTGTTAGGAAGCGGTGCGTTACTGGTAAGCTTCGTTTTTACTTTTTACAGTTCGCTCTACCAAGAGCCTATCTTGCTGGTTCACCACAAACCCCCGAAGGTTCAGTAACTACATGGCTTGAATCTTGCTGAGATTGTTTACAGATCAGGCAGGTTCAAGTTTATATCTTTAAGAATTTGCTGCAGTGCACTCTAAATGTGCTGCAAATACAATTAGCCGCACAGCGAGACTCAGCTTCTGATATCGCAGCTAAAAAAACACATTAATAGACAGGAATCATGTATATGCCATTTTTTGGTGCATCTACTTACAGACATCGCCCCAAAATCAGTCATTGGGTAATGTTAAGCATTTGGTTGGGTATTCTGATACATACCCCACTACTGAGTGCCACGCCAGCTTATACGCTGGGGCAATTGTTGGAAATCGCCGCGGAGCAGAACCCGGCAATCAATATTTCAAGAGCAAGAGAAGATTCAGCCTCGGCTGCTGTGATTACCGCCAATACTTACATCAACCCGCAACTTGAAGTTGGTGCCGGGCCGTCGCACTACAGAACGCCTGGCGTGGGTGGCAACAGTAACTACGGCGTGTCGCTGTCGCAGCCCATTGATTTTCCAAGTGTGCGTGCAGCAAGACGTCAAATTGCCGAGAGCAATGTGCGCGTTGCCGGTTTGGGTACCGAGCTGACACTGAGAGACGTGCGTATCCGTGTGAAGAGTGCATTTTATGATGTGCTTCAGCGTCAAGCAGTATTGGTGCTGGCCGAGGCAGACCGTAACTTGCTTAAGGATATTCGTGAAAGAGTGAAGCTGCGCGTGGATGTGGGTGAGTCACCAAAATATGAGTTGATTAAAGCTGACACTGAATCCTTAGCTGCCGATCGTGATTATCATGCAGCGGTGGTAAAAGTCAGAGAATCCAAAGCTTACCTACGCGGGTTGGTGAATGCAGTCATCCCTGAAAATTATGATGTAAAGGGTGAATTGCCGTTAACTAGCAGTTTGCCAGGGATGGATGAACTGCGTGAGAAAGTGAACGACGCGCCTCAGTTGAAACAAATCCGTGCGGCCGTGCAAAGTTCAGAAGCCAATTTGAAATTGCAGCAAGAGCTTGTGAATCCAGGCTTAACCGTGCGTGCTGGCATAGAGCAGGATCCGGATTTACGCCAACTGCGCTTGGCTGTCACGCTGCCTATACCGGTTTGGGATCAGCGCAGAGGCCCCATTTCACAGGCAGAAGCTGAAGTGCGCGAGGTCAATGCCGTGCTCACTGACCGAGAAGTGGCCATTAAACGTGATATTGAAGCCGCATATCAGCGCTATTTAATTGCACAGCAGCAGGTGGCTGCTTTTGAAAACGGCTTGCTCACACAGGCTGAATCTGTGCTTAAAGTTGCAGAAGCCGCTTATCGCTTTGGCGAACGCGGCATATTGGATTATCTGGATGCGCAGCGCACCAAGCGTGTGGTCAGGAAAGATTATCTTGCCGCACGATATGAATATATTAATACCATGTTAGAAATTGAACGTTTGCTTGGATATGAGCTTTTGGAGGTAAAACCTTAATGGGTACTTTTTCAAATAAAAAATGGCTAGTCAGTTTGCTAGTAATAAGTGTGCTGATTACTGCGTGTGAACAGAAAAAAGAATTGCCCATCGAAGAGGCGACTCCGGTTGATCCGAATATTGTAGAGCTGACCGATCAGCTCGCTAAAGAAGTGAAATTGCATACCGTCAATCATGTTGAGATGCGTGGCACATTGCGCATTCCAGGCACGGTACAGGTAGATGAGCAGCGTATTGCGCGTATCGGTGCTTCTGTCACAGGCCGTATTACCGATATTGAAGCGACTCTGGGTCAAAATGTTAAAAATGGTCAGTTACTGGCCACATTGAACAGCACTGAACTGGCACAGAATCAATTGGTGTATATCAAGGCTGCTCAGCAGATTGAGTTGCAGACCAAAGCGGTTGAGCGTGCAAAACTACTGCAAGAAGCAGATGTGATTGGTGCGGCAGAACTGCTGCGCAGGAAAGCCGAGTTGAGTGCGGCGCAAGCAGAGTTAAATGCTGCGCGCGATCAACTTTTGGTGCTGGGTATGAACGAAAATGCTATTGATAAGTTGTCCAGCACTGGGCAGATTCGCTCATACAGCAATGTGGTGTCCAGAATTTCAGGCACTGTGATTAGCCGCAAGGTGAACTTGGGGCAGGTGGTACAGCCGGCCGAAGAGCTATTTATTATTGCCGACTTGTCCAGGGTTTGGGTGGTGGCAGAAGTGCCTGAACAGCAAGTAGACCTGATTAAAGTAGGTGAAGAAGTGGTGGTGGAGATCCCGGCCTTGGGTGATAAACAATATCGTGCCAAATTGATTTTTGAAGGCGATGTGGTGAATCCCGAAACCAGAACTGTGACCATACGCTCCGAACTTAAAAATGACGATCGCGAAATCAAGCCTGACATGCTGGTTTCCATGTTGATTCAGTCACGCCCGGAGCAAAAGCTGGCAGTGCCTCTGCAAAGTATTGTGCGTGAAAATGATACCACTTACGTTTATGTGCTGCTGGCACCTAACACATTCCGTTTGCGCGAGGTGACCCTGGGCGCCGAGCACGATGGCATGGTGCATGTCGAAAGTGGCTTGGCGATTGGCGAAAAAATCGTGGCGGATGGTGCATTCCATGTGAATAATGAACGCAAACGCAAAGAATTGGAGTAAGGCATGATTGAATCTCTTGTTCGTGCCGCGCTCAAGCAGCGCTTGGTGCTGCTGGTCATTGCTGTCGGTTTGATGATTGCAGGTACATTTGCGCTGCAGAAACTCTCAGTCGATGCGTTCCCTGATGTGACCAATGTGCAGGTACAGATAGCCACTCAGGCAACCGGAAAATCGCCGGAAGAAGTGGAGCGTTTCATTACCGTGCCACTGGAAATTGCCATGACAGGCTTGCCCGGCCTCACCGAAATGCGCTCGCTCAACCGCAATGGTTTGTCACTGATCACTTTGGTGTTTACAGACAGTACAGATGTCTATTTTGCGCGGCAGCTGGTGATGGAACGGCTGATGGAAGTTTCTGACAAAATGCCGGATGGTGTAACGCCAGTGCTGGGGCCTGTAGCCACGGGTCTGGGCGAGGTTTATCAATACACGCTTGATCATCCGGATGACGGTACCAAGCAGCTGTCTGTTGAAGAGCTCAAAGAGCGCAGGGCGATTCAGGACTGGGTCGTACGGCCATTGCTGCGCGGCATCCCAGGTGTTGCCGAGATTAATTCGCAAGGTGGTTATGTGAAGCAGTATCAGGCCTTGGTGAATCCTGACCGCATGAATCACTATGGCTTGAAACTGCAGGATATCTACATGGCGTTGGCTAAAAACAATGCCAATAGTGGTGGCGGTGTACTGCCGCAGTTTGCCGAGCAGTATCTAGTGCGTGGAGTTGGTTTGATCGAAAATGTAGACGATATCCGCAATATCGTGCTTAAAGAGCAGGATGGTGTGCCGGTATTCATGCGTGATGTGGCCGAAGTGCAAATTGGGCATGAAGTGCGCGTGGGTGCTGTGCTGAAAAACGGGTATACCGAGTCTGTGGGCGGTATTGTGATTATGATACGTGCAGGTAATGCCAAAGAGGTGGTGAGCCGGGTTAAAGCGCGCGTTAAAGAAATCAATGAAAAAGGCATGCTGCCCAACGGTTTGCAAATCGTGCCATATTATGACCGCAGTGAACTGGTGGATGCCGCACTGAACACTGTGACTAAGGTGCTGATTGAAGGCATCATATTAGTGATCTTGATTCTGTTCCTGTTTTTGGGGGATGTACGTTCCAGTGTGATTGTGGTGGCAACGTTGATATTGACGCCGCTTATTACCTTCATGGTGATGAACCGATACGGCATATCCGCCAACCTGATGTCTTTGGGTGGGTTGGCTATCGCGATTGGTCTGATGGTCGATGGCTCGGTCGTGGTGGTAGAAAATGCATTCCACCACTTGGGGCATCGTCCGGATGAAAGCAAGATTCGTGTGGTACTGGAAGCCGCTGCCGAAGTAGGTACGCCAGTGTTGTTTGGCGTGGGCATCATTATTCTAGTGTTCCTGCCGCTGATGACGCTGCAAGGCATGGAAGGCAAAATGTTCTCGCCATTGGCGCTCACCATTGCCATTGCTTTGTTTGTATCGCTGGTCATTTCGCTCACGCTATCGCCAGTGTTGTGTTCTTATATTCTCAAGGGCGGTTCAGGTGAAGATACCAAGCTGATACAAACCATTAAGCAGCCGTATCTAAAAATGCTGAACTGGGCATTGAAAAACGATAAAAAAACCATCACGGCAGCAACGGCTACCTTCATTATTTCCTTATTGGTGGTGCCGCTATTGGGGACTTCATTTATTCCGGAAATGAAAGAAGGCTCTATCGTGCCAGGCGTTAACCGCGTGCCTAACATCTCGCTGGAAGAGTCCATCAAAATGGAAAACGAAGCCATGCGCTTGATTATGGAGAAAGTGCCTGGAGTTAAATCTGCGATGTCCGGTTTGGGTCGTGGCGAAAGCCCGGCTGACCCGCAGGCACAGAACGAATCTACGCCTATTATCAGTCTTAAACCGCGTGATGAATGGCCTGAAGGCTGGACGCAGGATGATATTGCCGACAAGATGACCGAAGTGTTGTCTAAAGGCTTGCCTGGCGTGCAGATTGTGATGGCGCAGCCGATTTCTGATCGTGTGGATGAGCTGCTGACGGGTGTGCGTTCGGATGTGGCGGTAAAGATCTTTGGTGATGATATGGCCAAGCTGAAAAGCAAAGCCGATGAAATTGCCAGAATTGCAGGCAAAGTGCAGGGCGCTGTGGATATTCGTGTAGAAAAAGTGACGGGACAGCAATATCTCAACATCACTATTAATCGACAGGATATCGCGCGTCAGGGCATCAACGCTTCTGACATTCACGACATCATCGAGACCGCTATCGGCGGCAAGGTGGCGACGGAGATTTATGAAGGTCAGCGCAGGTTTTCGGCTGCGGTGCGTTTTCCTGAAAGCTTCCGTAACAACATTGATGCCATTGGCAATATTTTAGTGACTTCACCCAACGGCTCGCGTGTGGCTTTGCGTGATCTGGCCAAAATTGAAATCAAGGAAGGCCCTGCACAAATAAGCCGCGAGCTTGGTAAACGCCGCATTGTGGTAGCGATTAACGTGCGCGACCGTGACTTGGGCGGTTTTGTGGCAGAACTGAAAACCGTGCTCGACACTAAATTGAGATTGCCGGATGGTTTTTATCTGGAATATGGCGGACAGTTTGAAAACCTAGAACGCGCGCTGAATCACCTCATGATTATTGTGCCGATTACTATTGCCGCAATCTTCTTCTTGCTGTTCCTGCTGTTCAACTCAGTGCGCTATGCCACCATGATCATCATGATTCTGCCGTTTGCATCTATTGGTGGTATTTTTGCTTTGCTGTTTACCGGTGAATATCTCTCGGTGCCCGCATCGGTAGGGTTTATTGCTCTGTGGGGGATTGCCGTGCTGAATGGGGTGGTGCTGGTGTCTTATATCCGCTCGCTGCGGGATGATGGCAAGGGTCAGATTGAAGCGATTGTAGAAGGCTGTAAACAGCGGTTTAGGCCGGTCATGATGACAGCTACAGTTGCGATGCTAGCGCTGGTGCCATTTTTGTTTGCAACTGGCCCCGGTTCTGAAATCCAGCGCCCACTGGCGATTGTGGTCATTGGCGGTTTGATTAGTTCAACTCTGCTGACGCTAGTGGTGGTACCTACGCTATATCGCAGATTTGAAGAGAAGCGAATTGAAGCCTGATATGAAATTTAAAACTGCGCTTGGAAATATAGGAGTTTAATCATGAAAGAAATCAAAGCGGTTATCCAACCACACCGACTTGCGAAAATCCGTTCCGCGCTGCGCAATATCAAAGCGTTTCCGGGGATGACGGTTACCAAAGTTGAAGGCTGCGGACACTTTGTTGCCAGAGTAGGCCAAGGTGCGCGCGAAGAGCTTACAGACTACAGCCCTAAAATTCACATTGAAATGGTCGTGCCGGACGATCTGTTGGAAGGCGTGTTACAGATTATTGTAGAAGTAGGGCACACCGGGCAATCGGGGGACGGCATCGTGTGGGTTACCCCCGTAGAGCGTTTTATACGCTTGTCAGAGCAGATTAAAGTGATTGATTGCTAGACGGGCAGTTCTGTTAGAAGTTGATTTGTTTAAAAGGCCTGCAGTGGAAACACTGTGGGCCTTTTGTTTTGTATAGGTTAGGTTTATGAAAGACAGCTATGGGGGACAGCGCTGTCGTTGATATTAAATAATTAGGGTTGCTATTCTTGAATAGGGGAAGTGACTTTTTGGCGCCCCCGACACGAATCGAACGTGTGACCCTCCCCTTAGGAGGGGGATGCTCTATCCACTGAGCTACGGGGGCGTTTTGAATGGCTTGCTAGTATAAGGTTTTTGCCACGATTTATAAATCACAAAGTATTACAGCAGGATAGTTAGCCAGAGGTATTGAGTTGCTCCAGCGCTTCCCAGCGTATCATTTTGGTTTCGATAGTCGTTTCAATTTCGCTGAGTCTAGCCTGTAATGTTTTCAGCTTGTCAGGTTCACTGTAGGTTTCGGGTTGAGCGAGTTCTTCTGCAATTTTTGCCTGTTCAATTTCCAGCTTTTCAATGTCGGCCGGTAATGATTCCAGCTCTTTTTGTTCTTTGAAACTAAGTTTAGAGGCTGGTGCTTTGCTTGCGGGTTTTGTTGCAGGGGTAGGCGTGACTTTAGCTTTGTTTTGTTCTGCGGATTTCTGCATTTCTAGGCGCTGTTGTGTGTAGCGCTGCCAGTCATCATAGCCGCCGCCAAACTCCGTAAGTTTGCCGCTGCCTTCAAACGCAATCACCTGCGTCACGGTGTTTTCTAAAAAAGCGCGGTCATGGCTCACCAAAAACAGGGTGCCTTGAAATTCCTGCAGCAGGCTTTCCAGCAGTTCCAGCGTATCAATATCCAAGTCGTTGGTAGGTTCATCCAGCACTAGGATATTGGCTGGGCGGGCAAACAGTCTGGCCAACAACAGACGATTGCGTTCCCCACCTGAGAGCGATTTTACTGGTGAGCGTGAGCGCTGTGGCGGGAACAAAAAGTCTTCCAGATAGCTGATGACGTGTTTGCGCTCGTTGCCAATTTCCACAAAATCCGAACCTGGGCTAATCGTGTCGGCCAAGGTGGCTTCCTCGTTCAGTTGTTCACGCATTTGGTCAAAATAAGCCACGCTCTGTTTGGTGCCGCGTTCGATGTGTCCACTATCAGGCTCTAGTTCACCCAGAATGAGTTTGAGCAGGGTAGTTTTGCCCACGCCATTCGGGCCGAGTAGGCCAATTTTGTCGCCACGCAGAATGCGGGTGCTGAAGTTTTTAATCAGCACTTTGTCGCCATAGGCTTTGCTGACGTTTTCCAACTCGGCTATCAGTTTTCCGCTGCGCTCGCCACTATCCAAATTGAGTTTGACGTTGCCTTGACGCTCGCGTCTGGCTGCGCGCTCCAGACGCAAGGCTTCCAGCCTGCGCACGCGACCTTCGTTGCGGGTACGACGTGCTTTAATGCCTTGTCGAATCCACACTTCTTCCTGTGCCAGAAACTTATCAAACTTAGCTGCGTGAGTTTCTTCAACGGCCAGCAGTTCTTCTTTTTTGGCTTGGTATTGGGTGAAGTTGCCGGTGAAATCTGTCAGTTTGCCGCGGTCCAACTCGGTGATGCGTGTAGCCAGTCTGTCCAGAAAACGTCGGTCATGGGTGATGAAAAGCACGCTGCCATTAAAACTCAGCAGCAAGTCTTCCAGCCATTCAATGGCGCTTAAATCGAGATGGTTGGTGGGTTCGTCCAGCAGCAGCACCTCGGGTTCTGCCACCAATGCACGTGCCAATGCCACACGTTTACGCCAGCCACCAGAAAGGGTACCGATGGTTGCATCGGCATCCAGCCCCAAGCGGCTCAGCACGGTTTCCACGCGTGATTGTGCTGCCCAGCCATTATCCGCATCCAATTCATGCTGCAGCACCTGCATCTTACCCATCAGCGCTTCAATGTCTGCACCTGGCTGACCCATGTCATGGGTGACCTGATGGTAATCAACCAGAATCTGCTGTAGCTTGCCCAAGCCTTCTGCAACGGCTTCAAAGATAGTGTGCGATTTATCGAGTTCAGGTTCTTGCGGCACATAGACAATGCGGGCGCTGGGTGCGCGCCAAACGGTGCCGTCATCCAGTTTGGATGTGCCGGCAATCACTTTGAGCAGGCTGGATTTACCTGCGCCATTGCGGCCGATTAGACCAACGCGTTCACCTGCATCAAGCTGAAATGAGGCGTGGTCAAGCAGGGCATGATGCCCGTATGCGAGTGAGGCGTTGTCTAGGGTGATGTAGGGCATGATTTACCTTCGAATAATTTCGTAAAACTTCAGCTTGTTACCGGAAACTTGCAATTGTCATTTTCAATTTGCAAAATCCTTACTAGTTTCTGGGTCTTTGTAAAATGGATTGCCGCGTCGCTTCGCTCCTCGCAAGGACTTCATGAGCGTCACTGCGAGCCCGCAGGGCGTGGCAGTCTAGCAGTATATGGTCGCTCTATCATCTTTGTAATTTCTAGCTTTTACCTAGCATGGCGCGGATGTTCGCCATTTTTGATTTGCCGAAGTCTTTGCTGGCTTCGGGATCTTTGTTAAAAGGGTTGCCAAAATGACGCACATCATCTTTAGGGATTTCAGCAATAAAGCGGCTGGGTTCGCATTCTTCCATTTCACCTGCACGTTTACGCTTTTTGCACCAGGAAATGTTCAGTGATTTTTGCGCACGTGTGATGCCCACATACATCAGGCGGCGTTCTTCTTCGATTTTATCGGTGTCGATGCTTTCGCGGTGCGGCAGTATACCTTCTTCACAGCCTATCAGAAATACATGACCGAATTCCAGCCCTTTGGCGGCGTGTAGTGTCGATAGTTTCACGGCATCCGGCTCACCGTCTTCGCGACCTTCCAGCATACTCATCAGTGACACCATCTGTGTTAGTTGCAGCAGGCTTTTGCCGTCATCTTCATTGCCGTATTCTGTGCTGGCTTCGCCTTTTTTGGTGAGCCAGCCGATAAAATCCTGCACATTGGCCCATTTGCTCTCGGCAGCGCGTGGCTCTTCTGCGTCATAGAGATATGACTCATACTGAATCGCTGTCAGCAGATCGTTCAGCACGTCACCGGCAGGGTCGCGCACTGCACGGTCTTGCAGTTTGTTGATGTATTGGCAAAAGGTGAGCAGGTCTTCCAGCTGTTTGTTGCCGATTTCTTTTTGAAAATCGCCCTCAAATGCCGCAGCAAAAAGCGACAGATGATGCGCGCTGGCATATTCGCCCAGGCGCTCCAGTGTTGTGTTGCCGATGCCTTTTTTGGGCGTAGTCGCAGCGCGGATAAAGGCTGGGTCATCGTCTTCGTTGGCAATCAGGCGCAGGTAGCTGACGATATCCTTGATTTCTGCTTTATCAAAAAAGGACTGACCACCGGAGATGGTGTAAGGGATTTTGTGGTTGCGTAAATGCTGTTCCAGGATACGCGCTTGATGATTGCCGCGATACAGAATGGCATAGTCTTTGTAGAAAGTACGGTTTTCAAACTTGTGCGCCATCAGCTTCATGACTACGCTTTCGGCCTCATGTTCTTCGTCGCGTGCAGCGGTGACTTGAATCATGTCACCTGTGCCATGCTCGCTCCACAGCTTTTTCTCAAATAATTTCGGGTTGTTGCTAATGACCTGATTAGCCGCGCGCAGAATGCGAACCGTGGAGCGGTAATTCTGCTCCAGTTTAATCACTTTCAATTTACTGAAATCATTGGTCAGCTGACGCAGGTTTTCTACATCGGCACCGCGCCAGCCGTAAATGGCCTGGTCGTCATCGCCCACCGCTGTGAATTGGCCACGCACGCCGGTGAGCATTTTAACCAGTTTGTATTGGCAGGCGTTGGTATCCTGATATTCATCAATGAGCAGATACTGCAGTTTGCGCTGCCATTTATTGAGTGCTTCTTCATGCTGTTCGAACAATTCTACCGGCAGCTTAATCAGGTCATCAAAATCTACTGCCTGATAAGCTTTGAGGGTTTGCTGATAAATCTGGTAAACACGGGCTGCGGCATGGGCGAGTTCATCATCTGCACGCGCTTTGGCCTGATCCGGATTGATGAAAGCATTTTTCCAGTTAGAAATTTGCCATTGTGTTTTGCGTAACAGCTGTTTATCGGTGGTGGCTAGTACATCCGCCAGAATCTTGAAACTGTCGGAAGAATCCAGAATCGAGAATTGCGGTTTGTAGCCGAGCAGGTTAGCCTCGGCACGCAGCATCTGCAAGCCTAGTGAGTGAAAGGTGGCAATGGTTAGCCCTTTAAGATTTTTGCCCTGCATCAGTTTGGAAACGCGCTCCTGCATTTCCAGTGCAGCCTTATTGGTAAAAGTGATGGCGGCAATTTCTTTAGGCTGATAGCCAGCTTCGTCAATCAAATAGCCGATTTTTTGGGTGATGACGCGGGTTTTTCCGCTGCCGGCACCTGCCAGCACTAATAAAGGACCATCAAGATATTTCACCGCCTCGCGCTGAGGCGTATTCATGGAGTTAAGCATTTTTTATTCTTTTGCCACAGATGCGTTCATCTGTGGTTAATTTTGACTTTCGTTTTGCCCCGAGACTTCGACAACAGTGTGAGTTGCCACCATTTCCGCTCTGGATTGCGGCGTTTCGAGGCTCACGCGCCCAATCGCGCCGCTGCGGTAATCCGTTAAAAACGCCATTGCAGTTTTTTCCATATCCCATTCGCCGTCGTGACGTTTATAAGAGCGACGTTTGGCAATCGCTTCCAGCAAATCTACGCCATCCATCTCGGCTACATTCAGTTTCATGGCATCCAGTTTGTAGCGGGCGTTGAGCAGTGCAGGGTAGCTTTTGAGCAGAATGTCCGCCAAAAATAGCGCCACATCTTCATCAATGACGGCATTGCGGCCAATGGCATGGCTGGCGGCCAGCATAAAACCATCGGATTCATAGGCAATTTTTGGCCACATCATACCGGGTGTGTCGGTAATGCTCATGGTGTCATCAATGTCAAAGCGCTGCTGACTTTTGGTCACCGCCGGTTCATCGCCCACTTTTGCCACGCGGCGGTTGAGCAAGGCGTTCATGAGTGTAGATTTGCCCACGTTGGGGATGCCCATAATCATGATGCGCAGCGGTTTTAAATGCGTGCCGCGGTGCGGAGTAATTTTGCGGCAAATGGCTGGAATTTTCTTGGCGTCACCGGGTTTTTTGCAAGACAAAGCAACGGCTTTGGTATTGGGTTGGGCATTGAAGTAATTAAGCCAGGCTTGAGTTGCGGCAGGGTCAGCCAAATCCGCCTTGTTTAAAATTTTCAGCTGTGGGCGCTGACGGAACAGGCGCATTTCCTCAATCATAGGATTTTGACTGGCGGCAGGCACGCGCGCATCCAGCACCTCAATCACCATGTCGGTATACTCCATGGTTTCTTCGGCTTTTTTGCGTGCTTGGGTCATATGACCCGGATACCATTGAATCGCCATTCCTACTCCGTTTGAAAATACAAAAAATACTTTGTCGGCTTCGCTTCGCCGTACAAATACGCACTGTGTTCAGCTCGCCTTCGTGTCTTTTTTGATTTTGAAACGGAGGTTAATAGCTGATGCGGCGTATTTTAACATTCCGTGCAGTGTTTCAAATTTTTATCTATGTGCATCTGTGTTCATCTGCGGCTAATTAGGTTTTTCATTTAAAATATTGCTTATGACACGTATCCCCGAAATCAGACCCAATCAATCCATTGATCTCTTAAAAGCGTTGCATATTCTCACGCGTGACGGCAAGCTCAATCAGGATAGCCGCCGCAAACTAAAGCAGGTTTACCATCTGGTCAATTTTATCGAGCCTTTGTTTAATGAGGTTCTAGCCAAAAACGCAAATCCAGTGCTGGTGGATCATGGCGCTGGCAAGTCGTATTTAGGCTTTATTTTGTATGATTTGCTGCTGAAGCAGTTAAATGCCGGGGAGGTGATAGGCATTGAAACACGTGCAGATTTGGTTGAGCGCTCCAGAACACTGGCCACTGAGCTGGGTTTTGCGCGCATGTGCTTTGAACATTTGACCGTAGAAGAGTCGACCGTCTCGACCATCATTCCAGCGCGTGTGGATATCGTGACAGTGCTGCATGCCTGCAACACTGCGACTGACGATGCGATTCAGTTTGGTTTGAAAAAGCACGCTCAATATATGGTACTGGTGCCTTGCTGTCAGGCGGAGGTGGCAGAGGTGCTGAGACGTCATAAAAATGAGAGTTTTGGCAAAACGCCTTTGAGTGAAATCTGGCGCCACCCCATTCATACGCGCGAGTTTGGCAGCCAAATCACCAATGTGCTGCGCTGTCTTCAATTAGAGAGTGCCGGTTACAGCCTGACTGTCACCGAACTGGTGGGTTGGGAGCATTCTATGAAAAATGAGTTGATTATTGCGAAATATACCGGTCAACCGCGTAAAAATGCGCAAGCCAGACTAGATGCAATTTTGCAGGAGTTAAATCTCGAAGCGCTCAAACCACGTTTCGCTGTCAGTTAATCTTCCCAGTTTAAGCTTGATTTTGAGCTGGCAGCGTTTGCTTGTGAGCAGCTATTCAGCTGATTTTTTGGGGGCTGCATCGATTGGCTTTTTCACAGCTTCCTCTGCAGGTTTTTTGGCTACGGCTTCATCAGCAGGCTTTTTGCTAGTATTGTCTTCAGGCGCTTTTTTAGCGGGTGCTTCTTCTACCGATTTTCTAGTTTCTTCTAGGGGTCTTTTGGTTGCGCTGTCATCCGCTGGTTTTTTGCTAAGGGCATCATCCACGGATTTTTTAGGTGCAGCGTCATCGGCAGGCTTTTTCTGGCTGGCTTCTTCTACAGGTTTTTTCGGTGTGATGGGCGGGTTTTGTGTGCAGACATCAGTGCCGGATGCGCCGCCTGTGTCATTCGGCTCGTAATAATGGGTTGTAAAACTCCATAGCTTTTCGGGGCCAGCTTTGAAAACGGCAAAGCCGCTGCCAAATACATTTTCTTTGTGGTCGGAAACGCGGAATGCCATTGACATGCGATTGGCAATCGCTACGCCATTGCCAGAATACAATGTTGAGTTCTCGGTTTCGCCTGTCAGTTCATATACATTTACATCATCATGACTGTGGCTTTTATTCAATTTCAGCGTCAGAGTATAGGCATAATCACCAACTTTGCTGTTATTGCCTTTGCAGCTGTAACTGCCACTGTAGTTTTTTTCACCATTTGGGGTAGGAGATGTGGAGGCCGCCCAAATCAATGGAACATAGCTGAACAGAGCGATTAAGCACAGTCGTTTAAACATAGAGAGCATTGTCTGCCTTGGTAATGATGAGGGAATGAACTATAGATATAAAACTTTTGAAGCTATAATTATAACTTGTTGACCGCTTATCGTGGCGTATGTTCTTGTCGAATGCCACAATCGGTTCATCATCCCAAATTTTCCATTCGAAATTAAAAGACTCATTCCATGAACCTTCGGTTGAAACGATTAGGCATTGCTTTTGTTTTTGCAAGCTTATTTGCACTCGCTCACTTTTTGATATGGAGCTTGTTTAATCAGGCATCATTGTTGATAGAGGCGCCCAAGGTGGTGAACGGCTTTTCTTACGCCGGCTATCAAAAGAATCAAAGCCCGCTGAAAAAGATTTTTCCCAGCACGGCTGAACTGTCAAATGACTTGCGTTTGCTCAAGCCGCTGACCAATAGAATCAGGATTTATGATTCGCTGGAAAATACTGAGGTATTTGCCCTGGCAGCTAAGTTGGGCATGAAAGTCACCGCAGGTGCTTGGCTGGATCGGGATTTGGATGCCAACAGAAGGCAGATTAATGCGCTGAAAGAGCAGGTTAAGTTTTATCCCAACATCGAACGTGTGATTGTGGGTAACGAGTCATTGCTGCGTGCGGATTTGACGATTTCGGAGCTGATTGCCTACCTGGATGAAGTCAGGAAAGAAACCAATCTTCCGGTGTCAACCGCGGAACCCTGGCATGTTTGGCTCAAACACCCAGAACTGGTGAAGCATGTGAGCTTTATTGCAGTGCACCTGCTGCCTTATCACGAGGGTGTGCCGATTGATAAGGCCCTAGATTATGCCATGTATCGCTATCAAGAGCTGCTGAGCGCTTATCCACGCAAGAAGATTGTCATTAGCGAAATAGGCTGGCCCAGTAATGGGCCAACCATTAACACGGCGGTGGCGTCACAGGTGAATCAGGCAAAATTTGTCCGGGAGTTTCTGGCGCTTAGCACCAAGCAGAATTTTGATTATTACTTGATTGAAGCGTTTGACCAGCCCTGGAAAACCGAGATTGAAGGCTGGGGTGGCCCATACTGGGGCATGTTTGATGCGAACCGTGTTCAAAAGTATTCGCTGCAGGGCGCTGTGCCTAAAGACAACCGCTGGGCGATTAAGGCAATTTGGTCTAGTCTCATCGCCTTTATACCAATCCTGCTGTTGGCATACCGTTTTGGACATTGGCGATTTGGTGGAAGGCTCTCGCTGGCGGTGCTGGTGCAGGTGTCAATCACCACGCTAGTGGTGGCATGGAATCTGCCTAAAGATTACTACTACACCCTGACTGACTTCTCGGTTCTGATCGCTTTATTGTTGGGCATGCTGCTGACTTCGGCAGTGCTGATGATTTACGGTGTTGAGTTCAGTGAGGTGATGTTCAAGGGTAAATGGCGGCGCAACTACACAAGACTGGCGCCTTTGCCAAAAGACGAGGAGCTGTTTGTTTCAATTCACTTGGCCTGCTATAACGAGCCACCGGAAATGGTGATTGCGACGATTGATAGCCTGGTTAAACTGGATTATAAAAACTTTGAAGTGATTGTTGTCGATAACAACACGAAAGATGAAGCCAAGTGGAAGCCGGTCGAGGCTTACATGGCGAACTTACCGGACAATTTCAAGTTCTTCCATTTGCCGAGCTGGCCTGGCTTTAAGGCAGGTGCACTGAATTTTGCATTGAGTCAGACTGATGCCAAAGCTGAAGTGGTAGGCGTGGTCGATGCCGATTATGAAGTGACGCCAGATTGGCTAGCGGTTCTGGTACCGCATTTCATCAATGATCATGTCGCTGTGGTGCAGGCGCCACAGGCGCATCGACAATGGGAAAATAATTTTTTCCGCCGCATGTGCAACTGGGAGTTTGAAGGGTTCTTCAAAATTGGCATGCATCATCGCCATGAGCGCAATGCATTGATCCAGCACGGCACGATGACTTTGGTCAGGCGCGAAGCTTTGGTAAGCAGCGGCTCATGGTCTGAATGGTGTATCTGTGAAGATACGGAACTTGGACTGCGTTTGCTGGAAGATGGCTATGAGCTGCGATATATTGATGACACATTTGGCAGAGGCTTAACACCAAGCAATTTCGCAGCATTCAAATCACAGCGCTTTAGATGGGCATTTGGCGCGATGCAGATTTTGAAACATCATTTGCCAAAGTTAACGGGTGATTCCAATCTGAATTTCGGACAGCGCTATCATTTTATTACTGGCTGGTTTGGCTGGCTGGGTGATGCGCTGCAGCTCATGTTTACGCTGGGTTCGATTGTGTGGACGATGGCCATGCTGCTGTTTCCCAAGTCATTCAGCCTGCCGGTTTCCATCATGATTATCACCATCATCTGCTTTTTGTTTATCAAGGCGGCACTGGGGCCGATTTTGTACAGAAAAACCATGAACTGCAAATGGATTGATATTCTAGGCGCATCCATTGCCAGCCTGGGTTTGTCGCACGCGATTGCCAAAGGCATTATCAGCGGGTTAATCAAAAAAGACGGTGTGTTTAAAGTCACGGCAAAGGGTAAAGCCGTCGCGCAGCGTAGCTATTTTTCTTGGATACAGCCTATCAAGGAAGAGGCGCTATTATTGATTGCGTTGATAGCCTGCGCACTAGCCATGCTGATGAGCCGTGGTTTTAATAATATCGACGCGCAAATCTGGGTGGCGCTGCTCAGCTTGCAGGCATTGCCTTATTTAAGCGCAGTGGCCTGTCAGGTGATTTATTTAAAGCAGCGTCATCACGACTAGAATATGACGGTGACAGCACCATAATGAACAATACCTATCGACATTTTGTAAGAGGTTTCCTGCGCTTTCTGGCTTATCTGCTGGCTTTCGTGCTGTTTGCGATGGCCTTGTGGATAGCCTCTAATTTTGGTCAGCCGTCACTGGAGCAACTGCTTTATCATGCCCAGTTTGGCGCGCAGGGTCTGATGGATACCGACACCAAGCTGATTAAAAGCTTTGTGCTGTGGTGTATGCTGGTACCGTTTGCCGGGGCTTTTTTACTGGTACTGCTGGAGTATTCAATTGCAATGTTTCTGGTATATGGTTCATCGCATTGGATAACCACGCCAGCCAGACGCGCCAATGTGCGTGTGTTGGGTGTGTTTTACTGGTTTATCAGTCACCGTGCACCGCTTTATTTCATTGTTTCGGCTATCGCATATTTCTGTTTTCAGTTTTCCGTCAATGTGTTCATTCATAACCAGTTTGGCGAAGATTACTTTTCTGAACACTACTTGAACCCAGCCTTGGTAAAAGTGCAGGCTGTAAAACCTAAAAATCTGGTATTGATTTATGTAGAAAGTCTGGAAGACGGCTACAAACATCCGCATATTTTTGGAAAAAATTTATTGGCAAGTTTGGACAAGCTGCCCGGTCAGCAGTTTGCCAGTTATAAATCTGCACCGGGAAGCTGGTGGACGATAGCCGGCATTACCGCAACGCAATGTGGCGTTCCCTTAAAGACTATTTCAATGTACGACGGCAATGAGCAGGGGCATGTGATTAAACAGTTTCTGCCGAATGCGATTTGTTTAGGCGATATATTGCATCAGGCAGGCTACACCAATGTGTACATGGGAGGTGATGGTCTGGATTTTTCTGGCAAAGGCATGTTTTTTAAAAACCATCACTACCATGAAGTTTACGGAAAAGATGAGCTGAAGCATCAATTGGTCTCGCCTGCGTTTAATTATTGGGGTTTGTACGATGATGATCTGTTCAAACTAGCTAAACAGAAGCTGGTTGAATTACACAGCAAAGGCCGTAAATTTAATTTGACCATGACCACTATTGATACTCATGGTCCGGATGGCCATTTTTCTAAATTGTGTAAAACGCGCGGTGCTCGGCTGTTTGAAGATGTGGTTGTCTGCACGGCAGAGCAGGTGGCAGATTTTGTGCATTTTATGCAGAAGAAAAATTATTTAAAAGATACTCAGGTGGTGATTATTGGTGACCATCTTGCAATGGAGAATCCGGTTTATGGCAAGTTGCATCAGGCCAATCCGCGCCTGATTTATAATAAGTTTAGGGGCTGTAGTAGATAAGCACTAAATATCAGCCCACTCCTTTAATGTTTTCAGTT
>VFQO010000908.1_pt1 | contig 27149 bp, 24 predicted proteins | sample 3512331 | NCBI WGS metagenome assembly VFQO01 (sample SAMN10412371, study PRJNA504923) | tailings metagenome | isolation source: Replicate 3 from Balatoc abandoned mine | place: Philippines: Itogon, Benguet | collected 2017-08-28 | reverse complement strand
GACCGAGGCGCTGGTCTCGATCGACATCAACTCCGGCCGCTCGACCAAGGAACACGGAATCGAAGCGACCGCGCTTCACACCAACCTTGAAGCGGCCAAGGAAATCGCCCGCCAGCTGCGCTTGCGCGACATGGCAGGCCTCGTCGTGATCGACTTTATCGACATGGAGTACCCCTCCAACGTCCGTAAGGTCGAAAAGGCGGTGAAGGACGCGCTCAAGAATGATCGTGCGCGCATCCAGGTCGGCCGCATCTCCAGCTTTGGGCTGATGGAAATGAGCCGCCAGCGCCTGCGCACCGGCGTGCTTGAGGCAACCACACGCGCCTGTCCGCACTGCGATGGCACGGGTCTGGTCCGCACGGCATCGTCGGCCGGCCTTTCGGCTCTGCGTCTAATCGAGGACGAGGCCGCACGCGGCAAGGGCACGCTGATCCGGCTGGGGGCAAGCACCGAGGCGGCGATCTACCTGCTCAACGAAAAGCGCAGCGATCTGGTCGAGATCGAGCAGCGTTACGGCGTCAGCGTTGAAGTCGTGCCCGAAGGCGAGGATGAAGGCGCCAAGATGAGCGTCTCCAGCGCAGGCCCGCGCCCGGCCTTTGCACCCAAGTTCGAACCGATCGTTGACGACGAGCCGGAAGATGACCTGCCCGAGGAGGAAGAAGACTACGCCGAGGAAGAGGTTGAAGAGCGTGCGCCCCGCCAACCGCGCCGCGAACGCGCCGACAATGACGACGAAGGTGGCCGGAACAAGAAGAAGCGCCGCCGCCGCCGTGGTGGTCGCAACCGCAATCGCGGCGATGAAGGCGAAGGCACCGATGGTGAAGGCTCCGAAGACGGCGCTGAAGCTGGCGACGATGGTGACGACAATGCCGAAGCCCGCAACGCCGACGGCAGCGATGACAATGGCGCCGAAGGCAACAATGACGGCGCAACCGATAGCGAAGGCCGCCCCAAGAAGCGCCGCCGCCGTGGTGGTCGTGGGCGCAAGCGTCGTGATGGCACCTACGAGGGCAGCGAAGGCGGCTCCGATGGTGATGCTGACAGCGATGGCAGCGAAGCGCAGGATGACGGTGAACCCGCCGCCGAGGCCGAAGTAGCGGCCGCACCGGTAGAGGCTGAGGTTGCCGCCGATGTGCCCGAAGTCGAAGTGGCCGAAGCTGTTCCGGCAGAAAAGCCCAAGCGCGTTCGTGCCCCCCGCAAGAAGAAGGAAGCGGTTCCGGTTGCCGAAGTTGCAGCCGAGCTCGCGCCGGAAATTGCTGCCGAAGCTGCCGATGTCGCCGCAGAGGCTCCCGCCGAAGCGCCGGCCGAAAAGCCCAAGCGCAAGCGTGCGCCGCGCAAGGCTAAGGTAGCCGATGCCGAACCGGCCGAGACCGCAGAGGCAACAGAACCGGCAGCGGTTGAGGCAGCTCCGGCCACTGCGCCCAAGGCCAATGCCGAACCCGATGGCGATGCCAAGCCGCGCCGCGGTTGGTGGCAGCGCACTTTCGGCGAGTAAGCGCTCTCCGATCAGGCCAAGCATTCATGGGGCGGGAGCGGGCAACCTCTCCCGCCCTTTGCTATTGCGGCTTGCGGGCGATGCCCCACTCCATCCACCCGGCAAAGCGCGGGGCCTTGGGCGTGTAGCCTTCACCCAAAGTCTCGACCGCAAAGCCCGCGCCTGCAAGCGCGCCCGCAATCGGCCGCGTCAGATGGCAACCGCCAGCGAGGCGTTTCCAGACCGGCTCGATCCGCTCCTGCCAGCGCCGCACATCACTGTCTGGCGCGCGGCCATGTTCGAGGAACAGCGCCTGCCCGCCGGGACGCAAGATGCGGCGCAGCTCGCGCATCACCTGCGCCGGATCGCTTACCGAGCAGAGCGTGAAGGTGCAGACGACGCAATCGAAGCTGGCGTCATCGAAGGGGATCGCCTCACCCCACCCTTGCCGGAGATCGGCCGCCCAGCCCTTGGCCCGCGCGGCCGCCCGCGCGCCATCGAGCAAGCCTTCATGCGGGTCGATCCCCGCATAGGAGGTGATCGCTTTGGCATCATAGAACGCGTGATTGATCCCGCCGCCGCAGCCCAGCTCGAAAACGTCCCCGCGCGCGAGCGGCACCACGGCAGCGCGCCGCTTCATCACTTGTCCTTGCGAACAGGCGCAAGTGATCAGGCGCGGCATGACGTTCGCCTCGTACCAGGTGGTGATCCCCATGCGTCGCTCCCCTTCCCGCTCAGCCTTGGGTTTAGCCCTATGCGCGCGCAAGGAAAGCTGTGCTTTGTGCTCAGGCGGGGACTTCCGCCCCGCGGAAATCGAACACCCGGCCGGAATGTTCGGGCGTGAGGCCGGCGAGCACGCGGAGCAAATTGGCCGCCGCATCCTGAGGAGCGGTCAACTGACCCTCGGCGAGGCCCGACTGGAACGGCTGGGACAGCCCGCTATCGACCGGTCCCGGATGCAGGCCGACGATCACGCTGCCCGGATGGGTGCGCGCCATTTCCAGCGCGAAGTTCCGCAGCAGCATGTTGAGCGCCGCCTTGCTCGCCCGGTAGGAATGCCATCCGCCAAGCCGGTTGTCCGAAATCGAACCGACCCGCGCCGAAAGCGCCGCAAAGGTGAAAGCGGACCCGCGCGGCATGATCCCCAACATATGCTTGGCGATCAGTGCCGGACCAATGGTGTTCAATGCCAGCACCTCGGCCATCGCTGCGGGATCGAGGCGCTTGTACGTCCGCTCCGGCCCGGTGCCATCGGCCAGCGTCAGCACACCGGTTGCCGCGATCACCAATTGCGGCGGGTCGGCGCGCATCGCTTCTGCCGCAGCGGCGATGCTGGCCTCGTCCTTCAGATCAAAGGCGAAGGGCCGGATTCCCGCGCCAGTAGGCTCCTCACCCGCGCGCGATCCGGCATAGATCAACTCGGTTCCGCCCGCTGCCAGCGCGTCACACAGCGCTTGGCCGATCCCGCCCGAAGCGCCGAAAACGCAAGCGATTCTTGGCTGGCCCGGTGCCCGCTGTCCTACATCATCCATGCCTGTTAAAGCGCCCCTATGTCGCACCAGTTCCCCGCTTTTTCGCGTTTAGCCCATGCCGGTGCCGCAGGCGGGTTGAGGGTGGCGGATTTTGTCCTTCTGGACAGTGTCTCATGTGTCTCCAACAGCGGTCCCGTGCTGGGCTCAACATCTGTGCGAAAGCCTGCAACAATTGCCAGCCACCGCCCGCTTGCGCCGAGAGACAATGGCGTTAGATAGGGTGCAAATCGAAACGGGATCAGTTCATGGCGACCTTCACTCTCCCCAAGAATTCCAAGATCAATGCCGCTGGCAAGGTGCACAAGGCGTCGGGTGGGCGCGTGAAGGCGTTCAAGGTCTATCGCTATGATCCCGACTCGGGCCAGAACCCGCGTTACGACAAGTTCGAGATCAACCTCGATGAATGCGGGCCGATGGTGCTGGACGCGCTGTTCAAGATCAAGAACGAGATCGACCCCACCCTGACCTTCCGGCGCTCGTGCCGCGAAGGGATCTGCGGGTCGTGCTCGATGAACATGAACGGCAAGAACGGCCTCGCCTGCACCACCGCGATCGAGGATCTGAAGGGCGAGATTCGCATCACGCCGCTGCCGCACATGGACGTGATCAAGGACCTGGTGCCGGACTTCACGCACTTCTACGCGCAATACGCTTCGATCCGCCCGTGGCTCCAGACCGTTACCCCGACGCCGAGCGGCAAGGAGCGGCTGCAGTCGCCTGAGCAGCGCGAGCAGCTCGATGGCCTCTATGAGTGCATCCTGTGCGCCTGCTGCTCGACCTCGTGCCCGTCGTACTGGTGGAATTCCGACAAGTTCCTCGGCCCGGCGATCCTGCTGCAAGCCTATCGCTGGCTGGCTGACAGCCGTGACGAGATGACGGGTGAGCGGCTGGACGATCTGGAAGATCCGTTCCGCCTGTATCGCTGCCACACCATCATGAACTGCGCGAATGTGTGCCCCAAGGGCCTCAGCCCGGCCAAGGCGATTGCCGAAACCAAGAAGATGATGGCCGAACGCGCGATCTGATCGTCGCAGACTGACAGGACAGGCGCGTAGACATGGCGACCAGCGTACCCATCAACGCGCCGTTCGATCACCACCCCCTCGCTCCCGAGGAATGCGGCGACGAAGACGGCTGGCACAGCTGGAACTTGGCCGACAGGACGCGGTTCAATACGGCTGTGCTCGGCGACATGCGGGTGCGCAAGGAGGGCGACAAATGCCGCCTGCGGATGTTCCCCGAACGCCGCCACACCAATCTGGGTGACAACATCCACGGTGCCGTCACGCTGAGCCTGATCGACATCGCCCTGTTCGCCGCCATGCACATCAACGGCAGTGGTGAAGCGGGGCCTTCGGTCACGGTCGAACTCTCGACGCAATTCGTGGGCGCTGGCGATCCCACGCGTCCGCTCGACGCCGTTAGCGAGATCGTGCGCGAGACAGGGCGGATGCTGTTCCTGCGGGGCTTTGCGACCCAGCCCCGCGATGACGGGACCGAGGATATCATCGCCAGCTATTCAGGCATCGTCCGCAAGATGCGCTCGCGCGTGTGAGCGGGCTGCTGGCTCGTTACGATGCGCTGATCGCCAGCGGCGAGCTTCGCGCAGATACAGACCAACGCGCCGCGGCGGAGAAGCTGGCCGCGCTTCAGACCGCGCTAGAGGCAGAGTCGCCAGCGGGCGGGCTGCTGGGCAAGCTGTTCGGCAAGAAACCCACGCCGCCGCGCGGCCTCTACATTTGGGGCGGGGTGGGACGCGGCAAGTCGATGCTGATGGACCTGTTCGTCCAGACGCTCGCCATTCCGGCCAAGCGCCGGGTGCACTTCCACGCCTTCATGCTCGAAGTCGACCGCCGCATCGCCGAGGCGCGCAAGGCGCAGTTGAAAGACCCCCTGATCGCAGTTGCAGTGCGCCTGTCCGAAGAAGTGCGCTGCCTCGCCTTCGATGAAATGGTGGTAAACAACACCGCCGACGCCGCGATCATGGGGCGGTTCTTCACTGCGCTGATGGAGGCAGGCACAGTGATCGTCACCACCAGCAACCGCCCGCCGCGCGATCTCTACAAGGACGGCCTCAATCGCTCGCTGTTCCTGCCATTCATCGATCTGGTCGAGCGCGAGATGGACGTCTTGTCGCTGAACGGCCCGACCGATTACCGGCTCGACCGGATCGGCGACCTCAAGACATGGCACGCGCCGATGGGCGACGCTGCGACCGCACAGGTGCGCGAGGCGTTCTTCCGTCTCACTGACTTCGAACCCGAGGACGCTGCCCATGTGCCCAGCGGCACGCTCGATCTGGGCGGCGGGCGCACACTCTATGTGCCCAAGAGCCTCAAGGGCGTCGGCGTGTTCAGCTTCAAGAAGCTATGCGGGGAGAACCGGGGTGCGGCGGACTACCTCGCCATTGCGCGCGGCTTTCATACCGTCATCCTCGTCGGCATTCCTCGCATGGGGCCGGAAAACCGCAACGAGGCGATCCGCTTCACCAAGCTGATCGACGCGCTCTACGAGCACCGCGTGAAGCTGTTCGTGACCGCCGCAGCCGAGGCGGAAGCACTGTATCAGGCAGGCGACGGGGCCTTCGAATTCGAGCGCACGGTCAGCCGCCTCAACGAAATGCAGAGCGCCGATTACATGGCGCTGGGCCACGGCACCGAAGACTAAGCGCTGACGCCAAGCTGGCTCAGCGACTTCTCCAGCATCAGCAATTGCCACAGGGTACGCGAATGGTCAGCTCGGCCCGCGATATGTGCCTCAGCCATGGCGCTGATCGCCTGCGGGTCGAAGAACCCGGTCTGTGCCAGGCCGCCGCTCGCCCCGATCCCCCGCGCAGAGCCCGCGAGCGGCCCCCGCAGCCATTCGGCAATCGGGGTGACGAAACCCTGCTTGGGCCGATAGAGAATATCGTGCGGCAGATAGCGTTCGAGCGACTTCTTCAGCAGGTATTTGCCCGTCGAACCCTTGACCCGCATCCCTTCGGGCAGCCTTGCGGCGAACTCGACGAGGCGGTGATCGAGCAGAGGCTCACGCGCTTCAAGGCTCACCGCCATGCTGGTGCGGTCGACCTTGGTGAGGATGTCGCCGGGCATCCAGAACATCAGGTCGGCATATTGCGCACGGTCAAGGCCGGAGCGGCCTGGCGCGGCGCGCATCAGGGCGATCAGCTCATCCTCGCCGCGGAAGCCTTCGAGGCTGGTGGTGAAGCTCTCCGAATACAACGCGCGGCGCGCATCGGGCAGCGTCACCGATAGCCCCCGCGCGTAACCTTCCTCCCCACTTTCAGCGAGGGCCAGCAGGGTTGCCTTGGCGCGCAAGGGGCGCGGGGCCCAGTCGGCCTTGGGCCATGCGCGGCCCAATGCGCCGAACAGCGGCGCGCGCAGGCCAGCGGGGAGGATGGAGCGCGCGCGTTCTTCGTGGTGGTGGAACACCTGACGCCGGTATCCGCCGAAGGCCTCGTCCGCCCCGTCACCCGAAAGCGCCACGGTGACCCGCTCACGCGCGAGCTGGCAGACGCGCCATGTGGGCAGAGCCGAGGCATCGGCGAAGGGCTCGTCGAACATCGCTGCAAGCTGGTCGATGGCGCTGAAATCGTCGGTCGCAACAATCCGCTCGGCATGATCCGCGCCGAACTTCGCAGCCACCTGTCGTGCATAGGACGTCTCGTCATAGGCGGCGACATCGAAGCCGATCGAGCAGGTCTGGACCGGCTGGCTCGACGCCTCGCTCATCAGCGCGACCACGCCGGAGCTATCCACTCCGCCCGAGAGAAACGCGCCCAGCGGTACATCCGACACCATGCGCGAACGCACGCCTTCGCGCAGCAGATGGACGAGCTGTGCCGAAAGATCTGCCTCGCTTCCACGCTCGCGTTGAGTGAAGTCAATGTCCCACCAGCGCTGCGGACGGCCCGGTGCGCGGCCTTGCTGAAGCAGCCAGAAATGGCCCGCAGGCAGCTTCTCGACGCCCGCGAGGATCGAATGCGTATCGGGGACATAGCCCCAGGTCATATAGGCCTCGATCGCCTGAGGATTGATCCGGCGGCGCAGCTGGGGATGCGCGAGCAGGCCCTTCAGTTCCGAGGCAAAGGCGATGCTGCCGTCCGAAAGCGGCGCATAGAACAGCGGCTTCACCCCGAACCGGTCGCGGGCGAGGAACAGCTGGCGCTTGTCGCGGTCGAACAGCGCGAAGGCGAACATCCCGTCGAGCCGTTTGAGGCAATCGACCCCCCAGCGCTGCCATGCGGCAAGGATCACCTCGGTATCGCCTGAGGTGCGGAAGGTGAAACCGGCCTGTTCCAGCTCGCGGCGCAGTTCGCGGAAATTGTAGATTTCACCGTTGAAGACGATCACCGCGCGGCCATCGGGCGTGTGCATGGGCTGCGGCGAACCGGCGAGGTCGATGATCGACAGGCGGCGGTGGCCAAGACCCACGCCTTGGTCGGTCCACACCCCCGACCCGTCAGGCCCGCGATGGGCCAGCGCGTCGCACATCCGCTCGACCCGTGACGGGTCAACCGGTTTGGGCGTCTCGGCATGGAAGATCCCGGCAATCCCGCACATGGCCTTGCCGCCTAGAGCAGCGCAGCCAGCGCGGCAATCGCCGCCAGGGCAATGATCGCGAGCGCAGCGCTGGTGGGCGCAAAGCGCAAGGTCTCGGCGCGGACAACCAGCGGCCAGTCGGCAATCACGGCGGCGGCCCAGCCATAGGCTTCTGGCTCGCGCTCGAAGAACCGCCATGCACCGCCGAGCAGCGCGGCGAGCACAATGGCGAAGAAGATCCAGCCATAGACGATGTGGTCGAACCCAGTCGCCTGCTCGGCCCCGATGAATTGCGCGACATAGATCGTCGCCCAGGCCCGCACGCCATTCGCAAGGATCGGCAAGATGATGCAGGCGGCAAGGAAGGCTGCGCGACGTGTCCAGCTTTCAAAGCGGGTGGCGCACACCAGCACGGCGAGCGTTACCATCGCGATCAGGAATTTCACCCCGGAACATGCCTCGGCGACGATGAACAGCCCGGCGGGGGTGTGAATGTGAATGCCCTCGATCCGCGCGGGCACGCCGCTCGCATGGGTGAGCGCAATAGCGATTTCGGCGGTGACGGCTTGCAGCGGCGGAATGATCTCGTCGCCGAAGGGCACGAGGAAGCTGGCAAAGGCGATCGGCAAGGCAAGCAGCACACTGACCCGCACGCCGAGCACAGTGACGACCGCTGCTTGCAACGCAGCCACCGCGCCGGCTTGCCCGATCAGGTTGATGCCGCGTGTCTCGCCAACCCACCACAAGCTCAGAGCCGCGGCGACTCCGACAAGGCCGGGCCAGAACGGCTGCGGCGTGATCCCGGCGAGTTCCTCCTCCTTCAGCGCCACCAGCCAGGCGGTGATGAAGGGGACGAGCAGCAGGTGGTTATAGGTGTCGATATTCCACCACTGGTGCAGCATCGCACCCCAGCTTTGCGCCGTCACCGCGATCAGCACCGCCGCCGCGAGTGCCAGCGCGCCAAGTGGGCCGCGCCATGCGACCGGAAGGCTTGCCGGTGTGGGCGGTGAGGGCAAAGTGGCGCTTTCAGGCGGCATGGCGCTGCCGCTCCCCGGCCATGCCGATCAGCCCCGCGAGCGGGGCCAGCATCGCTTCCCAGCCATGATGATCGAGCACGAAGCGCCGCGCTGCCGCGCCGATCCGGGCGGGTACCTCGGGATCGCTCAGCACGGCTTCGATGCGGGCGCACATAGCGGCGGGATCGGGCGGGCAAACCAGCCAATCCTCCCCATCACGGGCGGCAATGCCAGTCGCCGCATCGGGCGTCAGCACCACGGGCTTGGCCATTGCCATCGCCTCGAGCACCTTGTTCTGCACCCCGCGTGCGATCAGCAGCGGGGCGAGGACGGCATCGGCGGCAGCGATGAAGGGCCGCACGTCAGTGACCTCACCCCACACCTGCACGCCGGGCGTGCCATGGTGGGCCATGAGCTTGCCCGTGGGATTGCGCCCAACGACATGGAATATCGCCTGAGAGAAACGCGCGCGCAGTTTCGGCATCAGCGCTTCGATCACCCACAGCGCGGCCTGTTCGTTGGGGCGGTAGTCCATCTGCCCGGTGAAGACGAAATGCGGCCCCGGCAGGTCTGCGATGGCCGGATGCGGAGTGACGCCTACGGGGTCAAAGAACGCAGGGTCGATCCCGTTGCCGATCACATGCACATTGACCTTGTCCGGCGCCGTCAACCGGCTGCGATAGAGCGCGGCCTCTGCCTCGGAAATCAGGATGGTCGCATCGGCGCGGCAACCGAGCCGTTCTTCCTCGGCCGCCAGCAACCGTGCCTCGCGCGCGTTGAGCCACACGCGCTCCCCGGCGGCGGCGTAGCTTGCAAACTTGGCGCTATCGACGTCGCACAGGTCGATCACGACGCGCCCACGGAAATCCGCCGGGACATATTGCCCCATCTGGCCGGAGAACACGACAATGGCCGCAATATCCCGCGCCGCGATGGTGGCGCGCACCCAGCGTTCCAGCTTGCGCGAGTGAAATGCGGTGAGGCTTACCGGCTTGTCTGTCAGCACCGCCTCGGCCCCCGCAAGCGGCAGCGGCTTGGAGCGCGGCGCGATGCAATAACTGGCGGCCATGGCGGCGAGTGCTACCTCGCCTTCGCCCGGCCCTTCGGCAAAGCATCCGACGTGAACCGGGGCGAGGCCCGCCAGCGCCTTGAGCAAATTGTGCGAACGGATTCGGTCGCCCCTATCGGGCGGGAACGGCACCCGGTGGGCGAGGAACAGGATCTCGCCCATCACGCGAGCCCGCGCGCGATCCACGGCCCTAGCGTGTTGGCGATCGGGAGCGGCAGCTTCTTCCAGAGCTCGATCTTGCGGGAATAGCTGGCGTCGGTCGGGTCGATATTGCGGGGCGGCTGGCCCGGTGCGGTCCACGCCCCGTAGGTCAGCGGCTGAGGCGCAAAGCCCCAGTTCTTCTTGAAAGCGAACGGCCCGCTGCCTGTCTTGGAGCGCCCGAAATCGAAACGGGTCATTCCCTGCCGACGGGCGTGGAGCATCAGCTCGTAATACATCACTTCGTTGGCACGGGCAGCCCGGGCAGCGAACACGCCGCCGCCCCAGAAGGGCAGCACAGCGCCACTGTGGTAGAAGCTGAGCACGCTCGCGAGGGGGGCATCGCCCTGCCACACGGTGAGGATGTCGCTGTTGGTCGGAAACGCCTCCAGCATCGCCGCGAACAAGCGCTTAGGAAACACCGGGGTGCCAAGGTTGCGGACGCTTTCGCTGTAGCAGACGTAATGCGCGGCCAGATCAGCCGCGTTACGCCCCACCGTGACATGGTGGCCCATGCCGAGCCCTTTGCGCACCTCAGCGCGGGCCTTGCGCGGAATGGCGAGCAGTTCCGCTTCGTCGTCGTCGGCAAGCGCACGTTCGAAGCCGCAATGCTTGTCCGACCAGGTTTCCCAGCCGTTAGGGATAGCCCCGCCCCGCAGTTCAATCCCGCTAAAGCCGCCGCGCACCGCGTGATCCTGCGCCGCCGCGGCCAAAGCGCCCGCAGCTTCGGCGCTTGTCGCGATGATCCCGCCGCCAACGCCGAACCCGCTCGATACCAGCGCTTTGCCAAACAGGGCTGAGCGCACTTCAGTGAGCGGCAGCCAGCCTGTCACCACGCCCATCCGTTCGGCCACCAGCCCCGCCGCGCGCTGGCCGCTTCCGGCTTCGACCGCTTGAAGCCAGGCCGGACGGTGGAACAGGCTCGCGCCCGCTTCGGCGAGGAAGCCTTCGATCCGGCGCACATCCTGTCCATCGCGGAAATCAATGGCGCGCACACTCGTCCCGGCCTTCACCGGCGCGTTCATGCCGCGATATCCGCCGTCGCTGCCTCAAGGTTTGGCAGATAGAGATCCTCGGCCCGCGCAGCCTCGCGGTGGGCGACCAGATCCATCCGGCCCCAGCGGAAATCATGAACCAATTCGCGCAGCTTACCAGCCATCTTGCCGAGGCCGGTATAGTGCCGGAAGCGCGAACGCAGCGGCGCGTGGCCGACTCGCGGCTGATCGGGATCGACCTCCCAGGGGTGAAAATAGAACACCGCCGGGCGGCCATCGGAGCGGTTGACCTGCCGGATTGCCCAGCGCGAAAAGGCGTAAGGCAGCACGCGGAAGAACCCGCCCCCGCCTGCCGCCACGCGCCGTCCGCCCAGCATCGCAGTCGTCACCGGAAGCTCTACCATCGGCGACCACGGCAGCGGCTTGAAGGCAAAGCGGGGCGCTTCGGGCCAGCCATAATGGTCATGCGCAACCGGGGCGACGCTGGAGGAATAGGCATAGCCCTGCTCGGCCAGTTCGGCGAAGGCCCAGGGGGTGCGACTGTCGATCGAGAAGCTCGGCGCGCGGTAGCCGGTGACTGCCACGCCCGAACAATCCTCGATAATGGTGCGCGCCTTGCGGATGTCTTCCGCAAAGCCAACGCGGTCCATGGTGAACACCCGCGCATGGTCATAGCCGTGGCTGGCGAGTTCATGGCCTGCGTCGGCGATGCGGCGGATCATGTTGGGGTGGCGTTTGGCCACCCAGCCCAGCGTGAAGAAGGTCGCGTTGACATCGGCTTCGGCGAACAGATCGATCACGCGGTAAACATTGTCTTCCACGCGGGTCTTGATGCTGTCCCACTCACCGCGCGCAATGACGTTCTCGAAAGCGCCGACCTGAAACCAGTCTTCGACATCAACCGACAGGCCGTTCACGATGCCTTGCGCAGCGCCAAGACTGGCTCCGGTTGCAAGTCGTTCAGTGAGAGGCTGGAAGGGGGCATTCATGGCGTTACGCCGCCTCGCGCGACGGATCTTCCTCAAGCCACTCGATCAGCATGGTGAGCACATGGCGGAAGGATTGCTCCTGCTCTTCGAGCCGCGCTTCGATCCGTTCGAGCGCGGAGGCGAAGCGGGCTTCGGCGATGCGGGCTTCCTCGGGCGAAAGCGCTTCGCCGTCGGCACCCTGCCCCATCCCGGCGGCCTGCAATTCGCTGATTGCGGCTTCGAGTTCGGCGGTGCGGGCGTCACGTTCAGCCAGCAGCGCGGCGACTTCGGTTGCGGGCAGGCTGCCCTGCGCCACCGGAGCGGCAGGCTGAGACGCAGCGGCGGGTGCGGAGCGCAGATCGCTCGCGCCGCGCGCGCCGCGGTTCTGATCCGCCGCCATTTCAGCAATCACGTCGTCGAGCATGGCGAGGCTGAGGGTATCGCACTCCTCGATCGCGCCCAGCAGCAACAGGCGGTTCATCACCTGATTGACCCGGCGCGGAATCCCGCCGGTGTGGCGATAGAGGCTCTCGAGCAGCCCGGCATCGAACATCGGCCGATTATCCCACCCGACATGGTGAAGCCGGTGGCGCACGTAATGTTCAACCTCGCCCGCATCCAGCGCTTCGAGATGGTGCGAGGCGATGATCCGCTGGCGCAGCTGCTCCAGACCCGGATGATGCGCGACCATGCGACGGAACTCGGGCTGGCCGAGCAGTAGGCTTTGCAGCAAGGGATGCGCGCCAAGCTGGAAGTTGGAGAGCATCCGCAGCTCTTCCAACGCGGTCAGTTCAAGGTTCTGACACTCGTCGACCACGAGCAGGCAGCGGCGCCCAGCGCGCGCTTCGTCCTGGAGGAAGCGCTCAATCGCGCCGAGCGCTCCGGCCTTATCCTGCCCTTCGACATGCAGACCAAACGCTTGTGCTACGACATGGACCACCTCCGCCCCGTCGAGCGCGGAGGTGACGACCTGCGCCACGGTCAACGCCGCCGGATCGATCCGCTCCATCAGATGGGCGACCAGCGTCGATTTGCCCGCGCCGACCTCGCCGGTGATGACGATGAAGCCCTCACCCTGTGCCAGGCCATAGCCAAGATAGCTCATCGCCTTCTTGTGGCTGGTGCTCTCGAAATAGAACTGCGGGTCGGGGGTGAGCTGGAAGGGTCGCCCGCTGAAACCGTAGAATTGTTCGTACATGAGCCGCTTATCCCGTCAGAAATTGTAGCGCAGGCCAACCAGCGCGGTGGCAAAGGCGAAGTCCTGGGCGGTGAATTCGCTGTCGAAGTAATCGACCGCGATCGCTGCCCGGCCCACGAGCCGCTGGGTGATTGACTGATTGTAGGCCGCTGAAGCGCCCATCGCCGTCACGTCGTTGTTGTTACCGGCCGCATCGAACCAGTTGACGTAGGCATTGGTGGTTATGTTCGCGTCCTGCCCGATCTGGCGGGTGAGACCGCCGATCACGTAGTAGCTTTCATCCGTCAGCCCGTTCACCGGTGCGAGCACCGTCCCGGCCGCAGCGATGAAGGTGCGCCGGTCATAGCCTGCGCCCAGCGCGGCTACGGTGCGGCCCATCGTACGCTGGTACGACGCACGCACCCCGCGCCCGCGGAACGCTGCCGAACGGGTCGAGCCGACGCCGCCGATCAGCGCCTGTCCTTCGGTGCCGCTCACCAACCCGCCGAAATCGCCCGTCACCGGGTTGCGGATCGCCTCGAAGTCGCTCGAAAGACCGGCCAGCGCGTTGTTGAGCGTGCCGCCGACGCCGCTCACCCCGTCATAGGCCGACACGGCAAAGGCGCTGCGCTGGCTGGGGACATAGGTGAAGGTGCCGTAATAGGTGGTGGAATCGTAGCGCCGCCCGACCGACGCCTGAAGGCTGGTGCGCGAAGACGGCCGCCACAGCACGCCGACATCCCATAGCAGGCCGTCGACATCGAAGGCGATCCGGCGCGGCGCGTTGGGGTCGGTGACAAAGCGGCCATCCGAACCGATCACCGGCACGCCATTGGCATCGCGCACGGCATCGCGGCTCGAAATCTCGACATCCTCGTAACCCGCACCCGCCACCAGAGCGAGCGTGCGCGACACCGGCAAGGTCACATCACCGCGCAAGAACAGATCGCGGACCCGCTGATCGAGATTGCCGATATCTTCCTGAAAACCGCCAGCGGTCACCGCAAGACCCACCGGCAGCACTACGCCCGGACTCACCCCGGCACGCAGCTGGCCAAGATAGGTCACGCTGTCATCGAACACATCGATGGTGCTGCCCGCTTGCGTCACCAGCGCATCATCGGCCTCGAATCGGTTATAGCCGACGCGCGCCACGCCCTGCACATCGACATCGCCGACGCGAGTGTTGAGGCTCGGCCCGGCATAGAAGCTGTAGATGCGGCTTTCGGCATCTTCGCGCACCAGCGGGTTGGCGGTGGTGCCGCCGCCCGCGTCGATCCGGCTGCGCGAGGCAAGCGCGCCTGCTTCAAGGCTCAGCGTGTTCGGCACCAGAGCCAGCGTACCGCGTGCCACCCCGCTGATGGTGTTGGTGTCGACGCTATCATCGCCGTAGCCAATATTGCGTTCATAACGGACCGAGACCGCCGCGCCGCTGTTGCGGCCCTGCACGTTGATGTCCACGCCCACCGCGACCTGTGTGAAGGTGACGACATCATTGCCGGGGCTGAGCTCAGCCGAGACGATCTGTCCGACCTCGATATAGGGCTGCACCACGCGGTTGCCGCGCTGGCCGGGGGTGTCGCCGCCCTGACCTTGACCTTGACCTTGGCCGAACCCCTGACCTTGGGCCTGAGCGTAAGCCGGATTGGCAGCCGCGGCGATCAAGCCGACAGCCAACCATGCGGCTGCGAATGGGCGGGCACGCATCCTATTTCCCCTTGGTGCCATAGGTGCCGAAGCGCCGCCCTGAAGGGCTGTAGCGCGCGGCGTTCAGAAGCAGTTTGATATCGCCGCAAGCCGACAGCAGTTGCTGCGCGTCTTCCAGCGCGGCGCGGCTCGTTTCATCGGCGCGCACCACCAGCAGCGCTTGGCCGACATGCTGGGCAAGCTCAGCAGCGGGTGACGCGGCAAGCGCGGGCGGCGTGTCGAAAATCACGATCCGGTCCGGCGCACCCTGCGTCAGCCGGTCGAGCACTTCGCCGGTGCGCGCACTGGCGAGGTATTCGGCATCCAGCGAAGTCGCCGTGCCTGCAGGCAGCACGAACAGGCCTTCGATATCGGTGCGGATCACAAGGCTTTCCGGCCGGATCGACGGATCGGCCAGCGCATCCATCAGGCCTTGCTCGACATCGATCCCGAGGCGCAACGCGACCGAAGGCTTCACAACATCGGCATCGACCAGCAGCACCTCAAGCCCGCGCTCCGCGGCGAGCGCGATGGCGAGGTTGGTGGCGCAATAGGTCTTGCCCTCGCCCGGATGGGGCGAACATACGAGAATGCGGCGGGCGAGCGGGCTGGCTCCCGCACGGGCATCGGCGAGCAGCTCGCGCTTGACGATGCGAAACTCTTCAAGAAGCCCGGTCACCGGGTCTTCCGGCACGATCAGGCCGCCATCGCGCAAATGCTCGCGGTCGATGTGGACAAGCGGCCCGCCAAAAGCGACAGCGCGCGGCGCTTCGGGCTGAGGCGCAGCGGGTGCCGCGGCAGGCTCGGACTTGGCGAACGCCACCGGGTGCGGCGCGACGGGCGCGTCCGAGACAGGTTGCGGAGCAGGCGCGCGGCGAAGTGCCTCAGGCAACGGCGGAACCGGCGGCACAGGCGGCGTGCGCACCGGACCTAGCCCGAACGTAGCGTCAGCGCGCTCGAACAGCGATGCTGGCCGTGCGCCTTCGCGGTTGATCTTCCCCTGGTCGGTCATGCTTCGGCCCCCATCCTCACGCTATCGACCCGATCGAGACGACCTCGATGGCGAGAAGGATCACAAACATCATGCCCAGCCCTGCGCAGGCTCCGGCAAATTGCAACAACCGGCGGCGTTCGATCGCGCGTGCGGCATCTGACACCGTCAGCGAGATCGAGCCGATCACCGGCAGGTCAAAGGTGCGCTCAAGCTTCTGCGGCGTGGCGAAGCTGGATTTGAGCTGCGCCAGCGCATAGGCCGCAGCGACCCCTGCCCCGATCCCGACGATCAGCACGCCGAACAGCAGCAGCGGACGGTTGGGCGCGGCGGGCTTTTGCGGCACGCCGGGCTGCTGGATGATGTCGAACCGGAACTGGCTGGCCTTGTCCTCAACCTTGCCGCGCGTGCGCAGCGCCTCGCGGTCTTGCAGCAGCTTTTCGTAATTCTGGCGCAGCACGTCGTAATCGCGGCTGATCCGGTTGGCTTCAGCGGCAACCGCCGGTTCGCTCGCTTGGCTCGCCATCAGCGCGGCAAAGTTGCTTTGCAGCGCGGCGCGGCGGGCCTGAAGCGCTTCGACGGTGGCCTGACGCTCGCTCTTGATCGCGATCAGTGAGGCATAGGCGGGGTTCGGCGTGCCGCCTGCATCATCGCCCGCAGCCGCAGCCTGCCGCGCAAGGATCGCAACCTGCTTGGTGGTCGAGACGACATCGGGGTGACTGTCGGTCAGCCCGCGCGAGCGCAATTCGGCCAGCTGGGTCTGCGCCTGTTGTAGGGCGGCGCGCGGGCCAGTCGCCTGCGGCCCGCCGGCAATCGTGCGCGGCGTGGCGGCCAGCTGCGACGAGATCGCCGCGAGGCCGCTTTCCGCCGCAGCCAGATCGGCATCGACATTGCGCACTTCGGTACGGGCCTGCTGAACCTTGGTGGACAAGCTATCCGAGCCGCCGACCAGATCGGGATATTGCGCTTCGAACGCCAAACGGCGCTGTTCGGCTTGCTCGAGCTCAAGTTTGCGCTCGTCGAGCTGACGATCGAGATCGCCAATCGCGGTGCTGATCCCGGTTCGGTTGCCGATCACGTGCTCTTCGCGCAGGATGTCGAGCAGCTTCTGCACCACATCGCGCGCCAGCACGGCGTTCTCGGCATCGGACAGATCGCCCCGGCCAATGGCGGCGGTGATTTCGAACAAGTTATCCTGCTCGCTGGTGACGGTGACCTTTTTCTCCAGCTCGCCAATCATCGAATCCAGCGCGCCGCGCTCGGTGATGCCTTCGCCCAACCGGGTCGAGGTGATCACCTTTTCGAGGTTCTTGGCGCTCGACAGCGTTTGCCGCACGCGCATGATCTCTTCCTTGCCGTCCCCGGCAATGCCGAGCTGCTTGGAGAGCACATCCTGCACATCGACATAGACGCGCGCCTTGGATTCGTAGCTGTTGGGGATCATGCTGACCACCAGCCACCCCAGCACGCACACGCCCCAGGCGGTCGCAATCGCGATCCAGCGACGGTGCCATACCGACCACAGCGCCGCGCGCAGTTCGTCGAAGATCTCGCTCATCCCCCAGCGCGCCCCTTAGAACCGGCTCTCGGGGATGATGATCGTATCGCCCGGCTTGAGCATTACGTTCGCCGTCGCATCGCCCTTGCGGATCAGGTCGGACAGCCGCAGCCGGTATTCGGCCTGGGTGCCAGTTTCATGGTCAAGCCGGATCAACTTGGCGCGGTTGCCAGCGGCAAATTCATTGAGCCCGCCCACCGCGATCATCGCATCAAGCACGGTCATATTGGCGCGGTATGGCAGGGACGCAGGCTGCCCGGTCGCGCCGATGACGCGCACCTGCTGGGTGAAATTGCCCTCGGGCGTGTTCACGATCACCGAAACGATTGGCTGTTCGATATACTTCGCCAGCTCGCCCGCGATGTAATCCTGCAACTGGGTCGCAGTCTTGCCCACCGCCGGGATGTCCTGCACCAGCGGGATCGTCAGCCGCCCATCGGGGCGCACGCGCACCTTATCGGCGCTGAGTTCGGGGTTACGCCAGACGTGGATGGTGATCTCGTCAAGCGGGCCGATGGTGTATTCTTCCGAGGGAGCGACGCTGCCGTCACCATAGCTGGCCGAGGGCAGTTCCGTGCCTCCAGTGGTGCAGGCCGCCAGCAAGGCAGCGCTGACGCCAAGAGCTGCGAGACGCATCGGGGGCAGACGGTACAACATCGGTCGAAGATCCTTGGCCAGTTCTTGCCGGGCGGCGCGTATCAGCGCAGGAGCGACCTGCAACACGGACCACCCGGTTATGGGGGTTCTTGTCGCTGGAAATGGTGAACATCTGGTTAGTTATACAGCGCCAAATGCGGCCCTATCCCGCGATGGGACAGCGGATTTGCGGCGATTAACGCAGGCTGTTGTGACGCGTCAGACCAACAGTTCAGCCGCCGGGCCGTGACCGAGGAAAGCACTGGGCGAAGCGGTCGCGCCATATGCTCCCGCGCAGAAGACCGCGACCAGATCGCCCACCTCGGCGTGCGGCATCGCGGCATTGTCGGCGAGCCGATCCAGCGGGGTGCAAAGGCAGCCGACGATATTGACTTCTTCGGTCGCTTCAGCCCCGTACCGTGTCGCAATCGCTGACGGATAGTTGCGCCGCACCACAGTGCCGAAATTGCCCGAGGCGGCGAGCTGGTGATGCAACCCGCCGTCTGTCACAAGGTAAGTCACGCCGTGGCTAACCTTGCGGTCAATGATGCGGGTCAGATACACACCCGCCTCGCCGACGAGATAGCGCCCGAGTTCGATGCAGAGCTCGGTATCCGCGAGCACCGGCGGCAAATCGGCCACACGTTCGGCCAAAGCCGCACCCACACGCGCCAGATCGACCGGCGTGTCGCCCGGGAAATAGGGAATGCCCAAGCCCCCGCCCATGTTCAGCTTGGGCAGGCCGTGACCAATCGCGTCGGCAAGTTCAGCGGCCAATTCCAGCACATTGCCCTGAGCTTCAATGATCGCGTCAGCGCTCAGCGTCTGGCTGCCGGTGAAGATGTGGAGGCCGCGCCACTCGGCCCCTTCGCTGATCAGCTGGCGGGCGAGATCGGGCACACGTTCGGCATCGACGCCGAACTGTTTTGCCCCCCCGCCCATCTTCATGCCCGAACCCTTCATTTCGAAGGACGGGTTCACCCGGATCGCGATGCGCGGCGCCTTGCCAAGCCGCTGGCCGATAGCGATCGCCCGTGCGCCCTCACCCTCGCTTTCGCAATTGAGCGTCACGCCTGCGGCAATCGCGGCCTCCAGCTCGTCATCGCGCTTGCCCGGCCCGGCAAAGCTGATGCGGCGGGGATCAATCCCGACGGCCACGCACAGAGCAAGCTCGCCCGAAGAGGCAATGTCGAAACCATCCACCAGCGGCGCCATATGGCCGATTACCGCGAGATGCGGGTTCGCCTTCACCGCGTAGTTCAGCCCCACCCGCGACGGCAGCGCCGCGCGCAATTCCGCCACACGCGCATCAAGATGCGCGCGCGAATAGACGAACAGCGGCGTGCGCCCCGCCTCGGCCACCAATTCGCTCGCGCGCTTGCCGCCGATGGCGAGTTCGCCTGCGATCGTATCGTAACCTGCGGGGATCGGGCCGACGGGCTTCATTGGGCAAATTCCTGATTGAGCTGGGCCTGCAAGGCGGTGCGGTCGATCTTGCCGTTGGGGTTGAGCGGCATGACCTCACGCCAATGGATGTGCTGCGGCTGCATGAAATTGGGCAGGTCGCGCTGGAGCCGCTTGGGCAATTCCGCGCGCACCGCTTCATCTGTAGCCCCGCGCACCACCAGATGCACCGCTTGCCCCAAGCGCGGATGGGCCACGCCCAGCGCGACCGCTTCGGCGGCCAGGCCTGAAGCCAGCGCGGCTTCCTCGATTTCCTGCGGGCTGATGCGGTTGCCCGCGCTCTTGATCATCGCATCGCGGCGTCCGGCGAAATAGAGCAGGCCATCGGCAGAGCGCCGCACCCGGTCGCCCGACCACACCGCCATCCCGCCATAGGTCGAGGCGGCGGGCGCAGGCTTGAAGCGCTCCGCTGTCCGCTCCGGGTCCTGCCAATAGCCCTGCGCGACCAGTGGGCCGCAATGGACCAACTCGCCCTCCTCGTCATCAGCAGCGATATCACCTGCGTCGTTGATCACGAGAATCTCTGCGAAAGGTATCGCCTTACCCATTGATGTTGGATAAGAATCCACTAGCATCGGATCAAGGAAGGTCGACCGAAACGCCTCGGTCAGGCCATACATCGGGAACAGGCGCGCGTCCGGGAACAGGCCGCGCAGGGATCGCACCAGATCCACGGTCAAGGCCCCGCCACTATTGGTGAGCCGCCGCAAAGGCGCGCGCGCCTCCTCAGGCCAGTCGAGCTCGGTCAGTTGTACCCATAGGGGCGGCACGGCCGCGAGCGTCGTCACGCCATGCTTCGCGCAGGCCTTGGCGACATCTTTGGGGAATAGGAAATCGAGCGGCACCACACAGCCACCCGCATACCAGGTGCTCAAAAGCTGGTTCTGCCCGTAATCGAAGGACAGCGGCAATACCGCCAGCGTCACGTCATCCTCGGCCAGCCCGAGATAATGCGCCACGCTCACCGCGCCGAGCCACATATTGGCATGGCTCAGCATCACGCCCTTCGGGCGACCGGTCGAGCCGGAGGTATAGAGGATCGCCGCCAGCGTCGACGGCGGCATGGCCGAGGGGCCGAGCGGACCAAACCCATCCGCCTGACGCAGCGCATCTTCCTCTTCCAACCCATGACACTGCGCGGGCAGATCGCCCGGTTCAAGCGAGGCGAGCCGCGAGGGCGTGGCAATCAGCAGCTGCGCCCCGCTATCAGCGAGAATGTGCGCCACCTGCGCGCGCTTCAGAAGCGGGTTGATCGGGACATGCACCAGCCCGGCACGTGCGGCCGCGAGCGGCAGCAGGCAGGTCAGTTCGCCCTTGGCCGCCCAGCTTGCCACCCGCCCGCCGGGCTCCGGCAGCATGTCGATAAGCCACATTGCCAGCTGGCCCACACGCTGTCTTAACTGATTGTGGTTAAGCGTACCCTCGCGCAGCACCAGTGCCGGGTACTCCCCACGCCCCGCCGCCCCCGCCAGTTCGGCAAGGTGGTCAAGCGGGCGCAAGGCGGGATCGGGCTGGTGCGGCATAGTCAGGAGCATTCTGTTACAGTGATCGAAGCGCGGTATCACGATAGCGTTAACGTCTTGCAAGCGTTGAGCGCCAAAGGAGCAGGCAGCGGCACCCCCGCGCCGTTCGACCGTGCCGAGTGGTTCGCGTTGCTGGCTGATACCGGACTCGTGCCGCTGATCGCGATGGCAACCGACGCTGACAGTGCCGCCGCCTTGGCTCTGACGGAAGATGCGGGGCGAATCGCACCGCTGCGCAACTGGTACAGCTTCACCTGGCGCGAGCTTGCCCCGGCGGGTGCGGCGGGCGATCGGCTGCTCGAAGCGATCGCGCGGCAGCTGAAAACGCGCGGCTACCGGGTGACGCTCGAACCCGTGCCGGGCGAGGATGGTTCAGCGGACCGGCTCGTCCGCGCATTCCGCAACGCGGGTTGGAAGGTCGCGGTGGAACCCTGCGATATCAACCACATCTTGCCTGTGCGCGACCGCAGCTTTGCCGAATATTGGGAAAGCCGCCCCGGCCAGCTTCGCACGACGCTCAAACGCAAGGCGAAGAAGGTCGAGGTGGAGGTGCTCACCCATTTCGACGCGGACGTCTGGGCCGATTACGAAGCGATCTATGCCGCAAGCTGGAAACCCGCCGAGGATCAGCCCGCCATGCTGCGCGCCTTTGCTGAAGCCGAAGGCACGGCGGGCCGCCTGCGGTTGGGGGTGGCCCGGGCCGAAGGCATCGCGGTCGCTGCACAATGCTGGACCGTCGAAAATTCAATCGCCTATATCCATAAGCTCGCCCATCTTGAGAGCCACAAGCCGCTCTCCGCTGGCACCACGCTGACCGCCGCATTGTTCCAGCACGTGATCGATGTGGACCACGTCGACCTCGTCGACTTCGGCACGGGCGATCAGGGCTACAAGGCCGACTGGATGGAGGACGTGCGTCCACGTTTCCGCGTCGATTGTCTCGACCCGGCACAGCCGAAAAGCTGGCCCCCGCTCGCCAAGCGCCTGCTGCGTCGTGGCGGAGCCTGAGGCGCTCACCTACGGACCCGCAGTGCTTGCACCCGGCCCCGCGCATGGCTAAGCCCCGCCGCCACGGCCAGACACAGGGATTTGGGCACGAATGACCACCATTCCGAACATCGATAGCGCAGCAGGCGAAGCCGCGCTCGATAGCGAACTCAAGGCATTGATCGCCGATGTGTTGGGGCTCGATCCCGCGCAGGCCGCTGCCTTCGGTCCGGAATCGGGGTTGTTCGGCCACCTGCCCGAGCTGGACTCGATGGCGGTCGCCGGATTGCTGACCGAAATGGAAGACCGGCTCGGCATCGTGATCGAGGATGACGATGTCGATGGCGAAATGCTGGAAACCTATGGCGGGCTGCTGGCATTTGCGCGCGCGAAGCTCGACCCCCGCTAGGCCGGCCTTGACCCCTCCCAGGGTGCCTCTCGGGTGATTTTCACGTGGAACCATCCGGCCCCCGACGGCGGATCTCCGTCTGAGGAATTGCTGGTCGCCTTCGACCGTGGCCGCGCGGCGCGGGTTCTTGTGTGCCCGGCATGGTTCGACGAAGCGAACAAGCTGCGGCGTTTCACCATTGAGGTGATGCGGCGGCTCGATACGGCGGGGATCGACAGCCTGTTGCCCGATCTTCCGGGCTGCAATGAGAGCCTTGCCCTTCTCGAAAATCAGACACTTGCAGGCTGGCGCGCGGGTATGGCCGCAGCGGCGGAAGCGCTGGGCGCATCCCATGTGCTGGCGATCCGGGCGGGGGCGCTGGTCGCTCCGGCGGTACTGCCCGGCTGGCACTATGCCGCCCAAACCGGCCCCAAGCTGCTGCGCGGCATGATCCGCGCGCGCACCATTTCCGCCCGCGAGGCCGGAATGGCCGAGACGTCTGATGGGCTGATGGCGCAAGGCCGCGCGAGCGGTCTGGTGCTCGGCGGCTGGCCCATTGGCGCAGCGGTGTTCCGCGAACTCGAAACCGCCGAACCGGCGCTCGGCCCGGGCCAGTCCGACATTGCCCAAAGCATGGTCGGCGGCCCCGGCCTTTGGCTGCGCGCCGAACCTGATGAGGACGCAGGGCAAGCCGATCGCCTCGCCGCGATTGTCGTCGAAAGTATACGGAATTCAGCGCTATGACGCGGCTTTCTCATACCTTTGGTTGCGGCAGCCTGACGCTGGCCGGCACGCTCGACACAGCGCCGGGGACCACGGGATTGCTGATCGTCAGCGGCGGCAACGAGATCCGCTCGGGCGCCTTCGGCGGCCAAGCCGAAATGGCCGCCCGGATCGCCCGTGCAGGCTTCCCGGTGTTCCGGTTTGACCGCCGCGGGATCGGCGACAGCGAAGGCGAGAACCGCGGGTTTCGTCATTCAGCCAAGGACATCGCCTGCGCCGTTGATGCCTTCCGCGCGATGACACCGCAGCTCGCGCGGGTGGTCGCTTTCGGCAATTGCGATGCGGCCTCGGCGCTGATGCTGGCGAGCGGTGCTGGCTGCGATGGGCTGGTGCTGTCGAACCCCTGGACGATCGAGCAGGACGACAGCAGCGGAGCGGCGGATGACACGCCGCCCCCGGCCGCGATCCGCGCACGCTATCTTGAAAAGCTGAAAAACCCGCGTGAGGTCATGCGGTTGCTGGGCGGAGGTGTAAACCTTGGCAAGCTGGCTCGCGGTATCGTCCACGCCCTGCGTCCACCGCCTCCACCATCAAGCCTAGCGCAAGACATGGCCGCCGGGCTGGCGAGCTTCACCGGGCAGGTTCGCATCCTCGTCGCCACGGCAGACCGCACCGCGCAGGTGTTTGAAGCCGCGTGGGACAATGCCGACCCACGCATCTGCCGCTGCGACGGCGCGGGCCACGCCTATGTCGAGCCGGAGCACCGCGCCTGGCTGGAGGCTAAAATCCTTGAAAGCTTGCGCGCTTAACGCTCGAAATAACTTACCAATTCAACATGGGTCGACCAGCGAAATTGACCGACCGGGCGCAGCTTCGCAAGTCGAAACCCCGCCTCTGCAAGCACCGCCGCATCGCGCGCCCAGCTTGAGGGATTGCAACTGACATAGACCACCCTCAAAACCGTGCTCGCCGCGATTTCTGCCACTTGAGCACGGGCGCCGGCGCGCGGCGGATCGAGCAGGATGCCGTCGAAGCGGTTCAGCTCCTCGGGCTGGAGCGGGGAGCGGAACAGGTCGCGGTGGAGCGCCAACACTCGGCCGCCGCTCATCGCCCCCGCCGCCTTGCAAGCGAGATGCGCCGCGCGTTCCGCCTCAACCGCCAGAACCTTACTTCCCCCTCGCAGCGCAAAGGCGAAGGTGCCGAGCCCTGCGAACAAGTCAGCGACAACCCGCGAACCCGCCAGCCATTCAGCAGCATCGGCGGCCATCACATGCTCGGCATCATGGGTCGCCTGAAGGAAGGCGCCAGGGGGCAGGCTCACCGGCACGCCGGACAAGGTCACTGTCGCCGGTTCAGGCTCCCACACCGTCTCGGGACCGTACCCTTGATCAAAGGAAAGGCGCGCAAGCCCCTGATCGCGCGCGAAATCGAGCGCAGCTTCGGTCGGACCGAGGCCTTCGAGCGGGAAGTGCGTCAGGCACGCTTCCACGCCTTGATCCGCCAAGGTCAGATCGATCCCGACCATCCCTTTTGGCCCATGCGCCGCCACAAATCGCCTGAGCGGCACGATGAGTGCGGTGAGCGATGGGTGCAGCACCGGGCATTCGGCGAGATCGACCACGCGATGCGATCCGCCCTCGCGGTAGCCCAAGACCGCGCCATTGGCAGTACGCAGCCCATGCAGCCCAGCGCGGCGGCGGGTGGCGGGCGGTGAGAGGTGGACAGGGAGCAATTCGGCTGGTTCCAGCCCCTGCCCCCGCGCGGCATTCACCACCCGGCCCTCGACAAACTCGGCGAGCGCCGTGTCGTCCGCACGCTGTAACAGGCAGCCGCCGCACACGCCGAAATGGCGGCAGGCGGGCACGATGTGGTGCGGCCCCGGCGTGATCGCGCCAGCCTCATCCACCATGTCACCGGTCACGCCGCCCGCGATATGGCGGCCAGAGACAGTCACGCCGTCGCCCTTGGCGGCGAGGCGGATAATGGGTTCTAAATCGGTCACAGGCAGGTCGCTAGCGCCTCGGACACCTGTTCGGCAAGCTGCGTCGGCGTGAAAGCCGCCCCCGCCCGCCGTGCCGCCTCGCCATGCAGCCACAGCGCCTCACAGGCGGCGGCAAAGGGATCGGCCCCGTTCGCCATCCGGCTGGCGGCAATTCCGGCCAGCACATCGCCCGTCCCGGCGACCGACAACCAGCTCGAAGCAGGCTGCCCGAGTGCGAGGCGGCCATCAGGTGCGGCGATGATGCTGTCCGGCCCTTTGGCCAGCACAACCATGCCGCTGATGCTCGACAGTGCCAAAGCCCGGTCGCGGCGGGTCTCAGCAATGACGCCAAAGCTGCGGCACAAAGCCTCAAGCTCGCCGTCATGCGGGGTGGCAAGCCTTGGCACTTCGCGGGCAAGCATCGCCGGCGTAAGCAGCATCAGCGCATCGGCATCGAGCACAAGTGCGCGAGCCTGCTCCAGTGCTGCTTCAAGCCTTTCACGCGCCGCCTCATCACGGCCCAGCCCCGGCCCGACCAGCACGACGGCGATGCGCGGATCAGCCAGCGCCTCCGCCAGCGGAGCAGTGTCGGTCACCACATCGGGCGGCGTGCGCGGATCGGCATGGTGAGCGAACAGCTTCACATAGCCCGCGCCCGCGCGTTGAGCAGCGGCGGCGGCGAGCAGGCTCGCCCCCGGCATGGCGCCACCGACGATACCAAGCAGCCCGCGGCGATATTTGTGACTATCCGCCGCCGGAGGGCTGAGGCGAGGCCGTTCGACCAGCTGCGCCGCTCCGACAACGGGTCCGATCCCGATCGGCACAAGCCGCATCTGCCCCATCAGCGCCCGCCCCGGCAGGCTCCAATGCGCAAACTTCCACGCACCCAGCGCGAGGGTCAGGTCATAGTCGGGCAGCCGCTCGTTCAGCACCGCGCCGCTATCGCTGGCAATGCCCGAGGGCACATCGACCGCGACCTTGTAGCGATGCCGCGCCGCCAGATCGCGCAGCAGCAACGCGTGCTCTGCGACCAAGGGTCGTGCGAGGCCGGAACCGAACAAGCAGTCGACGAACACATCAGCCCCCGCCGCTCCCGCAGTGCTGACCGGCCCGTCCCACCGCCGCCGCGCCTCTTTGGCGGCGTCGGTTGCAGGGTCAAGCGGAGCAATCACTGCCACCGCATTGCCCGCCTCGCGCAGGCGGCGGGCGATGACATAGCCGTCTCCGCCGTTATTGCCGGGGCCGCACAGAACCGTCACCGCGCGTCCTGCGGCGATCCGGCGGATCCACTCGGCGGCGCCCCCTGCGGCGATCTCCATCAATTCTGAAACGCTGGTACCCGCATCGAACAGTGCCTGTTCGGCAGCGCGCATCTGGGCGGCGGTAAGGACCTGTGCGGCGGTCACTTCGGCGGCGGATCGAGGAGCGTGCGCGGGATCAGATAGCGATCTGCACCGATGGCAAAGGCCTCTGCGCCCGCCTCGCCCTCTTCGGGCACCAGCACCTCGGCCCCATCACGCGGAGCAAGCATTCCGGTCGCAGGATCGCGAGTCAACCGCCTGAAGCCGCCGTCGGGGTGGTGGAGAATCACGTCATTCCCCACCAGCTCGAGCGTGCAAACCGGCGAGAGCGCCGCGCCTGCACCGATCCCGCATTCGACTTCGTCGCCCGGCGGCGGCGGGCTTTCCGCCGCGCCGCAGCCTGCCAGCACAGCCAAAGCCGCAAGCGCGCTAGATATCCGCAAACACATGGGTCTCCGCCTTTGCGCCGGGATGGGTGATGGCGCCGTAGCGGGCGAGGCCAACGACCTGACTGTAACGCCACAAGGCGCCCGACTGGTAGTCATTGGTGCGCGGCTGCCAGGCCTTGCGCCGCTCGGCCAGCACGTCCTCGGGCACGTCGAGTTCGATGGTACCAGCTTCGGCATCGATGCTGATGATGTCGCCATCCTCGATCAGCCCGATGGGGCCACCGTCGGCGGCCTCCGGGCAGACATGACCGATGCAGAAGCCACGAGTGGCGCCCGAAAAGCGCCCGTCGGTGATCAGCGCGACCTTCTCACCCATGCCCTGCCCATAAAGCGCGGCGGTGGTGGAGAGCATTTCCCGCATACCGGGGCCGCCTTTGGGCCCTTCGTAACGGATCACGATCACGCAGCCCTCGGCAATGTCGCGCTTCTCGACCGCCGCGAAGGCATCTTCCTCGCAATCGAACACCCGCGCGGGGCCGGAGAATTGCAGCC